>FPHW01000005.1_pt1 | contig 16688 bp, 18 predicted proteins | sample 1057471 | NCBI WGS metagenome assembly FPHW01 (sample SAMEA4473329, study PRJEB15554) | hydrothermal vent metagenome | biome: marine basaltic hydrothermal vent biome; feature: marine hydrothermal vent; material: water | place: Pacific Ocean | collected 2011-06-14/2011-07-23 | depth 1685 m | reverse complement strand
TTTATCAGTTCCTTAACTTTGATCAGTTGTCTGAATACCAAGAAGCGGTAGGACATATTGCACTAGATACAATCCTAGAAGAAGAATAATACTGCGTAAGACAATAAAAAAGCCGCTAATGCGGCTTTTTTATTGAAACATTTAAAGGGTTATTTAATTTTAGCCTCTTTATACATTACGTGTTTTCTAACTACAGGGTCAAACTTTTTAACTTCCACCTTTTCTGGGTGAAGACGCTTGTTCTTAGTCGCTGTATAAAAATGACCTGTTTTTGCTGATGATACTAATTTGATTTTTTCTCTCATGTCTTGCTCCTAAACCTTTTCACCACGTGCACGAATTTCTGACAATACCGTATCGATACCTTTCTTATCAACAATACGTAAACCTTTTGCAGATAACTTTAACTTAACAAAGCGGTTTTCACTGTCTACCCAAAAACGATGCGTATGCAGGTTTGGATAAAAACGACGACGCGTTCTATTGTTTGCGTGAGACACGTTATTACCACTCATTGGGCGTTTACCTGTTACTTGACATACCTTTGCCATAACTAAACTCATCAAAAATCTAAAGAAAGGAATTATACTTAAAAAATAGCTGTTTTCAAAGCTAAATTATATAAATATCCTATTTACTATTGGTCTAACAGACTGTATTATATCACCACATTGGAGGGATGGCAGAGCGGCTGAATGCACTGGTCTTGAAAACCAGCAAGGATTAATCTCCTTCCAGGGTTCAAATCCCTGTCCCTCCACCATTATTACTTTTTGATAAGGAATAATAAAGATGCCAAAAATTATACACACCGTTTCAGGCATTACTCAAGATGGTCAAAAGTTCAGGCCTAGCGATTGGACAGAGAGACTTGTTTGTATCCAAAAAGAACACCTAAAACGCTACAATGGACATCTAAAAATTAGAAGGATTGATGGCATTAAATCTATTGTTTTTGACGACCAACTAAAATACGCTTGTTCATTTACCTATAATCGCATCCTCTCATTTGCAAAGATAAACCATCTGACGATTACCGAGGAAATTGTTGATGATGAGGAAAATACATAGTATCAGTCAACATATGTACCATGTTGGTAGATAGGCTCATTGTGTGGATATCCTGAGCAAAACATAAATTCACTATCTTCAAATGCATTAATAGAGAGATTTTCTTCATTGTCCGTTGTGATTAACACCGCTTGCGCGCAGTCGATGATTTCATCACATAATTGAATAGAGCCTTTCAAAACATAAATAATAGCACTTAAACCTGTGTCCATATAAATTTGAAAACGTTGACTTTTGTCAAGACGAACATGTTGATAGGTAATTTCAGTATGTAATGTGATAGGTGATCCTTCACCAACAATGGTTCGACAATTACCGCCTTCAAATTCAATCAATGGTAATTGATTACTTAAGATTTGTTGGTAGCTAGCGTCGATTTTCTTTAAACGTTTTGGTAAATTAATCCATAATTGTATACCAGTTGAGTTTCCACTCTCCGCAGGCATTTCCGAGTGAACAATACCACTGCCAGCGCAAAACACCTGAGCGCCACATTCGGCGACAAACGCATCATTGCCTAAATTATCTTTGTGATTCATACCACCACCGAGCATATAGGTAATAGCCTCAAAGCCTCGATGTGGGTGGTCTGGAAAGCCATGCCCGGCGCCAATATCAAAATGATCCCATAATACAAACGGATCAAAGTTCATGCGGTTGGGAATGGGGAATAAACGGTTAACTATAACACCATCACCTTCAACAGTTTCTTTTGCACTAATTTTGGTAATCATCACAAATTCCTTTAATATGATATTTTTAAATAGTATTCACACTACAATGCTAACATGATTATCGGTATTCCAAAAGAAATTAAAACGCATGAATATCGTGTTGGCCTTACCCCAACGGGTGCTGAAACACTTATTAATGCTGGCCATCAAATTATTGTTCAGTCACAAGCGGGAGAGGCGATAGGTTTTACTGATCAGAAATATCAACAGGTGGGTGTAGTTATTGTTAGTTCTGCTGACGAAATCTTTGAACAAGCACAGATGATTGTAAAGGTTAAAGAACCGCAACCAATTGAGTGCCAATTACTTAAGAAAGGTCAAATACTGTTCACCTACCTTCACCTCGCTCCAGATCCGCATCAAACCCAATTATTAATAGATTCTAACGCAATATGCATTGCCTATGAAACCATCACCGATGACTTTGGGGGGCTACCCCTACTTAAGCCAATGAGTGAGGTGGCTGGTAGAATGTCCATTCAATCAGGTGCACATCATCTAGAAAAAACCCAAGGTGGTTCAGGTGTTTTACTTAGTGGTGCGACAGGAGTAGATCCAGCACAGGTATTAATACTAGGTGGTGGAATTGTTGGCATGAATGCAGCTGAAGTAGCGCTTGGAATGGGTGCTGATGTCACTATTTTGAATCGCTCAGTTTCAGAGCGACTTGTTGAATTTCAAAAGAAACATTCATCACAATTATCAATCGACTTGTCTAGCCAAGCTAATATCGACCAACATTTAACTAATGCCGACTTGGTCGTTGGTGCAGTACTGGTGACTGGTGCACAAGCACCAAAATTGATCAGTAAAAAAATGTTGGGATTAATGAAAAAAGGCTCTGTACTGGTTGATGTATCAATTGATCAAGGTGGCTGTTTTGAAACCTCAAAACCGACAACGCATAACAATCCAACCTATGTGGTCGATGGCATTATTCATTACTGTGTGGGCAATATGCCTAGTGCTGTCGCACAAACTGCCACCTTAGCACTAACCAATGCCACACTGCCTTATATTGTAGAAATTGCCAATAAAGGTTATCAAAAAGCGATGCTTGACGACCAAAACCTTATGAACGGTCTAAACATTCATCAAGGAAAAATAACCCATCAAGCTGTTGCAAATGACTTGGATTATACTTACTGCCCAGCAGTAGATTTACTCTAGAAGATTAAACGCCGTATTGCTCTCTGTAGGCTTCGATACGTGCGATTAATGCTTGATCATCGCCTTGTTTCAAGTAGTCCACTAAATGCGAGAGATTAATAATACTCAGCACTGAAATACCAAAATTTTGCTCGACTTCTTGAATAGCTGATTGATCACCCTTGCCTTTTTCTTGACGATCAACCGCAACAATCACGCCTTTGGCAGTCGCACCATTGGCATCAATAATATCCATCGCCTCGCGAATGGCAGTGCCGGCAGTGATGACATCATCAATAATTAAAATATCGCCCTCAAGTGCATGGCCAACAATACTGCCACCCTCTCCATGGGTCTTGGCTTCTTTGCGATTAAAACTGTAAGGTACATTTTTATTAAATGAATCATTCAGCGCCATCGCTGTTGCTGTAGCCAATGGAATACCCTTGTAGGCTGGACCAAATAGTACATCAAACTCTAATTTGCTTGCCTCAATCGCAGTTGCATAAAACCTGCCTAATTGAGAAAGGTGTTCGCCAGTATTAAACATACCGGCATTGAAAAAGTAAGGGCTCACACGTCCAGACTTTAAGGTGAATTCTCCAAACTTCAATGCACCGGTTTCCAACATGAAATCCACAAAGTCTTTCTGATACTGTTCCATACAATCCTCTAAATCATTAAAATATTTCTAATGAAGAGAATTATAACGGCTAACGTTAACGGAATTCGTGCAGCTGAACGAAAAGGTTTTTTTGAGTGGATGAAAACTCAAGATGCGGATGTGGTTTGCGTGCAAGAAATCAAAGCACAAGAAGACCAGCTAGATGATAAATTCTATCCTCAGAATGTGCATACGTTCTACCACCCTGCTGAGCGCAAGGGTTATAGTGGCACAGGCCTGTATTGCAAACAAAAGCCCGACCAAGTTATTCATAGTATTTGGGAAGATATCGACTTTGAAGGTAGATTAATTCAAGCGGATTTTGGTGACCTAAGTGTTATCTCAGTCTACATACCATCAGGCTCTGCCAAACAAGAGCGTCAAGATTACAAAATGGCATTTATGACTGAACGTTTCATGCCTTATCTCAAGAAGCTACAAAATGATGGGCGTAAATACATTATCTGTGGTGATATTAATATTGTTCATAAACGAATTGATATTAAGAATTTCACGAGTAATCAGAATCGTTCGGGTTGCTTGCCAGAAGAGCGCGCATGGATGGAAGAACTATTCACAGAAACAGGTTTTATTGATGCTTTTCGAGAGATTAATCAAGAAGCAGATCAATACACTTGGTGGTCAAACAGAGGTCAAGCCTGGGCTAATAATACCGGTTGGCGTATTGACTACCACATCCTTAGTACCAATCTTAAAGGCACGCCAAAGCGAGTAGAAATTTATAAAGACGAACGTTTTTCCGATCATTCACCGCTAATTATTGACTATGATCTATGAGCGAGAAAACCGTACGAAAAATCCAAAGTTTTGTTCGTCGTTCTGGTCGACTAACACTTGGACAAAAAACCGGACTCACTGAGCTTTGGCCAACGTTTGGCATTGATGTTCCTACGGGTCTAATTGATTTACCTGATCTATTTGAAAAATGCCAGCCAATCACACTAGAAATTGGCTTTGGCAATGGCGACAGCCTTTTAGAAATGGCCATACATACACCTAAGAAGAATTTCTTAGGTATTGAAGTGTATGAGGCTGGAGTTGGGCGTTTAATTAATGAGGCGCATAAACATAAGCTCACCAATTTAAAAATAATCAAAGAGGATGCAGTTGAAGTGCTTAAACATCATATTAAGGATGATAGCCTGGATACTTTTCAACTATTTTTTCCCGACCCATGGCATAAAAAGAAACACCATAAACGCCGTATTGTGCAATCAGAATTCTTAAATCTAATCTCTCAAAAGCTTATTAATGGGGGCAGTGTACATCTAGCAACTGACTGGCAACACTATGCTGAGCAGATGATGGAAACGCTTGAATCACACGCCCACTTTAAAAACACACTGGGAGGCCATATATATTCATCAAGACCTGAACATCGTCCGATCACCAAGTTTGAAAGACGTGGTGAACGATTAGGACACGGAGTTTGGGATTTGATTTTTACTAACGAGAAATAATTATGATCTTTCCTTTATTTGTAATTGTTACATTGCTTGAAATTTATGTATTAGTTTCGGTGGGTGAAGCAATTGGTGGATTTTCTACCATCCTATTGGTTGTTATTACTGCACTGATTGGCTCAACTCTACTCAAACATCAAGGCTGGTCAACCATGGCCAAAGCCCAACAATCTATGGCAAACGGGCAAACGCCTGCCTTTGAAATGCTAGAAGGTGTGGTTATTTTAATATCGGGTGTGCTTTTACTTACGCCTGGTTTTATTACTGATGCAGTTGGTCTACTGGGCCTAATGCCTTGGTCTAGAGCATATTTTATTGACCATATTCTAAGAAAAAATGCTGAAAAAGTATTTTCTAAAAACAATACAGTATTCATTCACAAGGGCCAATCGTCCGAGAAAAAAGATAAGAGTAAAGATAAAAAAGACACCATTGAAGGTGAATTTTGGGAGGATTAAAAACCCTTGATGAATGGCTGAGTTGGCAAGAGTCATTACACACACAAGAGATTGATCTCGGCCTTCAACGTGTACAGACTGTTTATAAAAAGCTATTTCCAAAAGGCGTTCCATTTCAAGTTATTACTGTTGCTGGCACTAACGGCAAAGGCTCTACCATTGCCTTTATTGACAGTATCTATCAACAATCACCATATAAGGTGGGTAAATTTACTTCTCCACATTTGCTCAAATACAATGAGCGCTTTACCATTAATGGTGAGATGCTTAGCGACTCGGTCATTTGTGACGCTTTTGCTGAGATAGAGCGTTTTAGACAAGAAACTTCACTGACTTATTTTGAATTTTCAACACTTGCTGCATTGATTATGTTTTCCAAAGAGAAGGCTGATGTGGTGGTATTAGAAATAGGTCTAGGCGGTCGATTAGATTCGGTTAATGTGGTTGATCCTGATGTCAGCATCATTACCAATATTGCCATTGATCACACCGACTACTTGGGTGATACACGCGAATTGATTGGTGTAGAAAAGGCCGGCATTATGCGTAGCCATACACCCTGTATTTGTGGTGATAGCAATCCGCCACAATCCATTAAAAATCACGCTAACGATATCGATGCAGTGCTGACATTTATCAACACGCCTTATCTTGGAAAAATAAACTTGCAAGGTGAACACCAAAAATACAATGCTACATTGGCAATTGAAGCAGTTAATCAGCTACAATCAATACTGCCTGTCAGTCAGGAGCAGATCGATCAAGGCGTTGAAAATGCCAGCCTACTAGGTCGATTCCAGCTCAAAACTATTAACAACAAAACCGTTGTATTAGACGTGGCGCATAATGAAGCCGCCGTCCAAGTATTGGCAAAGACGCTAAAAGCAGACAAGGTGCCAAGCATCGCAATTTTTTCTGCGCTCAAAGACAAAAATATCGAGTCAATGATCAATGCGATTGATCCATTAATAGGCGAATGGTTACTGGCACCAATAAAGGTGAATAGGGCAATCTCCACCGAAGATTTAATTCAAAAATTTAATCTACACAACAAAATTAAAATTTGTGATGATATGCTTGACGCTATACATCGGGCACTAAATGCCCAACAATATCAACGTATTGTGATCTTTGGTTCCTTTCACACCGTAGCTGATGCGATGAAAATACTTGATAAATTTTAAATATCCATGGCTCACGCATGAATAGAAAATCTTGTAAAATTGGCGATTAACTAGGGAGCAATAATGAACGAGTTTTTTGCAAATATTTGGGATACCATCAGCCTGTTAGTCTGGTCTGATTGGTTGACTTTTGCCATTTTAATTGGTTTCCTTGTGCTCGGAATTAAGCGTGGATTGGCCAAAGAACTCATCAATTTAGCTTTTTTAATACTTGCTATTATCATCGCTTGGCTATTCTACCAAGGACTAGCTGAAACCCCTGTCATTACTTGGCTACTGCTCTCACACAAATCTCACTTAGCTATTGCCTTTGGTGTCATTTTCATCGGCGTACTATTAATTAAAAGAGCATTGTACAAACTTACGGAAGTTTCATCTGGAATTAGCAACCCCTGTGCACTTAATCGCATTTTCGCTTTGCTTGTATTTTTCATACTAACAGCAGTATTGAGCTGGTATTACCTAGATGTAATTGCCAACCTTAGTATTATGGAGATTGTGATAACCAATGAATCACTCAGAATTGGGCTGGCCTTTAGTATTGTTTTTGCTATTATTGTCGCAGCATGCTCATTCCTTTCTAAAGTGCTTAACATCTCTATTGACTCGAGCAAGCCTTGCTTGCTTGCACCTCTTTTTCAAAAAACACTGAATGGCCTGCATAGCGTTGATACAGCATTGAATGCACGCAATATTGACAGTACGAAAAATAAACTATTAGGCGGTTTGATTGGTCTGATTAAGGGTAGTTTAGTCATATTAATTTTGGTGTTGGTATTACAAAGTATCAGTTGGGTTTCGCAACAATATTATTGGGTTGAAACCAAAGGTGCGTTAAGAACCTTCCAAGATGTTGTTTCAGACATTAAGCCGAAGTTGTCGCAACATTTATTATTTATCGAAATCGAATAAGGAAATAGCCTATGTGCGGTATTGTTGGTATTTTATCCACCACTAAAAAAGATACAGCTCTTTATATCTATGATGCACTGACCATTCTCCAGCATCGTGGACAAGATGCCGCTGGTATTGTTACTTCGCACAAGGGTCGTTTTTACATGCGTAAGTCAAACGGCCTGGTTAAAAACGCTTTTAGAACCAAACATATGACTAAGCTCTTAGGTGACATGGGCATTGGTCATGTGCGTTATCCAACGGCGGGCAGTTCTTCGGGTGCAGAAGCGCAGCCTTTTTATGTTAATTCACCTTATGGTATTGCCTTTGCACACAATGGTAATTTAACCAACACTAAACAACTTGCAAAAGAACTATTCGAAGAAGACCTGCGTCACATTAACACCAATTCAGATTCAGAAATATTGCTCAATGTTTTTGCCAGTGAACTGGCAAAGTTACAAAAACATCGCATTAATGAAAAAGATATTTTTGATTCAGTATCACAAGTGCACAAACGTATTCGTGGTGCTTACGCCACGATCGGCATGATCCCTGGTTACGGTATTTTTGGCTTCCGTGATCCTAATGGTATTCGACCACTGATTTTAGGAAAACGCACTACCAAAGGTGGTACCAAGTACATGCTTGCCTCGGAAAGTGTGGCACTTAGCGCATTAGGTTATGAAATTACACGCGATATTAAGCCAGGTGAAGCTGTCGTTATTGATAGAAAAGGCAACGTCTCTATTCAGCAATGTGCAGACAATGCTAAATACTCGCCATGTATCTTTGAATTTGTTTATTTTGCGCGTCCAGATTCAGTGATTGATAACATCTCAGTTTATAAATCACGCTTGAGAATGGGGGAGTGTCTCGCCGCCAAAATACACAAAGAATGGGATGTTGATGAGATTGATGTGGTAATTCCGATTCCTGATACTTCTAGAGTGGCTGCTTTGCAATTAGCGCACAAGTTAAAAGTTAAATATAGTGAAGGGTTAATTAAAAATCGTTACATTGCCCGTACTTTTATTATGCCTGGACAAAAACAACGCAAAAAATCTGTGCGCCAAAAACTTAGCACCATCGGACTCGAATTTAAAGGCAAGAATGTCTTACTGGTTGATGACTCGATTGTACGTGGCACCACCAGTGAACAAATTGTACAAATGGCGCGCGATGCGGGCGCTAACAAAGTGTTTTTTGCCTCAGCCGCTCCACCCGTACGTTATCCTAATGTGTATGGTATTGATATGGCCAGTGAAAAAGAATTTATTGCACATGACAAAGATACCGACCAAATCTGTAAAGCCATTGGTGCAGATAAATTGATTTACCAAGATTTAAATGATCTTATTTGGTGCGTACAACAAGGCAATCCAGACATTAAATCCTTTGATTGTTCTTGTTTTGACGGTCAGTATATCACCCAAGATATCGACAAGAACTACCTTGATCAAATTGAAGTAATACGATCTGATGCAGCGAAGCAAAAAAACAGCACCAACGAAAGTTCTGAATTGATATGTAATGATGTAGAATAAGCGTTATTTAGCAATTATTACAAGGACATGAAAGACTTAAAATTCGATACCAAAGCCATACGTGAAGGTTATCGAACAACACAAGAACAAGAACACTCAGAGGCGATTTTCTTAACTTCAAGTTTTGTGTTTGACTCTGCCGAACAAGCAGCTAGTCGGTTCTCCAAAGAAGAGCCTGGTAATATCTATGCGCGCTTCACCAACCCAACCGTTGATGCTTTTGAGAGAAAATTAGCAGCGCTTGAAGGTGCTGATGCTTGTGTTGCCACCTCAAGCGGTATGGCAGCAATATTTGCTACCATTATGGCATTGGTAGAGTCTGGCGATCATATTGTTGCTTCACGCAATATGTTTGGCACTTCTATTGTCTTATTGAACACCATTGTTGCTAAGTTTAATGTTGACATTAGCTATGTTGATTTGAGTGACTTATCTCAGTGGCAAAACACGATTCAAAACAATACTAAATTATTCTTATTAGAAACTCCGTCCAATCCACTGGGAGGAGTGGTGGATATCGCTGCGCTGGGAAAAATTACCCAAGCAAATAATATCCTATTAGCCGTTGATAATGCCATCTTAACACCAGCATTACAAAACCCGATTGCTTTGGGTGCTGATATTGTGATTCATTCAGCTACCAAGTACATTGATGGTCAAGGTCGTTGTCTGGCTGGCGCTGTCTTAGGTAGTGTTGATATTGTAGAACAAGTTAGTAATTTTACTCGTGCCACCGGCCCTAGTCTTAGCGCTTTTAACGCCTGGATTGTTTTAAAAGGCTTAGACACACTAAGTCTGAGAATGAAGGCGCATTGCGACAATGCACTTAAGGTTGCCAATTGGCTTAATCAACAAGATCAAGTTGAAAAAGTTTATTATTTAGGTCTAGATTCTCATCCTGATCATGCACTGGCTAAAACACAACAATCTGGCTTTGGTGGCATCGTATCGTTTGAAGTTAAAGGTGGACGAGAAGCGGCATTTAAAGTTATCAATGGTACCGAGATACTCTCTATTACTGCCAATTTAGGTGATACAAAAACCACCATTACTCACCCCGCTTCTACCACGCATGGGCGTCTTACGGATGAAGAAAAACAACAAGCCAATATTACTGAAGGCTTGATTAGAATCTCTGTTGGTCTAGAAGATGCGGATGATGTGATAAATGACATTAACAAAGGGCTTTTGGTATAATTTTACAAAAAATAAATAAGGATAAATTGATGCAAAACTCTTTTTCATACGAAGAACTAATCAAATGCGGCAACGGTGAATTGTTTGGCCCTGGCAATGCACAATTGCCACAGCCACCAATGCTAATGTTTGATCGTATTACCCACATCTCTGAAGAGGGTGGCGAGTATGGCAAAGGTCAGATTATTGCTGAGCTGGATATTAATCCCGACTTATGGTTTTTCGATTGTCACTTTAATGAAGACCCAGTGATGCCCGGTTGCTTGGGTGTGGATGCTATGTGGCAACTTATTGGTTTTTACCTGGGTTGGTTAGGCGGACCAGGTAGAGGCAGAGCATTGGGTTCTGGCAATATTAAATTTACTGGCCAAGTGCTGCCTACTGCTAAAAAAGTCACTTACAGAATTGACTTATCACGTGTGATCGCGCGCAAACTCCACATGGGTATTGGTGATGCCACCATGGAGGTTGATGGCAAGGTTATCTATGAAGCTACTAATCTGAAAGTAGGTTTATTTACCGATACGAGTAATTTCTAATGAACAGAGTGGTTGTCACCGGTATGGGTATTGTTTCTAGCTTAGGTGCAAACTGCGCCGAAGTATTAGAATCTTTAAAGACAGCCAAATCAGGCATTAAATTCGATGAGAAGTATGCTGAATTAGGTCTGCGTTCTCAGGTGTCTGGCGCTGTTGCAGAGGTTGATTCAAGTGAAATCATTGATCGTAAAATGAAGCGTTTTATGGCCGATGCGGCGATTTATAATGCGATAGCATTAGATGAAGCAATCAAACAATCTGGCCTTAGCGAAGATCAAGTTTCTAATCCGCGTACTGGCCTTATCATGGGATCTGGCGGTGCATCCAACCAAAACGTGGTAGAGGCGGCAGATATCTTAAGGGAAAAAGGCATTAAACGCGTAGGTCCTTATCGTGTACCACGTACCATGGGTTCTACTACTTCTGCTTGCCTTTCAACCATGTTTAAAATTAAAGGCATTAACTATTCAATTAGCTCAGCATGTTCAACCAGTGCACATTGTATTGGCAACGCTATGGAACAAATTCAAATGGGCAAACAAGACGTGGTATTTGCTGGTGGTGGTGAAGAGCTAGACTGGTCGCTTACTATGTTATTTGATGCCATGGGTGCTTTGTCTTCTAAATACAATGAAACCCCAGAAAAAGCTTCACGTGCTTACGATGCTGATCGCGATGGTTTTGTGATCTCAGGTGGTGGTGGTGCCTTGGTGCTTGAATCATTAGAGCATGCCGAAGCCCGTGGCGCGACTATCCTTGCTGAGTTAACTGGTTATGGCGCCACATCAGATGGATACGACATGGTCGCTCCAAGTGGCGAAGGTGCTAAACGTTGCATGGAGTTGGCAATTTCAACGGTTGATGGACCAATCGATTATATCAATGCACATGGTACATCAACACCAGTGGGTGATGTTAAGGAGCTGGGTGCGATTAAAGAAGTGTTTGGGGATCGCGTCCCGAATGTTGGCTCAACCAAATCATTATCAGGCCATGCACTAGGTGCAGCGGGTGTGAATGAATCAATCTACTCATTACTGATGCTACTAAATGATTTCATGGCAGAATCTGTGAATATTGAAAATCTAGACGAGGCGGCCGAAGGTGTGCCTATTGTACAAGCAACTACCATTCAATCACTCAATCGGGTGATGTCAAATAGCTTTGGATTTGGTGGTACTAATGCTTGCTTAGTATTCGAAAAGTTTAAAAAATAGAACTTCTTAAAGCTTAAGGTCGAGAGTCAACCTCTTTCGCTTCTTTCTCAGATGGTAGTAAATCTTCTTTACTGATGCCCAAGGCTAAGATCATTGAACTGGCCACATAGATAGAAGAATAAGTACCAATCACCACACCAATCAATAAAGCTAGTGCGAAGCTGTGAATGATTTCACCACCCAAGAAGAACAATGCAAACAGCACCAATAACGTGGTAACTGAGGTCATAATGGTTCTAGATAGAGTCTGATTAAGAGCACCATTAATAATTTTCTTCGGGTCAGTATGGCGAGTAGATAAGAAGTTTTCACGAATTCGATCAAACACCACAATCGTATCATTCAGTGAATAACCAATCACTGCTAAAATAGCTGCCAATACCGTTAAATCAAACTCAATTTGCAAGAGTGAAAATACACCTAAAGTGATAATCACATCGTGAATCAGTGCTGAAATTGAACCCAAGGCAAAACGATATTCAAAACGAAATGCAACATAAATCAAAATACCGATAAGCGCGTAAAGCATTGCCAAACCGCCATCATTGGTTAATTCTTCACCCACTTTAGGTCCAACAAATTCAACACGGCGAATATCGATATCATCGCCCAACAGGTGAATAATCTTTGAGCTTAATTTTGCACTTGAAACGGCTTGAGGCTTAAGGCGAATCAAAATCTCATTAGTAGAGCCAAAATGTTGAACATTGGCACCTTTAAACTGTGCCTCATCCAAGGTGTTTCTTACTTCGCTTAAATCGACTGGTTTCTCATAACCGACTTCAATTAAGGTGCCACCAGTAAAGTCAATGCCAAACTTGAGGCCTTGCGTTGCTAATGAAAATATTGAGATTGTAATTAACACTACTGAAAAAATAATAGCATAGGTACGCTTGCCAACAAAATCAATCATAGGGATGTTTAAAGCCTTCATATCGATAACTCCTCTAGCTTCTTACCACCGTAAATTTTATTAATAATGGCCCTTGAAACAATAATAGCAGTAAACATCGAGGTGATAATACCGATGGATAGAGTGATAGCAAAACCCTTGATCGGCCCAGTACCAAAACTAAACAATACCAGTGAGGCAATCAACGTTGTGATGTTCGCATCTGCAATAGTGAGTACCGCCTTATCATAACCAGCAGAAATAGCTTTTTGGATATTGCTTTGGGCACCCAATTCTTCTTTAATGCGCTCAAAAATAAGCACGTTAGCATCCACCGCCATACCCACAGTTAATACAATACCGGCAATACCTGGCAGTGTTAACGTGGCTTGTAATAATGACAATACAGCGACAATCATTACTAAGTTAAGCGTAAGTGCAATATTTGCCACCATGCCAAATACACGATAACGCACTACCATAAATAACAGCACAAACACAAATCCGGCAATGACGGACATAACACCTTTAGCAATATTATCGGCACCGAGGCTCGGACCAATGGTGCGCTCTTCAATAATCTCAATCGGTGCAGAAAGCGAGCCTGCTCTGAGTAACAATGCTAAATTACGCGCCTCACGTGCACTGTCAATACCAGTGATTTGAAAACGAGATGAGAATGTACCTTGAATGGTGGCCGCATTAATGATGTCTTTCGTGGTACTGCGTTTTTTCACAATCTTGCCGTCTTTATTAAGTACTGTTTCAACTTTATTTTCAATAAAGACCACTGCCATACGGTGATGTAAATATTTTTTAGTGGTATCCAACATGGCACGACCGCCGGGATTATCCAGAGTAATGTTTACCATTGGTATGTTATTTTCTTGATCAATGCCTGAGGCTGCACCAGTGATGTTTTCACCCGTTGCAATCACTCTAGTTTTTAACAATAATGGACGTCCATCTTTAAAATAATAAAGCTTTGAGCCAATCGGCGTTCTGCCCGATTGAATGGCCGTTTGCGGGTCATTCTTTTCATCAACCAGCCTAAACTCTAGTGTTGCCACTGCGCCTAATATTTCTTTGGCTCTAGCTGTGTCTTGCACACCTGGCAATTGCACTACAATACGTTCTAAGCCTTGCTGCTGGATAATCGGCTCGGCCACTCCTAATTCATTGACTCGATTTCTTAACGTGGTAATGTTTTGCTTTAGTGCGCTCTTCTTAGCTTCTTTTTGTGCGCTATCACTAATACCAACTTGGATTAATAATTCATCCTGATTATCAGTTTCAAGGATGACCAAATCACTTAATTCTGATTTAATCAATGCCGATGCTTTGTTTTTTAACTCAACCTCTTTAAAACGAATGGCAATACTAGTGCCTTCTTTTTTAATACTCTTATATAAACGATCAGTACGTAAGAGAGTGCGCAACTCGTTGTAGTATTTATCGATTGACATCGATAACACAGCTTGCATATCAACTTCTAACAAGAAATGTACGCCACCTCTAAGATCCAAACCTAACGACATGGCCTTACCGCCTAAATCAGATAGCCATAATGGCACCGAAGGTGCAAGATTAAGTGCCACAACATAATTACGGCCTAATTCTGCTTTGAGTAAATCCTTAGCTGAGAGCTGAGCAGCATTATCATCAAAGCGCACTAAAATTCGACGATTAGACAGACCAACTGACTTATAAATCGTGCCTTTATCTTTAAGAATAACTTCGATCTTATTGAGGTCAGACTGACCAATGGCCACATCACCTGCGCCAGATACTTGTACTGCCAAGTCTGAGCCAAATATATTTGGCAAGGCATAGAGTGTTGCTAATAGCAAGAAAAAGGCGATCAGCGCATTTTTCAAACTGGAGTAATGATTCATGGTTTAATTTATACCTTAAAGTTAAGAGTTAGCACTGCCTTTTGGCAACTTTTGATTAATACCTTGTTTCTGTACTTTGACAACAACACCCTCAGAAATTTCAAGCTTTGCAAAAGATTCGTCAACTGACACTACCTTACCGACCACACCGCCATTAGTAACTACTTCATCACCCGCCTTTAATACCGCTAAAAGTGTTTTGTGATCTTTAGCACGTTTTTGCTGAGGTCGAATCAGTAAAAAATAAAAAATAACCAACAAAAGTAACATTGGCACAAGGTTGCCCAGTCCAGAGCCTGAGATAGTCGCCGGTTCGTGGCTCGCAGCAAAAGCTGGTGATACAATTAGATCTAATAAATTCATTTTTCTGTCTCCTATTAATTAATAACGCTCAAGCCACCCATGTAGCTTTGTAATACTGCTGGTATTTTAATACTTCCATCGGCTTGCTGATGATTTTCTAAAACCGCCACCAATGTTCTCCCTACTGCTAATCCAGAGCCATTCAACGTATGTAACAATTCTGTCTTGTTAGTCTCAGGGTTCTTCCATCTGAGTTGTAAACGTCGCGCCTGAAAATCTTCAAAGCAGGAGCAAGAAGAAATCTCACGATAGGTATTCTGCCCCGGTAACCACACTTCTAAGTCATAAGTTTTAGCTGCTGAAAAACCCAAATCACCTGCGCACAAGATCACCTTACGATAAGGCAACTCTAATGCTTGCAAAATACCTTCGGCATGGCCGGTAAGTTCTTCTAATACTTGATAAGAATCTTCAGCTTTTGTAACTTGCACCAACTCAACCTTCTCAAATTGATGTTGGCGAATCAAGCCTCGAGTATCCCGTCCATAAGCGCCTGCTTCAGAGCGGAAACTTGGCGTATGTCCAACAAATTTAAGTGGCAAATCATTTGCATTCACGATGGTATCACGCACCATATTGGTAATCGGTACCTCGCCGGTTGGAATCAGGTAAAGCGTCTTAGCATCACCCTCTTCGCCATGCAAATGCGTTTTAAATAAGTCAGCCTCAAATTTAGGCAATTGACCTGTACCTGTTAATGACTCAGCATTCACCAAATAAGGCACATAAGCTTCTGTGTAACCATTTTTTTCTGTGTGCTGATCCAACATAAACTGAGTTAAAGCTCGATGCAATCGTGCCATCTTTCCTGTCATCACTGAAAAACGTGCACCTGAAATCTTTACCGCTGTTTCAAAATCTAGCCCATGCATTTCACCCAAGTCAACATGATCTTTAACTTCAAAATCATATGATCCTGGTTCGCCCCATTTTGATACTTCAACATTGTCCTCTTCAGAATTACCTTCAGGCACTGATTCATGTGGAATATTAGGCATGGCCATGACAATATCATCAATCTGAGATTGAATGGTCAGTAATTCAGATTTAACCGCATCAAGCTTATCACCCAAATCAGCTACTTCAGCTAATAAGGGAGCAATATCTTCGCCAGAAGCCTTAGCTTTACCGATTGATTTTGACTGGGTGTTGCGCAAATTTTGCAACTCCTGAGTCTCAACTTGATTTTTTTTTCTTTTATTTTCTAAATCAGTTAACTTGTTGATATCAAAAGAAAAGTTACGCTTTTTTAAAGCCTTTTCAACCGATTCAATGTTATTCCTTAGTTGCTTTTTGCTTAACATTGTTATATAATAACTTCCTAATATAGATTGAATACCCAGCCATAGCAGTATTCAGTTAAAAACTCACTTTGGAAATTATACTATGTTCAATTCATT
>FPHW01000065.1_pt1 | contig 17051 bp, 21 predicted proteins | sample 1057471 | NCBI WGS metagenome assembly FPHW01 (sample SAMEA4473329, study PRJEB15554) | hydrothermal vent metagenome | biome: marine basaltic hydrothermal vent biome; feature: marine hydrothermal vent; material: water | place: Pacific Ocean | collected 2011-06-14/2011-07-23 | depth 1685 m | reverse complement strand
ATAATTTTTTCATGTGCTGGCTGTTATTCTTGGTGCTACCACCTTTAATTAAGGACATCAGTAAGTTTAATGAGTGAACACTATCAAGTTTTAGCACGTAAATATCGCCCTCACACCTTTGGTGAAATGGTGGGTCAAACGCATACGGTTAAAACTCTCATTAATGCACTTGATGCTAACAATTTACACCATGGATTTTTGTTTACCGGTACACGCGGTGTGGGCAAAACCACCATTGCTAGAATCTTTGCTAAATCCATCAATTGCGAACAAGGTGTTAGTTCTACACCGTGTGGTCAATGTGCCACTTGTTTAGAAATTGACAAAGGTCAATCTATTGATTTAATCGAGCTTGATGCCGCCTCACATACTGGTGTCGACAACATGCGCGATATTTTAGAGAACGCGCAGTACATGCCGACTAAAAATCGTTACAAGATCTATCTGATCGACGAAGTACATATGCTCTCAAAAAGCAGTTTCAATGCCCTGCTTAAGACTTTAGAAGAGCCGCCAGAGCACATTAAATTTTTACTCGCCACTACCGATCCACAAAAACTACCGGTCACCGTACTGTCTCGTTGCTTACAGTTCACCCTGCAAAAGCTCACTCACGAAGAGATCTTAGGTCAGCTGAAGTTTATTATGAAAGCCGAAGGCTTGGAATATGAAGAGCTGGCACTCAGCCAAATTGCTGATTTTGGTAGTGGCTCAATGCGTGATGCCCTCAGCCTACTTGATCAATCGATCTCTTATGGTAACGGCACCGTCATGACTAAAGACATCAAGGCCATGCTAGGCCTAGTCCACCATGATGACATCATCGCCCTAGCCACACACCTATTTAATCAAGATGCACAGGCAGTGATTAACTTTATTAGAGATCTATCGCACAAGGGAGAAAACCTAACGCATGCACTCAAAGATTTAACCAGTCTTTTTCATCAAATCTCTATTGCGCAAATTATTGACAACACTCAGATTGCAGATGAGATCAAAGCCTTAGCCACACAAATCTCTAATCAAGATTTACAGCTTTATTATCACATGGCTATTAACGGCACCAATGACATGCCACTCGCTCCGAGCGAGCAAATCGGCTTTGAGATGACACTACTCAGAATGCTGGCTTTTCATTCTGAAACCATCAATTCTGCTGAAAAAAAAACAGCTAAAATAGCGCCCCAACACAAAGCCAAAGCAACAACCAAAAAAAAAGTTAAACCAACAGCTAAGCCAAAAGTAGTAAAAGAAAAAGCGCAAGATACGCCTAAAGCAAACCTTAACATTAGCTCTCAACAAGAATGGGAAGACATTACAAAGTCCCTAAAATTTAACACAGCGATGCGCATGCTACTTAAAAATACTTTGTTTGATAGTGCGTCAAAACAAGTGCTGACACTCACATTGGACGAGCAATTTAGTAACCTACTGACTGAGCGCATTCAACTCGCTATACAAACAAAATTGCAAGCGCACTTTGGTGAATTAACGCTTAAAATTAACTTAAACAAACCAACAACACAAACCTTGGCACAAAAAGAAACACAAGCCAATAATGAAAAAATAGCAGCAATGCAAACAGCCTTTTTAAACGACGAAGGCGTGAAAAAATTACAAGAGACCTTTAATGCAAAGGTTGATATTAACAGTATTCAGGAGATAGAAAATGTTTAAAGGTGGAATGGCTGGCATGATGCAAAAAGCTCAAAAAATACAAGAAGACATGCAAAAAGCCCAAGAGGAAATCAAAAATTTAACCGCTACTGGCAAAGCTGCAGGTGGTGCAGTGCAGATCACCATCAATGGCGAACACCAAGCCACTAATATTCAAATTGACGAAGGGGTAATGGATGACAAAGACATGCTGGAAGATCTAATCCTCACCGCCATGAATGATGCCACTAAGCAAATCTCTGATGTATCAGCAGCCAAAATGCAAAGCGCAACCGGCGGTATGAAACTACCGGGTGGCATGAACCTTCCATTCTAATGATTGAAACACTCAACAAAGCATTTTGCGCTCTGCCCGGTGTCGGTGCTAAAACCGCACAGCGCTTTGTTTATCATCTATTAGAGCGTAACCGTGAAGGCGGTTTCGAGTTAGCCAAGGCCTTAGTGGATGCCATGGAGCACGTCAAGCATTGCTCATCTTGTCGCACCCTTAGTGAAAAAACCATCTGTAACATTTGTGCCAACGACAACCGTGATAACACTCAACTGTGTATTGTAGAAACTCCAACTGATATTCATGCCATTGAACAAAGTAGTGTTTACAAAGGTAAGTATTTTGTCCTGAGTGGCTATTTATCGCCTATCGATGGGATTGGTGCCACTGAGCTAGGTTTAGACGAACTAGAGCAAAAATTAAGAGATCAAAATGTAGAAGAAATTATTCTCGCCACTAATGCCACGGTGGAAGGCGAAGTAACAGCACACTACATTAGCAACATGGCCAAGCAATTTGATGTTCAAATCACTCGCATTGCGCACGGCATTCCTATTGGTGGTGAGCTCGAATACGCCGACATCAACACCATTGCTCACGCCCTATCCGGTCGTAAGAGCTACGATTAGAATTTCTTAGATAGTAACTCTATCTCATATCCATCAGGGTCTTTTAAAAACCCAACAATGGTTGTGCCGGCACTCATAGGTCCAGCCTCACGAATCACTTCAGCACCTTTTTCTTTTGCCGTCTCAACTGCCTGATAGACATCTTCGACATTAATGGCAATATGGCCAAAACCTGTACCCACTTCATAAGCATCCTTGCCCCAATTGTAAGTTAGCTCTAGTGCTGGGTTTTCAGACTCAGGTCCGTAACCCAAAAATGCCAAAGTAAATTCACCTTTGGGGTATTCTTTTTGTCGCAATAACCTCATGCCCAATACGTCGGTATAAAATGCAATAGAACGCTCTAAATTACCTACTCGTAACATTGTGTGCAAAATTCTCATAGCTATACCTTATAATCCAAATATTCACCATTATAAACACCAAATTAATGACTGACACACTCACCCACTGGGATAAAGTCTACCAAAGCAAAAACCACACTCAAGTTAGCTGGTATCAAGATCACGCTACTATCTCGTTTGACTGGATATTAGAGTGTACAAACAAAGACGATAGTATTATTGATGTCGGTTCTGGCGTGTCAATCTTGGCAGATAATTTACTCGATGAAGGTTATAGTAATATATCCTTATTAGAGCTATCACCCACCGCCATTCAAGCAACTGAAGACAGGCTAGCGGATCAATCCGACAAGGTTAGCTTTTATAATGAAAACATCCTAGATTTTGAAACTGATACGCAATATGACCTTTGGCACGATCGTGCGGTTTTTCATTTTTTAACCGATGAAAAAGAACAACAAACCTATATCAAAAAACTCAATCAATACCTTAAGCCTAAGGGTTTTTTCGTACTAGCTACCTTTGCCCCTACTGGCCCTAAACAATGCTCAGATCTTAACATTGTGCAATACGATACTGACAAAATCATTCCCTTACTTGGCAACAATTTCACCCTAATAAAAACTACCTCTGAAACTCATCCACACCCAAACGGTAGCACGCAAGACTTTAATTATTTTCTATTTCAGAAGCATTAACAATCATGATGTTGCATTGCAAATCAAACTTGCCCTGAAATGGGTTGTCATCGCTACATTCCCATTTAATCAAGTTATGCAATTCTAACTCCAACTCTTCCATTAGTTCAACTTCACTTTGTACCAAATTTTGATCTTCATTAGAATACAAAAAACCACTAATCATTAATAGTGACAAGCCTGCGATTATTTTTTTAGATGCATTGTGGCTGATATACAACAAAAAACTCAAGGCTGATTAACGCCAAGTTGGTTTCATATATACGCCGGGAGTTGCCTCTTCGGCCATAATTTTTCCTGGCTCCATCATGGTACGTATCCCTTGATCCATGCCTGGCATCATAAACGATGATTGAGGCTGGCGATATCTAGACTGAGGTTGTTGGGCCATGTTACCAAAAGGCATCATGCCGCCAAAAGACTGTGCCTGTGGTGCTTGATAAGCAGGCGTTCTACTTTGTCCCCATGGCATCATTGAACCTTGTGTATATCTTGGCTGATTGTATCTCTGCTCACCACTACCCCACGGCATACCTCCGCTAAAAGGTTGTTTTACTTGTGGCTGCATGAAGTTTTGACCACCCCACGGCATCACCCCTGACGAACTGCCCCACTGCGCATGAGCGCTGAGTGCTGTCATTAATGCTAATCCAATACCAAATTTTGTTATTATTTTGTCCATATTACCCCCTAAGAATTTTAAAATATAAGCCTAAGTTAACTGTTTTTAATACTACCCCTTTATTCTTATCTTTTTCCCAAATTTTTAAAATTCTTGATGCTGTATAAATGCAAGATAAGGATTCTTTTTTTTATTTAATGCTTTACTAATTTGGTCTTCTATACGATTTAAGTATTCATAATTAAAGACAACATTATAAAGGTATCAATATGATCCATAATAGACCTACTATTAGTGTCATTATAAACCACAATTTTCTATGTATTTATTCAATATAATCTACAACACTTAATATTGTGCTTGGCTTATGCTTTCGTCAGCCTTCTCTCCCTAGAGAGCGCCATTTATAATATTAAGACCAATTCAAACTGAGCCTTGGCATCGCCAGCATCAGCTGCCTTTACCACTTTAATTAACTCTAATTGTCCTTCTTTAACTTTTCCTTGTTCGGCTAGCTCAATCGCTTTATCTAAATCCGCATAAGCAGAAGTAATAAATAGCAAAGATAATAATATTGCTTTTATCATCTGGATGCTCCGTGCATCTCTACACAATCAAAGTAGTTATCCCATCTATTGGGTGAGAATAAAGTCCCTAATGCATCAAGTGGCCCTACATTGTACAAATGCCCGCCTGACAGTGCTACTTTAAATCTAGCAACATTATCATCAGATAGATTGAGTTTGTCTTTGCAAGTATTGTGCACTAGCTCGGTAACTAGAACACCCGAAGGTGTTTTGCCAATTACCTCTTGTTCAATGATCTCTTCGCTAGATATGGTTATCGAATCTAGCGATTCAACTGGACCAATATCACGAACATCGCCACCCGCCATTACACCTGTTGTAAATATAAATGTTGCTACGCAACTTGACATTGTTTTCAGTTTGATCATTTAGATATACCTCTATTAAATAAACTGAATTATATTTTTTGAGAACTACAAAAAAATGAAGATTAAGTGTTTTGTTGGTGAACTGGCTTTTGTTTAGCGCTGTGGTACCAAGCCTTGGCTTGTTCAAATTGCTGCTCAGTGATGTTGAGCATCCTAAACAGCTTCACGGGTTTAGTTTTGGTATGTTTCATATTTTCTACAGGTGACGACATAACGTAAAGTATTGTCTTTGGTAAAATCATCAAATGGCCAGGGAGTAACCAGCTTAAGCTCATCAATCTCAGATATTTCTATTTGGGTTTTATCTAAATCAATAATACTGACATCATGCACGCAGTATTGATACTCAGCACCCATTTGGTCGTTTAGAATAATTTGATCATTGAGATTAATATTTTGTAAAAAGCTAAAATGATAATTGGCATGAATCACCACAGTACCAAGATCACCTGGAAAGTAGCTAGATGATGAGCGACCTGGGCCAAATAATAAAGAATCATCACCTTCTAGCACGACAAACTCTTGATTATGCTGTGGTACGCTAATATTAAATACTGGAAATACGTTAGACCTTGACCAGTGCTGTTGCTTCATTTGTTCTCTCATATTGCGTCCTATTAAAAAGATGACTTTGGCCAATGATAATAAGGGGTGTCATTAGCCTTAGTCGGTACCTCAACTATCAGTAAAGAGGAGGGTTTGATAGTTGTGTCGAGGTTCGTTAAACTGTTTTTATATCGAATAAATACTCCTGTCTCTGCTAGCATTCGCCCTATTGATGATGAAACCTATGGCTAATCCTAACAACAACATTAGCGTGCTAACAATGGTTAGAAAATCAGTGCTGTGCGAGGCATTATTTTGGTTTTTTAAGAGCATAAGTTGCTCAACCAAATTTGTATTACTATCGTCCATGTCTGAGACTTTGTTGCGCAGTTTGTCGACTTCCAAAACTTGAGTACCATATTGCGTGACTTTTGCACTTAGCATGCTGGTTTCTTTTTGCTGAGCCTCAATGCGCTGATTAAGATTCAAAATAGTTTGGTGCCGATCTGCATTTTTCTTATTAAGCTTAGCTATCTGATTATTTAGCTCGTCTGCTTTGGCATTAGCTGGCTTAGTGCTACTTAGATATCTTGTGATCATCCAGCCCTGCTTGCCTTTGTATTTGATATTACTCCAGCCATTGCTAGATTTGATTAAAGTCACTGGCTCGTTGATGCCAACAGAGGTAATAATATTGCCTTTAGTAATTGAAGCATCAGCACGCATCGGTATTTTGACTTCATCGCCCACATAAAACGTGGCGTCAGCCATTACACCTGTTGAAAACATAACTAAGAGGAGGAGTTTGCGCATATCTGATATCCAATTTACTAAAAACAATGAGCACAGTTTAGGGCTTAAACATGAATGTCAAATGTTTTGTAAGTGAAGATTTGGTGAAGATTGAATGAAGATAGTTTGTGTTGCTCCATTTATAAATTACAATACTCGTATCTAACAAAAATCAACCACCGTTATGCCTAATATATTGCTCGTTGAAGATGACAAAGTAATCGCTGAAAGCATCATCTTTGCACTAGAGAATAATTCGTTTAAGACCCACTGGTGCACGCTCGGCAACGATGCGCTGGATTATCTCAATAATAACAAAGTTGATCTTGTGCTACTTGATGTTGGTCTACCAGATATTAGTGGTTTTGACGTTTTAGGTAAGATTCGATCTGACTCTGAAATTCCCGTCATTATCATCACCGCAAGGGATGATGATGTTGATATCGTGCTCGGATTAGAAGGACTGCGTGCTGATGATTACGTCACTAAGCCGCTTAGCCCTAGAGTATTGGTCGCACGAGTTAAAGCACAACTTAGGCATGTGGATACTAAGCCAATCAATAAGTCAGAACAAGTATTTAGAATTGACGAAGCATTACAACAAGTATTACTTAAAGGTCAAAGTCTAAGTCTCACCCCTGCTGAGTGCAAAATACTGGCCTATTTGATTAAGAAACCCAACCAAGTACATTCTCGTGAACACTTGCTGAGTATTATTTGGGACAGGCCTCATGGCTCTGATGAAAAAACCATTAACACGCACATTAAATCAATCCGTAAAACACTCAATAAGATTGATCCTGATAATGAATACATTAAAACCCATCGCGGTTTGGGATATAGCTTAATCGCATGAAACTAACTATCGGCGTCAAGCTATTCTTGACGTATTTTATTATCACCAGCGCTATTGTTTTGTTTGTCACCGACAAGTTGTCTATTCGTATTACCAAAGGTATCGACGAAGCCGCTGAAGAGGTGATGATTGACTCTTCGAACCTGTTGGCGCAAATGGTAAGTAACAATATTGAATACGATCAAATCAATGTTGAGGAAGTTAATAAACTGATGAGTATGTATTTGAACCGTAAACTAGATGCAAGCATTTACTCAGTTACGAAGAAGAACCCTAACTTGCAAGTCTACATCACTAATAAAGATGGCATTGTTATTTATGACTCTACTGGCAAACTTAAAGGTAAAGATTACTCACAATGGCGTGACGTGTTTTTAACTCTTAAGGGTAAGTATGGCGCTCGTGTGAGTGGCTACGACCCTGAGATTAAAGACCCACACCCTGAACAAGATGCGATGTATGTCGCTGCCCCAATCTATCATAAAGGTTCTATATTTGGCGTATTAACGGTGATTAAACAAATGATTGACCTCAAGCCCTATGTGGTCGAACAAAGGCATCAGATTGAAGAGTATGCGCTATATATATTTCTAGTCTCATTAGTATTTGGCGCAGGTGTTAGTTATGCGGTATCTCGTGGTGCGAATAAGCTTATCAAGTACACCACCAGTTTATCTAAAGGTGAGAATGTCACCGCACCAAATATCCGCCAAATAGAATTTGCAGAGCTTTCAAAAGCGATTGAAAAACTTAGAGTCGATCTTGAAGGTAGAGAGTACGTGGAAGAGTATATCAACACCATGGCGCATGAACTACGTACCCCAATCACAGGCATCAGAGGTACTGCTGAAAACTTACTCTTGCCTATGGATGACGAACAAAGAAAGCACTTTGTTCAAAATATTCTAGACTCCAATAACAAAATGGACATGCTGGTTAATCGCTTACTGGATTTATCACGTATTGAAAGACGAGATACACTAGAAAAGAAAGAGAAGGTAAACGTCAGATCTTTGATTGAAGAAGTGATTAAAGCTCCAAGTCGTATAGGTAGAATTACCTCGAAGCGTATTAAACTGGAATACGATATTGAGCGTGACTTCAGCATCAAAGTTGAAAAACTACTAGCGGAACAGGCTGTTAGTAACATCATTGATAACGCTATTGATTTCACACCAGAAGGATCAACCATTACCATTAAAGTAAGTGAGTCAAATACGGTGGTTATGATTCAAGTATTTGATCAAGGTCCTGGTGTACCAGAGCACGCTAGAAGGCAGTTATTTACACGCTTCTTCTCATCATCACGGCCTGACACTGGTAAGCGCAGCACTGGTCTAGGTCTTCGATTTGTAAAAAAGATCATGAGCCTGCATGGTGGTGAAGTAAGCGTAACGAATCGTTTTATGGAGGATGGTGCTGTGGCTACTTTGAAATTTCCACTAAAGTCGTAGTTTGTAATGAAGATGAAAAATCAATTGAAAATATGGGTCGATGCCGATGCCTGCCCCGTGGTGATAAAAGAGATACTTTTTAAAGCTGCCGATCGTACACAAATCGAAACTACCTTAGTTGCTAATCATGCAATGAACCTACCACCCTCTCGTTACTTGAATTTTATACAAGTGGGCTCAGGATTTGATGTGGCTGACAACGAAATCGTTAAACGACTAAGCACTGGCGATTTAGTCATCACTAGTGATATACCATTGGCTGATGAGGTAATCACCAAGGGAGGTTTAGCCCTCAGTCCAAGAGGTGAGCTATTGACCGCAGGTAACATAAAATCTAAATTAAGCATGCGTGACTTTATGGATGTCATACGCTCTAGCGGTATACAAACAGGTGGACCTCCCCCATTAAGCCAGGCAGATAGGCAAGCCTTTGCGAATCATTTAGATCGGTGGTTAAATCAAGTTATGAAAACCGGCCAAATTGGCTGATACATTGTGCTCATATTTTTTGAGTCTTCTGATCAAATACAGGTCTCGCTAATACCAAAAAAATAACTGTTGATATACCCGCAGCCGCGAATATCATACACATAACCATTATTTGATAACGTGAGGCAATCAGTGGAGATACGCCAGATAATATTTGTCCTGTCATCATGCCAGGAAGTGCTACTAAGCCAACAGCAAATAAAGAATTAGTCACCGGTATCAAAGAAGCCTGCAAAGCGATTCTTCGAGCCTCTATATAAACCACACCTCTATCAATTTCGGCTGCAAGTCTTTCTACTGCAAGACTAACACAATTCATGCTATTGGCGAAAATCATACCGGCCAAGGGTATTGTGTATTGCGGAGAATACCATTTATCAATCTGCAAAACACCTTGGGTGATAATGATAAAGATTATGCCACCACCAAGCGTAATTGCCACAAGGGTTTGCTTGTATAAGATTAGTCGCTTATCTTTAATTGTGCCGAGTGCTATCCAACTAGACGCAAACACCATTACTGACAAAATACCAAGCACAATCCAGGCGCTATCTGATTCAAAAATATAAGAAAGAAAATAACCAACTAATAGCAACTGACCCAACATTCTAACGAGTCCATACATGGCATTACTGGCACCGAGTGACCATTTAAATAACACAAAGACAACGACTAACGCAGGTATAAAAGCAATCGATAAATTAACCAGTGGTATGGTGGTTGCAATATTATTCATTGGCTACATTCGCATCATATAAAGTCAATTTTTCACTGCGACTCATGTTTTTAATTTCATACTCACGCTTAGAGGCTGAGCTTCTGTCGTCGGCACTTTCTTGATACACCAATGCGCAAGGTCCATTTGCTCGGGTGTATTTCGCACCGCCCTTCAACTCACCATTATGCTGTTTAATACGTTGTGCTAAATTATTAGTAATACCACAATATAGACTGTCATTCACACAGCGCAATAGATATACTGTCCAATGATTAGCTTGTGCCATTTGTATTAATGCCAAAATGAGTTATAGGCATTCTATCCTAAAACCTTTATAAACTAGTCTTATGTTTGAACTAAATACCTGCTTGCCCTTAAGCCGTATCATTTCTACACTTGCTGGACGATTTCATTGGTATAATTGCACAGTTTTATCCATCTTTATACGTTAATGGAAAAGACTTACAATCCAGAACAAATTGAAGCGAAATACCGCTCACTTTGGGAAGACAAAAATCTATTTTCTTCCGATTTAAATTCCACTAGCGAAAACGCCTATTGCATCATGCTGCCGCCACCTAATGTAACGGGTAGCTTACACATGGGTCATGCTTTTCAACACACGATCATGGACGTGTTAACCCGTTACCATCGTGGTAAGGGTGATCAAACACTTTGGCAACCTGGTACGGACCATGCTGGTATTGCTACACAAATGGTTGTTGAACGCCAACTGGCTGCGCAAAACATTACTCGTCATGACGTTGGTCGTGAAAAATTCATTGATAAGATTTGGGACTGGAAAGAACACTCAGGTGGCACCATTACCTCACAAATGCGTCGTTTAGGTGCATCGGTTGATTGGGAAAGAGAACGCTTCACCATGGATGAAGGTCTATCAGATGCGGTAAAAAAAGTTTTTGTACAATTGCATGAAGAGGGTTTAATCTATCGTGGCAAACGTTTGGTAAATTGGGATCCTGTACTACACACAGCTGTATCTGACCTTGAGGTAATTAGTGTTGAAGAGAAAGGTTCTCTTTGGCATATGCGCTACCCTATTACTGGTACGGATGAGGTGATGGTAGTGGCCACTACACGCCCTGAGACTATGTTAGGTGATACTGCGGTTGCCGTACATCCTGAAGATGAGCGTTATACCCATCTGATTGGCAAAACCATTGACTTACCACTTACCGATCGTAAGATCGTAATCATCGCTGATGATTACGTGGATATGGAATTTGGTACTGGTTGTGTAAAAATTACCCCCGCTCATGACTTTAACGACTATGAAATGGGTCAGCGACATGATTTAGAGATTATTAACATCTTAACCGATGATGCCAAAATTAACGACAAGGTTGAAAGTGCTTATATTGGCATGGATCGATTTGATGCCCGCAAACAAATAGTGGCTGATTTAGACGCGCAAGGCTTGTTAGAAAAAATTGAACCACACACATTAATGACACCACGTGGTGATAGAACTCATGCGGTGATCGAGCCATATTTGACCGATCAATGGTTTGTAAAAATTGCGCCACTGGCACAACCAGCCATTGATGCAGTTAAAAATGGCGACATTCGTTTCATTCCTGAAAACTGGAATAAAACTTATTTCAACTGGATGGACAACATCCAAGACTGGTGTATTTCTCGCCAAATCTGGTGGGGACATCGTATCCCTGCTTGGTACGACAATGATGGCAATATCTTTGTAGCCAATTCATTAGAAGAGGCACAAGCGCAAGCGGGTGAGGGTGTTGAGCTCAGACAAGATAACGATGTGTTGGACACTTGGTTCTCATCGGCCTTATGGCCATTTTCAACTCTAGGTTGGCCAGAAAAAACACCACAGCTATCGCGTTTTTACCCAACTGATGTCTTAGTTACCGGCTTTGATATCATCTTCTTCTGGGTGGCGCGCATGATTATGTTTGGGCTTAAATTTACGGGTGATGTGCCGTTTAAGGATATTTACATCACTGGCCTGATCAAAGATGGGCACGGGCAGAAAATGTCCAAATCTAAGGGTAACGTACTTGATCCAATTGATCTGATTGATGGCATTAGTTTAGAAGACTTACTTGAGAAAAGAACTCAAGGCATGATGCAGCCAAAAATGGCTGAAAAAATCAAAAAACTAACTAAACAAGAGTTTGCTGACGGTATCCCTGCTTTTGGTACTGATGCACTCAGATTCACCTTTGCAGCATTAGCTTCATTTGGTCGTGATATTAAGTTCGACCTAAAACGTGTTGAAGGCTATCGTAATTTCTGTAATAAGCTATGGAATGCTTCTCGCTTTGTACTGATGAAGCTTGAAGGTGAAACTATTGATGTTAAAGCCCAATTATCTAGCTCAGATCAATGGATTCTTTCTCGTTTACAACAGACTAAGACTAACGTTGAAAAACACCTCAACGATTATCGTCTGGACTTGATGAGTCACGAGTTATACGAATTTGTATGGCATGATTATTGTGATTGGTATCTCGAACTATCTAAGCCATTATTAACTGATGATGCGACCAAAGCAGGCACGCAAGCCACCCTACTTAAGGTGCTTAATGAGGTTTTGACACTACTACACCCAATCATTCCATTTATTACTGAAGAGATTTACGAACAATGTCAAACACTGACTGGTGATGAAAGTGAAAGTTTAATGACGCAAGCCTACCCTCAAGTTGAAGAGGATTTAATATCCGCGCAAGTTGAACAAGAAGTACAGTGGTTACAAACCTTTATTTTAGGTATTCGTCAGATTCGTGGTGAAATGAACATTCCACCATCAAAGTCATTACCTTGTTTTGTGCAGAATATCAGTGCTACCGATCAGCAATGCTTAGATAGTCACAGCCAAATACTAACTAGTTTGGCTAAATTAGAAAGTATCGATCAATTATCTGATAACGACGAAGCACCGGAATCAGCCACAGCACTGGTGGGTGAGATGAAGGTATTGATTCCACTAGCAGGATTGATTGATAAAGACCAAGAAGCAGCACGTCTTAATAAAGAAATTGAAAAATTAAACAAGCAAAGGGCACAATTTGCAGGTAAGCTTAGCAACGAGAAGTTTGTCAGTGGCGCACCTGAAGCTGTTGTTAATAAAGAGAAAGAAAGATTATCCTCGGTCGAAAATGCCATCGCTGACTTGTCATCGCAACTAGAGAAAATAGCCAACTTATGAAATTAAGCAAGTACTTATTCATACCACTTCTATTAGTCCATTCAATGGCTAGTGCGCAGTCGTATGTATATGTGACTGATATGGTTGATATCCCAATGCGTTCTGAAAATAAAATTCAAAGCAATCCAAGTAACTTGCTCAGAATGCTGCCATCAGGCACTAAGCTAGAAATACTTTCAACTGAAAGTGGCTGGACCAAGGTTAAATTTGAAAAAACCACAGGTTGGATGATTTCACGTTACTTAACTAGTAAACCACCTGCTCAGGCACAATTAGAGAAATTAAGACAAACCTACAATGCCAACAAACTACTTATTGGTAAGCAAAGCAAAAGAAACGCCGAACTTGAAGCCCAAGTTAAAGAGTTACAAATTCAGGCTACCATGCTTTCTGTTCAAACCAGTAAATCACAAGCTGAAAAAGAACACATCGAACAAGTCTACAAGGATGCTCTCAAACTTGAGCACTCCAATGAAAAATTAAAAACAGAAGCATTACAACTAAAAACTGAAATTCAATTATTGCAAAATAACAATACAGCAGGTCAAGAAGCTAGCTCTAGGAACTGGTTTATCGTTGGCGCAATTGTCTTATTTTTTGGATTTATCATGGGCTTTGTCTTCCCAAAACGTTCGAATCAAAGGAGATTTTAAATGAACCTACTAAAAACCGCACTAACTTTTGATGACGTACTATTGGTACCAGCGCATTCAACAACAATGCCAAAAGAAGTGAGCTTAATGACAAAGCTCACTAAAAATATTACACTCAACACTCCAATATTGTCAGCTGCAATGGATACGGTTACCGAGGCTAGATTAGCGATTACTATTGCTCAAGAAGGTGGTATTGGTATTATTCATAAGAATATGTCAGTTGATGAACAGGCTAACGAGGTTCGCAATGTTAAGCGCTTTGAGTCAGGCATTATCAGAGAGCCAATTACTATCGACCCAAAGGCAACTATTTCTGAAGTATTTGAAATGCAAAAACGTCATAATATCTCTGCTCTGCCTGTCGTTGAAGGTAATACTATTGTTGGTCTAGTTACTGGTCGTGATCTAAGATTTGAAACTCGTTTATTCGAATTAGTCGAAAATGTAATGACCCCGCAAGATGAGCTGATTACCGTCTCTGAAGGTACAGAAATGAGCGAAGTTAGAACGTTATTACATCAACACCGTATTGAGCGTGTCATTATCACGGATGACAGTTTTGATTTAAAAGGCATGATTACTGTTCGTGATATTCAGAAATCAACGGACTTTCCAAATGCTTGTAAAGACGATAAAGAGCAGCTACGTGTTGGTGCTGCAGTTGGTGTTGGTGAAGGCACAGGCGCGCGTATTGATGCATTGGTCGAGGCTGGTGTTGACGTCATTGTTATCGATACCGCTCATGGCCATTCACAAGGCGTACTCGACAGAGTTAAAAAGACTAAAAAAGCTCACCCTAATTTAGACATTATTGCTGGTAATATTGCCACTGGTGAAGCCGCACTTGATTTAGTTAAAGCTGGTGCAGACTGCGTTAAAGTAGGTATTGGTCCTGGTAGTATTTGCACCACGCGTATTGTGGCTGGTGTTGGCGTACCACAGATTACAGCAATTTCAGATGTAGCAGATGCACTAAAAGACAGCGGTATCCCGCTAATTGCTGATGGTGGTATTCGTTATTCAGGTGATATTGCTAAAGCCTTCGCTGCAGGTGCTTACTGCGTAATGCTTGGCTCAATGCTAGCAGGCACTGAAGAATCTCCTGGTGAGATAGAACTTTACCAAGGACGTTCTTACAAGTCATACCGTGGCATGGGTTCAATTGGTGCAATGAATCAAGCACATGGTTCATCTGACCGTTATTTCCAGTCAGACTCTAAAGCAGATAAGTTGGTACCTGAAGGCATTGAAGGTCGAGTACCATTTAAAGGCTCTATGCGCCCTATTATTCACCAAATGGTAGGTGGTGTTAGATCTTCTATGGGTTACACCGGTTGTGAGACATTAGACAAAATGCGTAAGAGTGCTAGCTTTGTACAGGTCACTTCAGCAGGTATGGTTGAGTCTCATGTGCATGATGTTTCGATAACCAAAGAAGCGCCAAACTACCATCAATAACGAACAAGCTGTGCGGCACACACGGAGCGCCACCCCTTGGAAGGAGTCCCCAGCATGCAGCTGATCGGTCGCTACCACAATTCCGGCTACGAGGCTGTTGCTGATGGCGTCATGGACTTCTTTGAACGACGCCAGGATTTGCAGCGGCCGGGTGTGGCCTTCGGTCCCGGCGGCAGCGACGCAGAGCCAGCCAAAGTCTCGACGGACATCAGCCTCGTGGCGCTCAACCGTTCTGATCCCGAGGCATTCGCTCTTGCAGATCTGATCGTGCGGGGTGTCTCAGCAGGCCTGGAGCACTACCTGCAGGAGCGATCTCTGTTTCGCCAGGTCTGCCCAGACCAGGAGTTGTTTGTGATGCCTGTGTTCAACCTACAACGTTACGCTCCCGGTGAGGGCTTCCGTCAGTGGCACTGCGACTGGACGATTAGCGACGAAGCTACTGAGCCGGGGCATCGCGTTTTGGCCTGGATTCTCTACTGTGATTCTGTGGCGGAGGCCGGCACCGAATTCCACTGGCAGCAACATCATGAGGTGGCAGAGCGGGGCAAGCTATTGATCTTTCCAGCCTCTCCCTCTCACATCCATCGTGGCCGGGTGAATAGCGAGTTTAGCAAGACGATCGCCACTGGCTGGATCAATGCTGGGTCGCGTGAGGGTTTCTTAAAGCGTCTGGCTCGCTCCTGAGGTAATTAATAATTTAGTGACCTTCTGGTGTCCCTTGCCATAGCATTTTGTAGCCAAGTTCGTTGGCATCATCACAAAATTCTAACAACTCATCAAACTTCGATTTGAATAATTCATCAGCATGAGATTTTTCATGTTGCTCGAATGTTTTCCAAAATGTCACAATCACAATCTCGCCACGCTCTTCTTTGGCTTTTTCTACATTTTCAAAGGAACCTTCTCCTGAGATAAAGCCTGAATTTTCATAAACTTGACCAGCAATAAAGCCACCATTGTCATCACCGTAGTTATTCTTGACTACGTTACACATTTCGCCCAGTGTTAGCTCAACATCTTCAACCGAAATGCCGTCTTTTAAATTTACCTCGTTAAACAACATAACACAGCCAAATGGGATTTCTATTGGATTAAACATTTTTATAACTCCTAATAAATTAATAATGATTGCAGTAACAACTGCTATGTAAAATTTGAATAAATGAGAAAGGTAATTTTAACTAGACAATGATTCATTTTGGAACAATATCTGTAGAAGAATTTTTTGCTGATTATTGGCAAAAGAAACCACTGCTCATTAAGCAAGCTCTTCCTGATTTTATTACTCCTATATCAGCTGAAGAGTTAGCTGGACTGTCACTTGAAGAAGAATTCGAATCACGCCTTGTTATCGGTTCTATTAATGATCAAAAGTGGAGTTTAAATAATGGACCATTTACTGAAGATACTTTCACAACATTAGACGAAAAAAATTGGACACTCCTAGTGCAAGGCGTTGATCGATTTGTTGATGAAGTTCATGACCTAATCAAACACTTTGATTTTATCCCTCGTTGGCGTTTTGATGATGTGATGATCTCCTATGCTGCCACTGGTGGTAGCGTTGGTCCACACTTTGATTATTATGATGTGTTCCTCCTTCAAGGCAGTGGACGACGACGCTGGTATATTAGTACTCAAGATTGCGAACTTGATAATTATTTGGATGATGTGCCACTTCGTATTA
>FPHW01000137.1_pt1 | contig 19290 bp, 22 predicted proteins | sample 1057471 | NCBI WGS metagenome assembly FPHW01 (sample SAMEA4473329, study PRJEB15554) | hydrothermal vent metagenome | biome: marine basaltic hydrothermal vent biome; feature: marine hydrothermal vent; material: water | place: Pacific Ocean | collected 2011-06-14/2011-07-23 | depth 1685 m | reverse complement strand
GTTTTGTACGCATTCTGGTGGTGAATCGCTTGCCTTCGTAAGAAAGTTTGATTCGATAGCCTTGAAGTGATTTTTGAATTCTTTTTTGGTAGTTGACGTTCCAACAGCCTGGCTCCTTTGATTGGCAGGGAGTCATGAGTTTTTCTATTTTGTAATTCATATAAATTGGCTCGACTGAGTCAATGTTGGCATTAATTATGTGTGTTCTAGCAAAAGTGTTGCTAGAGAAGAGGAATAAGGTGGATAGGAATAATAATATTCCTTTGGTAGAGGTGCTCTTAATATATTTAAACATTTTTTCCTTATAAAAAATTATAGTAAAAAAATTAAAATCTATATTATATTGTTCTAATATTATGGTATAATAATACATAGAAGATCAAGCTCTCTCCCCCGAGAAATATTTCTTGATTTTCTACTAGGTAGTCGTTTTATTTATTCTCCTCAAGTTTAGTTAGGCGGCTACCTCCTCCTCAATATTTTGGCGCTTTCCGATGACTATAATAGCGACTTGCAAATACTTTGCAAGACTATCATTAAAGCGTAATTTTATAATATACTGATTGGTGGTCAAAGTAGACCATAAGGCTGTTGCAATAAGGGCTAATGCAGGGTGTCTGGTGAGATGTAATTCTGTTTTGAAGGCTGTAATGTTTCCTGAATGAGTAAGGTTCCCATACGTACGAACTCGATAATTTCACTGAGGTCTTGTGCGTTTTGTTCATCGTCTAGAACATCAACATCGAGTTTGGAAATTTCGCCGAAGTCTTTAATCATTTCCAACACGTCTTCATCAGTGGTGCTGACCTTGCACAAGCCTAAGCCAACTAAAAATCCTTGGCACCATTGAATAAGCGTGCTGGCTTGCTCTGTAAGCGAGCAGTTTTCATCGGCGATAAGCAGTTGAAAATTAAGCGTAGCATCACCTAACTGTAATAGGGTGTTGTTGTAGATTTGAGCAAGTTGCTCATGGGCGACTTTTTCATTCAGGTTATTAAGGTCGATACTAACCAAGATTTCACCTAGCCAATCATCTAAGTTAAGCTCAGGCTTAACACAGGCAAAGCCACACAAAATACCATGCGCACTAGTAATTGTGTCATCAGTATTGAGATGATGTAAAATATTTTTTACCTCATCGTAGTCTATTAGGTTATTCATGTTTAAGATTTACCAGCTAGGATTTCCATTATCGCCATACGCACGGCAATACCATTGGTGACCTGTTGAAGGATGACAGATTGGTCGCAATCAGCAATCGAAGATTCGATTTCGACGCTGCGATTAATCGGTCCGGGGTGCATCACAATTGCATCAGGTTTTGCCAATGCTAAACGCTCAGCGGTGAGGCCATAGTTGTCAAAATACTCCTGTTCGTTAGGAATATCAGCCGCTAGCATGCGTTCTTTCTGCAGTCGCAATACTATAACTACATCACAATCTTTAATACCAGTTTGAATGTCGTCAAAACACTTAATTGTTGAACAACGTTCAGAATCATACTGCAACCTTGGTGGGGCGATTAGGCGAATATCAGCAGTACCCAGTGTTTTTAGTGCTTGAATATCAGAGTGAGCCACACGTGAATGGGTAATGTCACCGATAATGGCAACCGACAGATTTTCGAATGTTTGTTTATGTTGACGAATGGTGAGCATATCTAATAGCGCTTGGGTTGGGTGGGCGTTAATACCATCACCGGCATTCAAAATTGCTACACCGTCTAAATTTTCAGCGACGTGATGCGGTACGCCGTTCTGCTTATGACGAATCACAAACATATCGATTTGCATGGCTTTAAGTGTGCGCATAGTATCGAGTAGGGATTCGTTCTTCTTGGTAGCTGAGTTGGCTAAGTCAACGTTAATAATGGTAGCACTGGTACGTTTACCCGCAATCTCAAAGGTGTTTCTAGTACGGGTTGAGGGCTCGAAAAATAAGTTGGCCACCGACATGTCGTCCAGCGCTTTTGATTTTTTAAGGTTACCCGATGCATCGATGAGGCCGTCGGCAATATCAAGGATGTGAGTTAAGTGGTTTTTGGAAAGACCTTCAAGACCTAATAAATGGATTAGCTTGCCTTCGGGGCTGAGTTGAATGTCATTACTAATCAAGTCTTTTTTCATTTAACCACGTTTGCAATATTAACTGTGCTGAGCGTTTATCAACATCACTGCGCTCGGCATTTGGATGATAATGGTTATATTTTAGTTGGTTTTTGGCTTCATTTGAGGATAAATACTCATCAATCAGCTCGACTTTGACTTTGTAGCGCTTTTCTAACTTTCTAGCAAATGATTTGGCAATAAAAGTCATTTCTTGCTCTTTGCCATCTTGATCAAAAGGCAAGCCTACCACAAACAAACTGACGTCATGGGCGTTGATAATTTGGTCAAACCCTTTCCAGTTGGTTGAACCGTCTTGGTGATGTTGTACTACTTCAATACCACTGGCTTGTGCAATTAAGTTATTAGCAATGGCAACGCCCGTGCGTTTTGTGCCTACATCAAAACCAAGGTAGGTCTCAATACTCATGGTTTATGTTGTTGTAATTGTTGTAATAACTGATAACCCACGTAGCCATCAATCGGTAATTTGTTTATACTTTGGTAAGCACGAGTAGCAGCACGTGTTTTTGGCCCAGAGATACCGTCAGGCTCGCCAGTATCAAAACCTAAAAGAGTCAGTTTTGTTTGAATAAATTGAATATCATCTCGGCTCAGAGAAGGCTCAGTAAGCGGTTTAGCTAATAGAGCATTTGTACCGACTAGCCGGTCAGATAAGTGACCAACAGATAAAGCATATAAAATTGAATGGTTCCATCTAAGGATAGCGCGGAAGTTGCGATAGACCAAAAAAGCCGGCCCGTTGTAACCCATTGGCAACACTAGCGATGCTTTCATTGATGAGCTAGGTAAGTCACGTTCAGCGGCAGTACGCACCCCTAAAGCCTGCCATTCATCGACGGTTTTCTTGGTATTCAGATTAGCTAGCTGGTAATCAAAATTTTGAGGGAGTGTGACTTCACGACCCCAACGCTCGCCATGATGCCAGCCAATTTTTTGTAAAAAGTTAGCCGCACTGGCAAAAATATCCTCATTGTTATCCCACAGGCCTATTTCGCCATCATCATCAGCGTCTATCCCGTAAGCAGCGACATTGGTGGGCATGAATTGCACATTACCCATGGCACCCGCCCACGAACCTTTGGCATCCATTGGTATTTTGTCATCGTCAATAAGTTTTAATAGGGCTAATAACTGCTTGGTAAAAAAGGCTGAACGCCTCTGATCAAAACTTAAGGTGGCTAGTGATCTAATTAGACTCAGATTACCGGTGTTGTTTCCGTAGTTAGTTTCCAAACCCCAAAATGCCACAATGATGTGCGGAGGAACGCCATATTTCTGATAATTACTTTGTAAGATTTGTTGGTTGTTATGCATTGCTTTGATGCCTTTCTCGAGTCGATAAGGACTAACCCTTGAGCCCAGGTAACGCCAAAAGTTTTGACTAAATTCTGCCTGTGTGCGGTCAAACTTAATCACCTTTGGATTGGGAGTGAGCTCATTAAAGGCCTGATCAAGCGTGGCTTCTGAGATACCTTGCTTGGTGGCTTGGGTACGAATATCGATTAAGAATGACTCAAAGCTACGCGTAGAGCTCGACCCTTGGGTATCATCTGTGCCTATACCAGCAGCATAAACCGACGTACTAAAAATAAAGCAAAATATGAACCGAAGCATGTCGAAATTATACCTTACTGCGATTACCTTTTTATTATTGAGCGCTTGTGTTGGTAGCAGTCAGACAAACAGTATGACTGGCTCTACCATGGGCACCACTTATACGGTGAAGAGCGTGGGAGAGCATTCGGTGTCTCAAGTAGAAATCGATACAAGGCTTAAGCAAATTAACAAGACATTTTCAACTTGGGATGCATCCTCAGAGTTATCTTTGTTAAACAGAAAACCGGTCAATCAATGGATTGCAGTTTCAGATGAATTGTTTTTTATTTTAAGTGAGTCACAGAATCTTTATCAACAAACCGATGGCTATTTTGACCCCGGGATTGGACGCTTGATTGATCTGTGGGGTTTTGGCGCGGTTAAAGTGGATTATAAACCTAGCCGAGCGCAAGTGAGTGAGATGTTGCAACATTCTTCCATTCAGCATTTACGATTCAAACAAGGTATGGTCAAAAAAATCAGAGACATCCACATTAATTTATCCGCCATTGTTAAAGGTTATGCGGTGGATGAGATCGACAAACTGTTGAACGCTAAAAATAGCCAACATCACTTAGTAGAGATAGGTGGTGAAGTGGTGGCTCGCGGTCAAAATGGTGTCAAAGATTGGACACTGGGTATTGAGCAACCAACTGGCGGTGAGCCGATTAGTCTTAAGTTAAAAAATCAGGCCATTGCTACCTCGGGCAATTACCGAAATTATTTTGTTTGGGAGGATGAGCAATATATGCACATCTTAGAGCCTGATAGCGGCCTACCTGCTAAGAGTGACTTGACTTCGGTGAGTGTGCTACATGATAAAGCGATGATGGCTGATGCTTATGCAACTGCCATGATGGCGATGGGTAGTCAAAAAGCAGCCACCTTAGCTAAGCAATTAAATTTATCGGTGGTGTTAATCTTGAACCAACAATCTGACTTTAAAGTGGTAAAAATAAACCAATGAAACCACTTGCTGAAAGTTTAAGACCACAAAATTTAGCCGATTTCTTTGGTCAATCGCACCTGTTGAACGATACCCATCCACTCAAGCAAGCGATTGACAATCAACAACTCCATTCGATGATTTTGTGGGGGCCATCGGGCACCGGTAAAACTACGTTAGCACGTATCATTGCCGGTCAGGTTGGTGGACACTTTACCCAAATTAGCGCCGTGTTAGATGGAGTTAAAGAGCTCAGAATTGTGGTTGAAAATGCTAAGAAGTTTCAAAATATTGGGCAAAAAACAGTTTTATTTGTGGATGAAATTCATCGTTTTAATAAGGCGCAACAGGATGCATTTTTGCCACATATCGAATCAGGACTCATCACTTTGATTGGTGCCACCACTGAGAATCCATCATTTGAGCTTAACCGTGCATTGTTATCACGTTTGAGTGTTTACGTGCTGAATGCTTTGAATGCGCAGGAGTTGAGTCAGATACTAGACAGAGCCTTAGAGCATGAATCGTTACAGTTAACAGATGAAGCAGTAAGGTTACAAATTATTAATGCTAGTAGCGGTGATGCCAGGCGCTTGATCAATATTGTAGAACAAATAGCTTTAGCTAAGTTGGATCGACTTGATGCGGATTCGGTGGGTCAATTATTACAAGAAAAAATTAGTGTTTTCGATAAAGGCGGTGATATTTTTTATCAACAACTTTCAGCCTTTCATAAATCAGTACGTGGTTCGTCACCCGATGGCGCGTTGTATTGGATGGCAAGAATGTTGGTAGGCGGTTGCGATCCTAAAACCATTGCTAGACGTTTGCTTGCCATTGCCTCAGAAGACATTGGTAATGCCGATCCTAGAGCATTAGAAATTACGCTCAACGCTTGGCATGTGTTTGAGCGTGTGGGTTCGAGCGAGGGTAATCGCGCTATTGCCCAAGCCGCGGTGTATTGTGCGGTGGCGCCAAAATCAAACGCAGTTTATAAGGCTTTTAATCAAGCCATGGGAGAGGCTAAAGAAACATGTGATTTGCCAGTACCAATGCATTTGTGCAACGCACCTACTGGGTTAATGAATGATTTGGGTTATGGTGAAGGCTATCGCTATGCACATGATGAGCCAAATGGTGTGACTAAAGGGCAGACCTATTTCCCATCAGCTTTGGGCGAGCAAGAATATTATGTGCCAACGGATCGTGGTTTAGAGATTAAAATCAGTGAAAAGCTTGAAACGTTGAGGCAGAAAAAATGAATGTACTTCCAACCGTAATTGCTATTGGCATCGGTGCAACCATTGGTGCTAGTACGCGTTATTATTTAACTGAATTGATGGCGCATCTGTTTGGTAGAGGCTTTCCTTATGGCACTTTAAGTGCCAATCTTATCGGTTCGTTCTTAGCAGGGATACTAGTGGTGATTGTGCTAGAAAAAGCCGCACTACACGAGGTTTACCGATATATGCTATTGATTGGATTTACTGGTTCTCTAACCACCATGTCGACCCTGTCGTGGGAATCAGTAGAGATGATTAGCTTGGGACACTATGGTCAGGCCAGTATTAATATTTTACTGAATGTATTGTTGTCTTTATTGGTCGCTGGTGTTGGTGTAGTATTAACACGGTCTTTATTTGCCAGTTAATTGCCGTTCAATAACATTGAAGAGTTCGCCAGCAATATTAAGATTAAATTGTTCGTCTAATTCACGAATACAAGTGGGACTAGTAACGTTTATCTCAGTAATATAGTCTCCAATCACATCAAGACCAACAAACAATAAACCTTTATCTTGCAGTGTAGAGCCGATTTGTTCACATAGCCAATAGTCTCTATCACTGAGTGGTTGGCCAATACCCGTTGCGCCAGCTGCCAAATTACCTTTGAAGCTACCTTCTGCCGGCATACGTGCCAAGGCGTAATCAATTGGCTTTCCATTGATCAAGAGAATGCGCTTATCACCTTTCTCAATTTCGCTTAAGAATTCTTGAGCAATGATTTGACGCGTACCTCGATGGGTTAAATAATCCAATACTTCATCGATGTTGCTGTCGCCCCGTTCTAGTTTGAAGATGTCAGCGCCGCCCATGCCGTCAAGTGGTTTGACCACAACGGTTTGTTGAGTTTTGATGAAAGTTTTAATTTGATTTTGATTAGTACTGACTAGTGTTTTAGGTATACAGTGGGCAAAGTTAAGTGCAAATAATTTCTCGTTAGCATCCCTCAAAGACTGCGGTCTATTAACCACCAATACTCCCGCATTTTCAGCTTGTTCAAGCAGGTAAGTGGCGTAAATATAATCCATATTAAATGGTGGATCTTTACGCATCAAGATAACATCAAATTTAGTGAGTTCGACAACATTACTGGGTTCTTTTTTAAACCAAGTGTTCAGATCATCAACAACCGTGGTTTTCGATGCATAGGCAAAAACTTTGCCTTTTTCTACAAACAAATCGGTGGTATCAAAGGTGTGAATTCCCCAGCCACGGCGTGAAGCTTCTAACATCATGGCTAGTGAAGAATCCTTTTTTGGATTGATATTGGCAATATCATCCATCAACACGGCGATTTTGGTGGTTTTCATGATGTGTATTATAAATTAACTTCTCTACTTGTTAAAGCCATGATAAATATGAAAAAAATTGGTACAATGACTTATTCTGAGGAGAATAATACATTTGGCTTACACAACACTCACGTTAGAGAATCGTAAAACAGGAGAGATGAAACACGCACCCGTGGGCTTCTCATGGACATCTTTGTGTTTGTTTTTCTGTCCAGCAATTTATCGCCGTGACTGGAAGTCAGTGGCTTTAATGATGCCTTTGTGTATCTTGACATTGGGGTTGGCAAATATTGTATTTTTCTTTACCTATAATAAGCTTTACGTTAAACATTTGTTAGCGCAAGGCTATACAGTTAAAGTTCATGGTGCTAGCTTTGTTGAAAAATCTGACCTTTGAAGGTTAACTTTGATCTTGGCAAAGTCATTGAAATAACTTAGATTTTTACTGGACAATTACATTACAAGAGCGTAACATTGCCGCCTTTAGTGCGGGGTGGAGCAGTTCGGTAGCTCGTCGGGCTCATAACCCGAAGGTCATAGGTTCAAATCCTGTCCCCGCTACCAAAAGATTTCGACCCCCTTTTTAGGGGGTTTTTATTGGGACAACGGCTAAAATCGAGACGAATTTAACCTATTGTCAAATTAGAAGGATAGATGGCAAAAATTGCTGACAAAATTGAAGCGTTAATTGACCCGGTGATTATTGATATGGGTTATGAGCTAGTGGGTATCGAATATATCGCCAGTGGTAAACACAGTATTTTGAGAGTGTATATTGACTCAGACAACGGCATTGGTCTTGATGATTGTGAGACGGTGTCGCGCCAAATTAGTGCCATCTTTGATGTAGAAGACCCCATCACTGATCAGTACAATTTGGAAGTTTCATCGCCAGGTGTAGAGCGCCCTTTGTTTAACATCGGGCATTATCAACGCTTTTTAGGCCATGATGTTAAATTGAGGTTAGTAAGGCCCATAGGCGGTCAAAGAAAATTTAACGGCGCTATTGGTAGTGTCAGCGAGACCGATAATAGTGTTGAGCTTGTAACAGAATTAGGCCCAGTAACATTGGATATTGAATTGATTGAAAAAGCAAATTTAGTTGCTCATTTTTAGGAGAAGGACGTGGAAGGCAAAGAATTATTTTTAATGGTTGAGGCGATTTCTAATGAGAAAAACATCTCACAAGAGGATGTACTTGAATCATTGGAAGAGGCACTAGCAGTTGCAACAAAAAAACGCAACAACATTGATGCACATGTTGAGATTGACAGAAAAACGGGTGAATTTAACACCTTTAGACAATGGATGGTAATCGAAGATGGCGAATCATTTGTTGACGATGATGGCACTGAGTTTGATTCAGAATTACATATTTATGCCAAGGATGCGAACGGTGTGGCGGTCGATGACTTTGTGCGCGAACCGATAGAAACTGAAGAGTTTGGTCGTATTGCAGCGCAAATCGTAAAGCAAGTCATTATTCAAAAGGTTCGTGAAGCAGCAAGAGAAGTGGTTGTTGACGACTTCACCAAGCGTGTGGGTGAAGTGATTATGGTAACAGTCAAACGTGTTGATAGAGGCAATGCCTATGTTGATATGGGCGGTGTTGACGGCATGATCTCTAAGTTTGACCTAATTCCTAATGAGTCAGTGCGTAAAAACGATCGTCTAAGAGCTTATATTAAAGAAGTTAAATCAACGCCACGTGGTGCGCAGATTTTCTTATCGCGTACAGTACCAGAGATGATGACTGAATTATTTGAGATGGAAGTCCCAGAGATTTCTGAGGGTGTGATCGAAATTATGGGCGGTAGTAGAGACCCTGGTTTGCGCTCAAAATTAGCCGTTAAATCCAAGGACAAGCGCTTAGATCCGATTGGTTCATGTATCGGTATGCGTGGTGCACGTGTGCAAGCAGTATCTAATGAGCTAAATGGTGAGCGTGTCGATATTATTCTTTGGGATGAAGAACCTGCACAATTTGTAATTAATGCCATGGCACCCGCCGAGGTTAGCTCAATCGTAGTTGACGAAGATAAAAATTCAATGGACATTGCCGTTGAAGATGATCAACTTGCATTAGCCATTGGTCGTGGCGGTCAGAATATTAAATTGGCTTCGCGTTTAACAGGCTGGAAGCTTAATGTGATGTCAGTGAATGAATCAGACGATAAGCAAGCCGAAGAAAACCAAAAAATCAGTGCTAAATTAGCTGAACAACTTGGTGTTGATTCTGAGGTGGCTAGCGTGTTAATCGAAGAAGGATATGGCAGTATTGATGATGTGGCCGATGCAGACGTTTCAGTATTAGAAAGTATTGAAGAGTTTGATACGAGCATGGTTGAAGAATTACAAGAACGCGCTTCTGACGCACAGCTTGTGCAAGCACTAGGGGATGCAGAATCTTCTGAAGTATTGATGAGTGTTGAAGGCGTAGATGAAGACTTGGCGCAAGCATTGATTGAAGCTGAAATTGCGACGGTAGATAACTTAGCAGAGTTGTCGATTGATGAATTGTTAGATATTCAAGAAATGGACACTGAAGTGGCATCGGCTGTTATTATGACCGCCAGAGAAAACGAAGGATGGTTTGATTAATTGAGTTGAAGTATAAACACACTTGATTAAGCATAAATAAAATAATAGGTAAGCATTATGGCACATACAGTTCAAACGTTATCTAAACTATTGAAGAAGACTCCGGATGAGGTCATTACAATTCTGGCGAACGCTGGCATTGATGGCAAAACTGCTGACTCTGAAATCTCTGGTGAAGAACGAAAAATTTTGATGGGCAGTTTGTCCAAACGTTCAAGCACCAAATCTAGCATATCAGTTTCACGTAAGCCTAGCGCCAAATCAAGCTCAAGTGTTGCTGGTGGCGTTAAGGTGCAGGTTAAGAAAAAGCGGGTTAAAAAAGTAGCGCCTCAAGCAAGTGAGCCTGCTAGTAATGAAGCAGCGATTAAAGCGCAACAGGCTTTAGAGGCTGGCCGTGCCGTCGATGAGAAATTATCGGCACAAGATGCCAAACGCCAAGAGATGATTCGCTTGCAAAAAGAACAGGAGCAAGCGCGTAAGGTTAAGCAAGAAGAGGCTAAACAGCAAGCGCAAGAAGGAGCGGCTAAAAAAGAAGCGCCTGCTGAAGACAAAAAACCGAAACGTTTGCGTAATGCGCCGAGTGGTAATCAGCGTAAACAATTGCATGTTGCACATAAGACAAAACGTAAGTTAAAGAAGAAAGATAGAACACGCCTATCACTAAAGGTTCAAGAGGAGCAAGCACAACACGCTTTCCAAAAACCAGTTGAAAAGGTTATTCATGAAATTGCCATTCCTGAAAATATTAAGGTTACTGATTTGGCTCAGAAACTGACCACAAAAGCCGGTGAAGTGCTTAAAGTGCTGATGGGCATGGGTGTGATGGTCACATTGAATGATGTGATTGATCAAGATACTGCGTTATTAGTAGTAGAAGAGATGGGTCATAAGGGTATCGCTAGCAAGGAAGAAACCATTGAAGATACTTTATTAGAGAAGCGTGAAGATTTGGGCGATGTTAGCCCGAGACCACCAGTGGTTACCATCATGGGACATGTTGACCATGGCAAGACTTCACTACTTGATTATATTCGTAAAGCCAAAGTGGCTGGTGGCGAAGCAGGCGGAATTACGCAGCATATTGGTGCTTATCAGGTGCAGTCGAATGGTAGTACTATTACCTTTATTGATACACCAGGTCACGCAGCATTTTCGAAAATGCGTTCTCGTGGTGCGAATGCGACCGATATTGTGATTTTAGTAGTCGCGGCCGATGACGGTGTGATGCCACAAACGATTGAGTCAATCAAACATGCCAAAAAGGCAAATGTACCAATGATTGTAGCCATAAACAAGGTTGACAAAGAAGGTGTAGACATTGACAAGATTAAGCAAGTACTTTCAACACATGATGTAATTTCAGAAGAGTGGGGTGGTGATGTAATGATGGTGCCAGTATCGGCACACACGGGCGAAGGTGTTGATGCCTTATTAGAGTCCATTACATTGACAGCCGAAATATTAGAATTCTCAGCAGTAGTTGATGCTCCAGCAAGTGGTACCGTATTAGAAGCGCGCTTAGACAAAGGTCGCGGCAAGGTCACCACTATTTTGGTGCAATCGGGCACTTTGAACAAAGGCGATATTATGATTGCTGGCCTAGAATATGGCAAGGTGAAGCAAATTGTTGATGACAATGGCAAGCCAGTCAAGCAGGCAGGTCCATCTACACCAGTGGAAGTGTTGGGTTTGTCAGGAGTGCCTAATTCAGGTGATGAGGTATTGGTGGTGGGCTCTGAGCGTAAAGCACGTGAAGTGGCTGACTTTAGAAAGACCAGAGATCGTGAGGCTGAATTGCAGAAACAACAAGCCTCGAAGATGGAGAACTTCTTGCAAAAAATGGAGGAGGGTGATGTATCTACCGTCAACGTATTACTTAAAGCGGATGTTAGGGGCTCAGCCCAAGCATTGGTTGAGGCACTAGAAGAGTTATCAACAGATGAAGTAAGGGTGAAAGTAGTATCAAGCGGTGTGGGCGGTATTAATAATACGGATATTACGTTGGCCTCTACCTCTGACGCCTTAGTGCTTGGTTTTAATGTACGTGCTGATGCAGTGGCACGTAAGACAGCTGATAACGAGGGTGTGCGTATTGAATATTATTCAATTATCTATAATTTAATTGATGATGTTAAAGCCATCATGAGTGGCATGCTTAGTCCTGAGCTGAGTGAAAATATTATTGGTATTGCTACGGTTAAAGACGTATTCAGATCACAAAAAATGGGCGACATTGCCGGTTGTATGGTGGATGAAGGTGTGGTGAGAAAAGACAGCCCGATTCGAGTATTACGTGATAGTGTAGTGATTTATGAAGGTGAATTAGAATCACTCAGGCGCTTTAAAGATGATGTTAATGTAGTTAAGTCTGGTACTGAATGTGGTATCGGCGTACTTAATTATACTGATGTGCAACCAGGCGATCAGATCGAAGTATTTGAGCGTATTGAGAGTGCACGTAGCCTTTAATTAATGGCAGATCAACCTTCTTATCGGGTCGAGCGTATTAATGAACTAATTCGTCGTGAATTGGTGATGTTGTTAAAGCAAGAAACTAAAGATCCAAGACTGCAAGAGGTGAGCGTGACTGATGTATTGACCAGTCGCGATCTGAGTAGTGCCAAAGTATTTTATACTGTACCAGAATCCGATCAAGCTATCGTTGAGCCTTTATTGAACAAGGCCAGTGGTTTTTTCCGTTCACGCCTATCGAAAACGTTAGACCTTCGCCACACACCAGCACTTAAATTTATCTATGATTCAGCACCTAATACAGGCGCCAGAATCGAAGACTTATTGTCTAAAATTTAAATCCTAGCCCCATGTCAAGGCGCAACCAAAAAGGTAGAGAGATTAACGGGATTATTTTATTGGATAAAGATATAGGCCTAAGTTCAAACGCCGCATTACAAAAAGTTAAGCGTTTATTTTTTGCTAAGAAAGCAGGTCATACTGGTGCTTTAGACCCACTAGCCAGTGGTATTTTGCCAATTTGTTTAGGCCAGGCTACAAAGGTAGCCGGGTTCTTGCTTGATGATGACAAGCGTTATTTTGTACGTGGTAAATTAGGGCAGATAACTGATACCGGTGATGCTGAAGGCAAGGTGATTGCTTCACAAGCTTTTGAGCATTTGAACGAAGATGCAATTCAATTAGCAGTCAGTAGTTTTGTAGGTGGTATTGAGCAAATACCACCAATGTATTCGGCTTTAAAAAAAGATGGGCAGCCTTTATACAAATTAGCTAGACAAGGCATAGAAATTGACAGACCGCCACGCCCGGTCACGATTCACCAGATTGACTACTTAAGTTATGAACAAGGCATTCTGAGCTTAGAGGTGTCTTGCTCAAAAGGCACATATATTCGTACATTAATCGAAGACATTGGTAAACAATTAGGTTGTGGCGCACATGTGGTTGAGCTTCGACGCACGGGCTTTGCGCATATTGATATATCACAAACCATTAAATTCTCAGATTTGGAAAATTTGGCGTCGGATGATTATCGAGCGCTAGACGAGAAGATCTTTCCTAGTGAGAACATGCTACCAAATCTTGAAAGTGTTTATTTAGATGAGCAGCAAAATGTTGATATTAGATTTGGCAGGTCAATCACTTTTAACGGCCCTTGCCCATTAGGAACAGTGAAGTTGTTTAATAATCAGAGGCAGTTTTTGGGTGTTGGCATAGCGACTGAAAATGGGGTTGTTGCACCCAAACGATTATTCGTTTGATAATTGATTATAATTTGAACCATGAATACCGGGAAGAATAAAAAGAGTGCTTTAGTTGGCTACTATTTTGATGATAACTTGATGCGTAGTGTTAAGGGTGACCAGAGCTTGCGCGACAGTGTTTACAATCGCGAACGTACCCTTAATTTAGTCGATGAAAATATTGACGAATTGTTGGAAGTAATATTGTTTTTATTACTCTCTACGGGTATTTACCGAGTTGTAATCGGACTTAACAATGGTGAGATTAAGACTTCATCGGTGTTTGACCCGTTTAATGTTGAGGTGCATTTAGCAGAAGACTTATTGGTACCAGACTATGTATTTAATCATTTTGGCATGATTGCGTTAGATGAAAAATCAGAGTTGATTAAACGTTATTATCAAATGCTTGAACATGATCATGCATTTGAGTATTTGTCTGAAGAATGGCAAGATGCTTTTCACCAAAGAAATGCAGGCATGAAACAGTTAACTGATGAAGATGAGCTCAGATATATCATCGAACACATTCCAGCCCTGCGTAATTTAGATGGTTATTATTTACGCTCAGCTGTGATCAATTTATTTAACTCAACGATTTCTATGTCATTTAATTGCGATGGTACGCAAATTATGTCACATAAGAAATTTAGAGAATTTATCGAAGAATACGTATAGGTCGAATATGAAAGTTTTAGTGATTGGTTCTGGCGGCCGTGAACATGCCCTGGCTTGGCAGTGTGCTAAGTTTGATGAAGTTAAAGAAGTATTTGTGGCTCCGGGTAATGCTGGCACTGAGTTAGAAGACAAGCTTACTAATATTGAAGTGGGTTCAGAAGATATTGATGGGCTCATTGCGTTTGTTAAAGACAACCAAGTAGATCTAACTATTGTTGGTCCTGAGGCACCATTAGTCATCGGTGTGGTTGATCGTTTTCAGACTGAAGGATTGGCAATCTTTGGCCCAACACAGGCTGCTTCACAACTAGAAGGTTCAAAAGCCTTTTGTAAAGATTTCCTCGATCGTAACAACATTCCTACTGCTTATTACGACGTCTTCACCGAAGCTGGGCCAGCAGTTCAATACGTGCAAGACAAAGGCACACCGATTGTGATTAAGGCTGATGGACTAGCGGCAGGAAAGGGTGTAATTATTGCTAATACCGAGACCGAGGCAACTGATGCTATTAACGATATGTTAGAAGGTAATCGTTTTGGTGTAGCCGGTTCGCGCGTGGTGATTGAAGAATTCTTGGTGGGAGAGGAGGCCAGTTTTATTGTGATGGTTGATGGTAAAAATATTCTACCAATGGCCACCTCACAAGACCACAAGGCACGTGATAACGGTGACCAGGGACCGAATACCGGTGGCATGGGTGCTTACTCTCCAGCACCAATCGTCACTGATGAAATTTTTCAAGACGTAATGGATAAGGTGATCCGTCCAACAGTTGATTCAATGGCGGCAGAGGGCAATGCTTATACCGGGTTTTTATACGCTGGGCTTATGATTGACAAAAATGGTAACTCCAAAGTATTAGAATACAATTGTCGATTTGGCGATCCAGAAACCCAGCCGATTATGATGCGTCTTAAATCAAATTTAGCAGACTTATGTCTATTGGCAACAAAAGGACGGCTTGATCAAGCAACGATTGAGTGGGATAAACGTTCCGCTATGGGCGTGGTGTTGGCGGCCAATGGTTATCCTGATGTTTATCCGTCTGGCGAAGTGATTGGCTTACCAACAGACAGTGATGATGCGAAAGTTTTTCATGCAGGTACTAAAATGGATAGCGGCGCTGTCGTTACTAGTGGTGGGCGCGTACTTTGTGCTACCGCTCTCGGCGCCGATACTAAGGAAGCACAAACCAATGCTTATGAGCTACTCAAACGTATTAACTGGTCCAGTGCCTATTACCGTACAGATATCGGTTTCAAGGCATTATAGATTTGATTATCGTTGGGGTTGATGAAGCAGGGCGTGGTCCATTAGTAGGTTCAGTAGTGGCTGGTGCAGTTATCCTGCCGAATGATTTTGACTTGCCAGAACTTACTGATTCAAAAAAACTCAGTGAGAAAAAACGCGATACTTTGTATGAATTAATTACTCAGCAATGTTATTGGGCGGTAGGCGAATCCAGCGCGTGCGAGATTGATGAAATTAACATCTTGCAAGCTACCATGTTGGCCATGAAACGTGCTGTTGAGAATTTGAACGCCCGGTATGATCAAGTGTTAGTGGATGGCAATCGTTGCCCAGAACTGGAAAATTGTCAATCGATTATCAAAGGTGATTTAACCGAGCCAGTGATTTCAGCCGCGTCTATTATTGCCAAAGTGACACGAGATAGGCAAATGATCGAATTAGACCGACAATTTCCAGAGTATGGTTTTGCTAAACACAAGGGGTATGGTACCAAGGCACATACAGAAGCTTTAGCAGAGCTTGGTCCAATCAATAACCAGCATCGATTTTCATTTGCCCCGATTAAGAGGTTAGTCGATTAAAACGATGTACCTTCAGTGTTGCCACCCAAGGCTCTGAGTTGTCTTTTAAGCTCTGCTTTTTTGGCATCTAATTCAGCTTGTTGTTTTTGTAATTCAGCTAGCTTCTGTGCGTCTATCTCTCTTTGTCGATCGCGCTTAATTTCGGCAGCTGGACGGGTCTTTAAGTAGTCAAACAGCTTAACCACTTTTTTCACACCTTTGGCTTTGGCTGCAGATTTAGCAGCTCTATCTGCTTCGCGTTTGGTTACTTTTCCCATCAAGTAAACCACCTGATTTTCGGTCATTGTCTTAACATGTGTTGGGTGGAAAACTTCTTGATTAAAAAATAACGCCTCAACTTGTGTCGTAATAGCAGCATCTTTAATTCGACTCAAATAGCCACTGTTTGGACCAATCACAATCTCGTTGATGACTTGCTTAACTTTTGGATCGGCCATTGGTATTTGCTTCACAATATAATTGCGTGAGTCAGTGCTTGGTGCTTCGCCTGTTACCAATACGATTCGATCGAACGACATAAAATTAACATGCGCATCATCAAGTTTTTGGTCTTCTGTTGACCAAGCAAATAATCTTAAACCAATGGTTTTATCATCAATTATTTCACCGGTTGTGCGTCTTTCATTGGTAACAGAAACCACAGTACTTACAGTTGATGCAGTACTAACAATACAGCCACTAAGTAAAATTGAGTTAAGAATAAGAATTGATAAAAGAAGTGTTTTTTTCATAATATATTAGGCCTCAAAAGCATTTTTATCCAGTTAATTGTTGGATATTTTAAATCAGATTCTAGACCGACAACATAAAACAGACAGAGAAATTCTTGATAATGAACTTCAACAAAAACTGATGTCTGCTCAAATTTATCAAGCATAATGATATCTATTTTATTTAACCTAGTTAAATAATTTTACTCGATTAATTTATGTCTTTATATATTGTTGCCACACCGATTGGAAATTTAGAAGATATCACCTTTAGGGCGGTTGAAATTCTAAAAACCGTTGATGTTATTTTGGCGGAAGACACACGTCACAGTAAAAGATTGCTGAGTCATTACGATATTAACACACCCATGCGTGCATTCCACGAACACAATGAAACACAAAAATCTGCCAAAGTGATTAACGAATTACTTAGTGGAAAAACCATGGCGTTGATTAGTGATGCTGGAACACCGCTGATTAGCGACCCAGGTTATGTATTGGTGAGTGAGGCGAAAAAAGCAGGCATTGGTGTGGTACCGATTCCTGGTCCAAGCGCCATGATTAGCGCCCTATCCGCCTCAGGTATCGCCAGTGATCGGTTTGGTTTTTTTGGCTTTTTACCAGCCAAACAGACAGCACGTTTAAAAGCCATTCAAGCCAGTGCGCATTTAGATGAAACCGCTATTTTTTATGAATCACCAAAACGTATACTAGCCAGTCTATTGGATTTTCGTTCAGTATTGGGCGATGAGCGTGTGGTTTGCCTAGCTAAAGAAATCACCAAAACTTTTGAAACCATCAATACTGTAACCTTGCCAGAGTTGATTGACTATTTGCAAGCGGATGACGCACACCAAAAAGGTGAATTTGTTATTCTAGTCTCAGGTGTTGATAAGAATAATAAAGTGATTGGAGAAGAAAAACTGGATAAAATATTACCCATACTTTTGTCTGAAATGGGCGCATCAAAAGCAGCTAAATTAGCGGCTAAAATTACCGGTATTGATAAAAAACACTGCTATCAAAGAGCAATAGAACTATGAGTTATTACACACACCACATTTTTTTCTGTAACAACGTGCGTGATGATGGCAAGGCTTGCTGTTCGCAACTCGACGCTAAACAAATGTATCGCCACGCAAAAGACAAGTGCCGTGATGCAGGTATGCTCGGTGAGGGAAAAATTGGTGTGAGCGAATCGCGTTGTTTAGGACGCTGTGAACACGGGCCAGTCGCTGTCGTGTACCCTGATAATATTTGGTATCAATATATCGATAAAGAAGACATCGATGAAATCATCACCGAGCATTTGGTTGGTGGCAAGGTGGTTAAACGCCTACAAATCAAGTAACTGTTGCGCCAAATCCTTTACTTTTTGTTCTAAAGACAAAATATCCGAATTATTTTCAATCACATCGGTCGATATTTTTTCACCTAATTCTAGACGTTGTTCTCGGCTGGCTTGAGTTGAAATCATTGTTTTGGCTAAGTCTTCGTCAATATTTTCACGTTGTAGTAACCTTTTGAGTTGATTTTGTTCTCTACAATCTACCACTATGGCGCGATCGAATAAGTGTGATAGGTTTTGCTCGACTAATAATGGCACCTCAATAATGACCAGTTGAGTGTTGAGATTTTCGATGTCTCTTTGCATTTTTTTCAAAATTTTTGGATGCAAAATTTCCTCAATCAATTGCTGCTTAGATGGATGCTCGAATAATTGCTGGCGCAAAGATTGTCGATTAAGCGTTTTGTCAGCATTGAGGATACCATCTCCAAAGTTCGATACCAGTTCAGTCAAACCTTGAGTATTGGGCTTAACCACTTCTCGAGCAATCACATCAAGATCAATAATCGGCACCCCCATTTCTTTAAAAATTTGGCTAACGCTTGATTTACCGCAGGCAATGCCACCAGTGAGTGCAATCTTAAGTATCGACATAATGTCTTGATTTTATAACCAATTACAATAAAAAATCAATAAAGTCATAAGTATATTAACGTCTAGCTATTGACATTTTGCGTAAATTTTTCGATAATACACGCTCTTTTGGTTATGTAGCTCAGCTGGTTAGAGCACAGCATTCATAATGCTGGGGTCGGTGGTTCAAGTCCACCTATAACCACCATATTTTATAAGGATTTATGAGTATTCGTAAATTCCTTGTTAAAAATATTTACACAATATTTACACAAATAAATCAAAAAATACTTAATTTAAGCTGTTTTATCAAGCATCTTTCTTACCGTTCCGTCAGGTGAAACAAACTCAACTGTTATATTGTTAGGGAAATTGTCGCCTAAGTCAATTTCTTGCTTCTCAACATAACCCCTTTTTTTGCCCTTGGTCTTTAAGTAGAAAATTACTGCTGTAATGTTGCCACCTTTGATTAATTCAAATAACTGGCTCTCAGCAAAGTCAATCGCAATATCACTAATATCATCTACTTGGCTTTTAAACTGTTCGTCATCATTGTAGTATTTGTAATACGTGGTTCTGCTAACG
>FPHW01000067.1_pt1 | contig 19486 bp, 22 predicted proteins | sample 1057471 | NCBI WGS metagenome assembly FPHW01 (sample SAMEA4473329, study PRJEB15554) | hydrothermal vent metagenome | biome: marine basaltic hydrothermal vent biome; feature: marine hydrothermal vent; material: water | place: Pacific Ocean | collected 2011-06-14/2011-07-23 | depth 1685 m | reverse complement strand
AGCAATTAGGTGAACGTCATCTACCAATAATAAGTCGGCGGACTGATAGTAGGTTTTTATATTTTCAATGGTATTGTGGCGCAGGCTAGTGGTGATGTTTCTAACAAAATCCATGAGTGGCACATAAATAACTTTGATGTTTGGGTTTTTTTCTTGTGCGAGATGTCCTGCTGCCTGCATCAAGTGGGTTTTTCCAAGGCCAGATTCACCGTAAATAATAAACGGGTTGTAGGGAGATGTTTTGATATTTTCAGCAATTTGTCTAGTTGCGCCATAAGCCATTTGGTTGGCGTTTCCTAGCACTAGATTATCAAAAGTGTACTCCGGAAATAATGGTGTACTGTGCTGTTTAACACTCTGAGGTTCGCCCGTTGGTTTTGGTGAAACGCCAATATACACTTTAAGTTTTTTATTGTGCTGAGCGATTGAGCTTTTTATTTCTTTCTTGAGATTTTTATTAACGTAGTTAAGTACCGACGTATTGGGCGCCAATAAAGAAAGGTTTGTCTCATCTTCAATGGCTTTTAAAGGCTGTACCCATACGCTAAATGTCGCCAAGGGGATGGTGTCTTTTAAGGTGTTAAGGCATTTTGCCCAGGTTTTTGACATAAGACCTTAGCCTTGTATTCTTAATGTGGAAAACACAAGTGTGGAGTTTGCTTTTATCATAGTGTTTTCTGTCTTAAGAATGGGTTTAATTTAAAATTAATAATGATATACTAAAGCTTTGCATTATGCACAGGAGTTAACAAATGGGACCGATTGAAACGTATTTTGAAAAGCTACTATGGGGTTCTCGCTACATGGTTTTTGCGGCAGTTATCTCCTCATTATTATTGTCATTACTTCTGTTTGTGGTTACGGCTATTGATGTGACTGGGTTGTTGGCACATGCACCTGATTATTTGGCAGCATCGGCTGATGCCAGAAAGCTGCTCAAGATTGAAATGGTAGCCCATACAGTTGGTGCAATTGACGGATTCTTATTAGCCACTATTTTGTTAATATTCTCTTTGGGATTGTACGAGTTGTTTATTAGTGATATTGATGCAGCTAAACAAAGTGGCCAATCTGTCAAGGTGTTGGTGATTAACTCTCTGGATGATTTAAAGTCAAAATTGGCCAAAGTCATTTTGATGATCCTGGTGGTTACTTTCTTTGAAGTATCATTATCAATGAGTTTTACTAGCGCACTTGATTTGGTGTATTTTTCATTAGGCATTTTGATGGTTTCATTGGCACTTTATTTTGGCTCAAAGTCGTCGCACTGATTGATTTTTATAGCTTAATAGCGTAACATTGCTCTTTTTTATAGCGGATAATTGTTATGCGTCAAGTAATCGTTGCAGGCAACTGGAAAATGAACGCCTCAAAAGAAGTAGTTAATACTTTAATTATGGGTATTCTTTCAGGAATGGCCGATGTTAAATCAAAAGTTATTGTCTGTGCCCCTTACCCTTATTTGTCTCAAGTTGAGGCTCTCACCACCCATTCACAATTGCATTTAGGTGCTCAAGACCTCAATGCTAACACCTCGGGCGCTTTCACTGGTGAGATTAGTGCGGAGATGATTAAAGATTTTGGCACAGAGTATGTAATTGTTGGCCATTCAGAGCGTAGAAGTCTCTATGGTGAAAATGATGAAATTGTGGCTGAAAAAGTACAAGTCGCACTAGATAATGGCCTAATACCTTTATTCTGTATTGGTGAGTTATTAGAAGAAAGAGAGGCGGGCAATACTGAAACGGTTGTGTCTCGACAAATGAATGCTGTGATTAATCGTGTTGGTATTGAAGCATTTAAAAACATAATTGTGGCCTATGAGCCAGTTTGGGCAATTGGCACAGGTGTGACTGCAACTCCACAGCAAGCACAAGACACTCACGCCTTTATTCGCGGTTTGTTAGCCAAGCATGACGTTGATATTGCACAAGCAACGCCGATCCTTTATGGCGGTAGTATGAATCCTGCTAATGCAGAAGAGTTGATTGGTTGTGAAGATATTGACGGCGGTCTCATTGGCGGCGCATCACTTAAAAGCGAAGATTTCTTGCGCATTTGTAAAGCGGGTTAATTATGTCGTTCCAGGTTATTTTAATTATCCATGTATTATTGGCGTTAGGCTTAGTTGCACTAATCTTAATGCAACATGGCAAAGGCGCTGATGCAGGAGCGGCGTTTGGTGCAGGCTCTGCAGGCTCCGTATTTGGTGCGCGTGGTGCCAATTCTTTTTTGTACAAACTAACAGCTAGTGTTGCTACCGGCTTCTTTTTGACCAGCCTGACTTTGGCTTATTTGGCGACCAACGAGACAACGTCTACAAACGAGCCTCAAAGCGTGATGGACAACGTAGTTGTACAGCCAGTGGCACCAACTGATATGCCAATGATCGACACCAAGGTGAGTGATATTCCAAGCGAGTAAGTCTTAATCTTATTGCCGATGTGGCGGAATTGGTAGACGCGCTACCTTGAGGGGGTAGTGAGCTACGCTCGTGCCGGTTCGACTCCGGCCATCGGCACCACTTATACTTATCATACGATTCTTGATTGACTATCAGGCTCCGTGTATAATTTTCTTATAATTTATATTGATTGGAATCATATGAGAATAGTGAATTTATTGGCAGCAACTACCGTAATAATTTTGTCGAATAGCGCGAACGCATTTTGGAGTGGTAGTGGTAATGACTGGGCACCTTTTGGTGCTGGCACAGGTTATAACAATCAAGCGCCCTGGGGAAATAACTCTAATTGGAATCCATTCGGAACCACTAGCAACTGGAGTCCTAGTAATGATGCTGCCAATTTAAGCCGTTATGGCGCTCGTCCGCAAGTATTAAGGCAATATAGAAAGGACCCGAGGTTCAATTCTAATCAATTTGTACCTGTATTTCAGAACAGAGTTAAGCCTAGCAACTGGTTAACAGAAACTGACTTCACCTCAACTTTGCGAGATATCGGCAATCAAAACAATATGTTTAATGTTGATGATTTTGCGGCAATTGGTCTGCCAATAGGCTATACGCGCACAAAAGCAGAGGCGCTTGGTCTAGGTAGAGTGCTGCAAGATTATGCAAGACAGCGAGAGGATAACCCTTTAGGCACTACGGACACGATTTATGGCCAACAGGGTTATGCATTGTCTCCTGCTGCATCATCAACTCCTAGAATAAAAGACTAACTTTATCAACAGTCTTTTACAATGAGAAAGGAGCGTTTAATGCTCCTTTTTTACATTCTGTCACAAATATACCAATTTTTTAAATTGGTGATTTTGTAAAAACAGCTAACTTCTAAAAAAACTAGAATTTATGTTTAATTATGGAACGTGGTTTTTTCATCTTTCTTGTTAAAAAATAGTGCTTTTTTATACTAAATTTCTCTGATTATTATTAAAACATTTTATCATATAATATTGTAGTAGTAGGGTTTATAGGGTTTTTTAATATTTTTATAAATATATCATAATATTATTTAATTATGATATAGTTACTGTATAATTTGTAAATATCAAGACAGCTCAGTTTGATACTTAAAACGCTTTAATAAGGGCGTTAAATTTAAAAATAATTAATCTAGGAGATTAACATGAAAAAAATTATTGCTATCGCTACTTTAGTAGCTGCTACATCAGCTTCTGCTGGTTTCTTTAACAACGGTAACGGTTATAACAACAATAACTGGGGTCCTATGAACTCTGGTTCTAACTGGGGTCCTTTCTCAGGTGGTAACAACATGGGTCCTTTCGACGGTGGTTCTAACATGGGTCCTTTCTCAGGTGGTAACAACTGGGGTCCTTTCAACGGCGGCTCTAACGCTGGTCCTTTCAACGGTGCTTCTAACATGGGTCCTTTCTCAGGTGCTAACAACTGGTTAAACGATACTGATTTCGGTCTTAAGTTTAACACTAAGAACACTACTGACACTAAAGCTGCTGGTTCTGCTGACGGTTCTGCTAAAGGTGTTGCTGATGCTAACGCTAAAGGTCAAGCTGACGCATTTGCTAAAGGTCAAGCTGACGCATTTGCTAAGGCACAAGCTGACGCTTACGCTAAAGGTTATGCAGATGCAACGGCTACAGCTACAGCTTCTTCAACTGAAGTAGTTGCTAAGTAATTAAGATTACTTGTCTCGCATTGCTTAGTTGCCGAAAGGCTCTAAGCAAGCAAGCTAAAAACCACCCGAAAGGGTGGTTTTTTATTGGGCGATTGTTTGGTTTGGAGTTTTAGGCAATAAAAAAGGCGCTGTCGCGCCCTTTTTAGTCTGATTGATTATTTAGCCCTGAATTTGTGCCATGACCTCATCAGCAAAGTTTTCTTCTTTCTTCTCGATGCCTTCACCAACTTCAAATCTTACGAAAGACTTAACTTCTGCGTTGTTTGATTTTGCAAGGTTGCCAACTGTAGTATCTGGGTCTTTCACAAACGCTTGACCATATAATGTTACTTCGTTAACAAACTTCTTCATACGTCCAACGATCATCTTTTCAATGATGTTGTCTGGCTTGCCAGATTCTTTAGCTTGTTCAACAAAAATAGCCTTTTCTCTTTCTAAGAGGTCGGCAGATAATTCGCCTTCAGTGATACATTCTGGTTTTGTTGCCGCAATGTGCATTGCAATGTCCTTTGCAAGCGTCTCGTCACCGCCCTCTAATACAGTTAGTACTGCAATTCGTTCACCATGCTTGTAAGCACCGATACTGCCATTATCAACTGTAACTGTTTGTACGCGTCTAATCGCAACATTTTCACCTACTTTTGCAACGATGTCCTCTCTTGCTTTTTCTAAAGAGTCACCATTATCTAGTGTTTGCGTTAGGAATTCTTCGATGTTTGAAGGTGTAGTTTTAAGTGCTAATGCACCTAACGTGTCAACGAAATCAATAAACGCATCACCTTTAGTCACAAAGTCAGTCTCAGAGTTAACCTCTAAGATGGTTGCTGTTTTGTTGTCATCACTAATGTTTACTTTGACTAAGCCTTCAGCTGCAACACGACCTGCTTTTTTAGCGGCCTTAGCAGCGCCAGATGTGCGCATCAGGTCAATTGCTGCCTCCATGTCACCATCGGTTTCAGTCAAGGCTTTCTTGCAGTCCATCATGCCTGCGCCGGTTCTTTCTCTTAATTCTTTAACTAAAGCGGCTGTAATTGCCATAATAATCTCCTGTTTGTATCGCGCTTCTTTTGTATTGTTATGTTTTATGAAGCATTTTTAGCTAATTCTTGATTTATACAAGTTTTTCAATAATTTGCGCCTTGGTGTCACTACTATTGACTGTCACACCTTGCTTCTCAGCATAAGCAGCTAAATCAGCTTTTTTCATAGCATTGAGAGCAGTCTTGCTCAATTTTTCTGCTTTTTCAGTAGCAGGCTCTTTATTGGTGACCTCTGTAGCCGGTACCTCTTTAGCCTTGGTTGCCTCTTCTTTGACTTCCTTCTTGGCAACAGGTTTTGTCTTAGTCACGGTCTTCTTAGCAGGAGCCTCTTTCACTTGCGTTCCAGCAGCAGCTTTAGCTTCTAAAACAGCATTGGCAACTTCTCTAGCATAAAAACCGATAGATCGAATTGAGTCATCGTTACCAGGTACAACGTAGTCAATACCTTCTGGGTTATAGTTAGTATCAACAATACCGATTATTGGTAGATGAAGTTTTTGCGCCTCTTTAACAGCATTTTTTTCATGGCCAATATCAATTACGAATACAACGTCAGGAATGCCGCCTAAATCTTTAATACCACCCAAGCTACGCTCTAATTTGTTCATTTCACGAGTCATCATTAGCGCTTCTTTTTTACCAAATTGGGTAAAATTTTCTTCAGCTAAAAACTCAAGATCTTTAAGGCGTTTGATTGAAGCCTTAATAGTTTTGTAGTTAGTCATCATGCCACCTAACCAGCGGTGGTTAACGTATGGCATACCACAGCGGATCGCCTCTTCTTTCATGATGTCACTTGCCGCTCTTTTTGTGCCAACAAATAAGATTGAGCCACCTGCAGCAGCTGTTTTGCTTGCGAAGTTAAGCATATCATTAAACATTGGAAGCGTTGCTTCTAGGTTGATTATATGAACACCGTTACGAGTGCCGTATATGTAGCGCTCCATTTTTGGGTGCCAAAAACGAGAACGGTGACCAAAGTGTACACCAGCCTCTAACATTTTTTTCATGGACGTTTTTGCCATAATATTTTCTCCGGGGTTAATAAAGAATGCTGACTATGTGCCAACTTCTTTCTTCCACAGCTCCTACTAGCCAACTCTTTATCTTTAATGGGCCTTGGCCAATTTTGTAAAGAGCACCCTGACTAATATGCCAAGCTGTGTGATACATTAAAATAAGTTGGGCGCCCATTGTCTTAACTGAACGCCCAAGCCTAACTTTTTGATTTTTTATTGCCCAAGGGCAAGTAAAATCGTAAAACGCATAATTATACCGTAGCGATATTGATACTACAAGCCTATACGCCAGTTAATCGCTATGCTTTGTCTAACTCCGAACGCATCGCATCGATAGTTGACTTATAGTCGTCGGTGTTAAAAATAGCAGAACCCGCAACAAATGTGTCCGCGCCAGCTTTAGCAATTTCTTGAATGTTGTCGATTTTGACACCACCATCAATTTCTAGACGAATGTCCAGCCCTCTGTCGTCAATCATTTTACGCACTGTACGTAACTTGTCCAGTGACGAGTTAATGAAAGACTGGCCACCAAAGCCAGGATTAACAGACATTAGTAAGATCATGTCTAGCTGGTCTATGACATGTTCAAGATGAGACAAAGAAGTGGCCGGATTAAACACTAAACCTGCTTTACAACCGTTCGCTTTAATTAGGCCAATCGTACCATCAATATGATCAGAAGCTTCTGGATGAAAGGTAATGTAGGTAGCGCCCGCAGAGGCAAAATCAGGAATCAGTCTATCTACTGGCTTAACCATTAAATGCACATCAATAGGCGCCGTTACACCGTGGTTTCGTAATGCTTCACATACCAATGGACCAATAGTTAGATTGGGTACGAAGTGATTGTCCATTACGTCAAAATGTACAATATCTGCACCATCACGCAGGACATTGTCAACCTCTTCACCCAATCTGGCAAAGTCAGCGGATAAGATAGAAGGCGCGATAAAATTAGATTGTTTCATTTTTTTTCTCCGGTTTTTAAAACTAAATTATATTAAGGTTGTTCATTAAATGTTAATAGACTTGTCCCTGTCATTTCATCAGGTTGTTCGACGTCCATCATTGCTAAAAGCGTTGGTGCGATGTCAGACAGTGAACCTACACCGGGCTCGGCAATTGAGGCGGATCGATCACTAACAAAAAGTAACGGCACCAGATTGCTGGTGTGCGCAGTGTGTGCTTCTCCAGTTTCAGGATTAACCATTTGCTCGACATTACCATGATCAGCGGTAATCAGCATTTCACCACCATCAATTGAATGCATAGCTTCATAGACGATGCCCAAACAAGCATCCACTGCTTCAACAGCTTTAATGGCAGCATCTAGCTTGCCAGAATGGCCGACCATATCTGTATTGGCAAAGTTGCAAATGATCAAATCATATTTCTGACTTTCGATGTGTGCAACCAGTTCATCTGTTAGTTCAAAGGCGCTCATTTCTGGCTGTAAGTCATAAGTAGCGACATCTGGCGATGGAATTAAGACTCGGTCTTCTCCGTAAAAAGGATGTTCAACGCCACCATTGAGGAAGAAAGTCACATGAGCGTATTTTTCAGTTTCGGCAATTCTGAGTTGAGTCATGCCTAAGTTAGATAAGTATTTACCCAGCACATTGTTCAGTTTGGAGGATGGGTAGGCTACCGGAAGATTGAAGGCTTTTTTATACTGGGTAAGACAAATAAATTGAGTGGGGACAAATGTTCCACGTGAAAAACCTTGGAAGTTTTCATCAGTAAATGCCTGGGTGATTTGTCGAGCACGATCAGCACGATAATTCATAAAGATTAGCACATCGCCTTTGTTAATTTTTCTAGGTACTTTAATCGAAGTAGACTGAATAAACTCATCAGTTTCACCACGTTCATAAGCCATATCTACGGCCTCTATTGCCGTTTTTGCCAAGAACTTTGCCTTGCCTTTGGCGAGCAGCTCGTAAGCGCAACGCAATCGAGCCCAGCGATTGTCACGATCCATAGAGAAATATCGGCCAATAACACTGGCAATCTCACCTATACCTAGTTCGCTAATTTTGTCTTCTAGTGCTTGAATATATTTTTTGGCACTTTTTGGTGCACAGTCTCTACCGTCGGTGAATAAGTGTAAATAGACCTCTTTGCAGTCATGCTTTTTGGTCATCTCTAACATGGCGTGAATTTGCTCTTCATGCGAGTGCACCCCGCCATCAGACAACAAGCCCATAATATGAACCGCTTTGTTGTTGTCATTAGCGTATTCAAGGGAATTTTTCAAAATCTGGTTTCTAAAGAAATCACCATTTTCGATTTCACTGTGAATACGAGTGAAGTCTTGCTTAACAACACGACCAGCGCCTAAGTTTAAGTGTCCTACTTCTGAATTACCCATTTGCTCGCCAGGCAAGCCCACTTTTTTGCCGCTGGTGCTAATTAAAGAGTGCGGGAATTGCTCGTTAAGCTTATCCCATACTGGGATATTAGCTAGTGCAACGGCGTTATTTTCTGTCACCTCAGAGTGACCCCAGCCATCAAGAATAATTAATAATTTTGTTTGTTTTTTAGAGAGCATTGACCTAAAATTGTTATCGGTTAAACATTAAATAAGAAGTGTACCACATCACCATCATGGACGATATACTCCTTGCCTTCTGAGCGTAGCTTTCCAGCTTCCTTAGCGCCTTTTTCACCGCCATATTCAATAAAGTCATCAAACGCGATGGTTTCAGCACGAATAAAGCCTTTTTCAAAATCACCATGAATTTTACCTGCAGCTTGAGGTGCACTATCGCCAATATTAATAGTCCAAGCACGTACTTCTTGAACGCCAGCAGTAAAGTAAGTTTGTAGGCCTAATAGCGTATAGCCAGTTTTAATCAGTCGATCAAGGCCAGATTCGCTTTGCCCCATTTCCGATAGGAACTCTTGCTTCTCATCTGCTTCCAACTCAGCGATTTCAGCTTCGATATCAGCACAAATAGCAACCACCTGTGCATTTTCTGCTTTAGCAAATTTTGCCACAGTGTCTAAGTGTGGGTTATTATTAAAGCCATCTTCACTCACGTTGGCAACATACAGAACTGGTTTGATGGTGAGCAGTTGAAAACCTTTGAGCAGCTTAAGTTCATCATCATTAAATGATAGTGTGCGTGCACTTTCACCAGCCTCAAGTGCCGGCAAGATTTTTTCTAGCAAATCTTTGAGTGGCAAGCCCTCTTTTTGACCAGACTTGGTATTCTTAACCGCTTTTTGATAAAGTTTTTCAACGGCTGTTAGGTCAGCCAATACTAACTCTGTGTTGATAATTTCAATATCGTCTAATGGCGATACTTTTCCCGAAACATGAATAATGTCATCGTTTTCAAAACAACGAACCACATGCACAATGGCATCGGTTTCACGAATGTTAGTCAAAAACTGATTGCCTAGACCTTCACCCTTTGAAGCGCCCTCAACCAAGCCTGCAATATCAACAAACTCCATGGTAGTAGGGAGAATTTTTTTAGGATTAACGATATCGGCTAACTGCTCTAGGCGTTTGTCATTCATAGGCACAATGCCAACATTTGGCTCAATAGTACAAAACGGATAGTTGGCGGATTCAATACCTGCTTGAGTCAGCGCATTAAATAGGGTTGATTTTCCGACGTTGGGCAAGCCAACAATGCCACATTTAAATCCCATTTTTATCCTTGTGTATGTAGTGCCTTCATAGCATGTTCGATTTCGCCTTTGATGACTTGTTCAATTACATTCATCGATTCTACTAATGCGGTTTGAATTGGTTCGACCTCTGATTTGTTAGGCACATGTAAGACAAAATCAGCCACTTTTGACCTGTCTCCTGGGTGACCAATGCCGATTCTTAGTCGGTAAAAGTCACTGCTGCTTAATGCCTTAATCGTATCCCTTAGACCGTTGTGACCGCCGTGCCCACCACCAAATTTAATTCTGGCGATGCCAGGGTTGAGGTCTAAATCATCGTGCGCCACTAAAATTTCATCTGGGTTAATTTGATAGAATTTAGCAATGCTTTGAATAGACTGACCCGAGCGGTTCATGTAGGTATTTGGCTTGAGCAGACGTAGTGTCATGCCCGCTATAGCAACTTGTGCTACATCACCAACGAACTTAGTCTCTTTTTTAAAGGAGCCTGAATACAAATGCGCAAGCGCATCTACAAACCAAAAGCCAACATTATGGCGATGAGACTGATAATCTTTGCCTGGGTTGCCCAAGCCAACAATCAGTTTTATCGCCATGATAGTTTAGTCCAAATTAAGAATTTTTATCTGAATCGCCTTGTTCAGCTTCTTCATCGCCACCTTCAGCCGCTTCATCACCCTCAGCTGCTTCATCAACATCAGCAACTTCTTCCACTTCTTCAGCCATCATCTTAGGTTCTTGAACTGCAACAACACTTTGGTCGTGTGCCTCAATATCACCATGCGTAAGTGCGGTGATTGTCACACCTTCAGGCATGTTAAGACCTGTTAAGCTAATATGGTCTCCAATCGTAAGACCACTGATATCTACATCGATGCCATTAGGTAGGTCTGATGGTAAGCAAGAAACCTCAATGCTGGTGACAAACTGATTAAGAATTGCTCCTAAGCGCATTGCCTCGTTGTCATCTTCACCGAGATAGTGTAGTGGGATGCTAGTTACAATTGCTTTCTTCAGGTTGATTCGTAATAAGTCAACGTGAGTGATGCAATTTTTAGCAGGGTGGCGCTGTAAGTCTTTAATAATTACAGGCTCTATTTTTTTGTCTATCACTAAGTCTAGAACAGAAGTAAAGGCTTCTTCTTTTTCGAATAAGTGAGTAATTTCGTGTATGTTTAGCGTAATTGCGCTAGGATCTTTGCCCGCACCGTAAACAATAGCAGGTACTTGCTCTTCACGACGCAGGCGGCGGCTCGCACCTTTGCCCTGGTCATCTCTTGTTGTTGCATTAATTGTCATGCTCATTTTGACTCTCCAAAAAATAAAAAAACACCCACCAATTGGGTGCCGTTAAGCGATATATTTTGCGACCAAACATATCGAGGTGATAATTTTACCCGAAAAGATGAACAAAAGAAATGTTATCTAGACTTGAACCAAAACAGCAGCCCAACCACAGCACTAACGCTACCGGCTATCCACAATGAATTGGTAGCTAAAATACCAGCAAGGATGATTAAGGCACCTGAGAAAATCGCGGCAGTTTGCTTGCTAGAGTTGTCTTTCAATTGGTTAACAATGGCGTCAGTTTGCTGGCTGTAAAGGCTGCTAATGCCTTTAACTTGCTCTATTTGCTTTAGGGCGTTGATCACCAGCCCAGGTAGTTCTGGAATTTCTTTTAAGAGTTGTGGTGCTTGTTGTTTTAATTTTTCAAATGTATTTTTCACGTTGTACTTCTCTTTTACTAAGTCTTCTAAAAATGGTTTTGCAGTTGCCCACAGGTCTAATTGTGGGTAAAGCTGCCTACCCAGCCCTTCAATATTTAGCAGCGTCTTGTCTAATAATAACAGTTGTGGCTGAATGGTGATGTCAAAATTTTTGGCTTCTTGAAGAAGCTCAAGCAGTACTTGGCCAAAAGAGATCTCGCCCAAGGGTTTTTCAAACATTGGTTCACAAATTCTGCCAATGGCTTGCTCAAACGCCACAACATCTGTACTAGCGCTGGCCCAACCTGACTCTATATATACTCTTGCAACGGCATGATAGTCTTGATTAAAAAACGCAAGAAAAATATCCGCGATAAAGTCTTTGTCAGCTTCAGTTAGTGTCCCCATAATGCCAAAATCAACACCAATGTAGTTGTTGTCTGGGCCTACAAAAATATTGCCAGGGTGCATGTCCGCATGGAAAAAGTTATGCTTGAAAACTTGAGTAAAGAAGATGATTACCCCGTCTTCTGCCAATTTCTTGAGGTCAACATTATCAGCCTTTAATTGTTTAATATCACCAACCGGCGTGCCGTAAATGCGCTCAGTAGTTAAAATGTTTTCACTACATAGGTCCCAATATACTTTTGGTACGTAGAGTAAATTAGAGTTGCTAAAGTTCTTGCGTAATAATGAAGCATTGGCAGCCTCATTTAACATATTGAGTTCGCTTAGAATGATGCCTTCAAATTCTTCCACAACCTCAATGGGGCGCATTTTTTTACTAATCGGGTGTTTACTAATCAACCTTGCCAAAGCGTACATCAACGCGATATCACGCTTAATGGTCTTGTCAATGTTTGGACGCACTACCTTAACTACCACTTCATCGCCGTCATGAGTAACAGCAGTATGCACTTGGGCGATGGAGGCTGAAGCTAGCGGCTCTTTGTCAAATTTTTTGAATAGGTTGTCAGTACTATCACCTAAAGACTGTTCAATAATTTGTTTGGCATCAGCCGAATCAAATGCCGGACATTTGTCTTGCAGTTTTGCCAACTCATCGCCGATGTCATCTGGTAACAGGTCGCGTCGGGTAGATAAGGTTTGGCCAAATTTAATAAAGATAGGGCCTAGCTCCTCGAATGCTAATCGAATGCGCTCACCCCGAGTGTAATGTTTAACTGGAAAGTAATGCCAGGGAATTAAATACAGAAGCGGCTTGAAGCTTTTAAGCAAGGGTGTGGATAAAACTAGACTATCAAGACGATAGCGCATCAAAATACGTGAGATGCTGATAAACCTGACTAAACTACGCATCTGCTTAAGTCTCTTTGTTTTTGAACAGTCCAGATTTTGACGGGGCAATTAACAAAGTTGCCAGTTCGTCTTTCAGTGTTTCTAGTGGGTTGCCGTTTGTTTTTTTTAAATTTTTTGCCAATTTACCAAGCTGATGAGCAATGATGTCGCCAGTATATTTGGACAGCAGTTCTTCTAAATCAATATCGATTTGTTGTAGTAAATCCACCAATAGTTGAGCGGTTTTGACATCGCCATGAATGATGATTTTGTCTTGCCTGAGTAGTTCGGTAAGATTCTCGCCTTGGAACAGTGCTAGAAAAACACTGGATTTGAGTTTAATATCTACATCGGCACTAGTGTTAGTGTCCGTAGTTACAAAAATTCTGTCATTAGTGCAGACAAAATTAACCATTAGTGGTAGGTCTTCTAAGACAAAGTAGATGGTTTTTCCATTAAGCGCACCGAGGTCGGCATTGCCATGGTCAATTAAATAGTTCAGAGCCTGTTCAAGCACAAAATGTTGCATGGGTTTTAAACCTTGATGCCCTTATGCAAGGCAACAATACCGCCTGATAGATTGTGATATTCACAAAAACCAAAGCCAGCATCCAGCACCATAGTTTTTAACGTTTCCTGATCGGGATGCTGACGGATTGACTCAGCCAAATATTGGTAAGAATCTTCATCGTCAGCAATGATGCCGCCCAGTTTTGGCATCACGCTGAAAGAGTAAAAATCGTAGAATTTTTTGAGCATTTCAGAATCGGTTTTGGAAAATTCTAAAATCAACAAACAGCCGCCTGGTTTTAAAACGCGGTGCATTTCCCTAAGCGCCTGGCCTTTGTCAGTAACGTTTCTAAGGCCAAAAGCAATGCTAATACAGTCGAACGTATTGTCTTCGAAGGGTAGATGCTCAGCATTAAGCTGAACAAATTTAACACCAAAAACCCCGCGGTTGATTAGGTTTTTTCGGCCTTCGCCCAGCATGGCAGCGTTAATATCACTTAGAATAACTTGACCATCAGCACCCACTTTTTTTCTAAACTGAATGGCTAAATCGCCAGTACCACCGGCAATGTCTAGTACCTTGTCGCCAGCCTTAACGTTAGATGAGGCAATGGTGTAGCGTTTCCATAAGCGGTGTGCACCAAAAGAAAGCACGTCGTTCATAAGGTCATACTTACTAGCTACTGAGTCGAATACACCCCTAACTAAGCTTTGCTTGTCATCAGTATCAACATTTTTAAAGCCAAAATGTGTGGTTTTATCCATAACTAACTCAAATTATTTGCTTGGATACCTTCTAAAATCAACACCTGTGTAGATTTGCGTTGGTCTGAAGATTCTATTGTGACTGACTTGCTCTCTCCAGTGCGCCAACCAGCCCGCGGAACGTGCCACTGCAAAAATAGGCGTAAACTGATCAGAAGGTAGTTTTAAGATTTCAGCATAAAGAATGCCTGAGTAAAAATCTACATTTGGGTAAACACCCTTTATGGAAAGTAACTCTTCACAAATATGCTCAACCTCTAGCGCAGTTTCAAAGCGTTTTGATAGAGTGATATTGTTTTTCTTGACGTATTCCTCGATCATTTTTTGCAAAATAGTTGCACGTGGGTCTTTAATACTGTATTCGCGATGTCCCATACCCCAAATGACCTGCTTGTTCTTCAAGCGATTTTCTATATAGGCTCGTGCGTTTTTGGCTTCGCCAATTTCATCAAGCATATTCAGTACGTCCTCGTTAGCACCACCATGTAACGGACCAGCCAATGTACCAACAGCTGCTGAAATTGCAGCAAATGGATTGGTTAGCGTTGAAGCAGTTACCATGGCTGAGAATGTTGAGGCGTTAATAGTGTGTTCAGCATGTAGGATTAAACAAGCATCAAACAGTTTGACAATGTCATCACTTGGCTCTTTACCACACAGCATGTGTAAGAAGTTTTGTGCATAACCCATAGACGGATCTGGTGGTACCGGGTCATAGCCGTTGCGTATGTTTTCCCACATGGATACTAAAGTCGCCATGGTAGAAATAATGTGGGTTAGAGCTATTTGTGTGACGTCAGAATCTGGCGTGGCAGCCTTGGCTTCTGGGTAAAAAGTCGCCATAGAAGCGATCGCCATTTGTAGGACATTCATTGGGTGGCCTTTTGATGGCAACGACCACATCATAGTACGAATGTTAGATTTAACGCGATAATGACATTGCAATAAATGTTTAAATTCGCCAAGCTCTTTGTTATCAGGAAGTTCGCCGTGCAATAACAGTAATGACGTCTCTTCAAAAGAAGAATTTTTAACCAGGTCTTCAATTGAATAACCTCGATACGCCAAAATGCCGTTCTCACCATCAATAGAAGAGATGGAAGATTCTGTGGCTGGAACGCCGGCTAAACCTGGAACATATTCAACCATAATAATAAAAAATTAAACTGAGAAAGACGATCCGCAACCGCAAGTAGTTTTGGCGTTCGGATTGTGAATAATAAAGCGCGAACCCTGGAGATCCTCAAGATAATCAACCGTTGCGCCAATTAAGTATTGATAGCTCATTGGGTCAACTACTAATTGCACGCCTTTGTTGTCGACACCACTGTCACCTTCCTTGTAGTTTTCGTCAAAGGTAAAACCATAAGAAAAACCTGAACAACCACCGCCGGTAATATAAACACGCAGTTTGAGGTTTTCGTTTTTTTCTTCAACAATTAAATCGGCTACTTTTTTAGCGGCACTGTCGCTAAAAATAATATCGGCTTCTTCTAAAGCTTGTGCTGTGTCCATACTTTTCTCCTTTAAGGTAATAGGCCGATTTGCTCTAAACCCAGACCTTCATCCATACCGAACATAATATTCATGTTCTGTATCGCTTGACCCGATGCACCTTTAACCAAATTATCAATCACTGACATAATCACTAACTTGCTGCTGTTTGGGATTTTTTGAATAGCAATTTGGCAAAAATTCGACGATTTAACGCTACGTGTTTCAGGGTAAGCACCATCGTCAAGTATTATAACAAATTGCTCATTAGAATAGGCTTCAACAAAAAATGGCTTTACATCGATGTTTTCATCCAACAAGTCGACATATACCGTTGCGTGTATGCCACGAATCATTGGCACTAGGTGGGGTACAAAAGTTAAACCAACCCCTTCACCTGCTAACAGCTCAAGCTCTTGTTTAATCTCTGGAAAATGCCGATGACCACTGACACCGTAGGCCTTGAAAGACTCGCTTGTCTCACATAATAAGGTTGCTTGGTTCGCGCCACGCCCAGCACCACTTACACCCGATTTGCAATCGGCAACAATGTTGGACAGATCAATCAATTTATTTGTAATCAGTGGCTTAAGCGCTAATTGCACAGCAGTAGGATAACAACCCGGATTAGCTAATAATGTTGCATTTTTAACTGCATCGCGATTGTTTTCTGGCAAACCATAAACAGCCGATTCTAATAATTCAGCTTGAGTATGTTTCATATCGTACCAACGTGACCACTCGTTAGCATCAGAAATCCTAAAGTCTGCGCCGAGATCAATAACTTTAATACCCTTTTCAATAAACGCACCCGCCCCTTCCATGGCAACACCATGAGGTGTAGCAAAGAAAACCACATCACATTCATTTAAGACAGCATCATCTGGCAAAGAAAAAATTAAATCAGACTGTCCAATCAAAGAGGGAAAGATCGAACCAACACGTTTGCCGTTTAACGAGCGTGAGCTAATAGTCATCACTTCTACTTCTGGGTGATTGTGCAGTAACCTGAGCAGCTCAACCCCGGTATAACCTGTGCCGCCGATAATGCCAGCCTTGATCATTAGTGCGACCCTCCTAGCATTTTTTCAAGATAGTGAATGTTCATACCGCCTTTACGGAAAGTCTCGTCTTCCATGATGCGCGCTTGTAATGGGATGTTAGTTTTAATGCCATCAATCACCATTTCGTCTAATGCATTTTGCATTTTGATGATGGCGCCTAGTCGCGTATCGGCAAAGGTAATTAGTTTGCCGATCATTGAATCATAATGGGGTGGCACTGTGTAGCCGTTGTAAATATGCGAGTCCACACGTACACCTAAGCCACCAGCTACATGATATTGGGTGATTTTTCCTGGTGAAGGCATAAAGTTGTTAGGGTCTTCAGCATTGATGCGACATTCAATGGCGTAACCTTTGATCGTAACATCCTCTTGCATGAATGACAGCTCTTGGCCATCAGCAATCATGATTTGTTCGCGCACAATGTCGACACCGGTGATCATTTCAGTGACTGGATGCTCAACCTGAACACGGGTATTCATTTCAATGAAATAGAATTCACCATTTTCAAACAAGAATTCAAACGTACCCGCGCCACGATAGTTAATCGCCCTACACGCTTGCGTACAAACATCACCAATTTTGTTACGTAATTCAGGAGTAATACCTGGCGCAGGGGCTTCTTCCACTACTTTTTGATGGCGCCTTTGCATCGAACAATCGCGCTCACCAAGGTGTACAGCATTGCCATGTTCGTCAGCTAAAATTTGAATTTCAACGTGTCGAGGTGTGGTTAGAAACTTCTCCATATATACTTCTGGGTTGCCAAAGAAGCTTAGTGCTTCGGTTTTGGTCAGTTCGATTGAACCGAGTAAATCTTCTTCATTCTCCACCACGCGCATACCACGACCGCCACCGCCACCAGAGGCTTTAATAATAATTGGGAAGCCAATATTACGAGCTAACTCTACGTTGTCAATCTCATTGTCGGTTAAACCACCATCAGAGCCAGGCACACAAGGTACGCCTGATTTCTGCATGGCCTCGATTGCGGCTACTTTGTCACCCATCACGCGGATATTTTCAGCTCTTGGACCGATAAAAATAAAGCCACTTTCCTCAACACGGTGCGCAAAGTCAGCACTTTCAGATAAGAAGCCATATCCCGGGTGAATAGCGTCAGCATGGGTTACCTCGGCTGCACTAATTAGCGCAGGAATGTTAAGGTAACTCTCAGTAGAAGATGGCGGGCCAATACAAACCGCCTCATCAGCTAAGCGCACATGCTTAAGGTCTTTGTCTGCAGTTGAGTACACGGCGACGGTTTTTATGCCCAATTCTTTGCAGGCACGCAAAATGCGCAGCGCAATCTCGCCGCGGTTGGCAATTAATACTTTGTCAATTTTATTCATTGAATGACAACCAAGGTTTGACCAAATTCAACCGCATCGCCATCGTTACATGAGATCTCAGTCACAGTACCTGATTGATCTGCTTCGATTTGGTTCATAATTTTCATGGCCTCAACAATACAAATGGTGTCGCCTTGATTGACGTGTTGACCAACTTTTACAAAGGCATCAGAGGTAGGTGAGGCTGCACCGTAAAAAGTACCTACCATTGGCGAGTTGATTGGGTGGCCGTCTACGGTTGGCACGCTGTCATCAGCTTCTGCTGGTGCAGCAACGGGAGCCGCTACCGGCGGCGCAGCAACGGGAGCTGCTAATGCTACCGGAGCATCACCATAGCGCGAGATACGAACTGATTCTTCGCCTTCATGAATTTCAATTTCCGCCATGCCAGATTTCTCCAGCAACTCCATTAATTTTTTTACTTTACGAATATCCATAGACTTCCCCTTTAGTTATGTTTGTTGAATGTGTTTAATTGCTGCACTCATTGCAAATTCATAGCCTTGTGCACCAAAGCCAGAAATCACGCCTTGTGCGACGTCTGAAAAATAAGATTGTTTACGGAAATCCTCACGTTTGTACACATTGGACAAATGGATTTCAGTAAATGGAATGTCTACGGCCAATAATGCGTCACGCAGTGCGACTGACGTATGCGTGAATGCGGCAGGATTAATAATAATATAACGCACCCCTTGAGTATGGGCTAGGTGAATGCGCTCAATCAGCCCAACTTCTGAATTATCTTGGTGATGATCAAGCACAAGACCTACTTGACTTGCTAAATTGCTTAAGTTATCTACAATATCATCTAAGGTCTGCGCGCCATAATGATCGGGCTCACGTGTACCCAGTAGATTGAGATTTGGACCATTAAGTAACAAAATATCCATTATTGCGACCAAAGTTGTTAAATAAAATTAATTTTACCACCTACATCACGTATGTTAGAAGACTTTATCGACATTTTAACCACAAAAACCCAGACGATTTTGCCAAGTTTTATTGAACTTTAATTAGGTGTTCGAGATAACCTTGTGCGTTAATTTCACCAACGATTCGTTGCGAGCGATTTTCAATACCATTTTTGAAGAACAAAATCGCAGGCGGACCAATGATGTTAAAGCGTGCCATCAGCGCTTTGTCAGTGGCGTCATTGTCTGTCACATCAGCTTGTAGAGGAATAGCATTTTTCATTGCATTGACCACGTCAGCATTTGAGAAGACAAAGCGTTCAAGTTCTTTACAAGAAATACACCAATCAGCGTAGAAATCTAGCATAACAATTTGATTGTTTTTATTGGCTTTAGTTAGAACTTGGTCTAAATCATTGCTTGATTTGATACGCTCAAACTTAAGATGTGTCTGCTCAACCTGAGTGCCAGATGCGCCGTAGCCAGATAATGGTGCTAGCATGTCACCACCACCACGAGCTACTAGGCCCCAGAGCAAAATACCGTAAGCCAACACT
>FPHW01000144.1_pt1 | contig 19682 bp, 22 predicted proteins | sample 1057471 | NCBI WGS metagenome assembly FPHW01 (sample SAMEA4473329, study PRJEB15554) | hydrothermal vent metagenome | biome: marine basaltic hydrothermal vent biome; feature: marine hydrothermal vent; material: water | place: Pacific Ocean | collected 2011-06-14/2011-07-23 | depth 1685 m | reverse complement strand
CCATGGATAATGTGAATAAATTGTTCATTTTGGTGGTAATACATAAATTGAGATAAAGACTCGCAAGCCTCAACTACTGTTTGACCGTGCAAATCTAATACAGGTGTAAAACCAATGTTACCTTGCTTCATTTTTTTGATGATCTTGGTCGATACACCACTTTGAGCATGTGCAACTACATCAGAACCTGAGAGCTCAGCATCAGTTATATAACTATAAGCTTTAAAGATGTCTTGTTTATATGCACTACTAGATTGATGAGAGGCTCTATCCTTATCCATCGGTGCAATGTTTTCAACGGCGCTTCTAAATAAAGCCTTGTCAGATTCACTAGTCATATTGTTTTAAAAAATTAATCATACGAGGCATTGTCTGAGAATAGTATAACTAATACGGTGAGGGGCTAATTACAAAGTATGGTTATTTTTTTTTTAGAATTTAGGCGTAAAAAAACCCTCAAAAGAGGGTTTTTTTATAGCAATGTTAACTTTGAGTTTTACAAAGCTTTAATTTGTGCATTTAGGCGTGACTTTTTTCTAGCAGCTTGGTTTTTATGCATTAAACCTTTGTCAACTGCTTGATCAATCATTTTTTGCATAGCTGTGAAACCACCTTGTGCTTCTTTTTTGTTGCCATCTTCAAGTGCGTAAGTTACTTTTTTAATGAAAGTACGAACTTTAGCACGAATTTGAGAATTATGTTTGTTGCGTTTAACTGCTTGTCTTGCGCGTTTTTTAGAGCCTGCTGAATTAGCCATCGTATTAAAAATTTTTGAAAATAGTAAAAGGCATAATTATAAAGTCTTAAGCGCTAAAAGTCCATAGAGTTTACTAATTTAAGTGTCTTTTTCTTATTTAGCAATAATTGCCAGGTTCTACCACCCTGTGACTTCCACAATGAAACTGCTCGAATGCCCGCTAACAGTAGTGCTCTAATATGATTGGCTGTATGTGGGTTAGATAGATAAATTTGCTCACCACTCACCATAATTCTTGGATTGAGCTCCCCCAAGGTTGATTTATAAAGCTCGGCCAAGCGTGCTAATGAATTAGAATGGCCAATTTCAAAAAAATCTTGTTTTTTAATTACATCAATTTCACCTGATATTTGGGCCAATAATTTTTGGTTTTTCATTAATTTCTTTTCAAGATTAATTAATGCAAAAGAATAAAAAATAATGTTTTGCATGCTCTTGGTTTTTTTACCAAAAGCAACAGTAAGCGCATTCAGACCGATCGAAAGATCTTTTGGTGAATCAAATACTTCTTCAACATTAGTACTATTGGTCATAATGCTTTTCAAGCTAACCTTATTACTTTTGCTATCGCAGGTGCCGGTTGAGGCGAGTTGATCAACTAAGGCTGTAGTTTGCAAAAGAGAGGCTAGCGCCAGTGTTTGTTGTTTTAATTTATTCATTATCTCTACTTTCAATAATTGCGCCACCTAGGCAAACATCATAATCATAAAAAACGATTGATTGTCCAGGGGTAATCGCCCGCTGAGACTGGTTAAAAACTACCCTTAATTGGCCATTATCATCTTGATCAATCGTACAAGCTTGAGACTGCTGACGATACCGTATTTTGGCTGTACAAGCCAATGGTAATGTTGGGGGATTTCCAATCCAATGAGCATCAGAAGCACGTAAAGCCTTGTGGTATAGTAATGCATGGTCGCCTTGCACGACTATCAACTCATTACTCTCAATGCGTTTGTCTGCGACAAACCAGGGCTCACCCGATTCTCCGAAACCTCCCCCAATCTCGAGACCTTTGCGTTGACCCATAGTGTAAAAAGCCAAACCCTCATGATGCTTAATAAATTGACCATCTTGATCAACAATATCGCCTTGTTGTTTGGGTAGGTAAGTTTGTAAAAACTGAGAAAAATTACGCTCACCAATAAAGCAAATACCCGTCGAATCTTTTTTATCGGCAGTAACTAAGTCATGCTCAGTGGCGATTTCACGCACTTTGGTTTTGCTGATGTCACCCAGTGGAAATAGACTTTTTGAGAGTTGTTTTTGACCTAGTAAATATAAAAAATAACTCTGATCTTTGTTGTCATCTAATCCAGTCTTAAGCTGAAAAGTACCGTCATTTTCACTGATCCGAGCATAATGACCAGTGGCAATTTTGTCTGCACCGAGTGACAAGGCGTGCTCTAAAAAGACCTTGAATTTAATCTTTTGATTGCATAGTACATCTGGGTTGGGTGTTCGACCTTTTTTATGCTCTTGTAGAAAGTGATTAAATACATCATCCCAATAGTCAGCAGAAAAGTTAATGGTGTGGAGTTTAACGCCTAGTTTATCGGCCACTTTTTGTGCATCAGAGAGATCTTGCTCGGCCGTGCAGTGTCCATCTTTATCATCTTCTTCCCAGTTTTTCATAAACAAGGCTTCTACTTTATAACCTTGTTCTAACAACAATAGGGTGGCAACCGATGAATCAACACCACCTGAAAGACCGACAATTACTTTGTTATTTTTATTCAATGTGATGATTCAAATTGCTCATACGCCAATACAATGCGTTGTACCAATTTGTGTCGAACCACGTCTTTTGACTCAAAATGACAAAATGAGACTTGGCCTTCATCTGCCAATACTTTCATGGCATGGATGAGGCCAGATCGACTGGAATTAGCTAAGTCAATTTGAGTAATATCGCCCGTAATTACCATTTTTGAGCCGAACCCCATACGAGTTAAAAACATTTTCATTTGTTCAATGGTAGTATTTTGCGCCTCATCTAAAATAATAAAGGATTCATTTAAAGTTCTACCGCGCATAAATGCCAGTGGTGCCACCTCAATAACGTTTTTATCCAATAACTTGGTGACCTTGTCAAAGCCCAACATTTCATATAAGGCATCATAAATAGGACGTAAGTAAGGGTCGACTTTTTCGGTAAGATCGCCAGGTAAAAATCCTAGTTTTTCACCAGCTTCTACCGCAGGGCGAACCAATACAATGCGACGCACATCAGAACGTTCTAACGCCTCAACAGCTCTAGCAACAGCCAAATAAGTTTTACCTGTGCCTGCAGGACCAATGCCAAACGTACAGTCTTTATCGACAATAGATTTGACATAATGTTGTTGATTGGCACTACGTACATGAATAAATTTACGTCGTGTTTTAATATTAATGGTCTTGCTAGGTAGATCATCATGGGTACGTGTTCTGATACACATTTCAACATCGTGTACACTCAAGGATTGCTTATTAGATATTAAGAATAAATCTTGTAATACTTGTACAGCAAGTTGCTCATTATCACCATTAACGACAAAATCAGCGCCTTTGCTGTTAATTTCTACATCAAGACTTTTGGCAATCACCTCAAGGTGTTTGTCTAATGAGCCACAAATATTGGCTAATTGCTCTAAATTGTCAACATCAAGTGTTAGTTTCATAATACTTATTGTACCAACTCTCCCATTAAGGAGTTGCCACGTGCACCAGTAATCTTAACATCGATAATTTGACCAATTAGAGATTCGTCACCCTTGAAGTGCATATTGCGCATGTTTTCAGTACGGCCAAATAGGTTGTCATCTTTTTTGGCTTTATTTTCAACTAAGACTTTTTGTACGCTACCAATCATTGTTTTTGAAATTGTCTCAGTACTTTCGTCGATGGTTTTTTGCAGTAAAGCTAGGCGTTGTTTTTTAACTTCCATATCCACATCATCAGGGTAGCTGGCCGCTGGTGTGCCAGGACGTGCGGAATAGATAAAGCTAAAAGATTTATCAAAACCAATATCGTTAATGAGTGCCATTGTGTTGTTAAAATCGCTTTCATTCTCCCCAGGGAAGCCGATAATAAAGTCAGAAGATATTGAAATATCTGGGCGAATTTCGCGTAATTTTCTAATTTTTGATTTGTATTCAATGGCAGTATGACCACGCTTCATTAGCGTCAAAATCTTATCAGAACCACTCTGGATTGGTAGGTGTAGATGTGATACTAGCTCAGGCACTTCAGCATAGGCTTGTATTAAACTGTCACTAAATTCAACTGGGTGTGAGGTGGTATAGCGAATACGATCCATCCCCTCAATTTGCGCCACAATGTTGATTAGTAGTGCCAAGTCAGAAACTTCACCATCATCCATTAAACCTTGATAAGCATTAACATTTTGCCCGAGTAGGTTAACTTCTCTCACACCTTGATCAGCTAAAATTTGCACTTCTTTAATCACATCGTTAAACGGGCGCGATACTTCTTCGCCACGAGTATAAGGCACCACACAAAAAGTACAGTATTTACTACAACCTTCCATGATGGTAACAAAAGCAGTCACACCATTAGTTTCTGGTTCTGGCAGATGGTCAAATTTCTCAATTTCTGGGAAAGACACATCAATACTCACTTGCTTGTCACTTAAGGCATCGTTTAGCATATTGGGTAGTCGATGTAAGGTTTGTGGGCCAAAAATCATATCGACATAGGGTGCACGCTTTAAAATTAATTCACCTTCTTGTGAAGCTACACAACCACCTACACCAATTACTAAGTTGGGATTTTTATCTTTAAGTTTGCGCCAGCGTCCTAGTTGATGAAATAATTTTTCTTGGGCTTTTTCACGAATGGAGCAAGTATTGAGTAGTAGTACATCGGCTTCAAGCGCATCATCTGTGAGCTCTAAACCGTGTGAATGCTTGAGTACATCACTCATCTTGTTAGAGTCGTACTCATTCATCTGGCACCCAAAAGTGCGAATGTGTAATTTAGAAAGTGACATTACTTTTGAATATGTAGTGTTTGAGTTGGGTAGGCAATCTCTGCCTTATGTTTGGCAATAATCGATGCAATGTCGAGTAAGATTTGTTGTTTAACCTTTTGATAAGCACTCTTTCTAGTAGCATTGGTAAAGGCATAAACTGTAATGTCGAGCGATGAAGCGTTAAAGTATTCAAAGTAAACACGCACTGATTCAGAATGATCAATGTCTTTGTGTTCTTGTAGCAAGGTTTCTATTTCATTAACAATAGCAGGCAGTTGTTCAATGTCATCATAGCGAATACCAATCACTTCTTTGATACGACGATTGGTCATTCGTGATGGCGTTTCAATTGGAATAGAGGCAAAAATAGAGTTGGGGATATAAACTGGGTTTTTGCTAAAAGTACGAATACGTGTCATACGCCAGCCGATTTTTTCAACCGTGCCTTCAAACTTACTAGAACGAATCCAATCACCGGTTGAAAAAGGCTTGTCCATTTGTATCATTAAACCACCAAAGATATTAGACAACATATCTTTTGCGGCAAAGCCCATCACAATGCCGCCTACACCACCAAAGGTTAGCAAGCTAGAAATTGAAAAACCTAAAAACTGAGCAATACCCAGTGCAATGGCAATAATAATGAGGATTTTGAGTAGACGAGTCATGAGTCTGACTGAGTCATTATCAACATTGGTGTCGCTCTCGAGCATATAAGCCTCAACACCAGAGACCACTCGAACTACACCCCAAGTAATAATAAAGATAGGCGCAATATCAATATATTCAACCACTTTGTTGAATGCTTCGATTTGCTCTTTAAAAGCATCAATAGAAAGATAAATCCAGCCAAACCAAATCAGCGCTTTTAGCGGCGTAGAAACTGCATCAATCAAATGATCGTCCCATCGATTTTTGGTTTTGTCAGTGTGACTAATAATTTTTTTAAGGATAAAGCCTAGTACAGCGTGTGCGATTAAGGCAACAACAAATAAAATACCCACAGTTTGGTAGGGCGTCATATTTTGTAAAAATTCATTCATAGTGTTATTTTAACTGACCTTTATGTCATTATTTCAAATACTTAAGAGGATTAATCGGCGCTTTAAATTTTTTCATTTCAAAGTAAAAAGACGACTCACCAGTCAAGGCAATGATTTGCCCTTTTTTAACTTGGTCGCCATCTGCTACTTTAAGACTTTGGTTATGAATGTAGGAGCTGTAAAAACCCAATGGATGTTTGATGATAATCATCTTGCCATGACTTTTCATTTTGTCACCACTATAGACCACTACGCCGTCACGAATAGCGTGCACTGTCTGACCCGGCTTGGTATCAAAGGTTAGGCCTAAATGCTGTTTTGAAAAGGTTTTGATGACTTTACCCGTAACTGGAATAGACCAACTCTTTGTAGAAGACTTCTTTTTTATCAATATATTGTTGGTTTTTTTACTGAGTATGGCGTTACTTGCAAGGCGTGTTTGGTCAATGTTTTGTTGATTGATTGATTTTTCAACAATAATTACCGCTGGTTTAGGTGAAGATGAAAAGCAACCACTAAGCGCAATAGAGGTAACAGTAACACTTAATAACTTAACCCACATACCAAATCCCTAAAATAACAATAGCAATCAAAATATAGCCCAGGCGATCAATGTGTTTTTTGAGCCAATGGTCTGCTTGATGGCCAAATTTTTTGACCAAAAAAGCCACTAAATAATACCGTGCACCACGTGCTATTAATGAAATCAGTACAAAAGGCAATAATGCCATTGATAGTACGCCTGCGGCAATGGTGAATATTTTATAAGGAATTGGGCTAAAGCCTGCAATTGCTACCACCCAAATACCGTAATCAGCAAACCAAATCTTAGCCTTATCTAAAATAGGCAAATAGTTCAACTCTTGCAGAAAAGGCAAGAGGAAATCATAAGCGTAAACACCAATTAAGTAACCACCTACACCGCCTAACACAGAAGCCAGTGTACAAATTAGTGCATAGTGGTACGCCTTATTAGGTTGTTTGAGTGACATCGGTGCCAAAATTACATCAGGTGGCGGATATGGCAATACGAATGCTTCTAAAAAGCTAATAATAGACAGCCAGTAAATAGCGTATTTACTCTGAGCCCAATCTAGTGATTTTTGATAAAGTTTAGAAAAAATCCGCATACAAATTGATTATTTTTTTACCATTGGGAAGCCTAATGCCTCTCGAGAATCATAATAAGTTTGTGCGACTTTTTGACTCATAGCGCGTACTCGACGAATAAATCTTGCACGGTCAGTTACACTGATGGCGTGACGTGCATCGAGTAAGTTAAATAAATGTGATGCCTTCATCACTTGTTCATAAGCAGGGTAGGATAAAGATTCTTCAATCAACTTTTCGTTCATGGCCTCCGCTTCGTCAAATTGTCTAAATAATACTTCAGTATCAGCGATTTCAAAATTGTACTTTGATTGTTCTACTTCATTTTGATGGAATACATCACGATAACTTACACCTTTAACCCATACTAGATCAAATACACTATCAACCCCTTGAAGATACATGGCTAAACGCTCTAATCCATAAGTAAGCTCACCAGCCACTGGTTTACAAGTTAGACCACCTATTTGCTGAAAATACGTAAACTGACTCACTTCCATGCCGTTCAGCCAAATCTCCCAACCCAAACCCCAAGCACCGAGTGTTGGTGATTCCCAGTTGTCTTCCACGAAGCGCACATCATGCATGGTAAGATCAATACCAATTTCAGTTAAAGATTCCAAATAAAGATCTTGAATGTTTTTTGGTGATGGCTTAAGTAGTACTTGAAATTGATAGTAATGCCCTAAGCGATTAGGATTTTCACCATAGCGACCATCGGTAGGGCGACGGGAAGGCTGAACATAAGCAGCTTTCCATGGCTCTGGACCAATGGCTCTTAAAAAGGTGGCTGGATGAAAGGTACCAGCACCCATTTCCATATCAAAGGGTTGCAACAAGGCACAACCTTTTGATGCCCAAAAAGACTGTAATTTTAAGATTAAGTTTTGAAATGATACGGTTGCATCTAAGTCTGATATTGACATACGAAATCAATGAAAAATAACAAAAATTTTACCGCATCAATGTAGCCTTAAGGACTTATTTAAAAGGGTAAGAAAAGTTAAAAATAGGGGCTTTAATCAAAACCGGGAAGAATTAAGTTAGGCCCCTAAACTAAAAAGCAATCGAAACGTATATGGAGGAGATAAAAAGCTTTTTAGTCGTATCATTAAAAAAATGAAGGATTTTAATGATTCTAAAATTATAGTACAAAATGAACGCTATATTACAATAATTGAGTAATTTTCTAAATTATTTTTAGTTTAAGCAGTTCATCTTTTAAATCGACCTCGGTAAGATTGTTAAAATCGTCTAAATTAAACGTGCCAACACCACCACAAACTTCATACCAAGCATAGCCCGCAGTCCAGTTTGAATGAGTGTAATCATCTTGACGCTGACGAACAATGCACAAAATCTTGTTATCTCGATAGATTAAGTTGTATGGTTGTGAATCTCTATGTAATGCTTCGATAAAATCCCAAGCATCACTAATACTGTCAAACCAGTAATTAACCAATGGATATTTTTGATTATTTTCAATAGGTAGTGGCTTTTCTCTAACAAAACACTGCAGATGAAAATGATTGACTGAGGCGTAGGCACCATAGGAATTATAAGCCAGTGTAAAACCTTTAATACCAATGGATACAGCATTTGCCATCATCCAAGCAAATTGATGTAGGTCGTAAGTGAGTAGTTGTGCATGCTCTTTTTTGGGTTCAACAACAATTAACCCATGTAAATTGGCGAAGGGAAATTTGTTGTATAAAAGAGAGATGGGTTTATTAAAAAACTCACCTTGCCAAAAAACCTCTTTTTGTAAAAATGGCTTATTGAAGTTAAATCCATTTTGATCAAAATCCGTACTCATGCCCTTGGTTTGGGTATTGGACATACGTTGAGGTCGTAGTGCTCTAAGGGGATTATATTGCAACTCAAAGCCACCTATTTCACGCCATTTGGTAACTGCCAATGTATTTAGATCAATCTGATTTAATTGGTTGAATACATTCACATCATCGGGCGCACCAGTGGTTGGCTGATTTTTTAATATTTCAAATTTTTTGACTAATTTAGGTTTGAGAACTTTCCATAGTTTCTCATCAAAGATGGCATTTGCTAGCACTAGGATAAATACACCTAACTCATTATGCTCAAGCATCGTATCTAAACCATCAATAAATGCTTGTTCAAAGGCTGTTTTTGATTGAAAAATAGGATTGATAAGCTCTTTCATAATAAAAATTTAAAATTTTTTTTAAAACACGATAAAAATGCGGGACAAGCCCACATTTTGTATTTTAACCAAAGACAATCTTAGTATTTGTAAGATTCTGTCTTGAATGGGCCATCTTTAGGTACGTTGATGTAATCGGCTTGTACATCAGTCATCTGTGTTAATACACCACCAAAGCCACCGACCATGCCGGCTGCTACTTCCTCGTCTAGCTTTTTAGGTAGTACTTCAACAGTGATGTTTGCTGATTTTTCATCAGTGGCAAGATCTGCAAATTTCGCATCAAATAAATGCATTTGTGCAAGTACTTGGTTGGCAAATGATCCATCCATAATTCGACTTGGATGGCCAGTTGCGTTACCTAGATTGACTAAACGACCTTCAGATAAAAGAATGAGATAATCATTAGAATTATCACTTCTGAACACACGATGTACTTGAGGTTTAACTTCATCCCATTGCCAATTATCGCGCATATATTGCGTATCGATTTCATTATCAAAGTGACCAATATTACACACTACTGAACCTGATTTAAGGGTTTGAAGCATTGCATTGTCACAAACGTTGATATTGCCCGTTGTGGTAACGATTAAATCAGTTGAGCCTAATAGGTCTTTATTAATGCCCTTAGTTGTGCCGGTATTAATACCATTGTTATATGGTGATACAATCTCGAAACCATCCATGCACGCCTGCATGGCGCAGATTGGATCAATCTCACTAATCTTAACAATCATACCTTCTTGACGTAGTGATTGTGCCGAGCCTTTACCCACATCGCCGTAGCCAATCACTAAAGCTTTTTTACCAGACATGAGCATATCAGTACCACGCTTGATAGCGTCATTCAGTGAATGACGACAACCATATTTATTATCATTTTTTGATTTGGTGACTGAATCATTAACATTGATAGCTGGCACTTTAAGTGAGCCTTCTTCCATCATTTCTAATAAACGGTGAACACCGGTTGTAGTTTCTTCACTAATGCCGTGAATGTTACTCAACATTTCTGGATATTTCTCATGCAACATTTGGGTTAGATCACCACCATCATCAAGCACCATATTAGCATCCCAAGGTTTGCCATTTTCTAAAATGGTTTGTTCGATACACCATAGGAATTCTTCTTCAGTTTCACCTTTCCACGCAAACGTTGGAATATCAGCTGCTACCATAGCTGCTGCTGCGTGATCTTGTGTTGAGAAAATATTACAACTTGACCAGCGTACTTTGGCACCTAAATCTACCAAAGTTTCCATTAGCACTGCAGTTTGAATAGTCATGTGGATACAACCCAAAATCTTAGCGCCTGCTAAAGGTTGTTCCCCTGTATATCTTGCGCGTAGTGCCATTAGTGCTGGCATTTCTGCTTCTGCCATTTCTACTTCTTTACGGCCGTAATCAGCCAGTGCCATATCGGCTACTTTAAAGTCGTTATTATTAACTGTTGGATTGCTCATTTTTATCTCCTTAAAACATAATAAAAATGAGCGTCGTTTTGATTGCCGAGCCTGATGGGAGTTCCCAATGCAACGCTCCTCGGCGAGTGGTTAATTATACCTTTGATATTTTATTTTAGTAAGTGGACTCGATCGGTTTTTTCCCAACTGATTTCATCTTCTGTACGGCCAAAGTGTCCATAACTAGCAGTTTGCTGATAGATTGGCCTCTTAAGATCTAGCATAGCAATGAGACCTTTAGGTCGTAGATCGAAGTGTTCACGTACCAATGCCTCAATGGTTTCATCACTCATTTCACCTGTGCCAAAGGTTCTAACACTGATTGAGGTTGGCTCGGCCACACCAATTGCATAAGAGACTTGAATCTCGCACTTATCAGCTAGGCCGGCAGCGACAATATTTTTAGCCACGTAGCGTGTTGCATAAGCGGCAGAACGATCCACTTTTGAAGGATCTTTGCCTGAGAAAGCACCACCGCCATGACGTGCCATACCGCCATAGGTATCAACAATAATCTTACGACCGGTAAGACCCGCATCACCCACAGGCCCACCAATCACAAAGTGACCGGTTGGATTAATATGGTATTTGGTGTCATTAGTCAACCACTCACTGGGCAAGATCGGCTTAATTACCTCTTCCATAATGGCTTCTTTTAAATCTGCTTGAGAAACGTCCTCATCGTGTTGCGTTGATAAAACCACTGCATCAATACTCACAATTCTATGGCCATCATAATGACAAGAAACCTGAGATTTCGCGTCAGGCCGTAACCATGGCAATGTGCCGTTTTTCATCAATTCTGCTTGGCGTGCTACTAAGCGATGTGCAAACAAAATCGGTGCTGGCATCAATACATCGGTCGCATTACAGGCGTAACCAAACATCAAGCCTTGGTCACCTGCACCTTGTTCATGATCACTGAATTCATCAACACCCATAGCGATGTCTTGAGATTGTTTACCCAGCATATGGGTAATGTCACAAGTGTGGCCATTAAAACCGTATTCTTCTTTGTCGTAACCAATACCGACAATGGTGTCACGTACAATTTGGTCGTAATCAATGTTTGCACCGGTGGTGATTTCACCAGCTAGTACTACATGGTTGTCTTTTACTAAGGTTTCAACAGCTACACGAGAATTTTTGTCTTGAGATAATGCCGCATCTAAAATGGCATCAGAAATTTGGTCACAAACCTTATCAGGGTGACCGGCAGAAACAGATTCAGAAGTAAAAATCATTGTAATTATCCTATAAATTAAAAAAACCCATAAAGCGGGTCTTTTAGAAGAACTCCTGCTTTAGCTTATTTTAGTTACTCAAGGCAACAACGCTAGCAATCGGGACAAATCAGCGTTTCGACGTTATTATAATTAAGAATTTAACAAAGTAAAGTTCATTCTAAACTTATTTTAAGTGCTAATGCACTGACAAATGGCGTAGCCATCAGGCTAACTACTAAAATCGTGGCCAAGAAATACAATTGACCTGTAATCTCTAAGCCAAATTGCGCTTGAGAAACCGCACTGGATGCAAAAATCAAAATAGGAATGTACAGTGGTAGTATTAGTAATGATAACAACATACCTGAATTTTTAATGCCAACAATAAGAGATGCACCAATTGCACCAATAAGGCTTAAACTCGGTGTGGCTAAAAACAGGGTAAGCATTAAGACTTTAATACCGCCACTATCTAAGAATAAAAATAGCCCCAGTAGTGGTGATAATAAGATAATAGGAATGCCAGTTAGTATCCAATGTGCGGTAATTTTTGAGAGGATGAGTAGTGGTAATGAATGATGAGAGATGACCATTTGCTCTAACACGCCATTTTCAAAATCATGATGAAACAGTGCATTTAAAGAGAGTAGTACGGCAAGCATACTAGCTACCCAAATAATACCTGCAGCAATTTGTGAGAGTGTAGTTGCCTCCGGGCTGATGGCCAATGGAAACAACGACACTGAAATCACAAAAAATAATAACGGATTCAATACGCTTGATGGATTACGAATGGCAACGCGCAAGTCACGCTTAAGAGTTTGCAGGTAGATGTTCATAATGCCAACATCTTTTGATTGGGTAAAACAGAATCTTGATGGGTGGTGAATAGACAAATACCCCCTTGTTCACAGTGTTTGCTAATGTGTTCCTCTACAATAGCTACACCTTGAGGATCAAGCGCAGTAAAAGGCTCATCTAGCAGCCAAACTTTTGCATTAGATACAAATAATCCTGCCAAAATAACGCGACGTTTTTGACCTGCTGAGAGCTTGGCACAGTACTCGTCTTCGTAGCCTTTTAGGCCGATATGATCTAATGCTTCAATTAAAAGTTTCTGATCGATTGATTTATTAAGACCCGTTAAAAATTCGAGATTTTCAACACTACTAAGTTCAGCGCTAAGAGCAGATAGATGACCAAGGTAAAAAATTTCTTGCTGGTACTGTTCTGATTTAACTCGATGATCACCCAGCGTAATATCACCTTGTTCTTGCGCATTAAGGCCAGCCAAGATTTTTAACAGTGAAGTTTTACCACTACCATTGGTACCCGTAATACGTAATATATCCCCTGAATTGACTTGGAAAGATAAGTCATTAAAGAGTTGGTTGTAGCCTCTTTGGCAACTTAAGTTGTGAATATTGAGTGATAACACAGCGCTGAGTTAGCTATCTACTAAAATTGATACCAGGGTTTGTTGGCCTCTAAAATGCGTTCAGCTTCAGCTTTCGCCTCTGCTGCCGCTTTTTCATCAGCAATACGTTTTTCTTCTAGTGTTTTAGCCTCTGCTGCTGCCGCTTCAGCCGCCGCTATTTCTTGTGCAATGCGCTCAGCTTCAGCTTCAGCTTTCGCCTCTGCCGCCGCTTTTTCATCAGCAATACGTTTTTCTTCTAGTACTTTCGCCTCTGCCGCCGCTTTTTCATCAGCAATACGCTTATCTTCTAATATCTTTTCTTTATCGGTTAGTTGCGATAAAGAGTCAATGCCAGCAGTATTAATATCGGTAAGTGTATCACCATCAAATTTCAACACCAGGCGATAACGAATGTCATCTGTTTGATGCAAAGTAGAGTGATTGATATAATCCCATTGATTATCATGGAAAGGGTCAATAATGCTTGGGGAGCCAATCAAGTCCTGTACTTGGGCTTTTGACATGTCTACCTTTAATTGATTGATTTTAAATCGTTCAAGTACAGAACCTTGGTGAATGTCAGCTTTATACACCACTGGCAAATATACGCCTGGAATAACTTTAGATATATCAGATAAACTTGGTAAATCTGGTAATTCTGGCATGGAAGGTGAACATGCAGATAAGAATGGTAATGAGAATACAATCAAAGTTAATTTGTTCATTTGTCGATTTTTGATTTAAAATGATTAAGAATTATTAGCTGATTTTACATCAAGGATATTAGATATGGATGCTCAAGATCTAAAAAGTGCAGGACTCAAAGTCACTTTACCTAGATTAAAGATTTTGGAGATTCTAGAAACTAGTGAAAATCGTCACATGAGTGCTGAGGATATCTATCGCACTTTAATCATGCAAGGCGAAGAGGTGGGTGTAGCAACGATTTATCGCGTATTAACTCAGTTTGAAGAAGCAGGCATGATTAATAAGCTTAATTTTGACAACGGTCAATCAGTGTTTGAGCTATCTAATGTTGAACATCACGATCATTTAGTCTGTGTCAAATGTGGCAAGATTGATGAATTTTCAGATGATGTGATTGAGCAACACCAACATGATGTGGCTAAAAAACACGGCTATCAGTTAACTGATCACTGTTTATATTTATATGGTCTTTGCAAAGACTGTCAATAATCTTTATCCAAGAGTACCTAAATGGAAGATTTTATTCTTAGAGCCGTATTAGCAGCCATAGGCATCTCAATCATTGCTGGCTCACTCGGTTGCTTCGTTATCTGGAAGCGTATGAGTTATTTTTCAGAGTCAATCTCACATAGTGCACTATTGGGCGTTTCTTTGGGTCTTGCCAGTGGGCTTGGTATCCACTTCGGCTTGGTGTTGGTGGGTACACTTTTTGCCTTACTGATTGTGGTTTTACAAGAGCGTAAATTTTTATCAAATGATGCAATATTAGGCATTTTCTCGCACATTGCGCTCTCGTTAGGTATTGTTGTATTAGCCTTAGTGGGTGGTGCCAATATGGATTATTTCTCACTTTTGTTTGGTGATATCTTATCAATTACCAATCGTGATATTGTTTGGGTATATTCGGTGCTAATCGTGATTGTAGCTTTGTTGTCTATCTTCTGGCAGCGCTTGTTGTTGCTGACTTTAAATGAGGACTTAGCCAAAGCAGAAGGCATTAAGCATACTTTTTATCAATTATTATTCATGTTGATGATTGCACTTGCGGTATCTGTTTCGGTGCAAATCGTAGGCGTGTTGTTGATTACTTCGTTATTGATTATCCCGCCAGCCATTGCTAAAGTATTTGCCCGTACCCCGAGTCAGATGGTGTTCAAATCTATTTTGGTTTCGATACTAGCAGTGATTATTGGCCTGAGTGGCTCTATGTATTACGATCTAGCAACTGGTCCAGCTATTGTGATTGCATTAGGAATTTTGTTTGTGCTGTCTCAGTTCTTCGCTAGTAAAAATTTAGCCTAGAGAATCATTCAGTTCAGTTAATTGGTTGGTTTGTTGCTCAACAATCAGTGGTTCAATAATCGATTCTAAATCGCCCTCCATGATTTCTGCCAATTTGTACAACGTGAGGTTGATACGGTGATCGGTAATACGCCCTTGTGGGTAATTGTAAGTGCGAATTCTTTGCGACCGATCACCACTCCCGATCAATTCTTTGCGTTGTGAAGCTTGTTCTTTTTGCTGAACTTGTTGTTGCGCATCAAGAATTCTGGATGCCAGTACTGATAGCGCTTGTGCTTTGTTTTTATGCTGTGATCGACCATCTTGACATTCAACTACCGTGCCCGTTGGTATGTGAGTGACACGTACTGCGGAATCGGTTTTGTTGACGTGCTGACCACCTGCTCCACTGGCTCTAAAAGTATCCACCCGAACATCACTCATGTTGATGTTGACTTCATCGATATTTTCTACTTCAGGCATAATGGCCACTGTACAAGCTGAAGTATGTACACGTCCTTGAGATTCGGTTTCTGGTACGCGTTGTACTCGATGTGCACCTGATTCAAATTTGAGTTTTGAATACACGTTGACACCACTGATGCGTGCGATGATTTCTTTAAAGCCACCATGGTCGCCAATGTTAGAGCTCAAAACCTCCATTTGCCATTTTTGTTTTTCAGCATAGCGAGTGTACATTCTAAACAAATCACCAGAGAAAATACTCGCTTCATCACCACCTGTACCCGCCCTAACTTCAATAATAATATTGCGAGAATCATTTGGGTCTTTAGGTAATAGTGCTTTTTTAAGCTCTAAATCTAATTGTTCTAGCTTTACCTTACCTTCAGTAATTTCCTCTTTAGCCATAGCTCTCATTTCGTCGTCATCTTCAAGCAGCATCATTTCAGCGGCTTCGATGTCTTCTTGTGTTGCTAAATACTGGGTAAATTGTTCATTAACTGGGGTTAATTGGGCATGTTCAATGGAGAGCTCACGAAATTGTTTTTGATCCGAGGCAACATCAGGATGAGACAACATCGCACCTACTTCTTCAAGGCGCATAGACAATTGCTCAAGCTTCGTTAATATAGACGCGTTCATGATTTTTTAGACTTAATATTGGGCACACAACCTTCGCATTGAGTGAGCTGCTCTTGAGAGACTTGTTTGATATTACTAAACGGCGTGTGTAATAGTTTATTAGTAAGCTGATCAGCCAATTGGGTAATAATAGCCGCTGAGTCTCCACCTTTTTTTAGTTTTTTTAGTGCAGCTTCAACGGCCGCATTTTTAATATGGTAGGCGCTCTGTCGATACGATTGAACTATTTGTTCATGCGGTAGTGTAGCCAGCCAGTCGTCAAATTTTTTGTTTTGACCAATGATAATTTCTTCGGCCAATGCTTTTTCTTTTTGTCTACTGCCAATGTTGTCATTCACCACTTGTTGAAGATCATCGACGGTGTATAAAAACACATCATCAAGCTGACTGACTTCGGGCTCAATATCTCTAGGAATGGCAATATCAAGCATAAACATAGGCTTATGTTTGCGGAGTTTGAGTGCCGTTTCAATCAGGCCTTTACCAATGATAGGTACTGACGCCGCAGTAGAAGAAATAATAATATCGGCTTCGTGAATAATGTTTGAAAACTGCTTGAGGCTGACAGCCTTAGCCCCGTATAGTGAGGCAATTTTTTCAGCATTTTCTACCGTTCTATTGGCCACAATCATATTGCGCACGCCTTTTTGGCTCAGATGTTGTGCACATAGTTCAATCATCTCACCAGCACCGATAAGCAGTACTGTTTGTTCTGCTAGATCGGCAAAAATCTTTTCACTGAGTTTGACCGCGCAATAAGCCACAGATACGGGTGAAGAGCCGATTTCTGTATCAGTTCTGACTTTTTTAGCCGTTGAAAATGCATGTTGAAACAGCTTTTCCAACAACTTATTAAGTGTGCCCGCTTCTTTAGCGGCATGGTAAGCATCTTTAAGTTGGCCTAAGATTTGTGGCTCGCCTAATACTAAAGAATCTAACCCTGTTGCTACATGGCAAATATGCGTTACTGCATCATCGTCTTCAAAATAACTCAAATAAGGGTCTAACTCTGCGCGTTGAATGCTATGAGTATTGGCTAAATAATCACTCAGTATTTCTTGGGTGTTATCTGCATCAACAATTGCATAAACTTCAGCACGATTACAAGTAGAAAGAATGGCGCAAGCTTTAATACCGTCGGTATTGTTGAGATGCCCTAGGGCATTATCTAATTCCCCAGACGCAAACGCCACTTTTTCTCGCACTTCAACGGGTGCGAGTTGATGGTTGACACTCAAAATTGCGATACGCTGCATAGAAGAATTAATAAACAAATTCAAACAAACGCTTAATTATACAAGTTAATGCTAGAATGAGCGCCATGATTAGAATCTGGTTATTGGTTATGTTATTGAGTGGGTGTAGCACCATACCAGAACAAGTGGTTCATACCAGCAATACATTTAAAGTTGTTCCTGATGCATGGCAGGCACAGGGCAGGGTTGGCGTGGTGTTTAATGGCAGAACTGAGAACGTAGGTTTTAAACTTGATTTTAAAAAACAAGCTTACCAGCTTACCCTAACCGCTACACTAGGGGTTGGACAGATAATGATCGAATCAAATAACCTAGGTTTATTGGTAGATGGTAAGCTTGTTGAATCTAATTTTGAACATTGGATGACAAGAGAGTTAGGCTGGTATTTTCCTATTCAAAAATTAGCGCCTATTCTATTCCAACATGAGCAACAAGTTGACGACAAGTGGGCAATTAGTATTTCTAATTATCAGCAAATTAACAAGGTGAACTACCCTAAAATCGTGCGCCTTAACCACCTCACAAAACCAATTAAAATCAAACTGCTGATTAGTGAAGTTAATCAGTTAAAATAATAGAAAAATTCAGCAATTTAGTATGATAGAACAAGACTCTTTAGTAGGTGGACAAGACCAAGGTAGTGAAGACATTGTGATGACGTCGGTGCGTCCAGATTCATTTTCTGAATACATTGGTCAAGATGATGTTAAGTCACAAATGTCATTGTTTATTGAAGCCGCTAAAAAGCGGGGTGAGGCACTAGATCATTCTTTGATTTATGGTCCTCCAGGTCTAGGTAAAACCACATTGGCTAATGTGGTTGCTAATCAAATGGGTGCGGGGCTTAAACAAACCTCTGGTCCAGTGCTAGAGCGTTCCGGAGATTTGGCTGCAATCTTAACCAAGCTTGAACCCTACGATATTTTATTCATTGATGAAATTCACCGTCTTAACCCAGTGGTTGAGGAAATCCTGTATCCGGCCTTGGAAGATTTTAAACTTGATATTATGATGGGTGAAGGCGTGGCCGCACATTCAGTACAATTAGACCTTCCGCCATTTACCTTGATTGGTGCTACTACACGTGCAGGCATGCTCACCTCACCGCTGAGAGATAGATTTGGTATTGTTCAGCGCTTGCAGTTTTATAAGGTTAAAGATTTACAGAAAATTGTTCAACGTTCAGCTGTTATTCTTGGGATTCATATTGAATCAAATGGTGCATTAGAAATTGCCAAGCGTTCACGTGGCACCCCTAGAATCGCCAATCGCTTATTACGTAGAGTGCGTGATTTTGCTGATGTTAAAACTGATGGTGTGATTCATCAGCAAATTGCACACGATGCTTTGATTGCGCTCAAGGTGGATGAGCGTGGTTTAGAGCAATTAGATAGAGATTATTTATCTATTATGACGCAGAAATTCTCAGGTGGTCCAGTTGGTTTGGATACGCTTTCAACAGCGATTGGCGAAGACCGAGGCACCTTAGAAGATATGGTAGAGCCTTATTTAATTCAGCAAGGTTTTATTATGCGTACCCCGCGTGGACGTAGTGCGACAGATTTAGCTTATTCACATCTAGGGTTAACCAATCCTTCAAACACAAAAGATCTATTTAATGAGTAAGATAAACATTAGAGTTTATTACGAGGATACAGACAGCGGTGGCGTAGTTTATTATGCCAATTATCTTAAATTTATTGAAAGAGGGCGTACCGAGTACCTTAGAGCTTTGGGTTTTGAACAAGATGATCTAATCGAGCAACAGAATGTGATTTTTGCAGTCAGATCAATTAATGCTGATTATCGATCACCAGCAAGATTTAATGATTTATTGAGTGTGAAAACTTTGATTGAAAAAGTTGGTCGCGCCAGTCTGATTTTTTCACAGAAAATAATGAGTTCAAAGCAAAATAAGGTATTATTTGAGGCAAAAATAACCGTGGCATGTTTGAGTGCCAATAGTTTTAAACCTTGCGGTATTCCGTCGATCATTATGGAGAAAATAAATGGATAACAGTTTGTCAATTCTTAGTCTAATCCTCAGTGCTGGTTTTGTAGTCCAGGTAGTAATGTTTATCTTGGTATTAATGAGCGTTTATTCTTGGACGTTGATCTTATCAAAAAAGAAAACTTTATTTGATGCCAAAAGAGAC
>FPHW01000160.1_pt1 | contig 20151 bp, 12 predicted proteins | sample 1057471 | NCBI WGS metagenome assembly FPHW01 (sample SAMEA4473329, study PRJEB15554) | hydrothermal vent metagenome | biome: marine basaltic hydrothermal vent biome; feature: marine hydrothermal vent; material: water | place: Pacific Ocean | collected 2011-06-14/2011-07-23 | depth 1685 m | reverse complement strand
TTTGCCATCATTGCTGTTGTTTATTTAACTTCGGCTTTAATGTCATGGATGTATGGTGTTGATATTACCATTGGTAATTATCTGTGGCTACCAATGGGTGCAAAGGTTCTGGCATTTTTATTATTCGGTGTTTGGGCATTGCCTGGCGTGTTAATTGGCTCGCTTATGAGTGGTATGTTTTTGTATGATTTCTGGAGTGGTAATACTTTTTATGGCCCATTAGGTACTTTAGTAGGCGTATTCGCACCAATGGCTGCAATTATGATTATGAAACATTTCCATTTATCTAGCTTCTTTGACGATGCTAAGATTAATTTTAGACATGTTCTGTTTTTAATTATATTGTCATCAGTGATTAATACTCTGACAAAGCTTTTTCTATATATAGATAAAGTGAAGGGCGTTGATGGCAAAAGCGTGGATGCACTTCAGTTCATACAAAGTTATCTGACAGGCGATATACTTGGCGGCATTGTATTTGTATTTATTGTTCTTAAAGTCTTATTGCCAGTGGTTATTAAATTTGGATTAAATAAGGCTCCTTAGTAAGTTATCTACTAATCCAATGCGTCTGATATCTTCAGGCATGTTTTCTTTATAAATTAGTTGATTTTGTCCTTTTAATTGGTAGATTTGAGGTTGTTTTTGAATCAAATTGATAATTCTAATCGGCTCAATTGTAGTTTTATCGGCAAAAGTAAGGCGTGCCTTGTCATCATAAATACTGATTTTATCCACACCCATTGCTTCGCAAAATATTTTCAACTGTGTAGTAGCGAATAGATTTTTGGTGGCGTCAGGCAAAAGACCGAATCGGTCAATCATCTCAATTTGCAGTTCCTTGAGTTCGTTATCATCTTTGGCATTGGCAATGCGTTTGTACAATACTAAGCGCTCATGTACATCACCCAGATAAGTCTCAGGAATAATCGATGCAATACCAATGTCAATCTCTATTTCATGATTGATTGGATCATCAAGGTTGATTTTATTCCCTGCACGCATAGCATTAATGGTGCGCTTGAGTAGATCATGGTACAGGTTGAATCCAATTTCACTAATTTTTCCTGATTGATTGTCGCCGAGCAAATCACCAGCTCCACGAATCTCTAAATCGTGATTAGCAAGCATAAATCCAGAGCCTAATTCTTCTAACGATTCGATCGCATCTAGGCGTTTTTTGGCATTTTTACTTAGGGATTGATGAGATTTAATCACCAAATAAGCATAAGCTCTGTGGTGTGATCGTCCAACTCGGCCTCGGAGTTGGTGGAGTTGAGCTAAGCCAAAGTTCTGAGCATTGTTAATGATGATGGTGTTGGCATTTGGGATGTCAATTCCCGTTTCAATGATGGTGGTACATACCAATATTTGGAAACGACCGTGATAAAAATCACTCATAACGCGTTCCAGCTCTCTCGTTGGCATTTGTCCGTGGGCGATACGCACATGGACGTTTGGCATGAGCGATTTTAGTGTTTCTGCCATGTTATCAATTGAGTCAATGTCGTTGTGTAAAACGAATATTTGCCCGCCACGGTGTAGCTCTCGAGAACAAGCCTCTTGAATAGTGTCATCATTCCATTCATTGACAAAGGTTTGAATTGCACTTCGACCTTGAGGCGGTGTGGCAATGATAGACAGTTCACGCAAGGAACCCAATGCCATGTTTAGCGTACGTGGAATCGGCGTAGCGGTCATGGTCAGAATATCACTTTGACCACGAAGTTTCTTTAAAGCTTCTTTTTGCTTTACCCCGAAGCGATGTTCTTCATCAATAATCACCAAGCCAAGATTTTGGTATTTAATACCTCCTTGAATCAGTTTATGTGTACCAATGACAATATCGATTTTGCCACTCTGTAATTTCGCCTTAATTTGCGCTTGTTCTTTAGGTGTTTGGAAGCGCGATAGTGCAGTGATTTCAATGGGGTAATTAATAAAGCGATCAATGAAAGACTGATGGTGTTGATTGGCCAATAGGGTAGTTGGTACTAATATCACTACTTGTTTACCCGCTTCTACTGCTAAGAACGCAGCACGCATAGCGATTTCAGTTTTACCAAAGCCAACGTCACCACACACTAACCGATCCATCGGTTTAGTTGACTGCATATCGGCCAGTACTTCACCCATAGTTTTTAGTTGGTCAGGGGTTTCTTCAAAAGGGAAACTAGCTACAAATGAAGAGTATGCATCACTCGGTTCGGGAAAGGCGAAGCCGGTTTGTGATTGTCGTTTGGCGTAAATTTCTAACAACTCAGCAGCAATATCATGCAAAGCTTCATGTGCCTTTTGTTTGGCTTTACTCCACTGATTGGTACCGAGTTTGTGTAATGGTGCACTATCAGGCGAGACACCTGAATAGCGAGAAATGAGATTCAGTGAAGTCATTGGCACCATCAATTTAGAGCCATTGGCATATTCAAGCATCAGAAAGTCTTGTGCAAGGTCATCAAAGGTTTGAGTTTTAAGACCTAGGTAACGACCCACGCCATAGCTTTCATGCACAATAGGATCGCCGATTTGGAGTTCAACCAAGCTTTTAATCGCTTCATCAAAGTCTTTATGTTTAGCGCGTCGCCGCCTTTGCTGCTTAACTACATCGGCGCCAAATAAGTTCAACTCAGTAACAATGGCAATGTTTTCAGTTAGTAAGCCTTCGCTTAAGTCAGCATTGGTGATGCATAGGGCTTGACCACACCCAATAAATTCGTGCCAGTGCTCAACACTATTTGGCTCCAGATTGTGATTGGTGAGCAGATCTGTAAGTACGCTTTGTCTTCCTTCAGATTCACAAACGATGAGTATTCTGCCACCAAATTTCTTGGCAAAATTTAAGAGTTTAGCCAGCGGATTTTTGGATTGCGCCTCAATATTTAGAGGTGGTAGTAGTTTGCTGGAAAAGTTTAAACCACCTTGATTGTCTTCAAGTTTCGAATTACCAATCACCAGTTGCTGTTGTTGCTTAATATTGCCAAATAGTTGATCTTTGTTTAAAAACACCTTGTCGATTGGCAGTGGCGGTCTATCAAGATTGCCACTGGCTTGTCGATGTCTTGTACTAATTTCATCAAAAGTAGTGTCTACCAGGGTGTTGAACCCTTGATGCGTAGCGACAATCGTGTTGTCTGGTAGGTAGTCGAACAAGGTGTTAGTGTGCTTGAAAAATAGCGACAAGTAAAACTCAATACCGCCTGGCAAGCGAGACTCGCTAACTTCAGTAAAGATGAAATCATCGTTGTTGTTAAAGATCCCAAGATAGTTAGTTTTAAAAATTTCGATACTATCCTGGTCGGTTGCGAATTCTCTAGCAGGTAGGAGTGAAATTTGGTCTGTGACATCGACCGAGCGCTGTGTTGAAGTGTCAAAAGTGCGAATAGATTCAATTTCTTGGTCGAATAAGTCAAGGCGGCAAGGCGATCTAGCCCCCATTGGATACAGATCAATTAGTGATCCTCTAATGTTAAATTCACCATGCTCCATCACTGTGGATACACGGTTATAACCGATTTTGAGTAATTCCTCAGCAAAGGTCTGGGTGTCTAGTTCATCACCAGTTTGCAAACTAAAACTGTATTTATGGCTGAACTCTAACGGGCACAATTGTTGAGATAAGGACTCCAACGTGGTGATGACAATACCTTGCTTTAGGTTTTGTAATTTAGACAGTGTAGATAATCGACTAGAGGTAATGTCTGGATGAGGGGAAAAATGATCAAAAGCCAGTACTTCCCAGTTGTCAAATCTGAGAATATCCAAACCATCATTATAAAAATTAAGAGATTTGTACAAATAATCATAGTGGGTAATATCATTGGCAATAACCAACACAACTTGATTTTGTTTTTTGACGAATTCAATCAGTGCTAAGGCTTGTGCACTGCCGTATAGTGAGCCCCAATAAAATTTTTGTCCTGATTGAAAAGGGTGGGTATCCTGAAGATAGAGGTGTGGCATCTTTAGTTTGCTAAGATATCAACGCCTTCATTTTCTAGCATTTTGATGAGTTGAATAAGTGGCAGCCCAACCAACGTGTTTGGATCGTCACCTTCTAGGCGTTTAAACAAGCTAATGCCGAGTGCTTCAGATTTGAAACTACCAGCGCAATTATAGGGCTGCTCTTTTTTAAGATAGTTGTCGATTTGTTCAGCACTCAGGGTTCTAAAAACAACTTTAAAAGTTTCAACAATTGTTTGTATCTTGCCGCTATTTGTATTTAAAAGTGATAAACTTGTAAGAAAAGTAACCGTATTTCCAGAACTTTGTTGGAGCTGCCTAACTGCATTTTCATGATTGTGTGGTTTGGTTAAAATTGCATCATCAGCATGAGTGCCATTAGAAAGAGTGGCAACTTGGTCTGAGGCGATAATGAGACCGCTTTGGGTTTTAGCTACTTTATGTGCTTTTTCTTGCGCTAAGCGAAACACCAACTGCTTAGGGGTTTCACCTGCTTGTTGTGATTCATCAATATCAGGTGCATGTACAGAAAACTCAAGCCCGAGCTTGGCTAGTAGTTCTTTTCTGAAAGGTGAAGATGAGGCAAGAATTAATGACACTAGTGTTAACAGTATTTGTAAAATAGAACTCATTTTACTTTATTCAAGACTTCTTCTATGCGATTATCTATTATTGTGGCCATGGATGACAACCAGTTGATTGGCAAAGATAACGCTTTGCCTTGGCACTTACCAGCTGATTTGGGTTATTTCAAAAAAACCACCACGGGTAAAACAGTGCTTATGGGTCGTAAAACATATGAATCTATTGGCAGACCATTACCTAATCGTCGTAATGTGATTGTGAGTCGCAATACCGACTTTCAAGCAGAAGGTTGTGAAGTGGTTTGTAGTATTAATGCTGCGCTTGAGCTGGCTAAAAATGATGATGAAGTGATGGTGATGGGCGGTGCTTCTTTTTATGAGCAGATGCTACCCAATGCTGATCGACTCTACATTACTAAAATTGAAGGCGAGTTTGAGGGCGATGCACATTTCCCTAACTTTGATCGTAGTGAGTTTACTGAGATTAGTCGAGAGTCACACACACCTGATGATAAAAATCAATATACTTATCACTTCACCATTTTAGAAAGGAATTCATCATGTTGAAAATAACATCATTGCTATTTGCGCTCATTATGCTGTCAGGCTGTGTGCTTACCAAGGTGGTGACTGTGCCTATGCGAGTCACGGGAGCAATTATCTCAGTGATACCTGGCGTGGGTGAGAGTATCGATGCTGCGATTGATGAAACTGCGGATGTGATTGATGCAATCCCTATCTAATGTATCATTAATTAAAGGTAATAAAAAGGCTGTTTTTCACAGCCTTTTTTTGGTTTTCTATTTGGCATTTTGTGCCAAGACACGTTTGAAGTCTTTCGGCATCACCTTAACAAAATTCTGTAATTCTTCGTTCCAATTATCTACAATATGCTGCGCAATATCAGAGCCAGTAAACTGAGCATGATTTGATACATAGTGCAAAAGTTCCTTTTGTGCTTCATCATCCATTGGGTCAAGATCAATCATGACTGGATTACACATCGACTCAAAAGTGTTGTTTGGATTGTAGATATAAGCAATACCACCACTCATACCAGCACCAAAGTTACGACCCACTTCACCAAGGATAATTGCGCGGCCACCGGTCATATATTCACAACCATGATCGCCGACACCTTCAACCACAGCAACTACGCCCGAGTTACGCACACAGAAACGCTCTGCTACACGACCTGATAGGTACATCTCGCCACCAGTTGAGCCATAACCACACACGTTGCCCGCAATAATTTCTTCTACCGAATTAAAGGTAGAATTCTTTGGTGGATAAACAATCACTCGGCCACCTGACAAACCTTTACCTACATAGTCATTGGCATCGCCCTCTACCTCTAGGGTGATGCCGTTTGCTAGGAATGCACCTAGTGACTGGCCTGCAGAGCCTTTGAAGTTAATATGAATCGCACCTTCTTTCAGGTTATTACCGCCACGAGTCTTAACGACGTGAGACGATAACATAGCACCAACAGCGCGATCAACATTGCTAATTGGTGAATCGAATTGTACTGATTCATTATCCTCGATAGCAGCCCTAGATTGTTCAATCAGTGCATTGTCTAATTGCAACTCTAATTGATGATCTTGCAAAATGCTTTGGTAAGTACCAGTGTCATCGTTTAGTTTTTGTGCAGGCATCAGTAAAGCGTCTAAATTAATAGAGCCTTGTTTCCAATGTTCAATTGCTTTATCCATTTCTAACATGTCAACACGACCAATCATCTCATTTACAGTTTTAAAACCAAGCTCTGCCATGATTAGACGTAATTCTTCAGCCACCATGAATAAATAATTCACAACATGTTCAGGCTTGCCCGTAAATTTTTTACGTAATTCTTTGTCTTGCGTAGCGATACCTACTGGACAAGTATTCAGGTGACATTTACGCATCATAATGCAACCCATGGTTACAAGTGGAGCAGTCGAAAAGCCAAATTCTTCAGCACCTAATAGTACGCCAATGGCAACATCACGACCTGTCTTTAATTGACCATCTGTTTGAATGACTACGCGAGAACGCAAATCATTCATCACCAAGGTTTGGTGTGTTTCTGCTAGACCAAGCTCCCAAGGTAATCCCGCATGTTTGATACTTGTTAATGGCGATGCGCCGGTACCACCGTCATGACCCGCAATCACAATGTGATCAGATTTAGCTTTGGTTACACCCGCAGCAATCGTACCAACACCAACTTCAGCCACTAACTTCACACTAATACGTGCAGCAGGGTTAGAACGCTTAAGATCAAAAATTAGTTGCGATAAATCTTCGATTGAATAAATATCATGATGTGGTGGTGGAGAAATTAAGCCAACACCTGGTGTTGAGTGTCGGATCTTAGCAATACCCTCATCAACTTTAGTGCCCGGAAGCTCACCACCTTCGCCCGGCTTAGCGCCTTGTGAAACTTTAATTTGGATTTCATCAGCATTGTTTAGGTAATCAATAGTCACACCAAAACGACCTGAAGCCACTTGCTTAATGGCAGAGCGACGTGAGTCACCATTCGCATCTGGTGTCCAACGTTTAGAATCTTCACCACCTTCACCAGTGTTTGATTTACCACCTAAGCGGTTCATTGCAATGGCCAATGATTCGTGAGATTCAGCAGAGATTGAGCCAAAACTCATTGCACCTGTGGCAAACCGTTTGACAATTTCTTTGGCATCTTCAACCTCATTAATTGAGATTGGATTGCCTTTTTTGAACGACATTAGGCCACGAAGTGCACAGTTACGCGTGCCTTCTTCGTTCGAGCGTTTAGAAAATGCCCAATAAGCCTCTTGATCATTATTGCGTGCAGCGAGTTGCAGGTTTGCAATAGTTTGCGGTTCCCACATATGTTTTTCGCCGCCACTACGCCAGTGGTAATGACCTAAATTATCAAGATCAATGGCTTGATAAGCCTCATGGTGACGTTTTTCAACTTCTAGTTGCAAGACATCAAAACCAACACCTTTAATGCGAGATGCTGTTTCAAAGAAACATTTCTCCATCACCTCTGGTGCTAGACCAACGGCTTCAAAAATTTGTGCACCTTTGTATGATTCTAGTGTTGATATGCCCATTTTTGCCATTACTTTGAGCATGCCTTTGCCCACACCCTTGCGATAGGCTTTGATAATGGCTTTATCACTTTCGATGTCGATCATCTCGTCACGTCTAGCTTGCCACAGCGCCTCAAAGGCTAAATACGGGTTAATCGCATCTGCACCAAAACCAGTGAGTAGACAGAAGTGATGCACTTCACGTGCTTCACCAGTTTCAACAATAATGCCAACTTGAGTGCGCTCATGGCTGGCTACTAAATATCTGTGTAGTGCGGAAGAAGCCAACAACGAACTGATTGCTGCGCGATTTTCACCAACATTGCGATCCGATAAAATCACCAAAGAATGGCCGTCTTTAATGGCTTGTGAACCTTGCGCACAAATATCATCTAGTAATTCAGATACTTTTCTACCCTTGTTGATATCATAAGTAATATCAATAGTCTTAGAAGTCCAACCACGGAAGTTACAGTGACGTAGAGCTGCGGTTTCTTCATTGGTTAAAATTGGATGATCAATTACCAAACGATGGGCATTTTCTGGCTTGTTACTAAGCAAGTTACCTTCAGGTCCAATTGAACAACGTAGTGACATCACTATTTCTTCACGAATAGAGTCAATTGCCGGGTTGGTTACTTGGGCAAATAGTTGCTTGAAATAATCGTAAATAATGCGTGACTGGTCGCTTAAGCAGGCCAATGCTGAATCATTACCCATTGAGCCGACTGGATCACGCAGTTCGTTCACTAAAGGTAGGAGCATAAATTGCAAAGTTTCAGTGCTATAACCAAATGCCTTTAAGCGATGAATCAGAGATCCAGGATGGAAACCGTGTGCTTCCTGTTCGCAGTGTAATTCTGATAAATGGATTTGTTGATCATTCAGCCAATCTTGGTAAGGATTTTTAGCAACTAATTCGGCTTTAATGGCTTCGTCATCGATGAGTTCGCCTTTTTCAAAATCAACCAAGAACATCTTGCCGGGGCGTAACCTACCTTTGGTCTTGACGTTGTCGGTTTCCACATCAACCACACCAACTTCTGATGCCATAATCACACGATCATCGTGGGTCAGATAAAAGCGTGAGGGGCGCAAGCCGTTACGATCCAATACCGCGCCAATATAGTGACCATCAGTAAAGGCGATAGAAGCAGGCCCATCCCACGGCTCCATCACGTTTGAGAAATATTCATAAAATGCCTTCTTTTCAGCACTCATGTTATCGTCATTTTGCCAAGCTTCTGGCACCATCATCAGTACCGCTTCTTGCAATGAGCGACCATTCATCATTAAGAATTCTAAGACATTATCAAAGCTACCTGAATCAGAAACTTCGGTTTCAATTACTGGTAGGGTTTTAGCCAGATCGTCTGTGAATAGATCACTTGTTAATACACCTTCCCGAGCGCGCATCCAGTTGTAATTGCCTTGACGTGTGTTAATTTCACCGTTGTGTGACATATAGCGACAAGGTTGCGCTCTGTCCCAAGATGGGAAGGTGTTGGTTGAGAAGCGCGAGTGCACCATAGCCAAGTAAGTTGAATACTCAGGGTTAGATAAGTCTGTAAAAAAATCAAGTACTTGAGAGCCCATCAGCATACCTTTGTAAATAATGACGCTGGTTGATAAACTACAAATGTAGAATAACAAGGCTTGCGACAATGATGCATCAGTACGAATGGCATTTGACGCGAGTTTTCTGATCACGAATAAAGCACGTTCAAATGCTTTATTATCAATGTCGTTAGCGCTGGCGATGATGAGTTGCTTAATCACAGGCTGTGATTCTCTAGCTGTGTGTCCAACATCTGCTTTAACAGCGTCTATAGGCACATCTCGCCAGCCGATTAAAGTTTGGCCTTCTGCAGCAACGGATTTCTCCAATAAATCCATACAATGTGCTCTTTGTGCGTCGTCCTGTGGCAAGAAGATATTGCCCACACCGTACTGGCCTTTTTCAACGCTAACACCAAATAATGTGTTGATTTCTTGCGCAAAAAATTCATGAGGAATGTTAGTTAAAATACCGGCACCATCACCTGTGTTTGCTTCGCAGCCACAGCCGCCACGGTGATCCATACGTGCAAGCATTTCTAGGGCATCTGCAGTAATTTGATGTGAAGACTGCCCCTTAATATGGGCAATAAAGCCAACACCACAGTTTTCCTTTTCATTGTTTGGATGGTAAAGACCGATTGGTTTAGGTAGGTGTAATAACTGCTCTTTCATTAGGGTAATGTTGCTCAAATAAAAATCGAAAAAATCCATTAATTATAACGTAAAAGACCATACTCCTGGCCCTGAAATACGTGACTTTAGTGCTGTTTCTAGCAAAAATTTTCAGGTAGAATATTTTTTAATTTTTTAACCTTATTTTTGACTCGATGTTAGCTGTTATTTCACCCTCTAAAACTCAGGATTTTGCCCCTACTGATATCAGCGCATATACTCAAACGCGCCAGATTAACCAATCTGAGGAATTGGTTAATATACTCAAAGGCAAAACCCAAGACGAAATCTCCAACTTGATGTCTATTAGTGATAAATTATCGAAGTTAAATTTTGATCGATTTCAAACGTTCGCAACACCATTTACTTTAAGGAATGCTAAGCAAGCATTATTGGCGTTTAAAGGTGATGTTTATAATGGCATTGATGCACCGAGCTTGTCGCAAGAGGATTTGGAGTTTGCACAGGATAGCGTACGCATGTTATCCGGTCTATACGGGGTCATCAGGCCGCTAGATCTAATTGCGCCCTATCGTTTAGAAATGGGCACAAGATTGGTCAATAGCAAAGGCAAGAATTTGTATGAATTTTGGGGTGATCAAATCTCTAACGTGTTGAATGATGACGAGTCTGAGGTGGTTATTAACTTGGCTTCCAACGAGTATTTTAAGGGTATTGATAAAAAGGCGTTGAACGCTAAAATTATTAATATCGCCTTTAAAGAACTTAAGAATGATAAGTATAAAATTATCGGTATTTATGCCAAACGCGCCCGTGGTTTGATGGTGAATTATATAATCAAAAACAGACTTATTAAGCCTGAGTCATTAAAAGCATTCGATGTGGAAGGCTATCAGTTCAGAGAAGAATTATCTGATACGCTCACATGGGTGTTTACTCGCGATTAGGCTCGCTTATTCCAAAGCAATCCTGTGTTTTGTGAATAGCGCCTCCTTCATTGGATAGAATTTAGAGGAAGTGAGTTTATTTCGTCTTTCACGGGTAAGAGCATGCTCTAAAACGCACTAACCCCGGCAATACCTTGTGCACCAAGATCTAGGGTTTTTTCTAAATCTTCAAGACCCATACCACCTAAAAAATAAACTGGAATATTGATTCTATCTACTACTTCCTTAGCCGCATCCCAGCCAAGTGGCATAGCATCGGGATGGGTTTGTGTGGATTGTACTGGTGAAATGACGATAAAGTCAGCACCGAGTGCTTGCGCTTTGAGTGCCTCTTCTAAATCATGAGTAGATGCACCTAATAGTTTGTCATCTGTACAAGGTTTTTGATTCAAATCAAGCATTTCACCCGTGGTAATGTGCCAACCATCACAATAAGCTTCATCAAACGTCTTATCAATAGTATTGAGCAACAGTTTCACCTGATTTTTTTGGCATTTTTGATAAAGGTCTTTAATAAAATCAGCGTCAAGTTGAGTTTTACTACGTAATTGAATCAGACTAATGGCCTGTGTAAGTTTTTGATCAAATTTGGCTATCCACTCATCACTTTGGTGATTTGAAGATGGCGTGATCCAATATTTGTTTGGCAAAGTAATTGAGTCAATGAAAGCTTTCATGGTGGGTAATAATTGATAATTGTATAAATCTTGTAGTGTTACCCAGGCGATTTGTTGTCCTTCCATACTATTTGGTATGCCTTGGTAGGTGTCTATATTATAAATACTCAATGACACTTGTCGATCGGGATATTGATACGACATGGTTTGATGTAAGCTAACTTCGTTAACTTGTATGCCCAATTCTTCAAATAATTCTCTGCTAATAGTTTCCGTGGTTGTTTCGTTAATTTCAACCTTACCGCCAGGTAACTCCCAATACCCTGGCATGAATTGATGGTCTTGCCGTTTGGCAATCAGTAGTTGCCCTTTTGTATTGCGTAAAACACCAACAACAGCCTTGATTGTCTTCACTTTGCTTCCTAATGGTAAAATAGCTCTATTTTAGCACTCGAACTTGTTTGTGGATATTGTCCAAAAAATTCAAATACTAATGCCTCATCGCTCACTGTTGAGTGGTAATTTGGTTGGGATTGAAAAAGAAGGCTTAAGAGTATCTAGAAAAGGTGGTATCTCCCAAGCACCGCACCCATCAGCCTTTGGCTGTGCACTAACACATCCCAATATTACGATAGATTTTTCGGAATCGTTGATTGAGCTGGTTACTCCACCCATGAGGAATGCTAAGGAAGTGTTGTCTTTTTTATCCAACACTCAGCACTACTTATACCACCATCTACCCAAGGACCAAAGTTTTTGGCCAGCCAGTATGCCTTGCGTAATTCGTGGAGAGACCTTCATACCAATTGCTCAATTTGGAACGTCTAATAGGGGCATGATGAAAACTTTGTATCGGACTGGCCTAGCAAATCGTTACGGTAGTGTTATGCAGACAATAGCCGGCATTCACTTTAATTATTCGTTTTCTTTAGAATTTTGGGAGCAGTATCGCTCACTATTGGCGCCGAGTGAAACTATGAGGACGTTTATTGATTGTGGATATATGGGGCTGACTCGTAATGTTGTACGTTATGGTTGGCTCATTCCTTATTTATTTGGCGCCTCTCCCGCAGTTTGTAAATCATTTTTAAAAGGCTACCATAAGCATTCATTGGTTGAATTTAATGAAGGCACTCTATATAAACCCTATGCAACTTCTCTGCGTATGGGTGACATTGGTTATCAAAATCTGCGTTCAGACGAGGTCGGTGTTAAGGCTAATTACAACAGCTTGAGTCATTATATTCATAGCCTTCAGGCCGCTATGCAGACTCCGTGTCAGGAATATGAAGACATTGGTCTAAAGAAGCATGGCAAATATCAGCAACTAAATACGAATATCCTGCAAATTGAAAATGAGTATTACGCTTCTGTGCGTCCAAAGCCATTAGTAGATGAAAGCAAACAACCATTAGATGCGTTACATGATAACGGCATTGGCTATGTTGAATTACGCTCAATAGATATTAATCCACTTACCCCTTTAGGTATTGATCAAGAACAAGTGCTTTTCTTAGAGGCTTACATCTTGTTTTGTTTGTTAGAGTCATCCCCTATAATTTCAAGTCGTGAACAGTTTGAGATTGATAATAACGATCAACTGGTGGCACATGAGGGTAGAAAACCAGGGCTGCTATTAACTAAAAAAGGACAACAATGTACTTTGCAAGAGTGGGGTCAGATACTGATTGACGATATTGAACGCTGTGCGCAATTGTTAAGTACAGAACACCAGCAGGCAGTTATTAGTATTGCACGTCGTATTAAAAACCCAGATTTAACACCATCTGCAATCACACTGAATCAAATGAAAAATCGCAATCAAGGATTTTTTGATTATATTAATGTGATAGCCAAACAATATAGAAGGACTTTTCTTTCCAATGAAGTTGACACCAGGCATTTTGATTATTTAGACCAACAGACTAAATCTTCATGTGCAAAGCAACTCAAAATAGAACAAGCAGACAATTTGCGTTTTGATGAATTCTTAGCAGATTACTTTAAGGGTAGCTGAATGAAACAGCAACAGAATACCATTTGTGCGTTGGCCAGTGCCTTAGGACAGGGAGGCATTGGTGTGGTACGTGTATCGGGCCCACTTGCTATTGAGATTGCTAAACAAATGCTGGGGCATGTGCCCAAAGCACGTTATGCGCATTACGGGTCATTCTTTAATCAAGAGGGTGTGGAAATTGACAAAGGTGTAGCTCTATTTTTTCCAGGGCCACATTCATTTACAGGTGACGATGTACTTGAGCTTCAAGGCCATGGTGGTATTTTAGTGATGCGTTCGTTGTTGGAGGCTGCTATAGCGTTGGGTGCAACAGCAGCTGAGCCGGGTGAGTTTTCAAAACGTGCCTTTTTGAATGGCAAAATGGACTTGGTACAAGCTGAGGCAGTAGCTGATATTATTGATGCTAGTTCTGAACAATCGGCGCGATCAGCATTGAGATCATTATCCGGTGAATTTTCCAATCAAGTGAATGCACTGACACAAGCATTGATCGAGCTTAGAGTTTTTGTTGAGGCTACCATTGATTTCTCTGATGAGGAAATTGATTTTTTGCAATCGGGCGAGGTGAAATTAAAGGTTGAGAAAATAGAAAACGACATTCAAGTGATTTTGAATTCTGCTGAGCAAGGCGCCATTTTAAGAGAAGGACTTACCATTGCCATTGCCGGTAAGCCGAACGCTGGAAAGTCTTCTTTACTGAATGCACTGACACAAGCATCTAGTGCGATTGTTACAGACATTGCTGGTACTACGCGTGATGCACTCAAGGAAACCATTCATGTTAATGGCATGCCGCTTAATATTATTGATACCGCAGGCTTGCATGTGAGTGAGGATAAAGTTGAACAAGAAGGTATTAAAAGAGCACACGTTGAAATTGAACGTGCCGATGTGGTGTTAATGGTGTTTGATGCACAAGATAAAATCCCAGATCTATCAATTTTGCCTAGCGGCATTGATGGTAAACCGATACTCCTAATCAAGAACAAAGTAGATTTAACCGACGAAGCAGTGGGCGTTACTTATATTAGCGACCAAACTCACTTGTCATTATCAGCCAAGCAATCATTAGGTATTGATTTGTTAAGACAAGAGCTATCAGACATTGCCGGTTTGAGTGACACTGGTGAAGGCGTGCTGTTGGCTAGGAAACGACACATTATTGCCCTAGAGTCTGCCTTAGAATCAACTCGTCACGCCCTAGAACAATTGAACAATAATGCCAGTGAACTGGTAGCTGAAGATTTACGCCAAGCTGCCCAGTATTTAGGTAGTATCACCGGTGAGTTTTCATCAGATGATTTGTTGGGTGAAATCTTTTCCTCTTTTTGTATTGGAAAGTAATGAATATTCATGGGTATTAAAACAAAATTTTATCTTTACTTATTAGTCACTATTGCTTTGTCGCCATTGTTTGTGTCGGAAGCGGTGTTGATTTATCAATCACCCAATATTGTTGATGTAGCATTGGCGTTGCTAATTTTGTTGGTTTATTTGGGTTTATACCTTGCAATTCGCAAAGATTTTCTACTACCATTTAACGACTTGCAAAGATGGGTGAGTGATTACAATGTTGACCAGAGCGCCCGCTTGAGCGATCAACAAAAAACTACTTTTCAGCCGGTAGCCACTGCGATTAACCATTTGATTGATGAAAACCAGCATCTTTATGATGATATGGAAGATATCCTGCAAAAGCAGATTCAGCGCCTGAGTAAAAAATCCGCCTCATTGGAAACGTTGTACGGTGTGTCATCAAAATTAAATTCTATGCATTCTACTGAAGAATTATTTGAATACTTTCTAGACATTTTTATGAACATGACTAGCGCCTCATCAGGCGTGGTGCGCAGTTTGACCAATGAGGGCGAACTACACTTGGTGGCGCAGCGCGGTGTCATTGATCCACACGGGCAAATAAAGGACGTTTTAAGTAGTGATTGTTTTTGTGGTGAAGTTGCCATGGCACAAGATGCGGGTGTGCAGTTTAGTGTGCATACTTGTGCTAAGTGTGTGGGAGAAAAATCCGAAGATAAAGCAGACGTGGGTACGATTTTTATTCCACTGAGGTATCATGGCAAAACCCTAGGCGTGTTTAATTTATTTTTTGATACCGAACCTTCATTGGCTTTTGATGAGCGTGCATTACTTGAGTCAATTTCTGACAATATTGCCAGTGCACTTGATAAAGCTAGATTAGATGAAGAAACCAAGCGTATGGAACTCTCACAGGAACGCTTATTTTTATCGCAAGAAATACATGATTCTTTAGCACAAACGATTTACAGTTTAAAGCTACAAGTCACCGTATTGGGTGATATGCTAAGACAAGGTAACCAATCTGATGCCAGTGAAAAGGTGTTCAGTCTACAATCCAATATAACCCAGGCTAACCAAGAACTTAGAGAGCTTATGTGTAATTTCCGTGTGCCATTAGACCCCAAGGGTATTGTGGTGTCGTTGGCAAACTTGGCCAATCGATTTAGAAGTGAAGAAGGCATTGCAACTTACTTACATGTAGAAGGTAAACCTAAGATCTCGCCAGAAACTGAAATACAGATTATGCGTATTACCCAAGAGGCATTGTCGAATATTCGTAAGCATGCCAAGGCACGCAATGTACGGATTTTGCTTTCAGCCGAGCCACATTGCCAATTGTTGATCGAGGATGACGGTGTTGGTTTTAAAAAAGATCAGTTTGGTACTGAGGTAATGGGGAATAATATTGGTATGAACATTATGAAAGAACGTGCGGACAGAATTGGCGCTAGAATTGAGATTGAATCGGAAATTGATGAAGGTACTCGAGTCATCATTTCGTTTAAGGATATTACATGAAAATTTATATTATTGATGATCACGCCTTATTTCGTAATGGATTAATTTCATTATTAGAATCAAGAAACATTAGTGCTCAAGCAGCTTCCTCTCCTGAGCAGGGCCTGATAGAAATACCAACCTTGTCATTAGATATCATCTTGTTGGATTTACGTATGCCCGATATGTCTGGCATCGATGTATTAAAAGCATTAAAAGCCCAAAACGAACAAACACCCATTTTGATGTTAACCACCAGTACCGAAGAGCGCGATTTGCGTGATTGTCTTAAGCATGGCGCTCAAGGCTATCTGTTAAAAGATATGGACCCTGATGAACTGGTCAAAGCACTGGATGAAACAGTAAAGGGCTCGATTGTGGTGGCACAAGATATGACTCACGTATTGGCCAAGGTGTTGAGAAACGAGCTAACCGACAATGAAGCTACCTTCGACTCGTTAACCAACAGAGAAAAAGAAGTGTCTTGCCAAGTGGCCAGTGGTCATAGTAATAAGGTGATTGCTCGAGAGTTAGGCATTTCTGATGGCACAGTGAAGCTACATGTGAAGTCTATTTTGAAAAAATTATCCCTCAGTTCAAGGGTTGAAGTGGCAGTAATGGTGACCGAAAAGGGTTACTGCAAGTAAAGTTTATTTAGAGTATGGATGAGTATCAAAAATTAGTTGTTAAGGCGTTGCGAACAGTGGGCGAAGTCTTACCATGGGATTTAGAAGAAGAAATAGGGCAAGACCCCGAGTTGATTGTACTAGACATCAGAGAGCAAGATGAATTTGATATGATGCACATAGGTCACTCGTTGCATGTGCCTAGGGGTCAGCTTGAAGGTGCTTGTGTCTGGAACTATGACGACACCATTCCGGCTTTAGCGCAAGCCAGAGATCAAAATATTGTCGTAGTATGTCGTTCGGGTAACCGATCTGCACTCGCGGCACTTACCATGCAACAAATGGGATTTACCCAAGTTCGTTCACTCAAATTAGGCATCAAAGGTTGGAATGATAACGACCTAAAAATGTTTAATAATCAAGGTGAAGTTGTAGATATAGATAAGGCCGATGAATGGCTGAATATAGCGGTACCAGAAAAGAATTTAAAACCTTTATTTTTAGGTGTAGAAATTAATTAATAAAAAAACCAGAATAGTGCTTGACGCATAAATTATTCTACGTATAATTGCCACCTTTCACCGCGTTAGAAAACAGCTTTGTTTTTTAATTGTGGTAGCTCTTTAAAAATCTATCAAACAACTTGTGTGGGCACTCGTACAATAAAAATTGTGCAGTGCACATAAAAAACAAAAGCAATCAAGCTTTTAAAAAAATTGAACGCAAAGCGCACTTATTTATAAGTGTTGCCAATGTTCTAAATAGTTAGAATTGAACTGAAGAGTTTGATCCTGGCTCAGATTGAACGCTGGCGGTATGCTTAACACATGCAAGTCGAACGGAAACGATGGTAGCTTGCTACCAGGCGTCGAGTGGCGGACGGGTGAGTAACGCGTAGGAATCTGCCTGATAGTGGGGGATAGCCCAGAGAAATCTGGATTAATACCGCATAATCTCTACGGAGTAAAGGAGCCCTCTTCTTGAAAGGTTTCGCTATCAGATGAGCCTGCGTAAGATTAGCTAGTTGGTGAGGTAAAAGCTCACCAAGGCGACGATCTTTAGCTGGTCTGAGAGGATGATCAGCCACACTGGGACTGAGACACGGCCCAGACTCCTACGGGAGGCAGCAGTGGGGAATATTGGACAATGGGCGCAAGCCTGATCCAGCAATACCGCGTGTGTGAAGAAGGCCTGAGGGTTGTAAAGCACTTTCAATTGTGAAGAAAAGCTAATGGCTAATACCCATTAGCCTTGACGTTAACTTTAGAAGAAGCACCGGCTAACTCCGTGCCAGCAGCCGCGGTAATACGGAGGGTGCAAGCGTTAATCGGAATTACTGGGCGTAAAGCGTGCGTAGGTGGTTTGTTAAGTTAGATGTGAAAGCCCTGGGCTCAACCTAGGAACTGCATTTAAAACTGGCAAACTAGAGTATAGGAGAGGAAAGTGGAATTTCAGGTGTAGCGGTGAAATGCGTAGATATCTGAAGGAACATCAATGGCGAAGGCAGCTTTCTGGACTAATACTGACACTGAGGTACGAAAGCGTGGGTAGCAAACAGGATTAGATACCCTGGTAGTCCACGCCGTAAACGATGACAACTAGCCGTTGGGAGGATTTACCTCTTAGTGGCGAAGCTAACGCGTTAAGTTGTCCGCCTGGGGAGTACGGCCGCAAGGTTAAAACTCAAAGGAATTGACGGGGACCCGCACAAGCGGTGGAGCATGTGGTTTAATTCGATGCAACGCGAAGAACCTTACCTGGTCTTGACATACACGGAACTTTCCAGAGATGGATTGGTGCCTTCGGGAACCGTGATACAGGTGCTGCATGGCTGTCGTCAGCTCGTGTCGTGAGATGTTGGGTTAAGTCCCGTAACGAGCGCAACCCTTATCCTTATTTGCCAGCACATCATGGTGGGAACTATAAGGAGACTGCCGGTGATAAACCGGAGGAAGGCGGGGACGACGTCAAGTCATCATGGCCCTTACGACCAGGGCTACACACGTGCTACAATGGGAAGGACAAAGGGTTGCTAAGCCGCGAGGTGGTGCTAATCTCATAAACCTTTTCGTAGTCCGGATCGGAGTCTGCAACTCGACTCCGTGAAGTCGGAATCGCTAGTAATCGTAGATCAGAACGCTACGGTGAATACGTTCCCGGGTCTTGTACACACCGCCCGTCATACCATGGGAGTGGGTTGCACCAGAAGTAGCTAGTCTAACTGTTTACAGGGGACGGTTACCACGGTGTGATTCATGACTGGGGTAAAGTCGTAACAAGGTAACCCTAGCGGAAGCTGGGGTTGGATCACCTCCTTAAGAAAAGTATGAGTGTCCACAACAAGTTGTTTGATAAATTTAAAGAAGATAGACTAAGTGTCCCCTAGGAACAAGTTACTTGTTCCATTCAGGGTCTGTAGCTCAGTTGGTTAGAGCGCACCCCTGATAAGGGTGAGGTCGGTGGTTCAAATCCACCCAGACCCACCATTTTATGATATTATCATATCTTATTGGGGCCATAGCTCAGCTGGGAGAGCGCTTGCCTTGCACGCAAGAGGTCGGGAGTTCGATCCTCCCTGGCTCCACCACTTACTCTAAAGTTTAAAAACTTAAACAAGTTAACGTTACTGTTACTTTGTTTAAGTTTTTATATTGCAGTTTCGACTGTGATGCTCTTTAACAATTTAATACATGAAGTAAAGTTTGTAAATATACAATATAACAACGCGATGACTGTTGTAATGGCAGTTATCATTGGTGTATTGCATTGACACAACAATTTCAAAAAAAATGGATTCTCATTGAGAGATTAATTTCTCTCTTTGATAAAATAAAAATATAGAATTCACCGATTGTGATTTATCACAATTTGTGACTTCTTGGTGAATAAGAACCATGTAACTCAGATACTTTGGGGTTATATGGTCAAGTGAATAAGTGCATACGACGGATGCCTTGGCATTAGAAGGCGATGAAGGACGTGATAATCTGCGATAAGCTTCGGTTAGCTGATAAATTAGCTTTAACCCGGAGATCTCCGAATGGGAAAACCCAATGGTCATCAGACCATTATCTTTGACTGAATACATAGGTCACTGAAGCTAACCTAGGGAACTGAAACATCTAAGTACCTAGAGGAAAAGAAATCAACCGAGATTCCCTTAGTAGCGGCGAGCGAACGGGGACCAGCCCTTAAGTCTATTTTAAATTACTAGAATGTTCTGGAAAGTTCAACGATACAGGGTGATAGTCCCGTATAGGAAAATTTAATTTAGATGAAATCGAGTAAGGCGGCGCACGTGAAACGCTGTTTGAATATGGGG
>FPHW01000053.1_pt1 | contig 22103 bp, 23 predicted proteins | sample 1057471 | NCBI WGS metagenome assembly FPHW01 (sample SAMEA4473329, study PRJEB15554) | hydrothermal vent metagenome | biome: marine basaltic hydrothermal vent biome; feature: marine hydrothermal vent; material: water | place: Pacific Ocean | collected 2011-06-14/2011-07-23 | depth 1685 m | reverse complement strand
ACCTGCTAAGATTTGAGAAATTATACCCTCAGACCCTTGATTTTGCAATTGTTTTAGGCGTCTATTAGCCCTTTCCTGCGCGCTTGCCGTCAAGAATATTTTAAACGCTGCATCAGCAAAAACCACCGTACCCATATCTCGACCATCAGCGACCAAACCGGGTGGCTTGGCAAAACCTTGTTGGCGCTGTAGAAGTGCAGCTCGCACTACACCAATGGATGCAATTTTAGAAGCCATCTCTCCGGTTTGCTCGGTGCGTAAAACATTTGAAACCTCGTTGCCATCTAGATAAACACTCACCAATTCATTATCTGCTTCAGTTTTAAATTGTAAATCGAGGTTTTTAGCAACATGTTCTAATGCACTTTCATCTTTAATATCAATACCTCGAGCATCAACAGCCAAAGCAAAAGCTCGATAAATTGCACCAGAATCTAATAAGTGCCAGCCTTGTTTTTGTGCAACGATACGAGCAACCGTGCCTTTGCCAACGCCACTTGGGCCATCAACTGTTAAGATTGAAATCATTGGTATTAAGCCTCTAGCCTTGCTCTGTGAACACTTCCTTGATTCAAGCAGATCACCCTTTCACCTCAGGACGCATATGCGGAAACAACAATACATCACGGATTGATGGAGAATCAGTAAATAACATTACTAAGCGATCAATGCCAATACCCTCACCAGCAGTTGGTGGCATGCCGTATTCTAGGGCTCGAATGTAGTCTGCATCATAATGCATAGCCTCATCATCACCAGCATCTTTTTCTGCCACTTGGGCTTTAAAACGTGCCGCCTGATCTTCAGCATCATTCAGCTCAGAGAAACCATTAGCAATTTCACGACCACCGATGAACAACTCAAAACGATCAGTAATAAACGGGTTGTCATCATTGCGACGAGCTAATGGTGACACCTCAGTTGGATACTCAGTAATAAAAGTTGGTTGCGTGAGTTTCTCTTCAACCGTTGCCTCAAAGATCTCAATTTGTAACTTGCCTAAACCCCAATTATCCTTCACATGAATACCTAGTTTTTCTGCCACATTCTTAGCGTTATCTTCATTCAGATCATCAGCGCTTAAATCAGGATTAAATTTCAGAATCGCATCAAACACACTTAGGCGATCAAACGACTTAGAAAAATCAAAATCAATGCCTTGATAATGTACCACTGCATTGCCACATACATCGACTGCAATACCTCTAAGCAGTTGCTCAGTATGGTCCATTAAGTCATGATAAGTTGCATAAGCTTGATAAAATTCAATCATAGTGAATTCTGGATTGTGTCTGGTTGACAAGCCTTCATTTCTAAAATTACGATTAATCTCAAACACTTTATCCATACCACCAACCACTAGACGCTTTAAATAAAGCTCAGGTGCAATACGTAAAAACAACTCCATGTCTAATGCATTATGATGCGTGGTAAATGGGCGCGCCGTAGCACCGCCAGGAATTACTTGCATCATTGGTGTTTCAACTTCAATAAAATCATTATCGTTAAAGAAGTTACGAATGTAAGCGACAATCTGGCTACGACGCTTAAAGGTGTTGCGTGAATCTTCATTAGTAATTAAATCAACATAACGTTGACGATAGCGAATTTCTTGATCGGATAAGCCATGAAATTTTTCAGGCAATGGACGTAACGACTTAGTTAATAATCTTATCTCAGTAATACGAATAGAAAGCTCACCCACGTTGGTTTTGAACAAGGTACCTGTCGCACCAATAATATCACCAATATCCCATTTTTTAAACTGCTCATTGTAAAAGCCTTCAGGCAGTTCATCGCGAGTGACAAACAGTTGGATTTGTGCGCTAGAATCCTGCACATGAGCGAAGCTAGCTTTACCCATCACGCGTTTAAGCATCATGCGCCCTGCTACTGAGACTTTAATATTTTTTTCTTCTAACTCTTCTTTAGAAAATTGATCGTAATCACTGGTAATAACTTCAGCCAAATGAGTTGGTTTAAAATCATTAACAAACGGGTTACCCTGCTCTCTTAATAAAGCTAATTTTGCTTTTCTCTCAGCAATTAATTTATTGTCGTCTTTGTCGCTCACTGGATTCCTTAATGTGTTTTTTGCTCTAATTCTTGTTGTGCTAATGCTTTTGCTTTACTCAAATCTTGCTCAGCTTCTGTCAATTTTCCCATACGCGAGAGCAAAGTGCCACGATTATAATAGGCTTGATAAAAATTTTCATCTAATTCAAGCGCTTTGGTTAAATCTTTTAAGGCCAATTCATCCTTTCCAGATTTAATATAAGCATTACCACGATTATAAATAGCAGCAATATAGTTTTGATCAATGGCGACTGCTTGAGTGTAGGCATTGATCGCCTCAGTGCTTTTATTTAGTCGATCATAACAATTACCTAGATTGTTAAATGCACCACAATCACTAGGATCAAGTGCCAAGGCTTTTTCGAGATATTCAACAGCGGATTCAAACGATTCTTTTTCTTGTTCCATGTAAGCCAGACAATAATAAGCCTCGGCGCTATTAGGGTTGGCCTTAATGGCGTTTGACATACTCTCAAAAGCAAGCTCATCATTACCTTGCATTTGATGTAAGTTACCGAGACTAAGGTGGGCATTGGCCTTTAATTCTTGATCAGCAGCTTCGTGATTTAACAAAGCATTCCAGGCTTGAATCGCCAAGGACAATTCACCATTCTTCTGATGTGTGTAAGCTTCAACCATCAAGTCGCTGAGTTCTATTTCACTACTCACGATAGTGTAACAATCAACTTTCTGGTATTTTCACCTGCTCGATGCTCATATAAAAATAAACCTTGAAACTTACCTAAGGCTAACTTGCAATCTTTAATCGGGATGGTCTTACTCTCACCCGTTAAGATAGAGCGAATGTGGCCGGACATATCAAAATCACCCTCGTTATTATGTCGATAAGCAGGTTCAGCATCGATGACACTGTTTTTAAAGAAATCTTCAATATCTAACAACATATTCGGGTCTTCATTTCCAGTAATCATGAGTGACGCAGAAGTATGAGTGACAAATACATGGCACAACGTTGCATCTTGGTCTGATTGCGTCACAACATCATTCACCAATTTGGTGATATCTACTGCACCTCGATTATCGGTTTTAATGACTAATTCTTGCTGATTGCTCACTTTAATAGCTCCTCAGCTTTAGACGTGTCTAGCGCCTTGTTTTCCGTGATTTTTTTCTTATTTGACAATGACCTGATAAAAAAGAATAACCCTAGCGCTAAAAATATGGGTGGTGCAAACCATAAAAAATACGTCGCTGGATTAATGGGCGGCTTAAACACCACAAAATCTCCGTATCGATCCACCATAAATTGGCGAATCTCATCATCGTTATTGTCCTTAATAATCATCCTTCTCACCTGCTCACGTAAATCCTTGGCCAACCCAGCATTGGAACCGCCAATACTTTGACCTTGGCACACAGGGCAACGAATTTCATCAATTAGTGCACGATAGCGTACTTCTTGAGCTTGAGTAGTGAACTCTTTAGCGTCAATACTTTCAGCATAAATCAATTGAGACAAACTCAGTAGCAAGATAAAACTAACTACGTTCGCTACGCCTTTGAGAGGTATAAAATGTCGCATACAAAATACCGTTTATTGAATTAACAAGATTTTAACCCATGAGACCTAAGCATGCCACTTATCACGCTAGATAATATTTCTCTTAGCTTTTCAGATAAGCCAATTCTTGATGGTATTAGCTCGACTATTCATAAAGGTGACAAAATTGCACTGATTGGGCGTAACGGGGAAGGAAAGTCTACCTTTATGCGTGTTTTGGCTGGCGCCATTAGCGCTGACGATGGTAAATTAAAAATTAAAAAAGGCACAAAGATCAGCTATTTGGAACAAGCTCTACCACAAGACAACGATAAAAAACTGTTTGACATTGTGGCTGAAGGGCTTGGAAAAATTGGGCTTATTTTGACCGAATACCAGCACTTTATTAGTAGCGGAAATCTAGATGAGGCAGGAGACTTACAGGAACAAATCGACCAACTTAATGGTTGGCAATATTTGCACAAAATTGAGGCTATTTTAAATCGCTTCACTCTCAATCCTGAAGCTATTCTATCCACGCTTTCTGGCGGTTGGAGAAGACGCGTTATGCTGGCACGTGCGCTAATTCAAGAGCCTGATGTATTGCTACTCGATGAACCCACCAACCACATGGATATCACTGCCATTCTTGACCTTGAAAAAATGCTTAAAGACTTTCATGGTACATTGGTTTTAATTAGTCACGATCGATCTTTTGTCAAAGGCATTGTTAATAAAGTATTTGATCTTGACCGTGGTAAATTATCAGTGTTCGATTGTGGTTATGTCGATTACGTTAAACGCAAAGACGACCAACTCCATGCTGAAGAGATGGCTAACGCACGGTTTGACAAAAAGCTCGCTCAAGAAGAAGTATGGATTCGTCAAGGCATTAAAGCCCGACGTACTCGTAATGAAGGCAGAGTTCGTGCATTAAAAACCATGAGAGATTCCTTTATCAATCGTCGTAAGAAGCAAGGTAGCGTTAAAATTCATGCGCTGGATGATGAAAACCGTGTGTCCAAATTGGTATTCGAGGTTAAAAAAATCAGTTATCAAATTGCCGGCCTTCAATTGGTTAAGGATTTCTCGATGCTGGTTCTAAAAGGTGAAAAAATTGGCATTATAGGTGGCAATGGTACCGGTAAATCAACCTTTATTAAATTACTACTCGATGAGCTACAGCCTGATAGTGGCAATATTCGTCGTTCTAAGACCATCAAGTTAGCTTATTTTGATCAAATGCGTGAGAGCCTGGATCCAAATATGAAAGCCATGGATTTTGTTTCAGAGGGTCGTGAGCGCATTGATATCGGTGGTAAGAGTAAACATATCATTGGCTATTTACGTCAATTTTTATTCACTGGAAAGCAAGCCATGGCGCCCATTAGAATGTTCTCTGGCGGTGAAAAAAATCGATTGATGTTGGCCAAAATTCTCTCTCAACCAGCCAACCTATTGGTACTTGATGAGCCTACCAATGATCTTGATGTAGAAACTTTGGAACTGTTAGAAGAGATGCTAGTTGACTATACAGGCACCCTAATTTTAATCTCGCACGATAGAACTTTCTTAAATAACGTCGTTGGCTCTACTGTAGTGATGGATGGTGATGGCGTAATCAATCAGTATGCTGGTGGTTATGATGATTACCTGATACAAAAACAAGATAGATTAGATTCAAAAAAAACCAAGGCTGGCCCAAAAGAAAAAGTCAAAAGCAAATCTTCTGGTCAAAAACTCAGCTACAAACAACAGCAAGAATTAGATAAAATTCCAGGAAAAATTGAAAAACTAGAGATCGAGATTGGTGAGATACAACTTCAATTATCCGATCCTGTATTTTTTCAAAAAGATGAATCTCAAGATGTCTTAATCAAGTTGGCGCAGCTTGAAGCCAAGCTTGAAATTTTGTATGAAAAATGGAGTGAGCTTGAGTAATGATATTCCTTTAATTGTTGATTTAGACCACACACTGATTGATACGGATTTATTGTATGAGTCTTCCATGGGGGTGTTGAAGAAAAATCCACTGTTGATATTTTTATTTCCTTTTTGGTTTGCTAAAGGTAAGGGCTATTTAAAAGATCAACTGGTCAAACGCTTCAGTATTAATGCACGCATACTGCCATATAATCAAGATGTCATTGATTATATTAATGAGCGTAAAAAACAAGGCTCTCCAGTTATTCTAGCGACCGCCTCACACAGGGACTATGCTTTTGAGGTGGTCAAGCATTTTCAAACGCGTAAAAATAATGAAGTTATAATCAACAATAAACAAAATCTAGATCTTTTTTCCGACAAAACTGAAATTTTAAAAACCAAATCGCCCAATAGTTCTTTGTTTGATGATGTGATGGCTAGCAATGCTGACTTTAATTTATCTTCTCACAATAAAGCGAAAAAACTGATTGAACGCTTTGGCCATAAACAGTTTGATTACATGGGTGACCATATGCGTGACTTACCGGTATGGGAAGCTGCTAATTTATCAATTTTGGTTAATGCATCAGATAGAGTGATTAAAAATACACAACACCTTAATACTTTAATTTTGTCTAGAAAGAATTAAAATCCCTCGACCAGATACGACAAACTACCCAAAAGTAAATACACTACACTGGTTATCACTAGGGTGGCAGCAATCACTCTTGCTAAAGCAAGGTTCCTGCCTAGGATGCGGTTATTAACAAACCACACAACATAGCCAATAATAAAAGCGATAATTAAGATTCTAATTAAAAACATGGTTAAGCTTCCCTGATTTATTTTCTAAAACTTTCAACTATTTTAGTCGCTAATGCTAAGTTGATGCCATTGACTTTTTGCAACTCATCGCTACTGGCTTTTTGGATCTCTTGCAAACCACCAAAATAATTAAGCAACTCTGTTCTGCGTAATTTTCCCACACCTTTAATAGATTCAAGCGGTGAAGTTTGACGCTTTTTAGCACGTTTTTTGCGATGATGTTTAATTGCAAATCTGTGTGATTCATCACGGATATGATTAACCAACATTAAAGCCTGATCAAATGGCGAAAGATTAATTTTTTTGGTTTTACCATTCTCGATCATAATCAAAGTTTCAAGGCCAACCTTTCTACCCTCGCCCTTTGCCACTCCCACCAGTTGGATGCTGTCAATACCAATAGAATCCATTACCATGATCGCTTGATTAAGCTGACCCAAACCCCCGTCAATAAACACCACATCGGGCAAAGTCTTGTTATCTTTTAATAGCCGTGAATAGCGCCGATATACTGCTTGATTCATGGCCGCGTAGTCATCACCCGGTGTAATATTTTTAATATTAAATTGACGATATTTACTAACCTTAGGCAAGCCTTTCTCAAACACCACACAAGAGGCAGTAGTTGCCTCACCCATGGTATGACTAATATCAAAACATTCCATATAATTAGGCAGTGACTTCAAGTTTAGAGTTTTTTGTAATTGTGAGAGTTGTGAAAGTTTGGTGAATTTTGAAATCAAATGCTGTTTTAAATTCTCCTCGGCTGTTAGAGATGCAATCTTTAAAAAGTGGCGCTTATTCTTTTGTGGCGCATCAATGATTTGAGTCAATAAAGCTGAAGCAATTAGACTTTTATCCTCGAGTTTTTCACTTACCAGCAATTGCTTCGGTGTGTCTTTACCTAAATAGTACAAGGGTAAAAATGCAGATAACACCACCTTAGATGGTTTGCCTTTAGCATGTTTTGGGAAAATACACTCTTGTCCAATTTGCTTACCCGAACGAATAAACAACACTTCAATTGCATGAATACCATCTCGCTCAGCAATACTCACCACATCCATATTATTTATCGATTGTGAAGTGTGTTGCTCCTGAATGGTGCGCAGTCCAATCAACTGATCTCGATAATGGGCAGCCAGCTCAAAATCCAAATCATTTGATGCCTGTTGCATCTTATCTGAGACTTCATCTAGTGTTTCCTTACCCTTGCCACTCAAAAATAATGACATCATTTTTACATCTTGAGCGTAGTTTTCATCACCAATTTTGCCTACACAAGGTGCGCTACAAAGCCCTATTTGATACTCCAAACAAGGTCTTGATCGTGAGCGATAAACACTGTTGGTGCATTGACGTACTTTAAAGATTTTTTTTAATAATGCCAAAGAATCACGCACCACATGAGCAGACGGGTATGGACCAAAAAACCGATAATTCTCATTTTTTTGACCACGGTAAAAACTCACCCTAGGATGTTTGTCATTGGTGATATAGATGTAAGGATAGCTCTTTGCATCTTTAAGCAAAATATTGTATCGTGGCTTGTATTGTTTAATCAGCTCGTTTTCTAACAATAAAGCTTGAGTTTCAGTGTCAGTAACAATCACCTCAAAATCTCTAATATTGGCAACTAAGGCTCTAGTTTTTCCATCAGTATGATTTTTATTAAAATACGTTGATACTCTTTTTTTAAGATTTTTTGCCTTGCCCACATAAATCACTTGTGTGTTCTTATCAAGCATTTGATAAACGCCTGGATAATGACTTAAATTTTTAAGTTTATCTTTAATGAGCATCTGCATAAAAAAGGTAAAATAGATGTATTCTATTTTGACACATGAAAACAATAATGAAGAGACTTGTAATTATATTGGCTATTTTTCACCTGAACATTGCTTTTGCATTGAATGGCATGCCGTCTATGCCAAATCCAGTAAAAATAATGAATGACTCAGTGGCTGACATTATTGACCCACCCAATACGGCCGCGCTTAATATTATGGTTAATGCTTTATCCTCGCTCAAAGAGCTTAGAAAGCAAAACAAAGACTCCATTGAAAATGTTAAAACTCTAATAGAAATCAAGCTATTACCTCAAATTGCCATAGAGGTTTCAACTGAGTTAGCGCTCAAGAAACACTGGCACATACTAAGCGCTCAACAAAAATTGATTTTCCAAAAATACATTACTCAATCTCTAATTAGAGATTACGCTGGTATTTTGAGTGCATATGAAAATCTAGACACAGTTAATATTGCAGTTGACCCTAAAGTAAAGCGTAAAGACAATAAAGCCATTGTTAAGTTAATTGTTAGCCTTGGCGACGACCCAAAACCCTTTAATATCACTTTAAAAATGATTAGATCTAGTAAATGGCGTGTATACGACGTTGTATTTTCAGGGGTGAGTTTGATAAAAAATTATCGAGCACAATTTAACTCACACATCAAGCGTAAAGGTATCGATAGTCTGATTGCTAAAATCATTAAAAAAATCAAATAGTGTACAAGCTGGTCATTCAAGGGGGGAATGCTTTAAAAGGAACTATCAAGGCTGCCGGCTCTAAAAATTCATCCCTGCCTATTTTATTTGCCTCCATTTTGGCAGATGGTCCAATCATGTTAAATAACACACCACACTTAAGTGATGTATCTACCACGCTTAGATTGCTCATGGATATGGGTGCTGAATTCATTTTGGAATCTGATGGCGCTTTATTTGTTAACTCATCAAAACTCACTAACTTAGTAGCTGACTACAATCTGGTTAAAACCATGCGTGCTTCAATCTTGGTATTGGGACCGATGCTAGCAAAATATGGTGAAGCCAAAGTATCACTACCAGGTGGTTGTGCAATCGGAACACGTCCTGTCAATCTTCACCTTAAAGCATTAGAAGAATTAGGCGCTACCATCGAAGTTAAAAATGGTTATATTTATGCAAAGGCTAAATCTTTGATTGGTACAGCAATACACTTTGACCAAATTAGCGTAACGGCGACTGAAAATGTTCTGATGGCAGCTACTCTAGCCGAGGGAAAAACCATCATTCATAACGCCGCTCAAGAGCCAGAAATTGCTGACCTGTGTAGCTGCCTAAATAAAATGGGTGCAAAAATCTCAGGCATGGGTACCTCAACACTTAGTATTGAAGGGGTAAAAAAACTTAGCGGTATTACTTATTCAGTTTGCTCAGATCGTATTGAGGCCGCTACCTATTTAGTGGCTGCTGCGATTACAGGTGGCTCGATTACTATTAAAAATATTCGCCACGAATCAATGCGCGCCGTTGTGGGTAAGCTCATTGAGATAGGTGCCGATATCAAAACTGAAAAAAATTCAATCTCCCTTGACATGAAAGGTAAGCGACCTAAAGCTGTCAACATCAAAACCAGTACTTATCCAAATTTCCCAACGGATATGCAAGCTCAATTTACTGCACTAAATTCCATTGCCGATGGCAGTTCTACCATCACCGAAAATATTTTTGAAAATCGTTTCATGCATATACCTGAACTGGCACGTATGGGGGCCGACTTAACCCTAGAAGGCAACACCGTGGTTTGCAAAGGTGTAAAATCGCTAACTGGCGCGCATTTGATGGCTACTGATCTTCGAGCTTCAGCATCATTAGTATTAGCAGGATTAGCCGCCAAAGGAACTACCACAATTGAACGTGTTTATCACTTAGATCGTGGCTATGAAACCATTGAAGAAAAATTAAAATTATTAGGCGCTCAAATTGAAAGAGTGCAAGATTAAAAAATACAAAAGTTATGTTAACTATCGCATTATCTAAAGGTCGCATTCTAGAACAAACCTTACCCTTACTTAAAAAAGCAGGTCTAGAAATTGCCGATGAAGAGCTCAACTCTAGAAAACTCATTCTTGACACCAATCTTGACGATGTCAAGGTGATTGTTATTCGTGCTACTGATGTACCTGTATTTGTACAACACGGCGCTGCTGATATGGGTATTGCAGGTAAAGATGTATTACTAGAACACGGTGCCAATGGTTTATTTGAATTATTAGATTTAGGTATTGCCAAATGTAAACTGATGGTGGCAGCAAGCGATAAAGAAAAACTAGAAAAAAATACCTTAAAAATTGCTACCAAATATGTCAATTCAGCTAAACGTTATTTTGAAGCCAAAGGCCAACAGATTGAAATCATCAAATTATACGGTGCGATGGAACTCGCCCCTGTTGTTGGTTTAGCGCACTGTATTGTTGATCTAGTTGACACCGGTAATACCCTGAAGGCCAACGGCTTGGTACCACTTGAACACATTGAAGATATAAGTTCTCGATTGGTGGTGAACGCTGCATCATACAAAACTAAAAACACTCAAATTAAAACTTGGGTTGAAGGCATTGAGAAAAATCTATGATCGCTCAGTTATCTTCGCAACAGGCTGATTTCCAAGATAAGTTAACGGAGCTACTAGCCTGGGAGAGTGTATCGTCTACTGACGTTGCAAAAACTGTTGATGATATTATTGCTAATATTCGTGCTAATGGTGATTCTGCATTGGTTGATTATTCAGTTAAGTTTGATAATGTTAACGCCTCCAGCATGTCTGATTTAACCATTCAGTTGGCAGAATTAAAGAATGCATTTGATACATTAGACGACAAAGAAAAGACTGCACTACAAATAGCAGCTGATCGTGTACGCACTTATCACGACAAGCAAAAGCAAGACACTTGGACTTACACAGAAGAGGATGGTACTGTATTAGGGCAAAAGATTACGCCACTTGATCGTGTTGGTTTGTATGTGCCTGGCGGTAAAGCAGCCTACCCTTCATCTGTACTCATGAATGCGATTCCAGCTAAGGTAGCTGGCGTTGAAGAATTAATCATGGTGGTACCAACACCAAACGGTGTCACCAACCAATTGGTACTTGCAGCCGCTTATATTTCTGGTGTTAATACGATATTTACCGTTGGCGGTGCACAAGCCATTGCAGCATTAGCTTATGGCACTGAAACGATACCAAAAGTCGATAAAATTGTTGGTCCAGGTAATATCTATGTTGCCACGGCTAAACGTGTAGTATTTGGTCAAGTAGGTATCGATATGATTGCTGGCCCAAGTGAAATCTTGGTTATCTGTGATGGCAAAACCAATCCCGATTGGATTGCAATGGATCTATTCTCCCAAGCAGAGCATGATGAAGATGCGCAATCTATCTTACTTTGCCCGGATGCTGAGTTTATCGCACAAGTTGAGGCAAGCATTGTCAAGCTACTACCAACTATGGAAAGAAAAGATATTATTGCCACCGCACTCAAAGATCGTGGTGCACTGATTCAAACCAAAGATATGGACGAAGCCATAGCAATTTCTAATCAAATTGCGCCAGAGCACTTAGAGCTGTCGGTTGAAGACCCACAAGCCATGCTTGATGGCATCAAGCACGCCGGTGCAATCTTTATGGGACGTCACACTTGTGAAGCTTTGGGTGATTATTGTGCAGGTCCAAATCACGTATTGCCGACTTCTGGTACGGCCCGTTTTTCATCGCCACTTGGTGTGTATGATTTCCAAAAGAAATCAAGTCTGATCATGGTATCCAGCGAGGGTGCTAACACGCTTGGTGAAATAGCTGCTATTCTAGCTGATGGCGAGGGTTTACAAGCGCATGCTCAATCTGCCAGATATCGTATTAAAAACTAAAACGGAAATTTATTTCCGCCGCCCATTCCTGGTAAACCTCCCGGCATTTTAGATAAATCTGGGATGCCCGCAGGTGCTTGACCACTATCTTGCATCTGCTGCATTTTAGCCATCATTTTTTTCATCTTACCGCCACCCATTTTTTTCATCTGTTTTTGCATTTTTTCAAATTGCTTGATGAGTTTGTTAACTGCTTGAACGTTGGTGCCAGAACCATTAGCGATACGCGCTTTGCGGGAGCCTTTAATCAGCTTAATATGAGTACGCTCCTTAGGCGTCATCGAATTAATAATGGCCACCATTTGTTTGGATTGTGCACCACCCATCATTTGGTTTTTAACACTATCTGGAATCTGCCCCATACCTGGAAGTTTATCCATCAGAGCTTCCATGCCACCCATTTGCTCCATTTGTAAAAGTTGCTCACGCATATCACCTAGATCAAACTGACCTTTGGCCATTTTTTTAGCGGATTTCTCTATTTTTTTATGGTCAACTTTACGTGAAATTTCTTCCACCAATGAAAGCACATCACCCATGCCTAATAAGCGAGATACCACACGATCAGGATGGAAAGGTTCTAATGCATCAATCTTTTCACCAACACCTAAGAACTTAATCGGTTTACCAGTAATATGTCTCACTGAAAGTGCAGCGCCGCCTCTAGCATCACCATCAGTTTTAGTCAGAATGACGCCGGTCAAAGGTAGTGCGTCTGCAAAGGCTTTAGCTGTATGAGCAGCATCTTGACCAGTCATTGAATCGACTACGAATAAGGTTTCAATTGGGTTAACTTTTTTCTGTAGGGCTTTAATTTCACCCATCATCTGCTCGTCGATATGCAAACGACCAGCGGTATCCACTAATAGAACATCATGGAATTGTTTTTGTGCGTGCTTCTTAGCGTTAGCAACGATTTTCTCTGGCTTATCATTAATTGTTGATGGGAAAAAATCTACCTCAACTTGCTTGGCTAATACTTCTAGCTGCTTAATCGCTGCCGGACGATAAACATCAGCACTAACAACTAGTACTTTTTTGTTCTCGCGCTCTTTTAAATATCGTGCTAGTTTGGCAATTGATGTAGTTTTACCTGCACCTTGCAAACCTGCCACCATGACCACGGCTGGTGGTTGGGTTTTGAGATCTAATGACTCATTCTCACCACCAATAATCTCGGTGAGTTCAGTTTCAACCAATTTAATAAAGGCTTGTGAAGGATTAAGCCCCTCGCCTACTTTAAGACCTAGTGCTTTGGTTTGTACTTGATCAAGAAACACCTTAATCACATCCAGCGCAACATCTGCCTCTAATAATGCACGACGCACCTCACGAATGGCTTCTTTAACATTGGCTTCAGATAACTTATGCTTACCTTGTAAGACTTTAAAACTATTGGATAGGCGATCGGTTAAATTATCAAACATTTTTAAATAAATATGACTAAAGTATCGTATTATAGTGTTTTTATATTAATCATAGTTAGTGATGCTTTTATCTTACCTCGCCATTGTTGCTTATTTAGCTGCAGCACTTATATTAGCACGTTATTTCACTAAAGATGAAATTCAGCATAGACACCAACAAACGACATCACTTTTAATCAGTTTTGCTATTATTGCTCAGGCGCTTAACTTTACTGATTTTTGGACCAATGAAGGTATTGTATTTGGTTTGGCCAATAGCGCATCTTTTATTGCATGGCTGATTGCAATTTTATTGTTCTTATCTTCAATCTCTAAACCAGTTCATGCGCTAGGCATCTTGGTTTATCCATTAGCCGCCATTACTTTAGTTTTTAGTACTGCATTTCCAGATGCAACAGGAAAAGTCATTCCGCTAAGTATAGCTTCGCATGTGTTCTTATCGATTACTGCCTATGCCTTACTCGCACTTGCTGTATGTCAATCAATATTATTAAAAATACAAGAGCAGCATTTACATGCGCATGAAATTAATGGTTTTATCAACAAACTCCCACCCTTACAAACAATGGAGCGGTTATTGTTCCAAAGCCTAAGAATTGGTTTTTACTTGCTAACCTTGTCACTAATTACTGGCTTTATTTTTATCGATGATTTCTTTGCTCAACACCTCATGCATAAAACTATTTTGTCTTTAGTTGCATGGGTTATTTTTGCAGCGTTAATCTTTGGCAGAAAGCTATTTGGCTGGCGTGGTAAGCAAGCCATAATCGCTACGCAAGTTGGTTTTGGTATTTTAGTTATTGCCTATTTTGGCTCTAAATTTGTTTTAGAAAGATTGTTAGGCTAATCAATATGTAGGACAGCTAGGAAGGCCTCTTGCGGAATATCCACTCGTCCTACACTACGCATACGTTTTTTACCTTTTTTCTGTTTATCAAGCAATTTACGCTTACGTGAGACATCGCCACCATAACACTTGGCAGTTACATTCTTTCTAAGCGCCTTAACATTAGCGCGTGAGATGATTTTCACACCAATACAAGCCTGAATCGCCACATCAAACATTTGACGTGGAATTAGCTCTTTCATTTTCTCAGCAATCTCTCTACCCTTACGCACTGAATCATCTCGGTGAATAATAAGTGCTAAAGCATCGACTGGCTCTTGGTTAATCATAATATCTAGTCGAATCAAATCAGACTCTTGATAACGCTCAAATTTATAATCCATTGAGGCAAAACCACGGGAAACTGATTTAAGTCGATCAAAGAAATCAAGCACAACCTCATTGAGTGGTAATTCATAAACTAACTGTACTTGTCTACCTAGGTAAGTTAGGCTCTTTTGTACACCGCGTTTTTCTACACATAAGCTAATGACTGCACCAACAAATTCATCTGTTACCAAGATATTGGCAGTGATAATTGGCTCTCTAAACTCAGCAATGGATTGATTAGATGGCATTTTTGAGGGACTGTCTACATGATGAAGATTGCCTTTGGTATCCAAAATTTCATAAATTACTGTTGGCGCTGTAGTGATTAAATCTAAATCATATTCACGTTCTAAACGCTCTTGAACGATCTCCATATGTAGCAAACCCAAGAAGCCAATGCGAAAACCAAAACCTAGAGCGTCAGAATTTTCAGGCTCGTATTGCAACGCCGCATCATTCAGGCGAAGTTTCGCTAAGGCATCACGGAATTTTTCATAATCTTCACCTGAGATTGGAAATAGACCAGCAAAGACTCTAGGCTGTACTGGCTTAAACCCTTCTAAAGCTTCAGTCACTGGGTTTTTAGCGCTAGTAATAGTATCACCGACAGGTGCGCCATCAATATTTTTAATGCTAGCAATTAAGAAGCCAACTTCACCCGCTTTTAAACTCTCGGTTTTGGTGCGCTTAGGTGTAAATACACCAACCTCATCCACCAAATGTTCATTACCATTTGAGAAGATCTTAATTTTAGTTTTGGCTTTAATCTCACCATCAATTACACGAATTAGTGACACTACACCTAAATAATTATCGAACCAAGAGTCAATAATTAGTGCTTTAATGGGTGCATCAATTTCACCTTCAGGTGCAGGGATTTTCTCAACAATTTGCTCTAAAATATCTTGGATTCCAATGCCAGATTTTGCACTGGCATGTACTGCATCATGCGCCTCAACGCCAATCACATCTTCGATTTCGTCTACCACTCGCTCAGGGTCAGCCGCTGGTAAATCAATTTTATTTAAAACTGACACCACCTCTAAACCTTGATCTAATGCTGTGTAACAGTTAGCCACCGTTTGCGCCTCAACACCTTGAGAAGCATCAACAATCAATAAAGCGCCTTCACAAGCTGAAAGTGAACGTGATACTTCATATGAAAAATCAACATGGCCAGGTGTGTCAATAAAGTTAAGTTGGTAGACTTCACCATTTTTAGCTTTATAGTCCAGAGTTACGCTTTGAGATTTGATAGTGATGCCGCGCTCTTTTTCAATATCCATTGAATCTAGCACTTGGGACGTCATCTCACGATCGCTTAGCCCGCCGCAAAACTGAATAAATCGATCGGCAATCGTTGATTTGCCGTGATCAATATGAGCAATAATTGAAAAATTACGGATGTTCTTCATGACAGTGATAAAATCAACGTTTTAAACATGCCATTATACAAGCAATGATTAAAGTTCAACCTATTACCTGTAGCGCAACCAGTAATTTAGACGTTAACATTCCTGACACAGAAGGCCGCAATATTGTTCTGTACTTTTACCCCAAAGATGCAACCCCAGGTTGCACCACAGAAGGTCAAGATTTTAGAGACAATCATAAAGCATTAGTTGATGCAAACTCAGTTGTATATGGCGTATCAAAAGACGATATGACGAAGCACGAGAAGTTTAAAGCCAAACAAGAATTCCCATTTGAATTGATTTCTGATGAAGATGGTGAACTGTGTGAAGTGTTTGGCGTATGGCAGTTAAAAAAATTTATGGGTAGAGAGTATATGGGTATCGTACGCTCAACCTTTATCATCAGTCCTGATGGTAATATCCTTAAATCTTGGGACAAAGTAAGAGTTAAAGGTCATGTTAATGAGGTCTTGGAAGCGGTTCAGTCTCTATGATAAAATAAACCTTTTAATAATTTAAGTGTTGACAGTTATGAGTAAAATTCAATCAACCAGCTGCGAAGCAACAAGCAATTTAAGCGTTAGCATTCCTGATGCAGAAGGACGCAATATTGTTCTATATTTCTACCCCAAAGATGCAACATCAGGTTGTACGTTTGAAGGTCAAGAATTTAGAGATAACCACGAAGCATTCGTCAATGCCAATACGGTTGTGTATGGCGTTTCAAAAGACAACATGGCGAGCCATGAAAAATTTAAGGAAAATCAATCATTTCCATTTGAATTGATTGCTGATGAAGATGGCGCACTATGCGAAGCATTTGGTGTTTGGCAGTTGAAGTCTAAAAATGGCGAAGAAAAGATGGGCATTGTGCGCTCAACTTTTATTATTAATCCTGATGGCGATATCTTAACGTTTTGGGACAAGGTTGCAGTTGGTGGTCATGTTGATGAAGTGTTAGAGGCTGTACAAGCACTATGAGTAATGTAGATTTTGACGAGGTTGACAAGTTTGCCGCACTGGCTTCACGCTGGTGGGATAAGAATTCTGAATTCAAACCTCTTCATGATATTAATCCACTTAGGCTTAACTATATTAAAGAACATTGTGGTGGCGCTTTAAAAGATAAGAAAATCTTAGATGTTGGCTGTGGTGGTGGTATCCTAAGTGAATCCATGGCGCTCGAGGGTGCTAATGTAACAGGCATTGACATGGCAGAAGCTGGTCTTGAAGTAGCTAAACTACACTTGCTAGAATCTGGTCTAGATGTTGATTATCAAAAAATTCCAGTTGAAGAGCTTGCTGATAAACACGCCGGTGAATTTGATGTAGTTACGTGCCTTGAAATGTTAGAACACGTACCTGATCCAAGTTCTATTATTAAAGCCTGTGCCAAACTGATTAAACCTGGTGGGCAAGTATTTTTCTCCACCATTAATCGCAATCCAAAATCGTACTTATTTGCCATCATAGGTGCTGAGTACGTGCTTAAGCTATTACCTCAAGGCACACATGATTGGGATAAGTTCATTCAACCTGCTGAAATGGATGAATGGGCTAGACACTCAGGATTAACTCTTAAAGGTATGATTGGCATGACTTATAATCCATTCACTAAAGTTTATAAATTGGAAGATGATGTGAGTGTTAATTATTTATGCTTCTATCAAAATTGATATAAATTATTTTTATTGTGTTTAGTTTTGATACACTAAGCACATGAAAAAAATATTCATTCTACTGTTATTACTACCTGGCGCTCTATGGGCCAATACCATTGTATTGGTACATGGTTATGATAACCATTCAAACATTTGGCAAGCGACTGGGATCTACCAACGTTTAATTACTAGCTTTGGTCGTCAACATGCTGTCTTTGCAGTTGAGTTACCCAACAAACAACCGGTTGACATTCAGGCTCGATCATTAAATGATCAACTAAGTAACATTAGCCGTTCCACCAATCAACCTATTATTCTAGTTGGCCACTCAAATGGTGGCTTGGTAGCACGCTATTTACTAACTAAAAACACCGGAGTTAATATTCAAGGTTTAATCACCATCGCCTCGCCACACTTAGGCTCTGGCGCAGCACTGGTTTCCCACTTGTTTAACAACAGCTCGCCTTTTGGCTTGATTACTGACATACTAGGCCCATCACATCTAAAAACTTCTAAAATTCTTTATAGCAACACCCGACGGGGCTCTAACTTTTTAAGACGTCTCAATAGCATGCCGCACCCTAATCTATGCTACGTATCTATTATTAGGAAAAAAGGGTTGTTGAGTAATTTGGTTAGCGCTCAAGACTCGCAGAACATGAACAATATCCCTGCGCTTAAGGGGCAATCTCATATCTTGTTTAGTCATGATGAGCACGCATTAAATCATCGTGATTTTGAGCCAATCGCCCAAGCACTAGAAATCTGTATTAAACCCTAAAACGTTGTATTGTACTCGGTAGTAGCAGTATCACTTTCATCAGTAGCGCCCTGTTCTAACACCACAAAAGCAACCGCATTATATTTTTCATCAGACAAACTTAAATGAGCATGCTTAATGTTCTTGCCTAATAAATATAAGCGTAACTTTTCGCTGGGAATGAAGTACGGCTTACCATTGTCATTGTTGCGCACGGTTAAATCCTGAAAACTAACGATTTTTCCAATACCGGTACCTAGCGCTTTAGCAAAAGCTTCTTTGGCAGCGAATCGTTTAGCACAATAGGATGCGCTATCACCCTTGTTAGCAAATAAAGCCTGTTCATGCTCAGACAACACACGTCTAACAAAACCCTCTTTATTTTTAGTTAAGATATGCTCAACACGCTCAATATTAATAATATCTGTACCAACGCCGTAAATCATACTCTAGCCTCAAGCATTAGGTTTTTCATCTCTCTGGTAGCAGCTTCAAGCCCAATAAATACTGCTCTAGCAATAATTGAATGACCAATATTAAGTTCAACAATCTCAGGCAGTTGTGCAATCTCTGTGGTATTTTCCATGGTTAGCCCATGACCGGCATTCACCTGCAAGCCAATAGAATGTGCATAAGTTGCCATCTCTTTAATACGATTGAACTCTACTAATTGTTCTTCGTCTGTTTTTGTATCGGCATAATGTCCAGTGTGCAGTTCAATCACCGGTGCACCGCATTGCTTAGCCGCATCAATTTGATCTTTTTGCGCATCAATAAATAAAGACACTATCACATTTGACTCTGCTAATCTTGCGCAGACATCAGTCATTCTTGATATTTGTGATGCGACATCGAGACCACCCTCAGTGGTGAGCTCTTCACGTTTTTCTGGCACGAGGCAACAATCTTGAGGTTTAATGTTGCCAGCAATAGAGACCATTTCATCTGTGGCTGCCATTTCTAAATTCATTTTAGTGGTAAGCTGATCGCGCAAAATCTCTACATCGGCATCTTGAATATGGCGTCTATCTTCACGCAAGTGCAAGGTGATACTATCAGCACCCGACTTCTCACACAACAAAGCACCTTCAACAGGAGATGGGTAGTTAGTACCTCTAGCCTCTCTAATTGTGGCGATATGATCAATATTAACGCCTAAAAATATACTCATAAAATTAACTTAACCTTTGGTAAAAAATAACTCACGGCTTTTTAATGGCTTATCGCCTAACAGTGGGTTTAAGCGTTGTCGATTTAAATTACGACAGGCTTTAAGTTGCTGCTCATCAGGGGTCTTATCTAGCTGCTCAAGCAACAACAAATTCAATAATTTTCCAGGCATTTTACCATCTGCTTGCTGACAAAAACCAAGCTGAGATTGATACTCATAGTTTTTATCCGTTTGAATAGTATCGCCATTGGTATCAACAGAATAATCTAGCCCATAGCCTAACTCTGCCAACAAATTATTTTCAAAGATTCTCAGCAACCAATACTGAGCTTGCTGATCTAAGTTAGTAATTTGGGTAACGAATTGCTGATACAGCTCAAAGATCTGAGGATGGGGATCATGCTCATGAATAAGACGGGCCATCAATTCATTTACATACATGCATAGGATTAATGTCTCGCCTTTAATCTGTCTAGGAACATCCTCAACTTCCCAGTGTGTAAGAGTTTTCAGTTCACCCTTACCTGCGTAAGAAATACGCAAATGCTGGAACATTTGGATATTCGCTTTGGCTTGTCGAACCCCTCTACCAATCAGGCGAATTCTGCCGTGCTCTAGGGTTAAAAAATCTAATAATAAGGAATTGTCTCTATAGGGTCTTCGATGAACCAAAAAGGCAGGCGTCAGATCAATTTTAGTCATAGCCTAGCGAAGCTAAAGCACGCTTATCATTTGACCAGCCACTTGAGACTTTAACCCACAACTGCAAAAATACTTTCCGGTCTAAAAAGCCTTCAATACTCTGGCGCGCTTCGGTACCAATGAGTTTTAACATCTCTCCTTTACGTCCTATTACTATATTTTTTTGAGACTCTTTCTCAACATAAATACGTGCAGCGATTCTCTGCATATTACCATCAAGTTCGTATTTTTCAATTTCTACTGTCAAATCATAAGGTAGTTCATCTTCTAAATGTCGCATTAACTTTTCACGAATAAACTCTGCCACTATAAATTTTTCACTACGATCGGTAATAAAATCAGGATCAAAAATCATTTCCTGCTCGGGTAAGTGCTTTAAGATTAATGATCGTAAAGATTTAGTGTCTTTTTTACTAAATGCTGAAAGTGGAAACATATCAGTCGGCTGATACTTTTCACCCACCTTTTCTAAAAATGGCAATACATCATGCGCTGCTTTTAATTTATCAATTTTGTTAATACACAAGATTACTGGAACGTCTACTTGAGATACGTGCTCCAACACGCGTGAATCTTCTTTGGTCCATTTGCCAGTCTCGACCAGCCAAAGAATCATATCCACATCCCTAATACTAGAACTAGCCGCTCTGTTCATATATGCGTTGATGGCCTTTTTGCTACCCATGTGAATGCCAGGCGTATCAACAAACACCATTTGATAATCATCGGCGGTGTCAATTGCATGAATGCGATGTCTGGTAGTCTGAGGACGATGTGAAGTAATAGAAAGCTTCTGTCCAATCAATTCATTAATCAAAGTTGACTTGCCCACATTGGGGCGACCTACTACTGCAATAAAACCCGACCTAAAATTCATAATGTTTTTAATTTATCCAATAAAATTTGAGCACAAGATTGCTCTGCTCTTTTAATACTTTTAGCCTCTTGTTCAACTTGTATATTTTGGTCTTGTAAAGTACAGCCAACAACAAATACCGCATTATGGTCCTTACCCATGGTTTTGACTAATTCGTATTTTGGCAAAGTATTACCACGTTTTTGCAAATACTCTTGCAATTGAGTTTTTGGATCCTTTAATGAATCATTTGGATTAATTGCATCCAACATTGGCTGATATAAATCTAGAATGACAGTATTAACTGTATCAAAATCAGAATCTAAAAAAACAGCACCAAAAATAGCCTCTACCGTATCTGCTTGAATAGATTCCCGTCTGTATCCTCCACTCTTTAACTCTCCAGATCCTAAAATAAGAACATCTGACAAATTAAGTGTAATAGCTAGTTGCGCTAGTGTTTGCCCTCTAACTAGATGTGATCTTAAACGTGATAACTTACCCTCATCAACATGTACAAAACGCTTAAATAACTCACGAGAAATTACCGAACCCAAAACACTATCGCCTAAAAATTCTAAACGTTCATTGTTATTCTTACCCATGCTACGATGAGTTAACGCCAACTTCAATAAAGAAATATCTTTAAATTGATAATGGATTTTTTGTTGTAATTTTTCCATATGAGGGGATAATTTATTCCATTACTTTCTGTTAGGCTTTTAAGTGTTTAATCAGCTTAACATTGTAAACCTTTTTTATACTATTAAGACTGACCTATGTTTTGGCAAGAAGACATTAAAGAAGAACATTTTACTCTGCCTGATGACGTGCAAGATGCCGTGTTCAATATTCACTCCAAGATTTTACCAATT
>FPHW01000066.1_pt1 | contig 24122 bp, 23 predicted proteins | sample 1057471 | NCBI WGS metagenome assembly FPHW01 (sample SAMEA4473329, study PRJEB15554) | hydrothermal vent metagenome | biome: marine basaltic hydrothermal vent biome; feature: marine hydrothermal vent; material: water | place: Pacific Ocean | collected 2011-06-14/2011-07-23 | depth 1685 m | reverse complement strand
CAAGGAGTTGTTGAGTTTTAATGGTGGCTGGTATCCAAGCGGAAAGACAAGTATTAGGGCAAGCGCAAAAGGTCAGCAGTTGAGTGAATTTTTAGAGCAATTAAATATCAAAGAAAAAGTTAAGGGCGGCGAGTTTAATTTTGACATTCGATTATTTTGTGATTGTGCGCCATGGAACATTAATCTAAACGATATTACTGGAGTAGTAGGAATGAATGTTAAAGAAGGGGTATTTACTGACAAAGACCCTAACATCGGTCGTATTTTGTCGCTGCTTAATATTAAGTCCATTGCTAAACGTCTAAAGCTTAATGTTAGCGATATCACCGAAAAAGGTTTTGCTTATGATGATATTCAAGCAAACCTGACCATTGGTCAGTCATTGGCAAAAATTGAGCACTTTATACTTAATGCAACATCAGGGGTGATTGAACTAACTGGACAGAGTAATATTGTTGGTGAGGAATACGACATGAAAGCCAAAGTCATACCCGCTGTGGGTGATGCGGTGCCCGCTGCCACCGCCTTAGCAGGCGGCGGTTTAATCGGGTTGGGTGTTTGGCTAGCAGATGAAGCGCTGTTTGAAGGTAAATTAATCGACTCTATTATGGGCGAAATACTTGAGTTTGAGTATAAAATTACTGGTCCATGGGATGACCCCATCATTGAATAATTATGATTGAACAACTACTAGATAACCACCATCTAAATCAAGAAAAAATCACATCACTGTTATCTTCCTTAGCTGCCAAGGGGGTTGATTATGCAGATTTGTATTTCCAGCATTCGGTGGCTGAATCGTGGTTTTTAGAAGAAGGTATTGTTAAATCAGGTACTTATCATATAAGTCATGGTGTGGGTACTCGAGCAGTTAAAGGCGAACAAACTGGCTTTGCTTATTCTGATGATTTAAATATTAACGCCATTGAACAGGCAGTTGAATTTGCCAGAGGCATTTCTAAACATCAAACACCACAAAAAATTCAAGCGTTTCATTCGGTGCCACAAGTAGCTAAATATAGTGGCCTTAATCCGTTAGGTAGTTTAACCTCAGAAGAAAAGGTTGATTTATTAAAACAAATTGATTCGGTTGCCAGAAAAGAACTCAAAGTCAAGCAAGTAAGTGCCTCTTTATCAGGCGCTTATACTGAGGTTCTGATTGTTTCTACTGATGGTGTTTATCAAAAGGATTATCGCCCGATGGTACGCGTCAGTGTTAGTGTGATTGTTGAGCAAGATGGGCGAATTGAACACGCTTCAAGTGGTGGTGGTGGTCGTTACGATTATCGATATTTTATTGATCATAACCTAGCCGAGATATATACTAATGAAGCTATTCGACAAGCATTGGTAGCGTTAGAAGCCAAGGGTGCACCTGCTGGTAATATGCCGGTAATACTGGGCCCAGGTTGGCCAGGCGTGCTACTTCATGAGGCAATTGGTCATGGATTAGAAGGCGATTTTAATCGTAAAGGGTCTTCGGTATTTACAGGTAGAGTTGGTGAGCAAGTGGCCAGTGAGAAATGTACGATTGTTGACAATGGTACGCTAGCTAATCGACGTGGCAGTCTCACTATTGACGATGAGGGCACACCTACGCAAAACACTACTTTGATTGAAAACGGCATACTTAAAGGCTATCTGTTTGATAAGCTCAATGCTGGACTCATGGATCAACAGTCCACTGGCAACGCAAGGCGTGAATCTTATGCTCATATTCCTATGCCACGGATGACCAACACTTACATGTTAAATGGCAAAGACAATCTAGAAGAAATGATTGCCTCGGTAGATGATGGTATCTATGCGGTGAACTTTGATGGTGGTCAAGTAGATATCACCTCGGGCAAGTTTGTATTCTCAGCGAATGAAGCCTATTTGATTAAAAATGGCAAAATCACCACACCCGTAAAGGGTACTACTTTGATTGGATCGGGAGATGAAGTGCTTAAAGAAATCTCAATGGTGGCAAATGATCTTAAGCTTGACAGTGGTATTGGCGTGTGCGGCAAGGATGGTCAATCTGTACCAGTCGGAGTCGGACAACCTAGTTTGAAGATCGACCGTCTAACTGTGGGTGGTACCGAAGTGGGTGCGTAAATTAATCGCGATTTATACGTAAATATTCCTCGTTATTTGTTGAAATTAGATATAATAATTAGCTTATATTGGAGTAGAGGGAATTAGGTGTTAGAAAACTATCTACCTATCTTGGTTTTTATTTTTTTAGGGGTTGCATTTGGCATTGGGCCGATGTTGATTGGCTATTTATTAGGACCAAGCAAACCAGACGAAGAAAAAAACTCTCAATTCGAATGTGGATTCCCCCCTTTTGATGATTCACGTATGTATTTCAATGTACGTTATTACTTAGTCGCTATTTTATTCATCCTATTTGATTTGGAAGTTGCCTTTGTGTTTCCTTGGGCGGTGGTTCAATCTCAACTTGGCTGGTTTGGTTTTATTGGAATCAGTATTTTTCTATTTATATTGGTGGTGGGCTTTATCTTCGAATGGAAGAATGGTGCACTAGAGTGGGAATAAGGGTAAAGCATGGCAATTGAAGGCTTAATGAAGGAAGGCTTTGTTACCACCTCGTTGGACAAAGTTATTAACTGGGCAAGAACAGGTTCTTTATGGCCAATGACTTTTGGCCTAGCTTGTTGTGCGGTAGAGATGATGGAGGCAGGTTCATCACGTTATGATCTCGATCGATTTGGCATTGTATTTAGACCAACACCACGTCAATCAGACCTCATGATTGTAGCAGGCACACTGACTAATAAGATGGCACCAGCACTCAGAAAAGTTTATGATCAAATGCCTGAACCAAGATGGGTCATTTCTATGGGTTCGTGTGCTAATGGCGGTGGTTACTATCATTATTCTTACGCTGTGGTACGCGGTTGCGACCGTATTGTACCAGTTGATGTATATGTACCCGGTTGCCCGCCAACGGCAGAAGCATTACTATATGGCATTATGCAATTACAAGAAAAAATTCGTCGCACTAATACCATTGCGAGAACATAATGGAAGGCTTGAAAGAACAATTAATCGAAGAATTTGGCGAAAATTGCCTAGTTGAAGCCCTTGGCGAGCTAACTCTAACCGTTAATTCTGATGATATTATTAAAACGTGTTTAAAGCTTAGAGATTTTTTCTTTTTCGATATTTTGATTGATTTATGTGGTGTTGATTACCTAACTTATGGTCAATCAGATTGGGATGCAAATGCTAGCTCTTCTGGTTTTGGTAGAGCGCGCGAAACACAAGGCAATGAAGACAGGCATGAACAACGTTTTGCCGTGGTTTACCATTTATTATCTGTAAGAAAAAATCAACGTATTCGAGTGAAATCCTATGTTGATGAAGCAGAGCCAATTATTGAATCAGTAACTGACATATGGACATCAGCCGACTGGTATGAGCGTGAAGCATTTGATTTAATGGGTATTTTGTTTGAAAATCATAACGATCTACGTCGCATTTTGACAGATTATGGTTTTGTTGGACATCCACTACGTAAGGACTTCCCGCTGATTGGTGAAGTGGAAATGCGTTATGACGAAGACCTAGGTCGTGTAGTTTACGAGCCCGTAAGCATTGAACCTAACGTTCTTGTACCAAGAGTAATTAGGAAGTAAGATGGCAGAAATTCGTAACTATACTCTTAACTTTGGTCCTCAGCATCCTGCAGCACATGGTGTTTTGCGCCTTATTTTAGAAATTGATGGCGAGACTATTGAGCGCGCCGATCCACATATTGGTTTATTACATCGTGGTACCGAAAAATTAGCAGAATCTAAACCGTACAATCAATCGATTGGTTACATGGATCGTCTTGACTACGTATCGATGATGTGTAATGAGCATGCTTATGTCATGGCGATTGAAACCTTACTCGGATTAGAGGTGCCAGAGCGTGCCAAGTACATTCGTGTGATGTTTGATGAGATTACCCGTATTTTGAATCACTTGATGTGGTTAGGTACACACGGTCTAGACGTGGGAGCAATGAGTATTTTCTTGTATGCTTTCCGTGAGCGTGAAAAGTTAATTGATTGCTATGAAGCGGTATCAGGTTCACGTATGCATGCGACTTACTATCGTCCAGGTGGTGTTTATCGTGATTTACCTGACAAGATGCCTCAATATTTGAAATCGGATTTCCGTACCGAGAAAGAATTAGAGGCGATGAACGAGAATCGTCAAGGTTCTTTGTTGGATTTTATTGCTGATTTTGCTGAAGAATTCCCGAAGAGTATTAAGCAGTATGATGACTTATTGACGGATAACCGTATTTGGAAACAGCGTTTAGTTAACATTGGTATTGTTTCAGCCAATCGAGCTAAGCAATTAGGCTTTACAGGTCCTATGTTAAGAGGCTCTGGCGTTGCTTGGGATCTTAGAAAAAATCAACCGTACGCTGTTTATGATCAGTTAGAGTTTGATATCCCAGTCGGTGTTACCGGTGATAGTTATGATCGATATTTGGTGCGTATGGAAGAAATGCGTCAATCAACTCGTATTATTAAACAGTGTATCACATGGTTGAAAGATAATCCAGGTCCGGTTATGTCAGATGATCATGAAGTAGCTCCACCAAAGCGTACTAATATGAAAGATGATATGGAGTCATTGATCTATCACTTTAAATTATTTACTGAAGGCTATAGCTTACCAGAAGGCGAGGTATATTCTGCGATTGAACATCCGAAGGGTGAATTTGGTATTTACTTAATTTCAGATGGTGCAAACAAACCTTACCGAGTTAAGATTAGAGCACCAGGTTTTCCACATTTAGCAGCTATGGATGAGATGGCAAGAGGACATATGCTTTCTGATGTTGTGACCATTATTGGTACACAAGATATCGTATTTGGAGAAATTGACCGATGATATCCAATCAAGCAAAAAAACAAATTGAAGCTTGGGTAGCGAAATATCCAGAAGGGCAGCAAAGTTCCGCAGTGATGGAGGCTTTAAAAATCGTCCAAGCAGAAAATGATAATATGTTAACGTCTGAAACTATTCAGGCAGTGGCAGACTATTTGGATATGCCAGGTATTGCGGCCGATGAGGTGGCAACTTTCTATGAGAACTATAATCATAAACCAGTTGGTAAATATACCATTCGTTTTTGTCACAATATTTCGTGCATGCTAAACGGTGCTGATGATTTAATTGCTCATTTAGAAAATAAGCTTGGGGTTAAAACGGGCGAAGTGACATCAAATGGTTTGATTAATGTTAAAAAAGTGGAATGCTTAGGCGCTTGTGTTGGTGCACCAATGTTTCAAATTGGTGATCAATACTATGAAAATCTGACTGCCAACAAGATTGATGAGATTGTGGACGGATTACAATGAATGAAGTTTGTTTTAAAAATTTAGATCAAGAAAATCCATGGTCATTGGCTACTTACGAAGCTAACGGTGGCTATTCGGTTTGGAAAAAAATCTTAAAAGGTGAATTTACTCCTGAACAAATTATTGCCGAATTAAAAACTTCTGGCTTACGTGGTCGAGGCGGTGCGGGATTTCCAACTGGTCTTAAATGGAGTTTTATGCCGCGTAATGCCGACATGCAAAAATATGTGGTATGTAATTCTGACGAAGGTGAGCCAGGCACCTGTAAGGATAGGGACATTTTAAGATATAACCCTCATTCTGTCATTGAAGGCATGGCCATTGGTGGTTTTGTAATGAATGCCACTGTTGGTTATAACTACATTCGTGGCGAATTTATGGAGCCATTCTATCGTTTTGAAGATGCACTTAAAGAAGCTTATGATGCAGGTCTATTAGGTGAGAATATTGACGGCAGTTCAGTGAGCTTTGATTTATATTCACATCTAGGTGCAGGCGCTTATATATGTGGTGAAGAAACTGCGCTACTTGAGTCGCTTGAAGGCAAGAAGGGTCAGCCAAGATTTAAGCCGCCATTCCCAGCAAATATCGGACTGTACGGCAAGCCAACTACGATTAATAATACTGAGAGCTTTGCTTCAGTACCTGACATCCTAGCACAAGGTGGACAATGGTTTGCTGATATTGGTGTTGAAAATTCCGGTGGTTGTAAATTATTTTCTGTTACCGGACACGTTAATCAGCCCGCTAACTTTGAAGTGCCAATGGGCATACCTTTTAAAGATTTGCTTGAAATGGCAGGTGGTATCCGAGAAGGCCGGAAATTAAAAGCAGTGATTCCAGGTGGATCTTCAACTCCAGTATTAACAGCTGAAGCCGCCATGGCAATGACCATGGACTATGACGGCATTGAAAAAGCTGGATCAATGCTGGGCGCTGGCTCTGTCATTATTATGGATGATTCTACATGTATGGTAGCTGCATTAACCCGATTAGCGCATTTCTATTATGATGAATCTTGCGGTCAGTGTACCCCGTGTCGTGAAGGAACAGGTTGGTTATATCGCGTCTTAAAGCGCATCATGGACGGTAATGGTAAAGCGAATGACATTGATTTATTACTCGGCGTTCAAGACAATATTTTAGGCAATACAATTTGTGCGTTAGGCGATGCTGCTGCAATGCCGGTTGAGAGCTTCTTAAGGAATTTTAGAGAAGAGTTCGAGTATTACATTGAACACGGTAAGAGTATGGTGGAAAATAATGGTTGAAATTGAGATTGACGGCAATATAGTTAAAGCCAATCCGGGTGAGATGCTAATCGCTGTGACTGACAGAGAAAACATTAGTGTGCCAAGATTTTGCTATCACAAGAAATTATCAATAGCAGCTAATTGTCGCATGTGCTTAGTAGATGTTGAAGGTGCTCCTAAGGCGCAGCCTGCCTGTTCTACTCCAATTGCTGAAGGTATGAAAATTCATACTCGGAACGAGAAAGCCAAAGCCTCCCAAAAAGCAGTGATGGAATTCTTACTAATCAATCATCCTCTAGATTGCCCAATTTGTGATCAGGGTGGTGAATGTGAATTGCAAGATGTTGCTATGGAGTATGGTTCAGATGTATCACGCTTTAGCGAAGGCAAGCGTATTGTTGGTGATAGTGATATTGGTGCATTAATTCAAACCGATATGACACGCTGCATCCATTGTACACGCTGTATACGTTTTGGTACTGAAGTAGCCGGTATTATGGAAATGGGTGCCACAGGGCGTGGTGAAGACCTTAAGATTGAACCGTTTTTAACAGAAGGTATCCAGTCAGAATTATCAGGAAATATGATTGATGTGTGTCCGGTGGGCGCATTGACTTCTAAGCCTTTCCGTTATGAGCTCAGAACTTGGCAGATGAATGCGGTATCTAACGTTGCCAGACATGATTTAGTCGGCTCTAACATCTATACACAAACATACAAAGGTAAAGTTAAGCGTATTGTTGCAAGAGATAATGAAAGCGTTAACGAAACATGGATTTCAGACAGAGACCGCTTTTCTTATGAAGGCTTGTCACATGAAAATAGATTGCTTACTCCACAAATTAAAGTGGCAGGTAAGTGGCAAGAAGCTGAATGGAATGTCGCATTAGATTTTGCTATCAGGGGTTTAGCAAATAACGTCTTTAACAGTCATCAATCTGATCAATTGGGTGCATTAGCCTCAAATACGGCTTCCCTTGAAGAGTTCCATTTATTGCAAAAAATTCTAAGAGAGGTTGGTTCTGAGAATATAGATCATCGTTTAAACGTTAAAGATCATAACAATACGATATCATTAGAATCGAACATTAAACTATCTGGCTTGGAAGGTATTGATCATGCGCTGATTATTGGCTCTAATCTTAGACTAGAGCAACCAATGATTAATCACCGTTTACGTAAGGCAACATTGGCTGGTGCAACTGTTGATGTAGTGAACGTTATGGCATTTGATTTTAACTATAGATTAAATAGTGAAAATATCGTTGCGCCAAATCAAACAGCAGCAACACTTGCAGGTGTATTAAAGTCAATTCTACAAAGTAATCATAAGGAGATTCCAGATTATTTAAATGAGATTGAAATTAGTGATGCAGTAGCCCAACTAGCCGATCAATTATTACAATCAGAGAATTCGGTGATTGTTATAGGCGAGCATTTGATTAACAACCCTCAAGCCTCAAGCGTTGCTAATTTAGTCAGTGAGATAGCGAACCAAACTAACAGCACGACACTCAATGTCACCGCAACAGGTAATTCAATGGCAGCCAATTTATCTGGCTTTGTACCAGGCAAAGGCGGTCTTGATGTGAATGCGATGCTAGACGCAGATTTAAAAGCCTATATTTTATTAGATGTATATCCGCATTATGATTTCCATGATTCTATCAAAGCGATTGATGCACTGAACAGTAACGATACGTTTGTGATTTCGTTAAACAGTTTTAAAGACGAGGCTGTGTCTGAATATTCAGATGTAATGTTGCCAATTGCTAGTTTTTACGAAACACCAAGCTCGCACGTTAATGTTGAAGGTGCAGTGCAATCTTACTCAGCAGCGGTGAGTGCCCCAAGTGATGCAAAACCAGCTTGGAAGGTATTAAAAGTATTGGCCGATTTATTAGAATTACCAGGATTCCATTACTCTAATTGCGCTCAAGTGACCAGTGAAGTTTCGCACCAAAGACAAAAAAAACGTGTAAATGAAGAGAGTGTTGATTTAACAGTCAAAAGAGGTATTAATGTTATTTGGCAAAAATCTCCTTATGCAATCGATGCATTATTGCGACACTCAGCCTCATTACAAGACACTAAGATTGGCCAACTTAATAACGCTTCAATGAACAAGGCAACAGCCAAAAAACTAGAGTTAGAAAAAGGTGACGAGTATCTAGGCATACCAGTGATCGTGAGTGATACAGTGGCAAACCATTGTGTGTTTGTTAATGCCAACCATTCAACACAAACTGGAGGCCATTTATGATGGCATTATGGCAATCATTTGTTGAATTGGTGCATGATGTAATCCCTTGGTTTGATGGTAGTGTCGCAACTATTATTATTATCTTAATTAAAGCAATAGCCTTAGTGATGCCATTGATGTTGGTGGTGGCTTACTTCACTTACGCTGAGCGTAAGGTGATTGGTTATATGCAATTACGTATTGGCCCTAACCGTGTTGGCCCTAAAGGCTGGTTACAACCAATTGCAGATGCACTTAAGCTTATGTTTAAGGAAATTATTTTCCCAACTAAGGCCAATATTTATCTTTTTCTATTAGCACCAGTATTAGCAATTGCACCTGCTGTAGCAGTATGGGCCGTTATCCCATTTGATGAGGGTATTTATGTTGCTAATTTAGATATTAGTCTATTATACGTTTTAGCCATTGGGTCAATTGGCGTGTATGGCATCATCTTAGCGGGTTGGGCTTCAAACTCTAAATATCCGTTATTGGGAGCATTGCGTAGTGCGTCACTATTGGTTTCTTATGAGATTGTAATTGGTTTTGCATTGGTAACTGTGGTGATGATTGCAGGCAGTGTTAATTTAAACACTATTGTTGAGGCACAAAAAGGCAGTATCTTCCATTGGTATTGGATTCCATTATTCCCAATGATGATTATCTTCTTTATTTCAGCCTTAGTCGAAACTAACCGCGCACCTTTTGATGTGGTAGAAGGCGAATCGGAAATTGTCGGTGGTACACATGTAGAGTACTCAGGTATGACGTTTGCGGTATTTTTCTTAGCAGAGTACGCCAATATGATCTTAATGGCAGTATTGGCAGTGCTTCTGTTCTTTGGTGGCTGGCACTCTCCATTTGAAGGTATTCCTTATATAGAATCGGCATTTACATGGGTGCCTGGCATTATCTGGTTATTAGCCAAAACAACTTTCTTTATGTTTTTGTACTTATGGGTACGTGCAACTTTTCCACGTTTTAGATATGACCAAATTATGCGATTATCGTGGAAAGTGTTTTTACCATGGACAATTGCATGGATTTTTGTTGTCGCCTTAATGACACAACTTAAGATAGGACCATGGTTTTAAGGGAGTATAAATTATGATTAAAATGATCAAAAATTTAATTAAAGAATTTACTTTAAGCGAATTGCGTACGGGTATGAAAATTACTGCCCAAGAGATGGTTCACAAAAAAATTACGGTTCAGTACCCTGAGGAAAGAACGCCAATTTCACCAAGATTTAGGGGGCTGCATGCACTTCGTCGCTATCCGAATGGTGAAGAACGCTGTATTGCTTGTAAATTATGTGAAGCAGTGTGTCCAGCCAATGCAATTACCATTGAGTCAGAAATGAGAGAAGATGGCACACGTCGAACAACACAATATGATATTGATTTGTTTAAGTGTATTTTCTGCGGGTTTTGTGAAGAGGCTTGCCCGGTAGATGCCATTGTCGAGACCCAAATTTTTGACTATGCTTTTGTAGGTTCAAGGGATGGAAATGATAATATAAAAGGTCAATTTGGTAGTGTTATTACCAAAGAACAATTATTAGAAGTCGGTGACAAGAACGACAAGATGATTAACCAAATGAAGTTCGAAGATTCAAAATATAAATAAAGGTAAGTTATGGAATTCGATCAAATATTATTTTATGTATTTTCATTTTGGTTTATTGCTAGTTCATTGGCAATGATTTTTTCACGTAATGCAGCCAAATCAGTACTATTTTTAATTTTGGCATTCTTTACTGCGGCAAGTATCTGGATCTTATTGGAAGCTGAGTTCTTAGCTATTACCTTGATTTTGGTTTATGTTGGCGCTGTCATGGTGCTGTTCTTATTCGTTATTAAGATGTTAAATATTGATAAGTCCACATTGCGAGCAAAATTCACAGGGTATTTGCCACTTGGATTAATAGTAGCCGTCATTATCATTGCTGAAATGACATTAGTGTTGGGTGGTAATCAGTTTGGGCTAGATGTTGTTGCAGCGCCAGTACGTCATAGTGCAGATTACAGTAATATCACCGTATTGGCTTCACAACTATATACAACTTATGTGTATCCATTTGAATTGGCAGCAGTACTATTATTAATTGCGATTATTTCAGCCATTACTTTGGTGCATCGCAGGGAAATCAACCGTAAAAGTCAATCGATTGATGAGCAAGTTAAAGTTCAAGCCAAAGATAGACTACGAATTGTTTCGATTGCATCACCCAACAAGGAGAGTAAATAATGGTCAGTTTGAGTGATTATTTAATTCTAAGTGGCATTATTTTTTGTATTGGCTTGGTAGGTATCTTTGTTAATCGTACTAACATCATTATCTTGTTGATGTGTGTTGAATTAATTTTGGTGGCAGTTAATACTAATTTCGTCGCTTTTTCACATTTTTTAGGCAACGAAGCAGGTCAAATTTTTGTTTTCTTTATCCTGACTGTGGCAGCGGCTGAAGTGGCGATTGGACTAGCAATTCTAACCTTGTTGTTTAGAAATAAAGGCACTATTAATGTCGATGTTACTAATAGTTTGAAGGGTTAAATTATGGAAAATATATATTTAACAATTGCTCTTGCTCCACTACTAGGTGCCATTATTACTGGTTTATTTGGTCGTATGCTGGGACGTAAAGCAACACATACCATCACTATCTTTGGTGTTCTAGTTTCAACAGTATTGGCACTATATGTGTTTAATCATCATGTGTTAGAAAAAGGCGAAATCTTTAATCAAAACCTTTACACTTGGATGCAAATTGGCAATCTAAACGTGAGTGTCGGATTTTTGATCGATAACCTAACCTCAGTTATGTTGGTGGTGGTTTCTTTTGTATCACTAATGGTGCATATTTATACCATCGGCTATATGGATGATGATGACGGTTATACTAAGTTCTTTAGTTATATTTCATTATTTACATTCTCGATGTTCATGCTGGTGATGTCGAATAACTTTATGCAATTATTCTTTGGTTGGGAGGCAGTTGGTTTGGTTTCTTACCTACTAATTGGTTTTTGGCATCATAAAGAATCAGCAGTTGAGGCAAATCTTAAAGCATTCATTGTTAATCGCGTGGGTGATTTCGGTTTCTTATTAGGTATATCATTGGTGCTTATGTATTTTGGCTCGTTGGATTACGCAGAAGTGTTTGCTAATCTTGGCGCTGTGAATGGCCTAACTATTCTTGATGGCTCTGAAGTCATTACTGTTATTTGTATATTATTATTTGTTGGTGCAATGGGCAAGTCTGCTCAAGTACCACTTCATGTATGGCTACCTGGGTCAATGGAAGGCCCGACACCAATCTCAGCACTTATCCACGCGGCAACTATGGTAACTGCGGGCATCTTCATGGTATCGCGTATGTCGCCAATGTTCGAGCTTAGTGATGTTGCCCTAACTGTGGTGATGGTTGTAGGTGCGATTACAGCCTTATTTATGGGGTTATTGGGTATTGTGCAAAACGATATTAAGAAAGTGGTTGCTTATTCTACATTGTCACAACTAGGCTATATGACAGTCGCTTTAGGTGTGAGTGCTTATTCAGTGGCTATTTTCCATTTAATGACACATGCTTTCTTCAAAGCTCTATTGTTCTTAGGCGCTGGCTCAGTAATTGTGGCTATGCATCACGAACAAGATATTCGTAAAATGGGTGGGTTGCGTAAGAAAATGCCAATTACCTATTGGACGGCGCTAATAGGCACGCTAGCCTTAATCGGCTTCCCGGGTTTTGCTGGTTTTTATTCAAAAGATATGATTATTGAAGCGGTACACTTTTCTTCATTGCCGTATGCAGACTGGGTTTATTATGCAGTGGTTGCCGGCGTATTCATTACTGCATTCTATTCTTTAAGAATGTTCTTTCTTGTTTTTCACGGTGAATCACGTGTGGATCATCATACCGCTGAGCATCTACATGAATCAGCACCGTCAATTACTTTCCCATTAGTCGCGTTAGCGATTCCTTCAGCTATTATTGGATATTTCACCATTGAACCAATGTTGTTTGCAGGGTGGTTAGATAATGCAATTACAGTCGCTTCAAGTCATGTGTCTATGACCGAGTTAAAGCATGAATTCCACAGCGCTTCAGCAATGATTTCGCATGCTGTAACAACGCTACCATTCTGGATGATGATTGGCGGTATTGCAACTGCCTGGGTGTTTACACTATACAGAAGACAGTGGGCTGACGCAGTTATGAAGAAGTGCCATCGCACTTATTATGTGCTGGATTCACTCTATGGTTTTGATCGTTTTAATGAAATCGTATTTGTTAATGGCATAAGGAAACTGGGTAACTTGTTGTGGAAGGTTTCAGACATGGGTCTCATTGACAAAATGGCGGTTAATGGTAGTGCCAAACTAGTTCGTTTTATTGGCTCTGTAGTTCGTCCAATCCAAACAGGCTATGTTTATCATTATGCATTCTTCATGATTTTCAGTTTATTAATTATTTTAACTTGGGCGCTATTTGCAGGCGATAACCCATTACTACATATCGAGTTTTAATTATGGACCAAATGCTACTTAGTTTATTAATTTGGCTACCAATTTTGGGTGGCGGACTGGTTGTCTTAATTGGCAATGATCGCGCTGACACAGCTCGATGGGTCAGTGTAGTAATCTCAGTCATTATATTTGTCATGTCGCTAACTCTGTATACAGATTTTGATAGCACAACACATTTAATGCAGTTTGTTGAAAAGGCTTCGTGGATTCCACAATTTGATATTAATTATCATATTGGTATTGATGGCATTTCTATGCCGTTAATTATCCTGACAACTTTTACAACTGTATTGGTCATTATTGCCGGCTGGGAAGTCATTACCCGCAGAGCAGCACACTACATGGCTGCTTTCTTAATGATGGAAGGTTTGACCATTGGCGTATTTGCCTCACTTGATGCGATTTTATTCTACGCTTTCTGGGAAGCGGCATTGATTCCAATGTTATTGATTATTGGTATTTGGGGTGGTGATAATCGAGTTTATGCTGCGATAAAGTTTTTCTTGTATACATTCTTAGGCTCGGTGATGATGCTAGTGTCACTAATTTATATGTATGTCCAAGGTGGTTCATTCTCGATTCTTGATATGCATAATCTTAGTCTCACAGCAGCTGAACAAGCATGGATTTTCTGGGCATTCTTTGTAGCGTTTGCAGTAAAGGTTCCAATGTTTCCAGTACACACATGGCTCCCTGATGCACACGTGCAAGCACCAACAGGTGGTTCTGTCATTCTAGCAGCCATTATGTTGAAGATGGGCGGTTATGGTTTCTTCCGTTTCTCGTTGCCGATCACACCGGATGCTTCGTTAGAATTTGCCGATATAGTGATAATTCTATCGCTGATTGCAATTGTTTATATCGGTTTTGTTGCTCTAGTGCAAAGGGACATGAAGAAGCTGATTGCTTATTCATCAATTTCACACATGGGTTTTGTAACTCTAGGTGTGTTTGCTTTATTCTCTATTTTAAAGATGGGCGCAGGTGGAGAGCTTATATCATTAAATGGCGGTAGTATTGAAGGTGTATTTTTAGGCCTGGAAGGTGGAATGGTGCAGATGATTTCACATGGCTTTATCTCTGCAGCAATGTTCTTGGTGGTCGGTGTACTATATGACCGCTTGCACTCAAGAGAGATTTCCACTTACGGCGGTGTTATTAATTCTATGCCTAAATTTACAGGCTTTGCAGTGTTATTTGCTATGGCAAATGCAGGTCTTCCAGGAACTTCAGGTTTTGTCGGTGAATTCATGGTTATCTTGGGCGCACTTCAGGCTAATATTTGGTACGCTGTACTAGCTGCAACCACATTGATTGTAGGAGCTGCTTATACTTTGTGGATGGTTAAGCGTGTATTCTGGGGTCCGATTACCAACCCAGACGTTGAAACCTTAAGTGATATTAACGGTAGAGAGTTCTTCATTTTAGCAATATTGGCTTTAGCAGTATTAATTATGGGCTTATATCCACAGCCAGTAATCGAAGTCATGCATAGTTCTATTGATCATTTATTACAACAAGCGTTAACTTCTAAATTATGACGAATACCTTCCAATTTGATACCTCATCACTACTGGTAGCTTTGCCAGAAATCTTTTTATTAAGTGCTATTTTGGTTGTGTTGTTGCTAGATCTATTTTTAACTAAGCAATTTAAGCAAGTTACTTATTACTTAACGCAGCTTAGTTTATTGATAACAGGCATCTTATCCTTTAATTTGATTGGCCATCCAGAGACAATTATCTTTAGTAATTCTTTTGTACTTGACGATATGGCATCGGTATTTAAGACGTTTATGATGGGTGCCAGCATGGTGGCCATGGTGTATTCAAGACACTACCTCATTCAACATTCACTATTCAGAGGTGAGTACTTTGTATTGGTGCTATTATCAGTACTAGGCATGATGGTAATGGTATCAGGTTATAGTCTTTTAACCTTGTATCTAGGTTTGGAAATTCTTTCGTTGTCGTTATACACCTTGATCGCCATTGCGCGTAAGAGATCGGGTGCGGTTGAAGCAGCATTAAAATACTTTGTACTGGGTGCGATTGCTTCGGGTTTACTACTTTATGGTATGAGCATGATTTACGGTATTAGTGGCAGCATAAATATTAGCGAAATCGCGACATTTGCATCCGATGCTAGCCTTGGATCAAGAGAGACACTCATTATTAATTTTGGACTTGTATTCTTGGTAATTGGTATTGCTTTCAAGCTAGGTGCAGTTCCATTCCACATGTGGGTGCCAGATGTGTATGAAGGCTCTCCGACATCGGTAACCATGTTCATATCTACGGTACCTAAAATTGCTGCAATAGCAATGTTGGTTCGTTTGTTGATTGATGGACTGGGTTCGATGCAGGCGTACTGGTCAGATCTATTTATGGGCATAGCACTGTTATCAATTGCACTAGGCTCTGTCGTGGCGCTGATGCAAACTAACTTTAAACGCATGTTAGCGTATTCAACTATTTCACATATTGGCTTTATCATGCTGGGTTTTACCACTGGAGTAATTACTGGTTACGGTGCAGCAACCTTTTATGTGTTAGTGTATGTGTTGATGAGTTTAGCAGCATTTGGAACAATCATTCTTTTGAATAAGAAAGGTTTTGAGGCTGATCAAATTTCAGATTATAAGGGTCTTAGTAAACATTCACCTTGGTTCGCATTGATGATGTTATTTGTAATGCTATCTATGGCAGGTGTACCACCGTTTATTGGTTTTTACTCTAAATTCTTTATCTTGCAGCAAGTTATATCGGCTGGTTTTGTAACCATAGCAATTATTGCAGTAGTGTTTGCAGTGGTTAGTGCTTACTACTATTTGCAAATCATTAAATCCATGTACTTTAATGAGCCAGAAGGTGAAATTAGCATTGTTGCCCCAATGGATATAAGGTTAATTCTATCCATTAATGCAATACTTATCTTGGTGGTTGGCATCTTCCCTGATTTTTGGATGAAACTTGCGCTTTCACTTTTTTAAAGAAATTATTTTAGTAATTTCCTAAATTTTTTAAACAGCTAAAAACCCCCTTGATTAAACAATTGAATCAAGGGGGTTTTTTCGTATAAGTGAGAAAGGTTTAGCTTCTTTAATAAGATTGTATAAGTGTTAAATTGTTATTTCTCATTCCCCTGACGAATCTTTAATGTATTATGTCAAATTGAACTATTAATTATATTAAAGGGGTAGGTAGAGATGAATATACCAAGTAAAAAACTACAAACCACAGTACTTAGTGCTGCAGTGACACTAGCCTTAGGCTTGTCGACCACTACTTATGCACAAACCGCTAGCGAAGTTGTTAATAGTTTGAAAAATAAAGCCGTTGGTGCTACAGAATCGTTTGTAAATGGATCATTAAATGATTTTGCCAATCAATTTGGCGAAGGTAATACTGAAATTTCTATAAGAAAGGTTAAGGGTGACGAGTCTGATTATTCAATTGTTACCACTCAACCAATAACAGATGACAAAAAAATATTTTGGCAAGGGTCTTTAGGTTCTTATGATCAAAGTGGTGATAGGCGTACGACACTAAATATTGGATTGGGTACGCGCTGGTTGTCAGATGACGAGAAGGCTATTGCAGGTATTAATTTGTTTTATGATTATGAATTTAGTAGTTTGCATAGACGTTACAGTATTGGTGGTGAGTACAAACGCTCAAATGTTGAGTTAAATGTAAACAAATATTTTGCTCTTAGCGACAAACAGAGTGTAAAGGGTACTGATGAAGAAGCGTTAAGTGGTTATGATATCTTTTTTAAAGGGCAACTACCTTACTTACCTTGGGCCAAATTTGTAGCAAAAGAATATCGCTGGGAAAGAACAAATCAAGCTGATGTAGATGGTAGTTATTATGGTTTAGAAGCATATTTAACACCTAAAGCTAAACTAGAAATTGGTAAGCAAGATGATAATTATATGAATCCTGAGACTTACAGTAAGTTGACTTACGCTTTTGGTCCAAATGGCGATCATGCATCTTTATTTGATTCTGCAATTGCAACAGTTGCATATCAAGATGGTGAGAATATGAAAAATAAAATGTTAACTAAAGTTGAACGTAGCAATAAGATTATTGTTGAGTTTGGCGGTATTTCATTGTCGAGGACTGATTAATGTTAAATAAAAAAATGAATCAATTTGTAGTTTTAATTGTTGGGTCTATACTAACATCGGCAGTTTTAGCTGCTAATGGAAATACACGTACAGGTCCAGCGACGCAATATACAGTAACAGTAAAAAAAGTTGAACTTTGTACTGACTCATCATGCACTACAGCTCACACATTAGTGACAAAAACAGCTGCGATGGATATTGCCAGTGCGGCAGTTGGTGCGGCAGTAGGTTCTTATGCATCAACCATGACACTACCTCCAATGGGTGTTAGTTATACGCACATGAGAAGCACCATTGACAGGACATTTACTATTAAAGGCTATGGATTGAGCGCCTCAACCGGTCAATACTGTTACACTGATGGAAGTGCTGGAACTAAGACTGCTCTTGCAGCTGGAACGAATACAACATCAGCAACAACAGCGGCATCAAGTGCTACTGCTTCAACGCTTGAGCTACCTAGTACTGGTACTGGCGCTGTAACACTAAGGTATGTAGGCGGTACAACAACCACAACAATGACATATAGTTCAGGGATTAGTTTATCTGGTGATGATATGTTATATACAAAAGCGTTAAGTGCTCCGTACACATATTATGGCCAAACACCAATGATTGATATTTCATTTGGCACACAGAATGCTGTTAGCAGTATAGAGATGGAAGGTGGAGATGCTGATGGAGATTGTAATCTTATGCCTGGCGAGCCAACTACGACAATTAAGATTACATAATATTAAATCTTGTACTAATAAAAAAAGGTTGCAATTGCAACCTTTTTTTATTGGTTATTAATTTGAATTTTTCCTAATACGTTTTGCCTTTTCCAGGCATGCCCATAAATCACTTCATAAGTCGCAGGTAGTTTGCCATCTTTTCGATAGGACTCATACATCTTAATCATTAGTTGAAATTTATCTTTGCCTGTTAATGCTTTAGAGCGGGTATTAACTGTTTGAGCGCCAATGGCTTTTAAATCACGCAATAAGTCGGTGACCGTTTGATAGGTGAGGGTGAGCGTCTCCATTTCCATTACAGGGCTTTGAAAGCCATTTTGTAGCATCTGATCGCCAATGTCATGCATATCGGTGAAGGTATTCACATGAGTTGTGTCATCTACAACAGTCCAGCTCTTTTTTAACTCTTTAAGAGTATCTGGCCCAAAGGTAGAAAATAGAACTACTCCATCATTTTTTAACACACGAAAACATTCACTAAACAACGTATTTAAATCAGGGCACCATTGCATCATCAAACTAGAAACAATCATATCAACACTATTATCAGCCAATGGTAGATGATAGGCGTCGGCGCAGATTTTATTATTTAATGGGTTGTTCTTTAGTGCAAGGTAAGCAAAGTCTAAGCAGATGAGTTGTGAACCAGGAAAACGCTTAGATAACTGCTGGCTAAGCAAACCCGTACCTGCGCCGAGATCAAGAATAACTTCAGACTTACCGGAGATAACATTGAGCTTAGCATCCAAGCGAGCGGCTATTTCTTTTTGTAAAAAAGCATGTTCGTCATATTGAGACGATGCTTTATTAAAGGCGGATCTTACTTGAGACATTGATCCACCTTGTTTGTCATTGTGCTGATGAGTTTAAAGTAATGCTGGGTGCCCTTATCAATATTAAAACCAACAATATCAACACTTGTCGTGTTGATGTCTATACCTTCGGTCAACACGTTGATACGTTTTTTGGGTATTTCTATTGTGCTAAGCAAACACTTTGTTTGTTGCTTTTGCATGATTTGTTTACCCTTGAGTATCTTATGAATACTTAAACGTTCACCGTGCGATTGAGTGATAACAGTTGGTTTTTGTAGATGGTTAGAATTAATAAAGTATTCGAAGGTATTCGAAAACGCAGCAATTTGTGTTGTACTGTGTTTAGAAAGTTGTTGATTGGTGTTGCGTTTAAGTTGCTCTAGTTTTTGATTAAGCAAGGTTAAATTGTTCTTATAAGTGGCAGCATTGTCCACATCTATCTGAGCAAGTTTATCGGTAAGTGACGCTGAAAAACGCTGTATATGGCCAACATCTAACCAACTGTGGTGATTAGTAGAGCTGTTATCATTAACCATCAGTTGTTTGCTATTGTCGATACTACTTAATGCTTTAGTAAGTCCAGCCTCAAAATCAGGATGGATGGATACGATTAAGTCAGCTTGATCGATTAAAGAAAGCTGTGAGGGCTTTAGATGAAATTGATGTGGTGATTGATTATTTTTTAATAATAGCTTTGGGGTTGTAATGCCTTGGGTGATATTACTAACAATTGAGTGAATTGGTTTAATACTGACGACAATATTAGGCGCTGCAAAGATATTTGTCGTTAACAATAAAACAATTAATAAAGATCGAACCATCAGCGGAATTATACCTGTAGCGTTATCTATTTTTGACAGACAAAAATCGCGCGCCTAGGTGCCGGTAATCCTTCAATGGTTAGCGTATCGTCGTTTGGATCTAAGAAATCTTGAAGTGATTGGGTGTTATTGCCAATCCAGTGAGTGGCGCGCTGTTCTTCGGGTGTGGTTTTTGTCACATCGACCAGTTTAATTTTGCTAAATCCAGTTTGTTTTAGCCAAGTATGCAATGTGTCTGTCGATGGTAAACACCAAACGTTACGCATCCTTGCATAGCGATCTTCAGGGATGATTTGATCACCGTCTTTGGCATCAATGATTAAGGTTTCTACGACCAGTTCGCCGCCATCAGTTAGCATATTTTTTAGTTTGTATAGATGCGCCATGTGATCTTTTTGATGATACAAAACCCCCATTGAAAACACCGTATCAAATACGGCTTCATCTGGCATATCTTCTAAGCGTAGTGGCAATACAAACGCACTAGGTGGATTATTGATGAGTGTACGAATGGCTTGGAACTGATAATTAAACAACAAAAATGGCTCAAGACCTAAAGCCATTTCAGCACCAGAAATTGCCATAAGATAGGTAAAGTAACCATTGCCAGAACCAACATCAAGGACAGTCTTACCTTTTAATGATTGGATGTGAGGAACAACTCTATCCCATTTCATATCGCCACGCCATTCACTGTCAAGCTGTAAATCACCAATTTGATAAGGTCCTTTACGCCACGGCATCAGTTGTTTTAGTGAGAATTCTAGATCATCTTTATCAATATTTTTTGCATGAATATTGAGATAGGGCGCTACGTAGTTTAATGCACCTGAATTTTGTGTTTTTATCATTGATATGGCATTTTCCCATTTAGGAATATTGCCGTTATTAACAGCAAACGCCTGTTTTGATGAGCTAATTAACTGAGCACATAAAGTAGATATTTTTGATGCAGAGCATTGTTTGAAAAAATCGTCCAGCATAAACATTAATAATAAAAAATAAGTAGTATAAAATATAGAATCAAAAGGGGGACAAGTCAACTTTTAACTTTATCGGAGATATAAAAAAATGATGAAAAATACTTTAAGTTTTGTGGCAGCTTTTACTCTAGCAACCAGCGTTATGGCGGGTGGTGATGACCGAGATTTAGGTCCAGTAGAGTCACTAGATGAAATGGCCCCAACCGTTGATCAAATGGTGATTGGTAATCAAGACCCACAGGAGTTAATATTGGGCACAACACCTGCAGGTATTCCAGTAACTGAAGTAGCACATATTGCTTGTAAAGATAGACTGGGTTTGTCTGATGATAATATTGCGCGATTTTTAGATGCATTGGCTGGCGGTTCTGTTTATAACACAGGCCCACTTGACGCAATGGGTACGGTATTCTCACCAAACAGATGGGCAGACTACTACACTTGTGTTGAAGGGCAATTTTAGACTGTACACAGACAATAAAAAAGCCCGCATCGCGGGCTTTTTTATTGTCTATTGAAAATTGATTATTAGATTTCAAGTAGAGAATTTTCTTTCTCACTGAGTTTTTCATCAATTGATTTCACATGATCATCGGTGATTTTTTGAATATTGTCTTCTGCTTTGTGTGCCTCATCTTCTGAAACCTCTTTTTCTTTTAATAATTCTTTAAAGTCAGAGTTAGCATCACGTCGGATGTTTCTAACGGCAACTTTGGCTTGTTCAGCCTCATCTTTGACCACACGAACCAATTCACGACGACGTTCTTCAGTGAGTGGTGGTAATGGAATGCGCATCACTTGCCCCATGGTTTGTGGGTTCAATCCTAGATCGGAAGTGATAATAGCTTTTTCAATCACCGCAACCATGTCTTTTTCCCAAGGGGAAACCTTAAGTGTGCGTGAATCTTCTGCACTGATATTAGCTACTTGAGAGATAGGTACGATCGAGCCATAATAATCAACCTGAATTTGCTCTAGTAGAGATGGGTGTGCGCGACCTGCTCTAATCTTACTAAAGGCATTTTCTAACGTTGCAATGGTTTTGTTCATTCGTTCATTGGCATCTTGTTGTATTTCATTTAACATAACTATTTCCTTGAGATTGCTTCTCTTCTAACTAACAATGGTGCCTAACGGTGCACCTTTTAAAATATCAGACAGTGTATCGGTATTTTCCAACATGCTAAATACACAAATATCTAAGTGATGTTCACGGCATAGGGCAAAAGCTGCAGTATCCATAATTTTCAAATTTTTTTCAATGGCTTCGTCAAAGCTTAACGCCTGGTAACGAGTCGCTTCAGGGTTTGTCATTGGATCGTCAGTATAAACACCATCTACTTTAGTGGCTTTAAAAACAATATCAGCACCAATTTCAATACCACGTAGAACTGCACCAGTATCAGTAGTGAAGCATGGACTGCCTGTACCGGCTGAAAAAATCACCACTTTACCATCGCTTAGCGCTTTTTTAGCCTTGTTGTGGTCGACTGGATCACAGACACCACCACCAATTGGAAAGCCCGACATAACCAATGCATCTACATTGTTTCTTTTGCAGGCATCGGCGATAGCCAAAGCATTAATCACGGTAGCTAACATACCCATATGATCACCAGTAATACGGTTCATACCAGCTTGTGCGAGTGCTGCACCTCTAAAAATATTACCACCACCAACAACAATACCCACCTCAACATTTTGATCGAGTGCAGATTGGATAATGTTAACTACTATATTAAGCGTGTCTGGATCGACTGTATTGTCAGCGCTAGCCAAGGCCTCGCCACTGAGTTTTAGCAAGATGCGTTTATATTTACTCATTATTGACTAAGTCGTTAAATTATTGATGATTTTACATTGCATGGGCTTTATAATGAACCCTTTGTCCGACATATTTTTACAGCATTAGAATGGATCAGATTAGTATTCGTGGCGCCAGAGTCCACAACCTAAAAAATATAGATATAGATATTCCTCGGAATAAATTGGTAGTCATTACTGGACTTTCTGGTTCGGGAAAGTCATCGTTGGCTTTTGATACCATTTACGCAGAAGGACAGCGCCGTTATGTTGAGTCTTTGTCAGCTTATGCACGCCAGTTTTTATCACTGATGGAAAAACCAGATGTGGATCATATCGAAGGCTTATCTCCAGCGATTTCTATTGAACAAAAAGCCACCTCACACAATCCGCGTTCTACGGTAGGTACCATTACCGAGATTTATGATTATTTACGGTTGTTATTTGCACGTGCCGGCATGCCAAAATGCCCTGAACACAAAATTGATTTGGTCTCACAAACGATTTCACAAATGGTTGATGGTGTCATGACCTTGCCTGAAGGTGAAAAAATTATGTTATTGGCACCTGTGGTACAAAATCGTAAAGGCAGTCATATAAAAATGCTTGAAGAGCTTTCTAATCAAGGTTTCTTGCGTGCACGAGTAGATGGAGAAATTGTTTACTTAGATGAAATGAGCGAGCTTAATGGTAAAACCCATCACACAATTGAGATTGTAGTTGATCGCCTTAAAGTAAGAAAGGATATTACCACCCGTTTGTCTGAATCACTAGGAACTGCACTTAATTTAAGTGCTGGACTGGTGCGCATTGCCCCAATGGATGAAAAATCAAATCAAAAAGAGCTAGTATTTTCTGCCAAATTTTCTTGTGTAGAGTGCGGTTATTCTTTAGAAGAATTAGAACCAAGAATGTTTTCATTTAATAATCCAGTTGGCGCCTGCCCAAGTTGCGATGGTTTGGGTGTCAAAGACATTTTTGATGAAGACAAGGTGGTGGCCAATCCAGAGATGAGTTTAGCCGATGGTGCGATTTATGGGTGGAGTCGATCAAACGCTTATTTTTATCAAATCTTAATGCTAGTTGGGCAATATTATGGCTTTAGTATTGATACCCCTTATGAATTACTGAGTAACGAGCATAAAAAAATTATCTTGTTTGGTAGTGGTGAAGATGAAATTGATTTTTCTAAAATTAAAGGACGTAAAGGCTGGTCTAATAAAGCCAAACCTTTTGAGGGTGTGATTCCTAGAATGATGCGTCGTTACGAGGAAAGTGAGATTCGTTCAGTGCGTGAAGAGCTATCACGTTATGTTGTGAGTAAGAACTGTACAAGTTGTGAGGGCGATCGACTGAATGAATCTGCTAGAAATGTATTTATTGGTGACCACAATATATCAAAGCTTACTAAGCTCTCTATTGCCAATATATA
>FPHW01000240.1_pt1 | contig 27410 bp, 26 predicted proteins | sample 1057471 | NCBI WGS metagenome assembly FPHW01 (sample SAMEA4473329, study PRJEB15554) | hydrothermal vent metagenome | biome: marine basaltic hydrothermal vent biome; feature: marine hydrothermal vent; material: water | place: Pacific Ocean | collected 2011-06-14/2011-07-23 | depth 1685 m | reverse complement strand
TTCTCGTTTTATGGCAAAAAAATCCCTCTTAAGTTTTATCTAAAACATATCAACTGGTGTGTTTCAAATAAAGCTTATCCGATTAAAACCATAGAATTTCTTTTATCTATTTTATGGAGGTTTTCATGGAAATGAATATCGTTACAAAAAGCTTTGCCATGGGCAAACACACTATCACCTTAGAAACGGGTCGTATCGCTAGACAAGCACACGGTGCTGTACTAGCTAGCATGGATGACACGCAAGTACTCGTTACTGTTGTTGGCTCTAAAGAAATGCGAGCTGGTCAAGACTTTTTCCCGTTATCCGTTGACTATATTGAAAAGACATATGCAGCCGGTAAGATCCCTGGTGGCTTCTTAAAGCGTGAAGCAAGACCAAGCGAAAAAGAAACTCTAACTTCTCGTCTGATTGATCGCCCTATTCGTCCATTATTCCCTGCTGGCTTCATGAACGAAGTTCAAGTGATCATTACAGTTATCTCTGCTAACTCTGAAGTTGATCCTGACATGATTGCAATGCTAGGTGTATCAGCAGCACTTTCAATTTCAGGTATTCCATTTAGTGGCCCGATTGGTGGTGCCCGTGTGGGTTATATAGATGGTGATTATATTCTTAATCCAACTTACTCTGAATTAGCTAAATCAGATTTAGATATGGTAGTTGCCGGTACAGATGAGGCGGTACTAATGGTTGAATCACAAGCAGCTGAATTATCTGAAGAAGTAATGCTGAGTGCGGTAATGTATGCACATGAACAGTTCCAAGTGGCAATTACTAATATTGCTGAATTTGCTGCTGAAGTTGGTACTGAACAGTGGGACTGGGAAGCACCAGCTACTGATGAAGCTCTATTAGGCGCTATCCAATCACAATTTGGTGATCAAATTCATGATGCTTACCAAATTAAAGAAAAAATGGATCGCTACGCTAAAGTTGGTGAAATCAAAACCGCAGCACTCGAAGCACTAGCCAGTGACGATGAAGATGGCTATTCAGCTGAAGAAGTGGGTAAGTATTTCAAGAAAGTTGAAAAATCAACCGTTCGTGAGCGTATCTTAAATAACGAGCCACGTATTGATGGTCGTGACAATGAAACCGTACGTGCGTTAAAAATTGAAACAGGCGTGTTAGAAAACACACATGGTTCTGCTCTATTTACCCGTGGCGAAACACAAGCATTGGTGGTAACTACTTTAGGTTCTAAACGTGAAGCCCAACTCATTGAAAAGTTAGAAGCTTCTGAGCGTCAGAATGACTACTTCTTACTACACTATAACTTCCCTCCATACTCTGTCGGTGAGACAGGTCGTATGGGTACTGGTCGTCGTGAAATTGGCCATGGTCGTCTAGCACGTCGTGGTATTGCCGCTTGCTTGCCTTCTATCGAAGAATTCCCGTACACAGTACGTGTGGTTTCTGAAATTACTGAATCTAACGGCTCTAGCTCTATGGCCAGTGTTTGTGGTTCTTCACTATCATTAATGGATGCTGGTGTACCGATAAAGGCACCAATAGCTGGTATTGCGATGGGTCTTGTTAAAGAAGGTGACAGATTTACCGTATTAACAGACATCTTAGGTGATGAAGATCACTTAGGTGACATGGACTTTAAGGTAGCTGGTACATCACGTGGTGTGAATGCACTACAAATGGATATTAAGATTGAGGGTATTACCCAAGAAATTATGGGTATCGCTTTACAACAATCTAAAAAAGCAATACTTAACATCCTAGGTCAAATGAATCAAGTCATTCACGAGCCTAACACATCAAGTAAAAATGCACCTAAAACTGCGGTAATCAAAATCAACACTGACAAGATTCGTGATCTTATTGGCAAAGGTGGTGAAACTATTAAAGGCATTATTTCAACTTCTGGCGCTAGCGTTGATGTTGACGATGATGGCAACGTTAATATTTTTGCAAACGATCAAAAAGCCTTTGATACTGCGGTACAAATGGTTAAAGACGTGACTGCTTCACCTGAAGTAGATAAAATTTACTTAGGTAAAGTAGTTAAGATTGTTGAGTTTGGTGCGTTTGTTAACATCATGCCTAATCAAGATGGTTTATTACACATTTCTGAAATCGCTCACGAGCGTGTCGAAAAAGTAGAAGACCACTTAAAAGAAGGTGATGAAATCGAAGTGAAAGTATTAGGTTTAGACAGAGGTCGTATCAAGCTGTCTCGCAAAGTACTTTTAGACAAATAATCGAACTGATTAATTGCTAACAAAAAGACCACCTTATGGTGGTCTTTTTAATTCTATACTTCCATCATGCCAATTTACCTAGTCTTTTTATCAGTTGTTGCTATTTGGTCCACCACACCGCTCGCTATCCAATGGTCCACGCTTGGATCTAGCTTTAATTTTGGTGTTGCCTCACGAATGCTAATTGGGCTTATTATTTGCCTATTATTACTTGTTATTACAAAGCAAAAAATGACCAGTAGTCCTATCGCTATCAGCAACTATATTTACGCAGGTCTCGGTATATTTATCACCATGAGTTTGGTGTATTATTCCTCGCAAACTGTACCCTCTGGCATTATCTCTGTGGTGTTTGGACTGACACCTATTATTACTGGTGTTTTTGCATTATTACTACTCAAAGAATCGTTCTTTCAATTTCATAAAATAGCAGGGTTGTTGTTAGGTCTAGGCGGACTAGTGGTTATCTTTGGACACACCTTTACTATGGATTCTGCACTGATAATGGGCTTATTAGCCGTTACCTTTGCTATGGCATTTCAGTCTTTTATCTCGGTTAAACTCAAGCAAGTCAATGCCCATATTTCTGCGCTAGAAACTACGACTGGCGCGCTTATTGTTAGCGTGCCTTTGTTTATTTTAAGCTGGTTGCTAACTGAAGGTGTTATTCCAGAAATATCCCTTAAAGCCGCTTTTTCTATCGGTTATTTGGCTGTATTTGGTTCGGTGATTGGTTTTATGTCTTACTACTACTTAATCAGGCATGTCAGTGTGCGCGTGGTTGGTATCGTACCACTCCTCACTCCTGTATTCGCTCTACTACTCGGTGCTACACTTAATTATGAAACCTTAACAGCCACGCAACTAAGCGGTATCATTCTCGTACTGATTGGTCTTGGTTATTATGAATACGGCGGAAAAAAACTATGGATAAAAAAGTAATTGAATTAGAAGAAAAATTTGCTCACCTTGAACACACAGTTGAAGAATTAAACAATGTGATTTTTCGTCAAACGCAAAAAATTGATGAATTAGAAGAAATACTGAAGCATCTATCCTCGCAAATAAGACAAATGAACGATAAGCAAGATGGTGGTGATAACGAAGTGATCAACGACCGACCACCGCATTACTAATATTTATTTTCTATCAAGTACTGGAGCACTAAACTTTAGACCTTCCCAGCCGTAAGTAATAAAATTACGGATATTGATATGAGAATCACTCTCAGGGGTATTAAGCACATCCTGATAGTACTGGCCAAAACAATGTAGTGTTTCAAGTGGACTCAACTGATGAATAGCCGCAAAGCAAAATAACTTAGCACTGCCTTGATTCTCATCAGCGGTATTGTCGACTTCACCATTGGTGAATGCAGCTGGCGTGTAATTATAATCATCGTCAATCAATGAAATTAAGTCTTCAAATTTCATTTTTGAGCCTGATCTAAGCTCTTCTAAGTATTCCTCTTGTGTCATTCTCCCCCTCCCTTACTTGAGATTGTTAGCCTACACCGTCATTGGATTTGGCTTGTTAGTATTTATACCGTATTTTTCAATGGCTTGTGCAACAACAGTAGCATCCATTTCACCCTCATCAACCAAAGCTTTAAGTGCTGCCACAGTGACATAATTTGCATTAACTTCGAAGAAATCTCGGAGTGCAGCACGCGAATCAGAACGACCAAAACCATCAGTGCCTAACACTTCATAACGGCCTGGAATGTACTTACGTACTTGTTCTGCATAGTTACGCATGTAATCGGTGGTTGCAATTACTGGACCTTTAGTATCCGCTAAGCACTGAGTGATGTATGGCACCTGTGGCTCTTCTGCGCTAAAGCGATTCACCCTATCAATAGCTTGTGCTTCGCGCGTTAATTCATTGAAACTGGTCACTGACCAGATATTGGATTTAACACCCCAATCATCCGCTAACATTTGAGCTGCTTGTTCTACTTCGCGTAGGATCGTACCACAACCCATTAATTGTACTTGTAACTCACCAGTACCGACCTCTTTGAGTGGGTAGATGCCTTTAATAATTCCTTCTTCAGTACCTTTTGGCATTTCAGGGTGAGTGTAAAGCTCATTCATCGTGGTAATGTAATAAAAAATATTCTCATGATTTTCATACATTCTGTACAAACCACTACGCACAATCACTGCTAATTCATAGGCATAAGTTGGATCGTAGGAAATACAGTTTGGAATGGTATTAGCCACTAGGTGTGAATCACCATCTTGGTGTTGCAAACCTTCACCATTCAATGTTGTACGGCCTGCAGTACCTCCGATTAAGAAACCTTTAGCTTGCATATCACCTGCTGCCCATGCTAAATCACCAACACGTTGGAAACCAAACTTAGAATAATAAATATAGAACGGAATCATAGTGGTATTGTGCGTCGCGTAAGAGGTTGCCGCAGCAATCCAATCTGAAATCGCACCCGCCTCATTAATACCTTCTTGTAATACCTGACCCTTAATGTCTTCCTTGTACCACATGACTTTATCAGAATCTTCTGGCTGATATAACTGACCAGAAGCTGAATAAATACCTAATTGCCTAAACAAGCCTTCCATACCAAAAGTGCGAGCCTCATCAGGAATGATTGGCACAACCTTAGGGCCTAATTGCTTATCTCTAACCAACAATGTCATCACCCGATTAAGAGCCATGGTGGTTGACATTTCACGATCACCGCTTGATTGTAATAAAGCATCAAACACGCTAAGTTCCGGTGCTTTTAAATCTTCTAACTCAAATGAGCGTATCGGCAATGAGCCGCCCAGTTTTTCACGTCGGGCATTCATATAAGTCATTTCTTCACTGTCTGGCGCTGGCTTGTAGAAGTTTAGTTCTTTAACGTCTGTTTCAGTCACTGGCACATCAAAACGTTTGGCAAATATTTCAACTTGCTTAAGGCCTAATTTCTTTTGTGAGTGCGTGGTATTTTGACCTTCGCCCGCTTCACCCATACCATAACCTTTAACAGTTTTAGCTAGAATAACGGTTGGCTTATCACTGCACTCTTTGGCAGCTCGATAAGCTTGGAATACTTTGTAAGGATCGTGACCACCACGTTTTAAATGATAAATTTCATCATCACTCATGTGCTCAACCATGGCCAATAATTCAGGATACTTACCAAAGAAATGTTTACGTACATAGGCACCATCTTTAGCTTTATAAGCCTGATACTCACCATCCACCACCTCTTCCATGCGTTTCTTTAAAAATCCAGAATGATCATTAGCAAGCAGCTCATCCCACTTACCACCCCAAATAACTTTAATCACATTCCAACCAGCGCCACGGAACATACCTTCTAATTCTTGAATAATCTTACCGTTACCACGCACAGGGCCATCAAGACGCTGCAAGTTACAGTTAATTACAAAAATAAGGTTATCTAACTTCTCACGGCCTGCCATAGAGATGGCACCGAGTGATTCTGGTTCATCCATTTCGCCATCACCCAAATATGCCCACACCGTACGTTTGTCTGTTTGCTTGATTTCACGATGATGTAGATACTTCATGAATCTAGCTTGATAAATTGACATGATTGGACCTAAACCCATTGATACGGTTGGAAACTGCCAAAAATCTGGCATTAACCACGGATGTGGGTATGAACTCAAACCATCATTACCAGTTTCTTGACGGAATTTTAACATTTGCGCTTCAGTAATACGCCCCTCCAAATAAGCACGGGAATAAATACCTGGAGAAATATGCCCCTGGAAAAAGATTAAATCAGCACCTTGATCAGCATCAGGACCACGATAAAAATGATTAAAACCTACTTCATACAAAGTTGCACTGGAGGCAAACGAGGCAATGTGACCGCCTAAATCATATGGTAATTGGTTAGCTTTGACCACCATTACCATGGCATTCCAACGAACAATAGCTGAAATTCTTTCTTCAATATCAGCACTGATATCGGTTGCTATTTCTTTATCTTTAGCAATGCTGTTAAGATATGATGTGTTCACACCCGATGGCAAGTTCATGCCTGCATGATGCGCCATATCCATCAACTGATTAAGTAGGAACTTTGCACGATCTTCGCCTTCAAATTTGGCGACGGATTTAAAGGCTTGTAGCCATTCTTGGGTTTCTAATGGATCAATATCTTGGCCTGGCATGATATAGGTAATTTGTTTATGAAAATAGCACGATTATACCCATGCCAATGTGCTGTTTTGATAACTACTTTACAAAATATTTGGTTAGTAGAAGTGCGGTGATAAAGCCGATCAATCCGAAGCCAATTTGCCAAAGTTCGGTGGTGGTGGAAATACCCATTCCCACGTAACTTCCAATGAATAATGCCAAGATTGGAAAAATATAAAGCATAAAGGCGCGTGAGAACAACTCAGATGATGAGATCTCTAAAGTGACAAAATCACCCACTGACACACCGTTTTTCAAGGGTTTATTAAAGATAGTATAATGATCGAAGTAATTAGCTAGTATGCCTGTGCCACAGCCACTACTAGCCTTACAAGAATGACAACCTCCAGAGCGATTCACCTTAAGCGTCATGATTTCATTTTCAACTTCAATTACTTCAAACTTTTCTTTCACTGCTATCTTGTTTGTTAAAATCTATTATTTGTAATTTTATACCTAAGTAATAATGAGCATCTCACAATCTATTTTTAAAGCCTATGATATTCGCGGTATTGTTGAACAAGATCTAACGCCTGATACCGTTAAACTCATTGGCTTAGCGATTGGTAGTGAATCGATTACTAAAGGTGAGCGTGGTGTCGTGGTTGGACGTGACGGACGCCTCAGTGGTCTTGAACTAATGGATGCATTAAAAGCAGGACTCAAACAAAGTGGTTGTCATGTTGTCGATATCGGCATGGTACCCACACCATTAGTCTATTATGGCACGTATACCAAAGCTGCTACTTCGGGGGTGATGATTACCGGCTCGCACAATCCGCCAGAATATAATGGCTTTAAGATTGTGATTGCCGGCGAGACTCTATCGGGTGAACGTATTCAAGAGCTCTATCAGCGCATCAAAAACAACGACTTTAACTCGGGTCATGGCACTTCAACTAAAGTTGATATTGAACAAGATTACATTGATCGCATTAAATCAGATATCAAGCTCGACAAACCACTTAACATTGTGGTTGACTGTGGCAACGGCGTAGCCGGTAATATTGCACCAAAATTATTCGAACAGCTTGGTGCTAATGTCACTAAGCTGTTCTGCTTGATTGACGGTAGCTTTCCTAATCATCACCCAGACCCTTCGAAACTCCATAACCTTGAAGATATTATTAAAGAAGTCAAAGATACAGGAGCTGATATGGGCTTTGCCTTTGATGGTGATGGCGACCGATTAGGATTAATTGATAATAAAGGCAATGTCATCTGGGCAGATCGACAAATGATTCTATATTCAAGAGATATCCTTAGTCGAAACCCAGGCGCTAAAATTGTGTTTGATGTGAAGTGTTCATCGCTACTACCTAAAGATATTTTAGAACATGGTGGTGAGGCAATTATGTCACGCACAGGTCACAGCTTTATCAAAGCCAAACTCAAAGAAACGGGTGCTGCTCTCGGTGGTGAGATGAGTGGTCACATCTTCTTTAAAGAGCGTTGGTACGGATTTGACGACGCCCTATATACCGGCGCACGTTTATTAGAAATCATGTCTAGAACTGACAAAACCTGCGAACAAGTGTTTGCCGATTTACCCGATAGCATCAATACCCCAGAAATTAACATTCACTTTGATGAACAAGGTCAGCAGTTCGATGCTATGGATAAACTCGCACAAAACGTTGATTTTCCTAATGCTGACATCACCACCATTGATGGTGTGCGTGTTGATTACCCTAATGGCTGGGGCTTAGTACGCCCTTCTAATACTACACCGTGCTTAGTATTGCGTTTTGAGGCAGATAACCAGCAAACCCTAGAAGAAATTCAAACAAAATTCAGAACTTGGCTAGAAAATAACGATATCTCTACTAAAGATTTCTAATTTTCATTATTAACACCGCTTTGCAAAGTCGAAATTTTTATCTTTAAAATTGATTGAAAACCGATTTTCCTAACTCTGAAACAATATCGTATTCAACATCTTTGTAAGTAAATGATAAATTATTCGCATGAAGCATAAGTCTTTTTGCGCCGGTAAACTCAACCCTTCTTTCGTCTGACAAGGTTTTTCTTAAACACTCATCAGCTATTTGATCATTAACACCGTAGATTGGATCGCCTAAAATTGTATGGCCTATTGAATCTAGATGTACTCTTATTTGGTGCTGCCTACCTGTAATAGGCACAGCTTTCACTAAGGTTGTATTGTCTTTTTCATTAAAACCTAAGGGGTGGATATGTGTCGTGGAATCTTTGCCTTTTTGATTTTCACAGGTCATTCTTACAGCTATAGAGCTATTTGATTTTGATATAGGACTATTAATTGTAATATTATTTTTTAACTGACCCTTTACTAGGGCCAAGTACTCTTTATTGAACTCCCTATTTTCAAACATGGTTTTTAATATCGTGCTTGCGGGTTTATTTTTAGCCACCAAAACTAATCCTGATGTTTCAGCATCAATTCTATGAGCTAAGTCTGCCTCATTACCAAAATGATATCTTATTTCATCAAGTAGGCTGTAGGCTGTGGTTTTACGAGTTGGATGCACCATAAGGCCAGATGGTTTATCAAATACAGCAAAATCTTGTACTTCAAATACAGGTTTTAAGCCTCTAGTATGACCCTCAAATACCGCTACCTGCACGTATTCACATTGTAGAGTTTGTCCGTTTTTTAAAATATTGCCCTGGTCATCAAACACCCTGTTTTTAGAAAGCAATTTTTGTGACACAGATGGCGATAATTCAGCCTCATTAAGCAGAAATAGCTGAATCTTTTCACCTTTAATGGCGTTAAATTTCTTAAGGAGAAATGGCATTTATTATGCTAATGTTTGTTGATTTAATCTTGTTTTGATTGTCTTCGGGTGTGTTCCGTTAGGGGTATTTTGGAATTTGTATAATCATTAATACGCTAACTGTGCCCCACTCAAAATTTTTAATATTTTTTTATCTAAATAACCAGAGCCGCTAAACCTAAGAAAGCCACAAAACCAATAACATCGGTAATCGTGGTCAAGATTACGCCACCGGCGAGCGCTGGATCAATTTTGAGTTTGATCAGTAGTGATGGTAAGAACGCGCCAGAAAATGCAGCAAAAATTAGATTAACAATAATAGCCAGAGCAATCACCAAACTAAGCATCATATCTGCAAACCAAACATAGGTTGCTATACCAATCACCAGAGACCAAACCACACCGTTTAAAAGACCAATCGCCACTTCTTTATTCATCAATACTTTAAGGTTGTGGGTTGTCACTCTGCCGGTAGCAATGCCACGAGTGACCAAAATCAGCGTTTGTGTGCCAGCAATACCGCCCATCGATGCAACCACTGGCATCAAAATTGCCAAGGCAATCTTCTCTTGCAAGGTAGCTTCGAATAGTCCAATAAAAAATACCGCAATAAATACCGTGATAAGATTAACTCCAAGCCAAACACTACGACGTTTGGTACTTTGCATTACCGGTGCGAATACGTCTTCTTCTTCATCTAAACCCGCCATAGACATCACTGAGTGCTCGGCTTCATCACGAATTACATCCACCACATCATCAATAGTAATACGGCCAATCAGTTGATTGTTTCCATCAACTACAGGAGCGGAAATGAGGTTACGCTGTTCGAATAAATTAGCCACTTCATTTTCAGATATGTCTGCCAAAATTGGCTTTAAAGTTTTACTAATCAACGGGTTAATATTTTGCTCAGCCTCATTAGTCAACAAAGTAGAAATATGAATGGCACCTATGTATTTATAAGCTCTATCAACAACAAATACCTGATCGGTATCAATCGGCATTTTTTTTAACAAACGTAGATATCGAATCACAGTGCGCACGGTAACATCATCACGCACCGTGATCATGTCAATGTTCATGAGTCCACCAGCTGAGTCTTCAGGGTAAGATAAAACTCGCTTTAAGTGATCCCTGTGCTTGTGATCAAGGGTTAATAACAAATTATGCAGCGCCGATTCAGGAAGATGGGGGACAATGTCTGCTAAGTCATCCATGTCTAAGCCTTCGGTGGCCTTTACAATAGAATCAACATCCATTTTACTTAATAATTGGGACTGAACATCTTCGCTCAAATCTTTAAGAATATCGCCCTGAGTACTTGCGTCAATATTGAGCCAAAGCTGGACCCTAACCTTAGGAGGAATAGCTTCTAATAGGCGAGCAATTTCAGCCGAATGCAGGCCGGAAAATTGAGAGATGGCTTCTTCATACAAAGATGCCCCCAAAGAAGTCATGAGTCTCTGGAGGCAGTCCTCGAAAGAAGTATTTTCAACTTCTGACATTGAATTAATGTTCCTTTAAAATAACCTAAGGTCTTACTACCCTAGATTAGTCAACCATTAGTTTCTTCTATGGTCGCTTAATTTTTCTTTGTGTTTTCTAATTTGAGCATCTAATTTATTTACCAGCTGGTCAATTGAAACGTATAGATTATCACTTTCAGCTTTGGCAAATAAATCTGCTCCACTTACATGAATGGTTGCTTCGGCCATTTGCACGTCCTTTTCAACACCTAAAACCATATGAATATTAATCAAATGATCGAAGTGGTGTTTAATTTTAGATAATTTTTCAGTAGAATGTTGCTTGATTGCCTCGGTGATATCGAGATGGTGACCAGAAATACTTAATTGCATAGACTCCCCTTATCAGATTAAAAAAATATTCACCTATATTGTGGCATAAACCCACCTAATTTGTAAAGTATTTATAATGATTTAAGATAAATAATGAACCACATAGAGACTGCTTTGCGGTTATAATTACTCTTTTACTTATTCTATATTTAGGAGATAAACATGGACGCAGTTAGTCAAGAATCCAATGAATTAAGCAAACAAAGAATTGCATTACAAAACACTTTTAAAGTGTACAACGAAGCAAATGGTTTTTCGTATGAAGAGTGGGTTAATCCACCAGCTGGTCATTTCTATGAAGGCTACAAAAAAGAGTTAGACGAAATCAACGATAAAATGGCACCGCCTTTACAATACCAATCATAATCACAATTCTGATTGGTAATAAAAGCCCCTTTTGGGGCTTTTTTGTTTAGTGGCCAATTTAAAAATACACTAAAAATAATATGTCTTATTTAATGTCAAATTATGCACCACTTGAAGTTACCTTTGTTAAAGGTGAAGGTTGCTACCTGACAGATACTAAAGGTGATCAATACCTAGATGCCTTATCGGGTGTGGGTGTGGTTGGTTTAGGTCATTGCCATAAAGATATCGTGTCCACCATACAAGCGCAAGCAGGTGAGTTATTACATACTAGTAACTGGTATCACATTCAACATCAAGAAACCCTAGCTAAGAAACTATGCCAATTATCTAATATGGATAAGGCTTTTTTTGGCAACTCTGGCGCTGAAGCCAATGAAGCGGCGATTAAAATTGCGCGACTTCATGGACGCGCTAACAATATTGACAATCCAGTCATCTTGACTGCCAATCAAAGCTTTCATGGTCGTACCATGGCAACTTTATCAGCCACTGGTAATCCCAAAGTACAATCAGGCTTTGCCCCATTAGTCAGTGCATTCATTCATATTGACTTTAATGATATTGACGCCATTAATGCGCATACGAATAACACCAATATAGTGGCAGTAATGCTTGAGCCAATTCAAGGTGAAAGTGGTGTGATTATTCCTAATGAGAATTACTTAAACCAAGTGCAATTAATTTGTCAAGAAAATAATTGGCTATTAATACTCGATGAAGTACAAACTGGCATTGGTCGTACGGGTAAATTATTCGCCCATGAGTACAATAACCTCACCCCTGATGTACTAACTTTAGCTAAAGGTTTAGGCAATGGTGTGCCAATTAGCACATGTCTGGCTAAAGGCAAAGCGGCTGAATTATTCCAACCTGGCTCACATGGCTCTACCTTTGGTGGCAATCCACTGGTTTGTAAAACAGCACTAAGCGTACTCGAGGTGATTGAAAAAGATGATATTCTTAACAACGCTATACAAATGGGTGAATACCTGGTCTCAAGTTTTAAATCGAAACTGGCTAATTCAACTAAAGTCGTTGAAATTCGCGCCAAAGGTTTGATGCTTGCCATTGAACTTAATCAAGACTGCTCAGAGCTATTACAAAAAGCATTAGACAACAAATTACTCATCAACATTACCGGTCAATCGATTCGCCTATTGCCACCATTAATCATTAGCAAAGCCGAGGCCAACATAGTGATCAACACAGTCTGTGAACTGATAGACGCTTTATAAAGCGGGAAGATATTATGACAAAACACTTTATTAATTTAGACGACTTATCAAGCAATGATTTACAACAAATTATTGATCAAGCCATTACTTTAAAAAAACAGCATAAGGCCGGTGAAATTAGTAACGCCTTACAAAACAAAACTTTGGCAATGATCTTTGACAAATCATCGACTCGTACTCGTGTTTCCTTCGAGGCTGGAATGACACAATTAGGCGGCCATGCCTTGTTTTTATCAAATAGAGATATCCAATTAGGACGTGGTGAACCACTTACGGATAGTGCTATTGTGATTAGCTCGATGGTTGACTGTGTGATGCTACGTGTTTCATCTCACGAAGACATTAATACTTTTGCTAACAATTCCTCTGTGCCGGTCATTAACGCCCTATCTGATGAATCACACCCTTGTCAGCTATTGGCAGACATGATGACTTACCAAGAACATAATGGATCAATCAAAGGTAAAACTGTAGCTTGGATTGGGGATGGTAATAATATGTGTCACACTTATATGCAAGCCGCTAAAGCTTTTGGCTTTACGCTTAATATTGCCACACCTGAAGATTATGAACCAGAACCAAGCTTTATTGATAAATACGCTGATTGCATCAATTTGTGTACGGATGCACAAACAGCTTGTCAAAATGCTGATTTGGTAGTCACTGATGTTTGGGCTAGTATGGGTCAAGAGGCGGAACAGAAAAAACGTGAGTTGGCCTTTAAAGATTTTCAAGTTGATGGTAAGTTAATGGCTAATACTAAATCTGATGCGATATTTATGCACTGCCTACCGGCTCACCGCGGTGAGGAAGTCAGTAGCGACGTGATTGATGGAAAGCAGAGCTTAGTATGGGATGAAGCCGAAAATCGTCTACATGCGCAAAAAGCGCTGTTGTTATACTTATTAAACTAAGTTCATTTATTAAGGATTTTCATAGCCTCTTGATAAAACTTAACACCGCGTTCAACCTTGTCACGACCCTTAGATACACGCCAACGATTAGTATCTCTTAACGAGTACACACAACCACAATATTCTTGCTGATAGAATTCTTCGCGTTTAGAAAGCTCTAACATGCGTGATGAGCCACCCTTCTTGCGCCAATTAAGATCCCAATAAGTAATGCCTTCAAATAGCTCAGCCGCTCGCGCGCCACAACCATTAATTTGATTCATATCTTTCCAACGAGAAATCCCCAGTGTTGAAGAAATTAAATCAAACCCATGATCTTTGGCATATTGTGCCGTAACTTCAAAACGCATATCAAAACAAGTGGTGCAGCGCTTACCACGCTCTGGTTCGTCTTCTTGGCCTTTGGTACGATCAAACCAATTATCGCGATCATAGTCTGCATCAATAAATGGCATACCGAGTTTTTCAGCAAAACGAATATTTTCTGCTTTACGTAATTCGTACTCCTCTTTGGGATGAATGTTTGGATTATAAAAAAAGATGGTGGTATCAATCTCTGAGACCGCCAAAGCCTCCATAATTTCTCCGGCACAAGGTGCACAGCAAGAGTGCATCAATAATTTAGTCTCGCCATTTGGTGTGGTCAATTTGGGGCGATCGTAGCCCGACAAGGTGTAATCTACTTTAGACATGCTTTAATTTTTTTAAGTACTTCCCAGGCTTCACGCTTGAGTTGCTCGTTAGTTAAAATTGCACTTGGATGATGAGTCGAGAAATGATGTGCTGATGATGCTGATAAGCCTTCACTCATAAATAACACCGTCTTAGCATTGTACTCAGCAAGTGTACGACTCAGGTTATCAACATTAATACTAATACATTGAATATCGTCTTCACTAAGGCCGATAGCACTTAGCATTTTTAACAAAAAGTCTTGAGATTTCCCTGGTTGACAAAAGGAGCGCGCGTTTTCGGTCTCGACCACCAAACATCGTGTGTCGATTTTATTAACACTTAGATCCGCTGTTTTTGTTTGAACGTACAAAAACTCGGGCACGCCAAATGCATCAAGATAACGAGATCTTAGTGCTTCATTCATAATTGAGGATGCGCCCTATCAGTCGCAGCCAGTACTTTATTTAAAGCATGGATGTAAGCTTTTGCACTGGCAGTAATAATATCAGTGTCTACACCTTGACCATTCACAATTCTACCATTGTGCTCTAAGCGCACATTAACTTCACCGAGTGCGTCTGTACCTTCAGTCACATTAGAAACCGAATATAGTTGAAGATTTAACTCTAGATCTACCAATGAATTAATCGCACTAAAAGTCGCATCAACTGCGCCTGAAGTATTGGCTGTGGCCGTTTGCTCTTTATCGTCAATCGATAACACCACTGTTGCTGTATTTTCTTCACCAGTTTCTGTACAAACTTTTAAAGACACCAATTTAATTGACTCAGTGGCTTCGATTTGTGTCTCAGAAACTAAGGCTTGTAAGTCTTCATCAAAAATTTCATGTTTTTTATCAGCCAACTCTTTAAAACGTCTAAATGTATCATTTAAACTTTCTTCATTATCAAACTCAACGCCCAATTCAGCCAATCTCACTTTAAATGCATTTCGACCTGAATGCTTACCCAGAACCAATTTATTAGCATTCCAACCCACATCTTCGGCACGCATAATTTCATAAGTTTCACGATGCTTAAGTACGCCATCTTGGTGAATACCTGCTTCATGCGCAAAGGCGTTTGCACCAACAATTGCCTTATTAGGTTGTACAATAAAACCTGTCACACTTGAGACCAAGCGTGAAGCTGACAATATATGTGTGGTGTCAATATTGGTATCACAATCGAAAACGTCTTGACGTGTACGTATCGCCATCACTATCTCTTCTAGCGAAGTATTACCTGCACGCTCACCGAGACCATTAATCGTACACTCGACTTGTCGGGCACCATTCAGTACTGCAGACAAAGAGTTAGCCACTGCCAAGCCTAAATCATTATGACAATGTGCTGAGAAGATAGCCTTATCAGAATTAGGAATTCTTTCAATCAAAGACTTTATAGTCGCCCCAAATTGATGTGGAATGTTGTAACCTACTGTATCAGGAATATTAATGGTGGTTGCACCAGCATTAATCGTTGCCTCAATAATACGACAAAGGAAATCCTCGTCTGATCTACCTGCGTCTTCTGGAGAGAACTCAACATTATCGGTATATTGTCGAGCGCGTTTAACCGAACGAATCGCCTGCTCTACCACCTGATCAGGGGTCATATCCAATTTCATCTTCATGTGAATATCAGAGGTAGCAATAAAAGTATGAATACGTCCAGAATTAGCATTTTTTAATGCTTCTCCTGCTCGATCAATATCTTTGTCGAGCGCTCTAGCCAATGAACAAATGGTTGAATCTTGAATCGCGTTAGCCACAGCTTGTACTGCCTCAAAATCGCCCGGTGATGCAATGGCAAAACCTGCCTCAATCACATCTACTCTCATTTTTTCTAATACTTTGGCAATACGTACTTTCTCATCCTTAGTCATCGATGCGCCAGGTGACTGCTCACCATCGCGAAGTGTTGTATCAAAAATAATTAGTTTGTCAGACATTTAAGTCTCCTGTGTTTTTTATGTTGTTGTGATCAGTTTTGAGGTGCGGGACTTTTCAGTCATGCGCGTAAGTAGATTATGCCTTATGGCAATAATCGTAGCAAAGACAAGAGAATGTTTTGCTTAACTTTAAGGATTGTAACTTGATGACTCATAGTGCGCATTATAAAGGAATATCAAGCTTTTTTTGCTCGTTTTTTTAATCGACGTTTTTTTCTAACCTCAATCATGGTCATAATCAAACCCGACAATGCATAAGCTAAAAAGAAAACAAACAAGATAGCGCTTGGCCATACAGTTACTACGATTAAAATCAGGGTAGCAATTAATAAAAATTTAAAAGAAGACCTACCTTTTAAATTAATGTCTTTAAAGCTGTAATAACGAACATTACTTACCATGAGTACGCCAGCACCCACCAGAATAACCCAACTTACTAATGTTACATATTGGTCATAATCTGTCACACCAATACTTTGCTTAGTCCAGACCATGCCGGCAATCAATGCAGCAGCAGCGGGTGATGGCAAACCTTGAAAGTAACGCTTATCCTCATTACTAATTTGTGTATTAAATCTAGCTAAACGAAGCGCGCCAGCAGCAGTGTATACAAACGCAGCCAGCCAGCCAGCCTTACCCATATCAGAGAATTGCCAAAAATACATCAATAACGCAGGCGCCACCCCAAAAGAAATCATATCAGCCATGGAATCATACTGAGCGCCAAACTCACTTTGAGTATTGGTTAAACGTGCAACACGACCATCTAAACCATCCCAAAGCATTGCAACAAAGATTGCAACAGCAGCATCGGCATACTGACCTCTGGTTGCAAGAATGATAGCAAAGAAACCAGCAAATAAACCAAATGTTGTTAAAACATTTGGCAATAAGTAAACTCCTCTTTTCACTTTTTTATTGACTGTCATGATGCTATAAATTATAACGCCCAACTAAGTTGGGCGTTATAAAAGTTTTTCTAGTTCTTAGTTTGATCAACAATCTTGTTAATCCAAGGCATCATTGATCGTAGTGATTCACCTACTTGCTCAATTTGATGCTGACGCTGAACTTCACGACGCGCAGGAAGATCACCCACATTAGCCACAAACTCTTTAGCGAATGAACCATCCTGAATCTCACCCAAGATTTTTCTCATTTCTGCTTTTGTTTCATCAGTCACAATACGAGGACCACGTGTCACATCGCCATATTCAGCTGTATTTGAAATTGAGTAGCGCATGTTAGCAATACCGCCTTCATACATGAGATCAACAATAAGTTTTAACTCATGTAGACACTCAAAATAAGCCATCTCTGGCTCGTAACCTGCCTCAACTAGAGTTTCAAAGCCTGCTTGAACTAGTGCAGTTGTACCTCCACATAGCACAACCTGTTCGCCGAACAAATCAGTTTCTGTTTCTTCTCTAAATGTTGTTTCTAAAATACCCGTACGTCCGCCACCAATCGCTGATGCGTAAGACAGTGCAATTTCTTTTGCGTTGCCTGATACATCTTGTTGAACAGCAATTAAATCAGGGATTCCTCCACCTTTAACAAACTCAGAACGAACTGTATGACCTGGCGCTTTTGGTGCAATCATAATGATGTTCAAATCAGATCTTGGTTGAATCATATCATAATGAATATTTAAACCATGTGAAAAAGCTAAAGTTGCGCCTTGTTTGAGGTTTGGCTCGATATTATCAGTATAAATCTTAGCTTGAAATTCATCAGGTGCAAGAACCATGACTAAATCTGCCCATGCTGTCGCCTCTTCAACTGACTTAACTGTCAAACCTGAGTCAGTTGCTTTTTTCTCACTCGCAGAACCAGGTCGAAGACCGACTACTACATCTACGCCAGAATCTTTTAGGTTATTTGCTTGGGCATGACCTTGTGATCCATAACCAATAATTGTAACCTTCATGCCTTTAATGATGTTCAAGTCTGCATCTTTATCGTAATATCTATTCATTTTTTTCCTCTGTATTTAACGCACTTAATGTACTTTATGTTATTTAATCTTCTCTTCTTTGACAAACGCCAGTAACGCCTGTTCTAGAAACTTCTAAAATCTTAGATGCATCAATCGCATTTAAGAAATCATTAATTTTTTTACTTTGACCTGCTAATTCAATAAGATAAGTATCTTCTGATGCATCAAGTATCTTGCCTGCATATTTATCAATCAGCCTATCAATATCAGCTTGTGTATTTGGATCTACATCAACCTTGACTAGTAACAATTCTCGTTCAATATGCTCTGTCGCTGTAAGATCTGTTACCTTAACGACATCAATCAACTTATCGAGCTGTTTAACGATTTGGTCAATAACACTGTCATCACCTACACTTACAATTGTCATCCGTGAAAGTGTTGTGTCATTTGTTGCTGCTACTGTTAATGACTCAATATTAAATCCTCTGGCTGAGAATAATCCTGCAACTCTAGATAAGGCACCTGATTCATTTTCTAACAATACTGAAATAATATGTCTCATGGTTATACTAAGTTTAGTCCTTCATCATTAGTCGAAGCCATCTCGTCACGTCCTGCCAATAACATTTCATTATGTCCTGCACCCGCTGGAATCATTGGAAATACATTCTCATTTGGATCCGTCAGAATATCTAAAAATACTGTACGATCTTTTTGTTTAAACGCTTCAATTAGTGCTGGTTTTAGATCGGCTTCTTTTTCAACCTTAATACCGATATGACCATAACTTTCTGCTAATTTAACAAAATCAGGTAAAGCATCCATATACGACATGGCATAGCGTTTTTCATAAAAGAATTCTTGCCACTGACGCACCATACCTAAATAACCATTATTTAAATTAATAATTTTAACGGGTGTGTTGTATTGCAACATAGTTGAAAGCTCTTGCAACATCATCTGAATACTGCCTTCACCTGTCACACAAGCAACGTCCCTATCAGGATCGGCCAATTTGGCACCCATTGCTGCTGGCAAGCCAAATCCCATCGTTCCCAATCCGCCAGAATTAATCCAACGACGTGGCTCGTTAAAGTGATAGTACTGCGCAGCCCACATTTGATGCTGACCAACATCGGAGGTCACAATGGCTTCACCATTGGTTACTTCGTACAGGGCTTCGATCACGCTTTGCGGCTTAATTACGCCTTCTTTGGTTTGATAAGCCAACGAATCAATACTACGCCATTCATTAATCTGCGTCCACCAGGCAGAGATATCAGCTGTCTTTTTGCCTTTTAAAGCACTAATCAAATCTTGTAATACTGACTTTACCTCGCCCACAATTGGCACATCAACAGCCACATTCTTACCAATCGAAGAAGGATCAATATCAATGTGAATAATTTTTGCCGTTGGGCAGAATTTTTCTATATTTGCTGTAATTCGATCATCAAATCTTGCACCCACTGCAATCACACAATCTGAATCATGCATCGTCATATTGGCCTCATAAGTACCATGCATGCCAAGCATGCCTATGAATAATTCATCTTTAGCTGGATAAGCGCCTAGACCCATTAAAGTTTGGGTAATTGGAAAGCCTAATTGACGGGTAAATTCTCTAAGTTCGTGAGATGCATTACCAATAACACAACCACCGCCTGCATAAATAATGGGTTGTTTTGCTGTAACAATTAAATCTGCCGCCTTGGCAATTTGCTTACTATCGCCATGTACTTTAGGCTGATATGAGCGTAACTCAATAGCATCAGCAAAAGTAGGCTCTTCAATTTGAGCAATGGTAATATCCTTAGGAATATCAACTAACACCGGGCCAGGGCGGCCAGTACTAGCAATATGAAAGGCTTTTTTAATCGTTGAAGAAATTTGATTAATATCTTTGATTAAGAAATTGTGTTTAACACATGAACGAGTGATGCCCACCGCATCAACTTCTTGGAAGGCGTCGTTACCAATGAGTGGTGAAGGCACTTGACCTGAAATAACTACCATTGGAATAGAATCCATATGAGCCGTTGCTATACCAGTAACTGCATTAGTAATACCTGGGCCTGAAGTAACAAGCACCACACCGACCTTCCCGCTAGTTCTCGCGTAACCATCAGCTGCATGCGTCGCACCCTGCTCATGACGAACCAAAATATGTTTGATATCGTCTTGTGCATCTAATGCATCATAAATATGTAATACGGCACCGCCTGGATACCCGAAGATATGCTCTACACCTTCGTTCTTTAGGCTTTGTACTAATATTTGCGCACCATTCAACTTCATTGCTTTTTTCAAGAATAAAAACCTTCAGATTATACCTAAGGTACGTCTATTACAAATGCCTGTTTATAAGGAATTTTGCCAATCTTCAGAGTAGAATTTGATGGGTGAATCTTCAGCTTCAAAAGTCTCAATAGACCAAGTATTTGGCTGCTCAAGAATAGCTGACAGTAGCTGATCATTTAACAAGTGCCCAGTCTTATAACCTTCATAATGACCAATTAAATTACCACCCAATAAATACAGGTCACCGACAATGTCTAATATTTTGTGTTTAACAAATTCATTTTGGTAACGCATACCGTCTTCATTGAGCACGTCATCATCACTTAGGGCGATAGCATTGTCCATGCTGGCACCGAGTGCTAAATTTTGCCTTTGCATCATTTCAACATCTTTCATATAACCAAAAGTTCTAGCGCGAGAAATCTCCTTTAAATAGGATTGCTGAGCAAAATCGATACTGAGCGTTTGACCACTTTCTTTTACTTTTTTATGATCAAAATCAATCTCAAGTGTTACCTTGAAACCTTCATAAGGAGATACCTGCGCCCAAGAATCCCCGTTCGTGATTTTTACCGTCTTTTTAATGACAAAAAAACGCTTATGAGCATCTTGCTCTTCAATGCCGGCAGATTGTACCAAAAAAATAAAAGGTGCAGACGAGCCATCCATAATTGGTACCTCAAACGAGTCTAATTCAACCAGAACATTGTCAATACCAAGAGCTGAAAAAGCGCTCATTAAATGTTCTACAGTTGACACCTTAACACCTTGGTTTTCCAGACCGGTAGAAAGTACAACTTCATTCACAAAAGCGTTGTGTGCTCTTACTAACTTGCCGCCCACATCCATGCGCCTAAACACCACGCCATGATCAATCTCAGCAGGAATGAGTGTCATGTTGACCATGCCGCCGCTATGAATGCCAATACCACGCGCCTTAACGGTTTTTTTGATTGTTCTTTGTTTGATCATGAGTATGTATTAAAGCTTAAGGCTAAGATGCTCCTTGATTTTACCCAAAAAATTTCCTTGTTTGTTTAATTGTTTCTCTCTAAAATCAGCCTCATTAGGCTCAAACAACAACAAACCTAAAGCACACGCGTAAACCGGATCTTTAAGGTTTTTCTCAAACTGGACTTTTTTGGTTGTAATTTTGTCGATATTGACACGGCCAAATTTGGTTCTAATTCTGGAATAGCTTAATAACAACTCATCACAGCCAACAATCTTAGTGGCACCACCAGTTAAAACAAAGCCTGACTTAATTACCGTTCGACTACAAAGATTTTGATCCTTTAAATTCTTCGTAATATGTGAAAATAACGTCAAATAAGATTGCTCTATCACCTCAACTAAAGATTGGTGTGATAAATAACGCTCAGCATCTTCAGGGTCATCGATTTGTTGAAATAGAACTAATTTATCTTGCCTAATAAGCTTCCTTTGTGCGCAACCGTAGTCTATTTTTAATCGCTCTGCTTCTTCAAAAGAGGTGTCAAACGCATAGGCAATATCTTCAGTAATTTGATCACCTCCCTCTTGTATAACTGCACTATGTGTAATGCCACCTTGGGTAAATACTGATAAATTAGTCACGCCAGAGCCTATATCAACTAGACAAATACCATTGTATTTTTCATCTTGGGTGATATAAGTTTCGCTACTCGCCATTGAACTTAATACAATATTATTCAACCCAAAATCACTATTTCGGATAGTTTGCTCGATTGCGTTGACGCATTGGTTTGACACAGTCACAATATGCATGCTGACTTCTAGATTAGTTGCTATTTGACCAACAGGATGTTTAACAACAGTACCTTGATGGGTGATTGGATCTTTGTCTAATGTAAAATGATTAACAACACTATTAATAACTTGCTTATTAGCAGGCGTTGGAATTCCGCAAGCATTTTTAATAGCAGATTCTGCATCGTTCTCACTAACTTCATTTGTTGGTAAGAAGGTTTGGCCATCTCGGTTAATTATTGTTAAATTTGGATCAGATATATTCGTACTAACATTTAACAATTGTTTAATATCGCAACTTAAACAGGCATCTTTCACCACTTTTTTAATAGCTCGACTCGCTTGCTCTATATCAACAATTACCCCTTTTTCAACACCAGCAGAATCTCCCTTGGAATATCCAGCTACAGTGAACTTTCCATCTTCTTCATCAGCAAGTAAGACAACAATCTTACTACTACCGATATCAACACTCGCAATAAAATTACTATCAGCCATTTCGATACTCTTGTTCCGACTCTATAAAATCTAACCACTCATACAAATGATTCAATCCAACCACTTTCCCGCTTAATGCTTGCCTAAATTTTTTGGCATTAGGCTGAGCATGATACAAACCCAAAATATGCCGAGTCATTGAGCGAATCGGTACGCCTTGATCACTTTGGTTTTTCATGTACTCAATAAAGTCTAATAATACTTGTTCGCGACTCACTCTTGGTGTGTTTTGCTGATAAATTTGCGTATCGACATCAGCCAATAAGTATGGTTGATGATAGATTGTTCGCCCAAGCATAACGCTGTCTACTTTTTCTAAATGACTGATTGCGGCTTCTAAATGATTAATACCGCCATTAATACCGATGGTTAATGCTGGGAAATCTTGCTTAATTTGATACACCCAATCGTAATTGAGTGGCGGCACTGTACGGTTTTCTTTTGGACTCAAGCCTTTTAGCCAAGCCTTACGAGCATGAATAATAAACGTGTCACAACCTGCTTGTTCAACCGTGGTGACGAAGTTAACCAGCTCCTCATAGCTTTCCATATCATCAACACCAATACGTGACTTCACAGTAACGGGAATATCACTTGCTTGTTTCATGGCATCAACACACTCAGCAACCAGTTGTGGTGTTTGCATTAAACACGCACCAAAACTACCTGATTGAACCCTATTAGAGGGACAACCGACATTGATATTGACTTCATCATAACCCCAGTCTTGGGCAATTTTAGCGCACTGCGCCATCTCATTTGGATCACTGCCACCGAGTTGTAATACTAGCGAGTGTTCGTCTTCATGGTAGTCTAGTAGGCGTTTTTTATCACCATGCAAAATAGCTTTGCTAGTGATCATTTCAGTATAAAGCTGTGTGTGCTTAGACATGAGACGATAAAAATATCGACAATGTCGATCGGTCCAATCCATCATTGGCGCAACACTAAACTTATGCGGATAGTTCATCAACTAAAGTCTGTATGACAAAATTAACACTACTAGCAATAACCGTTACTCGATCGCCTGTAAAGTACTGAGTATTGGCAAAGTAAGCATCCTTAATATAAAACCCGAAACACACCATGCCCACTGGCTTATCCTGAGTGCTCCCCGTAGGACCAGCAATACCGGTAATTGAAACACTTACATCACTATTAGAATGCTCAGCAACACCTTTAACCATTGCTTGCGCCGTTTGCTCACTAACTGCTCCAAATTGCGTTAGGATTGATGGATCCACACCAAGCATGTCCACTTTAGCTTGATTGCTATAAGCAATGTAACCTCGATCAAAATAAGCTGACGACCCAGAGACACTGGTTAACAGTGAGGACAAATTACCACCCGTACAGGATTCTGCTACTGAAATAGTAAGTGAGTGCTCAATCAGTACTTGGGTCAAGGTTGCTAAGTTCATTTCAGGGCCGCTTGTACAATCTCAAAAATATCATTAGATAGGTTTTTAGTTGCCAAGATTTTTTCTAATTGTTGTTTTTGTAACGCTCGCAACTCTGGCGTATAACGTTTCCAATGATTGTAAATACTCACTAACCTGGCGCCAATTTGAGGATTAGAGGTATTAAGTTTAATAATTACCTCAGTCAATAACTCATAGCCCTGCTGGTTGTGAAACTGGACAAAATTTTGAGCAAAACTACCAATCACACTACGCAGTCGATTAGGTGTATTAAATGAGAACAATGCATGCTGCATTAATTGCTTAATGTTATCAACATTGCTCGCTGGCGCTAATGCTTGTGCAGCAAACCATTTGTCCATCACTTGGGTGTCATTTTGATAACGCTCAAACATTTCTGTAATTGCCATATCTTGATATGGATTGTCAATGGCCAATAATGCGTTAAACCCACCGAGTCGATCACTCATACAATTGGCTGCACTAAATTGAGTATAAGCTAATTCAAATTCGCCGCCTTTAACCAAATAATACAAGCAAATGTTTTTCAATGATCGGTTGCCGACTGCTTCTGGTGTTAGTTCATAATCATCTTGTGTATTAAGCTTGGCATAAGTCGTTAACAATAAAGATTTAAAACGCTGAATAATCTTTTCAATGACCGCTTCTCGCTTGCCTCGAATCTCAAGTACGTCTATCTCATCAACACGTAAATGTAAGAATCGCTCTGATGGTAGCGTTATCATTTCACTCACCAACGAGTTGTCTATTTCATTATTTAGTACTTTTTCGAAAGTATCAAATAATGTTACTTCATCCACTTGATTAGGATCCAGAATTAAAGATAGCCACAACTCTTGAGCATTGTCCCAACGACTAAACGCATCCGTGTCATGCTCACACAAAAACATTCTTTGCTCGAGACTCAGATTTGATATGAGTTTAATTGGCGCTGAAAAACTTCGAAGCCAAGATGGAGTCGGCTCACATTCTAAATCTTTGAACTGATAAGTTTTTTCGCGCTCATCAAGTACCAATACGCCTTGATCTATCTCATGACCTTGATCATCCATCAAACCATAACGAATTGGCAAATAATAAGTATGCTCGCCAAGTTGCGTAATTATGGCGCTATAAGTTTTGCTATTAGCATCATAGTGGGTTTTAATCTCTACCTCGGGTGTACCTGGTTGTGAATACCAAGTCATGAATGACTCAAAATCAAAATCATTAACATCACCCATGGCACTCACAAAATCATCAATGGTCACAGCTTGACCATCATGGCGCTCAAAATAGAGTTTCATACCTTTCTGAAAACCTTCCTCACCTAAAAGAGTGTGAATCATACGAATCACTTCTGCACCCTTCTCATAAACAGTAAAAGTGTAGAAATTATTCATCTCAATATAAGACTCTGGTCTCACAGGGTGTTTCATCGGACCCGCGTCTTCAGCAAACTGGAAAGTACGCAAGCCATTTACATCTTCAATACGTTTAATCGCACGTGAGTGCAAATCAGAGGTAAATTCCTGATCTCTAAAAACAGTTAAACTTTCCTTTAAACTAAGTTGGAACCAATCCTGACAGGTAACTCGATTACCGGTCCAGTTATGAAAATATTCATGCCCAATCACCGCCTCAACATTAATAAAATCTTTATCAGTCGCCGTATCAGGGTTGGCCAATACACAAGCTGAATTAAAAATATTTAGACCTTTGTTTTCCATGGCGCCCATGTTGAAATCATCGACTGCCACAATCATATAAATGTCTAAATCATATTCAAGACCAAAGCGCTGCTCGTCCCAGGCAAAAGAACGCTTAAGCGAAGCCATAGCGAATTCAGTTTTATCAATGTTATGAGACTCAACGTAAATCTTGAGTGCTACTTCATTGCCTGACAAGGTTGTGTAAGTATCTTCCAATACATCAAAGTCACCAGCGACCAAAGCAAATAAATAGCATGGCTTAGGGGTAGGATCATGCCAAGTCACCTCACCTGGTTTAGAGGTGATCAAATTGCCATTGCTGAGCAAGACTGGATAACGCGTAGAATCAGCCTTGATATGAGTAGTAAACACGCTAAGCACATCAGGTCTGTCTAAATAATAAGTGATTTGTCTAAAGCCATGCGCCTCACACTGCGTGCAAAAATTACCGCTTGATTGATATAAACCATTCAGACTAGTATTTTTTTCAGGGTGAATGCGTGTGGTAATTTCTAAAACAAACTCATCTCCGAGGTCACTCAATTCTAAACCGCCCTTGACTAACTGATAAGCAGGCTCTATGCCATCAATCAAAATAGAAATTAGTTCTAGATCAACACCATTTAAAAATAAGACATTGGATTGATTACTTGAAGTTGAGTTTTGATAATAATTAACCTTAGATGAGACAATCGTCTCATCTTCAAACAACTCAAAACTAAGCTCAGTAGTGTGAACTAAATACGCACTCGGTTGATAGTCTTTACGATAAATCGGTTTTGGATCTACAGTGCTAATAATATAACTCCCAATATTAGTCGATAAACAACAAAGGGTAAAAGCCCAATAGTGTCTAATAATTTAATAAAAAAAACAATGATGGCATAAGCGCTCAGTGCTGAAATAATAAAGCCTAAACTCAGCAACGCCCAATCAACCGCTTGGGGCTGACTGTACAAATCTAACAACATTAACATCGAGGCAAGTGCAATCACCGGAATAGAGAGTAAAAATGCAAACTGGGTTGACATTTGTCTAGACAGGCCGATTAACAAACCAGCAGTAATGGTAATACCGGATCTTGAGGTGCCTGGAATCAATGCTAAAGCTTGCATCATCCCCACAAAAATAACATCAAACCAATTAATAGATTCTCTAGGTTTATTGTTCTGTGTGTTAATCCAACTAGCAAAGCCCAACAAAACACCAAACAATAAGGTTGAATAGGCGATCACTTCTAATGATCGGAGATTTAATGCAATAAAGTCTTTAAACAACAAACCTGCAAGCCCCACTGGAATGGTAGCTAATAACACACCCCAAGCCAGCTTAGAGTCACCAATGGTTTGTCGTTTAATAATTGAAGTATAAAAATCACAAGATAGGCTACGAATGTTAGATTGATAGTAATACACAACGGCCGCTAGTGTGCCCAAATGCACTACTACATCGAAAGCTAAACCTTGATCGGGCCAATCTACTATCTTTGGCACTAGAATTAAATGTGCTGACGATGAAATCGGTAAGAACTCACTCAAGCCTTGAATCAATGCCAATACAATGGTTTGAAAAATATCCATGCCTATAATTTATAAGTTAAATCTTGCTCTGAAAACCCT
>FPHW01000025.1_pt1 | contig 32976 bp, 29 predicted proteins | sample 1057471 | NCBI WGS metagenome assembly FPHW01 (sample SAMEA4473329, study PRJEB15554) | hydrothermal vent metagenome | biome: marine basaltic hydrothermal vent biome; feature: marine hydrothermal vent; material: water | place: Pacific Ocean | collected 2011-06-14/2011-07-23 | depth 1685 m | reverse complement strand
CTTTTGGCTTGGACAAAGTGTGAAAGTTGCTGATTGACATCAAACTCTTGCAAGGCAAAATTATCAATTTTCTCTAAATAAGACACCTCCTGTGACACGATCTCATTTTCAGTTAATGGCGGTGGCTCTTTGCCTTGTAAAACAATTAATGAATACGAGAGTGCTTCTATCAAAAGCCACATAGTGCCAATAATCACTATAATGAAAACCGTGATTAACAGATTGTGTTTTAGTTGAAAACTGACCATTATGATTCAAAAAAATCTTTATAAAAAAATTAGTGGTATTTATGCCATCACTCCTGACAAAACACTTGATCTAAATTTGGCTGAACAAGCCATCGAACAACACCAAATTAATATCTTGCAATATCGACACAAAACAACTGATACTTTAATTAAGCTTAATGAGGCTAAACAATTACAACAGCTGTGTTTAAGACATAATACTTTATTTATCATCAATGATGATATTAACCTAGCTGAAAAAATAAACGCCGATGGCGTACATCTGGGCAAGAATGACGCATCAATCCAATACGCTCGGCAACAATTAGGTGGTCATGCTATCATTGGCATGTCGTGTTACGATGATATTAATTTAGCTAAACAAGCCCAAGATCAAGGTGCTAATTATGTGGCTTTTGGTGCATTGTTCCCATCTAATACTAAGCCCAACGCAATAAACTGCTCACTAGACACTATTGCTCAAGCCAAACAAGTGCTAAATATTCCCATTGTTGGTATCGGTGGCGTTAACTTTAAAAATCAACAGCAAGCTTTTGATGCAGGTTGTGATGCAGTGGCGATGATTAATGCTTTATTTCAATCAGCTGACTAACCACAGGGCAGTAAAGCGCGCATTTAATATCATTGTCATAAATTTCATTAAGCGTTTCTTTATAAAAGAACAATTGTTTAGCATGTTGTGATTGTTGTCTGCTAATAAATTGAGTGAGTGACTCACCTTGTGCTGGCTCGGCCGTCTTAAAGTCGATAATCCATAAAATATTATCATCAATAAACATCCGATCTATCACGATGGTGTGCTCATGAGTAACAAACTCAGCCTCGGTTAATGTTGAAGGCCGATCCTTAAACAACCAGTTAAATTGTGGATCTTGTTTTGTGTTGCTCAACAACCTTAAAACAAATGCAACCCACTCATCTAGATCACTAGGTGAGGTGCCAATTTCTATCAACCTTGCCGCAATACTTTCTGCACTAGGTTCGAATAATACATGTTCATAATATTGATGCACCAACGTGCCTAACAAACTCTTAAACAAACGTTCAAAATTTTGTTGATACTCTAGCACTTCGCCTTGCTCACGTGGCTTATTGGTTGGGGTTTCAATTTGTTCAACACGCTGTAATTGTGGCACATCTGGTTTGAGCGGACTGGTTTGGACTTCAGGTGTTTGCAACTGATCAAATTCACCTTGATAGAATGTAATTAATAACGCTAATAAACTTTTAGAGGTAGCTTGATGAGATTGATTTACTGCACCTAATAAATGCAAATTATTCTTAGCGCGTGTCATTGCCACATAAAGGAGGCGCATAGTTTCAAATTTATTTTGCTGTGCTTCAATAAATTTTAAATAACTATAGGTATTGCTCTCATCCGTATCAAGTGCTGACTTAATCGGTGCTAATAATAAGGACTGATCAGCAAACTCCCTCATGTGCATTATCGGTGAGTCATCATGACGAGGAGTTCTGCCCAAGCCAGGAATAATCACTGTATCAAATTCCAAGCCTTTGGACTGATGAATGGTCATTAATTTCACAACTGCTTTTTCACTAGGTGCATAAAAATCTTCCAATGCGACCTCAATAGTTTCAACATTGAGAAATTGCTGTTGCTCACAATCGTCAATGATTTGTAAAAATTGGTCTCTAATCATAGACTCTGGCAACGACAATGACTGCGTAATACCAAGTTGATCAATCGCATAGGTTAACAATTCGACAAAATTAAATCGACCTTGATTATCAAGTACATCCTGCAAACAGTGGTAAACATGTTGCGCTCTTTTTTGTCCATCTTTGCTAAGCTTATTCAACACGTCGGCATCAGCCAACTGCTCGTAAATAATACTCTCATCATTCTTAGATAAAACCAACAAGTCTTCCAACAACAAGCCGCACCAGGGTGATCTCAATACACTCAGCCATGCCAGCTTATCGCCTAAATGCATCAATGCCCTAGCCAGTGAAAACAAATCTCGGGTTAATAAGTGATCTTTTAATGGTGTAGTTTTAAGCGATTCAAAATGAATATTGTGTTGTTTAAATAGCTGAGCAATTTCCCTCAAGTGCGATCGGTTTCTCACTAGTACCGCTACTTCACTTGTAGGTTTGTCAGTAAGCGAGGATTTGACAATATTCAGTACTGTTTCCGCTTCAAGTTGAAACTGATCATAAGCAAACGGATGGAAAACAATCGCTTGATTATTAACCACGTCTGAAGCGGAATTTGAGGGTGAATAACTGATTGCACCTTGATAAATGTCTTCGTTGGTGGGGAATATATACTGGAAGAATTTGTTATTGCCTTCAACAATGCTTTGTGATGAACGAAAGTTTGTACTCAGTACTAATGAGGTTGGCTTAATGCTAGCAATACCTTGTGCTTTGACTTGCAAAAATAACCCAACTTGTGACTCTCTAAATCGGTAAATAGACTGCATAGGGTCGCCCACCAAAAATAAGGTCTTACCATCGCCTACTTGCCAATTTTTAATAAGCTTTTCAATGGCATTAAACTGAGAAGTTGAAGTGTCTTGAAACTCATCAATCAGCAAATGTTGTACTTTATAATCTAAAAATAAAGCAATATCACTGATGCTAGAGCGATCATCTAATGCCTGATTAGCGAGCAAAGCCACTTCGATAAAGTCATAGGCCTGTTCGTGCTCAAAGTACAAACTGAGCTGGGCCACACACAGCTTCAATACTTGTGCAATAATGGCTAAAGTATGAGTCTGAGCTTTAGAAAAATCAACATCAGGCAACTGTGTTACCTGATGTAATGCCTCTCTTAATGATTCTCGCTCAGATAGCGAACGTAACAAATCAATCAGTTCATTTTTTTGCGTCTTAAGCTCTACGGGAAAGCCATTATTTTTATTGAGACTCTTGCGCCATAATCCACCCTTGGTTAAACACAATGATTGAACACTTTGCCACCTGGTAAGGTCTGAGACCTCATGACCTGGTAAAGACTGAACTTGTCCATATTCGTGTTTAGCACTCGATGACATCAATGCAAAAAACTGACTGCTCAAATGTTGTTTGGCTATTTTCTCCAACCTGATTAAGTGCTGTACGACAATCTTCTCAGCACTAACTTTAAGAACGTCAGGATCTAGTGCATCACCTCGATACAAACGCGTTAACCATTGATCGCGCTTAGACAGCATCTGCATAATCAATCGGTAAAACTTCTCAACATTATTGTCTAAATACAGCAACAAGGTCGAAATCGATTTTCCATGCTGCATATCATCAATCATCAATAGCGTTTGAATAGCGGCTTGTTTGTATGCTCGACCTCGCTCCCAATTTTGCGCCATAATACGAGGCGGAACCAATTGTGATCGTAAAGGATAGCGACTGGTAATCAAACTGGATAAGCCGTCAATAGTGGAAATTTTAAGGCGTTTTGGATTTTGTAATAACTGCCAGCCTCTGTCGTTCGAACGCCCCATAACATCTAAAGCAAGATCATAAGTAATTTGCTTATGTGACTCTCTTGGTCGAGATCGGTTGGTTGATTTTAAAGAAGACAAAACACGCTCGGTGAGTTCATCAACTGCCTTATTAGTAAAAGTCATGGCAATGACGTTTTCGGGATCTGAGCAAGTGGATAAAAGCTTTAAATAACGCTGAGTCAATAACTCTGTTTTGCCTGAACCGGCTGGGGCTTGAACAATATAAGATTGTGTAATGTCTAGGGCTTCGTCTCTTTGAGCTTGGTCGTTCACATTGAATCAGGTGCGCTAACGCCCAGCAATCCTAGTCCGTTCGATATAACTTGTTTAACCGCACTAATCAATTGTAACCTTGAGTTTTTAAGTGTGGCATCTTCTACCAAAAATTCACTACTATTATAATAACTATGGAAATCACCTGCTAATTCACGCAAATAATAAGCCAATACATGCGGCTCATAATTAAGTGCCGAAGATTGCAATACATCCTTGTAACGATTGAGTTGCTTAATCAGTGCAGTTTCTGCCTCATTGTTTAATAGTGACAAATCTACTGCCGATGAATCTCCAGTATTTTGTTTAAGCACTGAGCAAATACGCGCATGAGCATATTGAATGTAGAACACTGGGTTTTCGTTGGTTTTAGACTTGGCCAAATCCAAATCAAAATCCATATGCTGCTCTGATTTACGCAAAACATAAAAGAAGCGTGCAGCGTCATTGCCCACTTCATTGCGCAACTCTTCAAGGGTAACAAATGAGCCACTACGAGTCGACATGGCTACTTTTTCGCCACCACGATACAAATTAGCAAATTGCACCAATAAAATTTCTAACTTATCAGCATCGTTTCCGAGTGCTGTAACAGATGCCTTAACCCTCGCAATATAGCCATGATGATCCGCACCCCAAATATTAATAATTTTGTCATAACCACGTTCAAATTTTTCAAGGTGATAAGCAATGTCAGAGGCAAAATAAGTGTGCATACCATTGTCTCTAACCACAACACGATCTAAGTCATCGCCAAAATCAGTGGTTTTAAACCAAAGGGCGCCATCTTGCTCATAGATATGGCCTGATGCTTGCAATGCTTCAACCGTTGTCTTCGACAAACCACTATCCACCAAAGATTGTTCAGAAAACCATTGTTTATAGTCAACGCCAAATTCTGCTAAGTCTGTTTTAATACCACTTAAGATGCCATCAATGGCCAAATCAAATATAGTTTTATAATCGTCGCCTAACAAGACTTTACAATTGGCAATCAAATCATCAATGTGTTTCTCTTTATCACCGCCATCTTTTTCATCGGCACTAACACCATCAAAAATATCGAATTTTTCAATACCATTGACTTGCTTAGCAATGTCAAAAATGTAACTGCCTTTGTAACCATTATCTGGGAATTTATCGGTTTCAATATAACGCAAGTAAACTGATGTGGCCAAAATATCCATTTGACGACCCGCATCATTCACATAGTATTCATTGTCAACTTCAAAGCCAATGGCACGTAATAAGTTCGCCACAGTTGCGCCATAAGCCGCGCCACGACCATGGCCTACATGCAGTGGTCCAGTCGGATTAGCTGAAACAAACTCAAGCAAAACTCGTTGATTAACACCAAAATCAGACATTCCGTATTCATTGCTTTGATCTATAATTTGATCAATTACAGAAGAATTGGAGCCTTGCGACATAAAGAAATTAATAAAGCCAGGGCCAGCGATTTCTGTTTTTTCAATCTCAGTACTATCAGCAAGATTAGCAACTATCTTTTCTGCCAATACTTTGGGTGCACACTTAGCTTGCTTAGACAATACCAAAGCAATATTTGAAGCAAAGTCACCCTGAGTTTTGTCCTTAGAATGGTCAATGCGAATATTGTCAGGCACCTCACTAAGTACACCATCGACTACCAGCGAAGCTAAACTTTGTTCTAATAGTGCATGTAATTGTTCTTTCATAGTTGTCTAGTGCGCCTGTTGCCAAGAATCCCCAATACCGACATCGACCACCAGTGGGATATCCAACTTATAGGTGTCGCTCATCAATGCTTGTATTTTATTAGCAAACTCATCCGCTTTTGTAGCTTTCACTTCAAAAACCAATTCATCATGCACTTGCATGATCATTTTAATCTCATCGTTATCTTGACCAATCCACTCATCAACATCGAGCATGGCTTTTTTAATAATATCGGCCGATGAGCCTTGCATTGGTGCATTGATGGCAGTGCGTAAAGCATGTTGTTGTAACATCTTATTTTTAGCATTAATCTGTGGCAAATATAAACGCCTCCCTAGCACTGTCTCAACATAACCTTGAGCTTTGGCAGTCTCTTTGGTGTTGTCCATATAATTCAACACACTTGGATAATTTTCAAAATATGCATCAATGTATTGTTTGGCTTCAGTTCTAGAAACATCAATTTGTTTGGCTAAACCAAAGGCGCTCATGCCATAAATCAAACCAAAATTAATGGCTTTGGCATTGCGACGATGATCTTTAGTCACCTCATCAACAGGCACATTAAACATCATCGATGCTGTAGCGCTATGCACATCAACATTGTTATTAAAAGCTTCTAATAAATGTGCGTCTTTTGAGATATGAGCCATGATGCGCAACTCAATTTGCGAATAATCAGCTGCAATAATCACATTGCCTTCACTGGCGATAAACGCCCCTCTGATACGTGCACCTTGCTCTGATCGAATCGGAATATTTTGAAGGTTTGGGGTTGATGATGAAAGGCGTCCTGTTGCCGTAACTGCCTGATGGTACGAGGTATGTAATCGTCCTGTCTTAAGATCAATTTGCTTTGGCAGGGCTTCAAGATAGGTTGAGTTAAGCTTGGTCAGGGTACGATAGCTCAAAATCAAATCTACTAATGGATGATCCAAAAGTTTTAATGCTTCTTCATTGGTCGATGGAGCACCTTTTGGTGTTTTCTTTTTCGCTTCTAGACCTAAGCCTTCTTCACTAAATAAAATTTGCTGGATTTGTTTCGGAGACTCTAGGTTAAATACATCGCCTACCATTTCAAACGCTTGCGCCTGAATCTCGTTCATCTGCGCGACAATATCTCTTTGCTGTGCATAGAGTGAGTCAACATCAAGCTCCACACCATTACGTTCCATGCGTACCAATACATTAATCAAAGGCACTTCCAAGGTTTGATAAAGTTTAGCAAGTTTTGGATATTGAGCCAAGTCATCTTCCAATACTTGATTGAGCTCATGTGTGACAATCACATCCTCACAGGCGTAAGGAAAAGCCTCATTCAAACCAACTTGGTTAAAGGTGATTTGTTTTTTTCCTTTGCCGGCTACATCAGAGAAATTGATGGTCTGGTGATTCAGATAATGCATCGACAGATCATCCATATTATGTCGAGTTGCTACCGAATTCAAACAATAAGACTTCACCATTGTGTCGTCAATAATGCCGTTTAATTCCACATTATAATTAGCTAAAACATGCGTGTCGTATTTTAGGTTTTGACCAACTTTGTTGATTGATTCACTTTCTAAAATAGGCGTTAATTTTTCTAGCACATCATCAAAATCCAATTGCTTTGGTGCGTCTAAATAATCATGCCCAACCGGCACATAAAAACTGTCTTTATCAACTAAAAACACCCAGCCAACAATAGCTGCATTCATATAATCAAGTGAGGTGGTTTCCAAATCAAGCACAAAGGATTGACTTTGTTCCAGCCTTTGAAATAAAGCTTCAAAGGTGTGTGTATCTAACACTAATGTTTGAGAATAGTCAGCCAATAAGTCAGTCGGTGGTGTTGCAACCTCAGAGGTCTCAATTAATGGCTCGCTAGCCTGTACCGCTCGTGGCTTAGGACTGTTTGTTCCGCTCGCAACATTAAGCTGTTTAAGCCACATTGCAAACCCGAATTGTTGATATAAACTTGCTAATTTGGTATTGTCTGGGCCCGGTTCATCAGTGAGAATATCACAAGGCAAATCAACATCAAATTTTAGTTCTACTAATTTGTGAGATAAGTCCAACAAATCAAAACTAGCACGGAGCTTCTCACCTACTTTGCCTGTTACTTGATCGGCATTTTCTTTGACCCCGGCAATATTGCCATAGGCTTCTAACCACTTAATAGCTGTTTTTGGACCTACGCTGGGTACGCCAGGAATATTGTCAGCACTATCGCCAGTTAGTGCTAAGAAATCCATAATTTGGTCTGGACGTACGCCCATTTTTTCCATGACGCCTTCATGGTCATACAACTTACCCTTCATATCAAGCTGAGAAATATTATCGCCCACCAATTGCATCAAATCCTTATCGCCACTGGCAATAATGGTTTTAATATTATTTTGATCAGCACACTGACTCAGTGTGGCGATCACATCATCTGCCTCAACCCCAGGCACACAAATAAAATGAAAGCCCATGGCGCGGATAATCTCATACAGTGGCTCTATTTGCATGACTAACTCTTCATCAGCTGGTTTTCTATGGGCTTTATATTCTGGGTAAATATCATGCCGATGGTTCTTGCCTTTGGCATCAAAAATCGCAATAATTTTGGCCTGTGGATAATGACGTTGTAAATGTTTAATGGCATTCACTACCCCAAACATCGCCCCCGTAGGAAAGCCATCTACATTGGTTAAATTTTGAGAAAGGGTAGAAAAATAAGCCCGAAACAAAAAGGCTGATCCATCCATTAAAATGAGTTGATGCGACATGGGTTAAATTTTACCAATTTTTACCGATCAAGATAAGACTTAACTCGCATCTTGCAAGTATAAAATAGGTTTTATTTTATCTTATTTCTGTGACCACACCTCAAACACTCATTAGCGCCAATAATATCAGTCTCAGTCATCATGGCAAGAGCATACTGGACAAAGTAAGTTTCGAATTAAAGCAAGGCGAATTTATTACTTTGATTGGCCCTAATGGCGCTGGTAAAAGCTCGCTCATCAAAGTTTTGCTCGGTCTGACTAAAGCCGATAGTGGCAACATTGAACGCGCAAATAATATCAAGTTAGGTTACACGCCACAGACCTTTAAACCAAATCCATTTATTCCAATTTCAGTTATTGACTTTCTCAACCTTAATCAAAAAGTCAATCAGAGCTTTTTGCATGAAACTGCCACACTCACTGGCACCGAAAGTTTGCTAGACTCACCCTTAAAAAATCTTTCTGGTGGTGAATTACAACGCGTGTTACTCACACGCGCACTGTTAAATAAGCCCAATGTCTTAATTCTTGACGAGCCCGCTCAGAACCTCGATGTGAATGGGCAAATGCACTTGTACAAGCTGATTCAAAACATTCACCAACAGCAAGGTTGTGCGGTACTTATGGTTTCACATGATCTACATAGAGTGATGAAGGAGTCAACTCAGGTGTTGTGCTTATATCACCATATTTGTTGCATTGGGCAGCCCGAATCTATTCTCAAAGATTCACAATTTAATGATTTATTTGCTGACCAGATGGATGATTTAATGGCCACTTACGAACATCACCATAATCACTGTCACGATGATTAGTTGGCAAAAAGCTTGACAGAAGCTCTTTGTAAGAATTTAGCTTTAGTTACTTCAACCACCACATCCCATCTACCTTTTAATGGTAGGTTAACTTGAGCCTGGTAAGAGTCGTTATCAAAAGTCATTGGCAAGGAAAAATCTTGCTTTTGTTCTAGTGGTCGATAAAAATACAACATCACTTTAGCACCCATTAAGGTCTTGCCATATTGTGCACTACTAGCTTGATAAACCTGCGGTACTTGATGAGTAACGGATGCTGGAACAGATAAATCCAACGTCCAACCTTGTTCTGCTAAACGCTTTTTAGAGCCTAAAGTATCGGCATAAGCTTCACCGCTCAAGTAGGCATCTTCCACCACTAAACCTGGATGAGTTTCCAATGCGGTGTTAATACGATACACAGTAGAGCCCACCAAAATTAAAAACAACACCAGCATTGACACCATCATTGGGCTTTTATGAAAAGTCATTGCATTAAACCATTAAGGGGAAGCAAAGAACGAGGCTCTTTCTAAAGTAGCACTATTACTCTTAATCAAAAACACAACCTGATCATCATCAATATCACGCTCAAAAGCCTTCAAATAAATATAAATCGACTTAACATTGCCTGAGGGTATGACGATACCACTGTGTCCTTTTTGAGATTTTAAATGCTTAATAGTACTCTTAAAACTCACATCAATTAACATCGGCTGATCGGTTTTATTCATCACTTTGAGCTCATACTTATTACGAATTGAACCATCAGATAATTGTACGTATAGTGGCGTTCTACCATGCAATATATTGAGCTCCATTGGAGCAATATTAAACATACCATAAGTCAAAATTGATAAGGCTGTTAGTAAAATTGCAGAGTAGGCAATAACCCTAGGACGCTTATATAAAGCTTTTAGTGGCTTATTAAATTTCATTTCATCGAATGAAGTATAACGAATCAAGCCTTTAGGTTTACCTACCTTAGTCATCACTGAATCACAAGCATCAATACATAAACCACAAGTAATACAGCCATATTCTTGTCCTTTACGAATATCGACACCGGTTGGACACACAGCCACACATTGACTGCACTCAATACAATCACCCTGGCCTTCGATATATTCACCTTTATTGAGTTTTCCACGTGGCTCACCGCGATAATAATCGTATGTAGGCATAATGGTTTGCTTGTCAACCATCGCACCTTGAATACGCGCATAAGGACAAACCCACAAACACGTCTGTTCACGCATATGACCTGCAAATGTATAAGCACCAATGGAAATAAACATTGTGATTGATAAAGTAGTGCTAGAAGCACTGCCATCGAAATAATCAGCCCACGATACGCCAAAATACAACATCCAAGTGATGCCTGAGAGCAGTGCGATAGCGAACCAAACCAAATGTTTGCTGACTTTAATCCTAATTTTGGTTAAATCCCAAGGGGATTTTTCTAACTTTCGGCGCTTATCCGGCGTGCCCTCAAAGTATGCTTCTACTTTGGTGAAAATATCCGTCCAAACTGTTTGAAAACAAAAATAACCACAGAACACCCGACCCAAGACTGTGGTCATTGCTGCTAATAAAATAGCTAAGAACAATAGCACCATGGTCAGCATCCAAAGATCTTGTGGGAAGATGGTAATATCGAACAAATGATACTGTCTTTTTTCAATATCAAACAAAATGGCTTGTTGACCATTCCAAATCACATATGGACCAATAAAAAACGGCATCCATACCAACATTGCGATCCATTTTACCAATCTAAACTTGCCTTTCATGCGCTTGGCATGAACGGTTTTTTCACCTAGGTTTTGCGCCCATTGCTCGCCTTCCGTATACAGATTATCAACTTGAATAGATTTTTGACTCACGCACTCTTACTGGGTTTAATGATTTGTCAACATCATATCATTAATGGGGGTTACTCACGCATTAGTATGCATCAATAATACGTTTAAGTCTTAAGCATAAAATGTGCCTCTGATATAATGTTCAATTTTATTAAAGAACTTAGCATGAAAGATATTATTGAAGCGGCTTTTGAAGACAGGGTCAACCTTAACCCCCAATCAGCCAGTACAGAAATCAAACAAGCAGTAGCTGAAGCTATCCATTTACTCGATTCCGGTCAAGCGCGTGTTGCCGAGCAACAAGGCGTTGGCGACTGGACGGTTAACGAGTGGTTAAAAAAAGCGGTGCTACTTTCTTTCAGATTAGAAGACAATGTGCCAATGTCGGGTGGTTTTACTCAATACTATGACAAAGTACCTTCAAAATTTGCCGACTTAACACCAGAAGAATTTAAAGCAATGGGTGTTCGTGTAGTACCACCAGCCAGTGCACGTCGTGGCTCTTTCATCGCACAAGATACGGTACTTATGCCAAGTTATGTGAATATCGGCGCCTATGTTGATTCAGGCACTATGGTTGACACTTGGGCAACCGTTGGTTCATGTGCACAAATTGGCAAAAACGTTCACCTATCTGGTGGTGTTGGTATTGGTGGTGTGCTAGAACCTCTACAAGCCAGTCCAACGATTATTGAAGATAACTGCTTTATTGGCGCAAGATCAGAAGTAGTCGAGGGTGTGATTGTCGAAGAGGGTGCGGTAATTTCAATGGGTGTTTACATTGGACAATCTACCAAAATCTTTAACCGAGAAACCGGTGAGGTAACTTATGGTCGGATCCCTGCAGGTTCAGTGGTTGTATCTGGAAACCTTCCATCTAAAGATGGCACATACTCACTTTACTGTGCAGTAATTGTTAAGCAAGTAGATGCTAGAACTAGATCTAAAGTTGGCATTAATGAGCTGTTGAGAGGTATATAAACTTTAATAAATGGAAATTCTATTCTTTACAAAGAAAATAATTGCTTTCTTTGTTGAACCTTTAGGCCTCATACTCACAACAGGACTTATTGGTTTATATTTTCTAAATAAATCTGCTTACACAAAGGCCAAGTTTTTCTTAAGTTTTAGTATATTTTTACTGTTATTTTTAAGCTATCCACCTGTTGGAAATTCTTTAACTCAACGGTTAGAATCTCAATATAGTAAATATGATTATAAAAACAATGATATTTTGTATATTCATATATTAGGTAGTGGACATTATGACAACAGTAAATGGCCTTTATCTGCTCAAATTGGTAATGCTAGTTTAAAGAGAACGATTGAGGGAATATCGATTTATAAAAAACTCAACAACCCTAATATTAAGTTAATTTTTACGGGTTATGCAGGCCCTGGTAACAACACAACCAACGCTGAGATAAACGCCTCAATTGCTAAGATAGCAAGCATTAGTAATAAAAAAATAATCATTAACGGTAAACCAAAAGATACTGAAGAAGAAGCTATTTATAATAAATCTCTTACAGAGGGGAAACCATTTGTATTAGTTACTTCAGCATCGCATATGCCCAGAGCAATAAAGTTATTTGAAGGTATTGGACTTAAACCCATTCCTGCACCAACAGACTTTAAAAGGATTGACATAGAGCTTATATCAGCACCAAGCATCGGATCACTGCAAAAATCTAGGATTGCTATACATGAGTTATTAGGTATTGCTTGGTCCTACTTAGCTCATTAGAACCAAAAAAAAACCCGCCTTACGGCGGGTTTTTTTTGGTATTTTATATGTTACTTACGTGTAAACAATGCATAGATCACAGCAACTGCCGCTAAACCTACTAAACCATGCGATCCAAGACTACCAACAATACCTGTTATAGTGCCGATTACATCGCCACCAATAAATGGTACGCCTGCTGCGCCTGTACCGAAGATTACTTGAACCACAATGGCTAAAGCAATTAAAGCCAAACCAGCTTCAGTGAGTTTTTTGATTGTGTTGATAACAGTATCAAACATATATCTTCCCCTCTTTAGTTATAAAAACCCCAACTTTTTTGTTGGTTATTTGTTTTTTACGCTTTTTACATGATTTGTCAAGCAATTTTTAGTTCAAAATGGGATATTTATTTGAAAAAAATAGACAAAACTCATGAAAAGTGGTGTTTTTACAACAAGATTAACCCTTACAGGCTAACGGATAATGCGATTCCAGCAAAAATCACTATGCCAATGAAATTATTATGCAAAAAAGCTCGAAAACAAGCATTTTTTTCTCGATTTTTGATTAAATATTGATGATAAATCATTAAAAATGCACTTAAAATTAGTGAAATGTCGTAAAAAACAGTTAAATTGAAAATTTCTGAAATGTTAATTAGCACCAATAATAGACTAATTTGTAGAATTCCGATGATCAATTTATCATATTTCGCGAATAAAACAGCGGTCGACTTGACGCCAATTTGTAAATCTTCTTCACGATCGGCCATCGCATACATGGTGTCATAAATCACCGTCCAAATCACCGTCGCTAAAAAAACCCACCAAGCTGAGTTAGTAATATTGTTATTACTAGCAGCAAACGCCATCGGCACACTCATAGCAAACGCCAAGCCTAGTACAAACTGCGGTAAGTGTGTCCAGCGTTTGGTAAATGGATAAAGTATTGCCAATACGCCGGCAATGACCGCAAGTTGGATGGTTAAAATATTGGTCATGAGTACCAAACCAAAAGCGATTAGCATTAATGTAAAGAACAGTACTAAGGCTGATTGAGTACTAATCTCGCCAGAAGTAATTGGCCGGTGTTGAGTGCGTTGAATAAGTTTATCAATTTTACGATCAGCATAATCGTTAATCACGCAGCCTGCTGAACGCATCAACGTCACACCCAGTACAAAGATAATCAGTAAATCAAGTCGTGGTAATCCATCCGCTGCTAAAAACAATGCCCACAGCGTTGGCCACAACAATAAGTAGATACCAATCGGTTTATCAAGGCGCATGAGACGAAAGTAAACATTCATAATTGGTCTATAAATATTTGTAATTCCTCTGACAACGGTGCATTTACTTTTTGGATCTCATTCGTCAGTGGATTGGTAAATGTTAATTGATGTGCATGCAAAAATAATCGTTTCAAACCCTTAGCCTTAACTTGTGCATCAAAAACCTTGTCACCATACTTATCGTCACCTGCAATTTCGTGCCCCGCATGTTTCGCATGCGCGCGTATTTGGTGCATACGACCAGTTTCAATTAATACCTCAACCAATGAGGCTTCAAACTCATCGTTATGAAAATTTTTCAATGGATGGAAATGACTTATAGACTCTTTACCTTTAGCATCTACCACAGTACATCGAGAATTTTGGTAAAGCGGCGCATCAATGGTATGTCGCTTCTTTGACCAAGTGCCTTTGACTAATGCCATATAACGCTTTTCTATTTGATGTAGATTTAGTTGTACGTGTAAGTTTTTTAATACACTGCGTTTTTTTGCAATTAATAATATGCCAGAGGTAGCTCTGTCTAATCGATGAACCAACTCAATCGGATCCTTATAAACTCCTCGCAAGGCTTCAATTACTCCTACACTTACACCACTACCGCTGTGTACAGCCAAACCACTGGGTTTATTAATAATAATCAGACCTTTATCTTCATACAAAATAGCATCTTGCAATAGTTGTTTGAGATTGTCTGAAGCTTCAACATGGCCAGACTCTGACACTCGAATCGGCGGGATGCGTACCACATCATCAATGCACAATTTGTACTCGGCTTTTTTTCTACCTTTGTTAACGCGCACTTCGCCTTTACGTATGACGCGATAAATATGTGATTTGGGCACACCTTTAAGATGTTTCAATAGATAATTGTCTAGGCGTTGGCCTTCGGAAAATTCATCAACCGTTCGAAAGCTCACACTCATACTGCAAACAGTTTTTTAAAGTTAGCGGTGGTTGTGTCAGCAATATCATTAATACTGGTTCCGCGTATCTCAGCTAATTTTTCAGCCACATAATAAGTATAAGCTGGGCTATTGGGTTTGCCACGATAAGGCATAGGTGTTAAATATGGTGAATCTGTTTCTACCAGTAATCGATCAGCTGGTACTTTCTTGGCCACTTCACGTAAACTCTCGGCACTCTTAAAGGTAATAATGCCAGAGAAGGAAATATAAAAACCCAAATCTATTGCTGCTTTAGCAGTATCCCAATCTTCAGAGAAGCAATGCATCACCCCTTGTTCAGCCTTCTCTTGTTGCATCAATTCGATGGTATCTTCTTTGGCATCACGCGTGTGAATAATCATCGGCTTACCCGACTGATTAGAGGCTGCTATGTGTCGTCTAAATCGATCCCGTTGCCAATCAGCAGTATCTTTTTCAATGTGGAAATAATCAAGTCCTGTTTCGCCAATGGCAATAATTTTGTCATGATTTGCCAAGGCTAGTAGTTCATCCACACTAGGATCCTTGCCTTCCTGTTCGGTAGGATGCACACCAACAGATGCGTAAATATTTTCATATGCTTTGGCCAGAGAAAACACATCATCAAAATGTTCAAGGTCAATGCAAACACACAAAAATTCTTCTACTGATAAATCTTTAGCGTGGGCAAGCATGCTTTCCATACTGCCGCCAAACTGATCTAAATCAACGCGGTCAATATGACAATGGGAGTCGATAATTTTCATAAGCCTAATTTTTTAAGCCAGCCTCTGGCTTTACCATCTAGCTTGCCTTTCAACCCTTCCAGCTCACCTTCTAATTGTCGGCGAATGCCTTGTTTAATTTCTTTCTCGCCTAGTCTCAAGCCTTTATTCTCAACTTCGTCTTGAATACGACGTAATACTATTTTCATCAGCTCTGCACCCACAAGATTAAGAGGGACGCCTTCCTGCCCGCCGAAGTGACGAATCATCACGGCTGGTACATCCACGGTGTCTTTAAACCACTGTGTGTCAATCTTAAGTTGTGTGTTGATAAACTGCAAATCCTTAATAATAACTCGAGTCTCAGATTGTCCATTTTCTTCATTCACTTCAACTCTTGGGTTGGTGGCGCTCTGGCTGGAGTTATTAGACTCTTGCTCTAGATTTTTTAGCAATGTTACTAAATTAACCTGTTTTTTATTTTGCTCCAAGGTAAACAACAGACCATCAAACTGTAGATGCTCAACAATAATTAAATCTTCACTACTTTCAGTAGAGATGACGGCGCTTAAATGATTTAAGACAAAAGCATTTTCATGCTTAAAGTGTTCTGGATTTTTCACTTCAACAAAATCAATGTTAATCTTACCTGTAGACAAATCACTTCTAAACTCAGCAATACTGACTGGCGTTTTCAACGCTTGCTGTGCATAAGACTCAATTGCTGTTTTACTTATTCCATCAAAAAACATTACAAATGCAACAGTGACAATAATGATTAACAATAATAAATAAGTCAGTATTTTTTTCATAATTACCCCAGTTGTATTTCTAATAAAAATCGATCATCTGACACATAAGGCACATTGATTTGATGTGGTGTCATCAACACACCTTGCACCTCTTCTTGTGAAAAATGATCACCCTTCATCAATAGGTAACGACCATTATCACACAATAAATGTCGGGTGAGTTTTAATGTTTTATCAACTTCAGCAAAGGCTCTTGAAGTAATTTGTGCAAAACAAACTTGAGGCTTGAAAACTTCAACTCGCTCATTAAGCACACTGAGGTTATCAAGTTGTAATTGGGTTTTTACAAATTGCATAAATCGACATTTTTTGCCGACACTATCAAGCACACTCACCGAAAGATCTGGTTTCATAATCGCCAAGACAATACCAGGCAAGCCTGCACCTGCACCCACATCTAACAATGGGTCATTATTGATATAAGGTAGGATCGACAAGCTGTCGAGTAAATGTTTTTTGACGCCTAGTTGCGGGTCGCGGATAGCGCTCAGGTTATAAGTCTTATTCCACTTGGTCATTAATTCAAGGTAATTCAACAACTGTTCAGTTTGTTGATCCTTTAATGATAGGCCCATCTGCTCAGCGCCGCTTAGCAAGATTTGCCGAAGTTCGCTCATGAAGCTACTTTATAAGTTTTCAGATAAACCAATAAAATAGAAATAGAAGCTGGTGTCACACCCTGAATACGGCTGGCTTGGCCAATGGTTTCTGGGCGATGAAGACTTAGCTTTTGTCTTACCTCTGCCGATAGCGCTTGAATCGAATCATAATCCATGGAGTCAGGCAGAATGGTGTTTTCATTCCTACGGTACTTTTCAATTTCATCCAGTTGACGCTTAATATAGCCCTCATATTTCACCTGATTTTCCACTTGCTCGATCAGCACACGATCTTGCAAGAAAGGCTGTGCGGTTTCTATTTGGCTCAATAATTGATAATCCACCTTGGGTCTTTTTAGCAATGCTTCCAAACTGTACTCATGGTTTAACTTGGCGCCCAGCACAGTACTTGCTTGCTCATCATCAGCCTGTACCCAAGTATTTTTTAAACGTTGCTTTTCTTTTGCCACCAAGTCATATTTTTTCTCAAATGCTTGCCAACGCAGATCATCGATTAGACCAAGCTCTCTGGCTTTTGGTGTAAGACGCTCATCAGCATTGTCCTCTCTTAAGAGTAATCGATACTCAGCACGCGAAGTAAACATTCGATAAGGTTCATTCGTGCCCTTGGTGATTAGGTCATCGACCATTACTCCGATATAAGATTCATCGCGTTTTGGATGCCATGGATCTTTCGCTTGTACACTACAGGCTGCATTGACACCAGCCAATAAACCTTGAGCAGCAGCCTCTTCATAACCAGTAGTGCCATTAATTTGCCCAGCAAAATATAAGCCGGATATTTTTTTAACTTCTAGAGTTTGTTTTAGCCCCCTAGGATCAAAGAAATCATATTCAATTGCATAACCCGGGCGAATAATCTGTGCATTTTCAAAACCCTTAATTGAATGAATGAAATCGACTTGCACCTCATATGGTAGTGAAGTTGATACACCATTAGGGTATACCTCGTTGGTGGTTAGACCTTCTGGCTCGACAAATATTTGATGTGAATCACGCTCAGAAAAACGCACGACTTTGTCTTCAATCGATGGGCAATATCTAGGTCCAATGCCTTCAATATTGCCGGTATACATCGGTGAATCTTTCAGGCCATCCAGAATAAGTTCATGCGTCTTTAAATTGGTATGCGTAATATAACAAGGAATTTGCTGTGGATGATCCGATGTTTTTCCCATATAAGAAAATGTCGGTAGAGGTGTATCACCTGGCTGTGCTTGTAGTACACTAAAGTCAATGGTTCGGCCGTCCAGTCTTGGCGGGGTGCCTGTCTTTAGTCGACCTACACCTAAATCATACGCTCTCAGTGTTCTTGACAAAGCATTTGATGGCGCATCACCGGCCCGACCACCTTCATAATTAGACTGACCAATATGAATTACACCACCTAAGAATGTACCTGAGGTGAGAATAACTTTATCAGCTAAAAAATTCAACCCCATCTGCGTTTTAATGCCCTTAATCACATCATTTTCAATTATTAAGTCATCAACCGCTTGTTGAAAGAGTGATAAATTTTCTTGGTTTTCTAGCGCATAACGAATGGCTGCCTTGTACAATACACGATCAGCCTGAGCGCGTGTTGCGCGTACAGCAGGGCCCTTGGAAGCATTTAAGGTTCTAAACTGAATACCGGCTTTATCAATGGCTGATGCCATCGCACCACCCATGGCATCAATCTCTTTGACTAAATGACCTTTGCCAATACCACCAATCGCTGGGTTGCAACTCATTTGTCCCAGGGTTTCAATGTTATGCGTAATCAACAAAGTGCTAACACCCATACGTGCAGAAGCAAGAGCGGCCTCTGTGCCCGCATGGCCGCCACCAATCACAATGACTGAATAGTATCTAGATTTTTGCATAATTTATTGTATCACTCAACAAACAAAAAAGGCTCGTTATAAAACGAGCCTTTCAAGCTTAATGCTTAGATGCTTACTTAATGTTAGCGTCTAATTCACCTGAAGTATATCTTTGACTCATTGTATCTAATGAAGACACTTTAATCTTATCGGCATTACCTGCTGAACCAAATGCTTCAAAACGTGCTGCACAAATGTCAGACATTGCTGCAGTTGAGTCCTTTAAGAATTTACGAGGATCAAAGTTTGATGTGTTTTCAATTAGGTGTTTGCGAATTGCACCGGTTGATGCCATACGTAAATCTGTATCAATGTTCACTTTACGCACACCGTTCTTAATACCTTCTTGGATCTCTTCTACTGGTACACCATAAGTTTGGCCCATATCACCACCATGAGAGTTGATAATTTCTAACCAATCTTGTGGCACTGAAGATGAACCATGCATCACTAAGTGAGTGTTCGGTAAACGTGCATGAATTTCTTTAATTCTATCAATACGTAAAACATCGCCTGTCGGCTCAGCTGTAAACTTGTATGCACCATGTGAAGTACCAATAGCGATTGCTAGTGCATCAACGTTTGTTGCTTTTACAAAATCTGCCGCTTCTTCAACCGAGGTTAATAGCATGTCAAGGTCTAATTTACCTTCAGCACCATGGCCGTCTTCTTCGCCCATCATGCCAGTCTCTAATGAACCTAGGCAACCCAATTCACCTTCAACTGATACGCCACCTGCGTGTGCCATTTTCACAACTTCAGCAGTTACTGCAACATTGTATTCAAAGCTAGCTGGTGTTTTCATGTCAGCTTCTAAAGAGCCATCCATCATCACTGATGAGAAACCTGATTGAATTGAACGTAAACAAATATCTGGTTCAGAACCGTGATCCTGGTGCATTACCACTGGAATATGTGGATACATCTCAGTCGCTGCAATGATTAGGTGACGTAAGAACGGCTCACCTGCATAACTTCTAGCACCTGCAGAACCCTGCATGATAACTGGGCTGTTAGTTTTTTCGGCAGCCTGCATGATTGCATGTACCTGTTCCATATTATTTACGTTAAACGCTGGCATGCCATAACCATTTTCTGCCGCGTGATCTAATAATTCTCTTAATGAAATTAACATATCTTTCTCCTTTCTTATTTTTACTATTTAATAATTGGCATCACCCACACGAAGAATCTTCATCATGTTGGTTCCACCTGATTTATCTTTATACATCCCCTTGGTCAATACTACCAAATCTCCCTCTTCTACAACCTCGTTTTTTATCAGTGTATCAATCACTACCTCATTTACTTGAGACCAGTCACTCGCACTGTTTTTGTCAATACCACAAGGGTAAACGCCACGATACAACGTAACTTTACGCAATGTTTGTAAATTATCACTCATGGCAAAAATTGAAATATTTGAACTCATTCTCGACATCCACATGGCACTCTTGCCAGTTTCTGTAAGTGATGCTACTACCTTAACACCTAAATGATTAGCCGCATACATAGTGCTCATAGCAATAGTTTCATCAACATATTTAAAGTGTTCGTGTAAACGATGATGCGAAACTTTTGCAATTGGATTTTTTTCAGCTTCTAAACAAACATCGTGCATAGTTCTCACCGCATTTTCAGGAAAATCACCTGCCGCTGTTTCTGCTGATAGCATCACTGCATCCGTGCCATCCAATACTGCATTTGCCACATCAAAAACCTCCGCACGCGTTGGAATTGGATTGGTAATCATAGATTCTAACATTTGTGTTGCAGTAATCACAATACGATCATTCGATCTAGCTAATTTAATCAGGCGTTTTTGTTCTGCTGGTAGTTGTGGATCACCAATCTCAACGCCTAGGTCGCCACGAGCCACCATAATGCCAGCCGACTCCTCAATAATATCAAGAATCACTTCCTCTACTAAAGACTCAGCGCGTTCAATCTTAGAAATTACACCTGCAGTACAACCGGCCTGTTTTAATAATTCTTTAGTTTCGCGAACATCATCGCCATGTACTGGAAATGAAAGTGCTACATAATCAGCATTGGCTTTAGCAGCAATCAAAATATCTTTTTTATCTTTTTCAGTTAACGCATCCGCTGACAAGCCACCGCCACGAAGATTGATACCTTTTTTATCTGACAACACGCCCGCCTGGGTCACGGTTGTAATAATCTTATTACCCTCGATATTAACAACTTCTAAGACAATCTTGCCATCATCAAGCAATAAAATATTGCCTGGCTTAACTTCTTGAGGCAATGTTTTATAAGCAATGCCCACTGAGTTCTGATCACCAGAATTCTCATCAAGATCGGCATCTAACGAAAAAGTATCGCCATTATTTAGCTGAATCTTGATACCGTCTTTAAAAGATGCAATACGAATTTTAGGTCCCTGAAGGTCCATCAAAACACCGATATAAGTATCATTAGCCTTCGCCCAATGACGTACCGCACTTACTCGTCCCAAATGCTCTTCTTCTGATCCATGTGAGAAATTAATACGAACAACGTTAACGCCTGCTGAAAGAATACTTTCCAGTACACCCTCTTTGTCCGTTGCCGGGCCTAGTGTAGCTAATATTTTAGTTCTTCTTGCCAAGTTTTACTCCGCTGCTCTTTGTTCTAGGATTTCAACGGCTGGTAACTTTTTACCTTCTAAAAACTCTAAGAATGCACCGCCACCTGTTGAAATATAACTAATCTGATCTTCAATACCGTATTTATCGACTGCTGCCAACGTATCACCACCGCCAGCAATTGAAAATGCATCTGATTCAGCAATCGCCATGGCTAATGTTTTAGTGCCACCTTCAAATTGCTCGAATTCGAACACGCCAACTGGACCATTCCATACAATCGTGCCTGCATGTTTCATAATTTCAGCTAGCTCAGCTGCTGAATTAGGGCCAATGTCAAATATCATATCATCATCGGTCGCTTCGGTTGAAGCTTTAGTTTCTGCTACTGCTGTTTCTGAAAATTCCTTGCCACAAACCACATCGGTTGGCACTGGAATCTCGCAATCTTCCATGAGCTTCTTAGCTATTGGAATTAAATCATGTTCACATAATGAGTTACCTACATTGTGACCTTGTGCCGCAATAAAAGTATTAGCAATACCGCCACCGACAACCAATTGATCCACAATTTTAGATAGAGATTCTAATACGGTTAACTTAGTTGAAACTTTAGACCCACCAACAATTGCCACCATTGGACGCTTAGGATTGTCTAATGCCTTGCCTAGCGCTTCAAGCTCACCTGATAATAATGGACCAGAACAAGCAACTGGTGCATACTTAGCTACACCATGTGTGGATGCCTGTGCACGGTGTGCTGTACCAAAGGCGTCCATGGCGAAAATGTCACACATCGCCGCCATACGCTTAGATAAGTCATCATCATTTGACATCTCACCAACATTAAAACGTACATTTTCACAAAGAACAACTTCGCCATCATTCATGTCAACACCATCTAACCAATTGGTTTCTAAACGAACTTTAACACCCAGTAATTCAGTTAAACGATCTGCAACAGGTTGTAATGTAAATTCATCACTAGCCTCGCCTTCAACGGGACGACCACGGTGAGACATTAACATAACCTTTGCACCTTGTTTCATTGCCATTTCAATCGTTGGTAATGAGGCTTTAATTCGCTTATCACTAGTAACCACACCATCTTTAATTGGTACGTTAAGATCCTGGCGGATAAGTACTCTTTTTGAGCTTAGATCTAAATCTGATAAATTGATAACTGACATAATAATTCTCCTACTTATTTATGCTTACTTACACAACAGACTGATCAATAATTTTAATCAGACTTTGTTCAACTGGCTCGATCAGTGATGATAAGTCATCGGCATCTGACAGCTGAGTAATATGTTTAGAGGGTAGTGCTAATCCAACCTTGGTAGCGCCATCCTGTGTATATACCGAAATTCGGCATGGCAATACTGTTGCCAAATTCATATCCTTCTCCAGGATATCTTTTGCAACCTTTGGGTTACAAACTTCAAACACATGACATTCTTCTGTCAACTCTTGACCTTTACCGGCCAGTGTTTGTTTAATATCATAAGAATGCAAAATTCCAAACTGATTGTTTGAAACGGCTTCTTTTAATTTTTCAATAACTTCATCAACACTCAGTTGTGAATTTTTAATATATAAATCTGACATAAAAACACGGCCCGCATTGCGAGCCGTAATTTTTTATTAATTAAGCAATATGCTCAACTAAACGAAGCATGTTACACGTGTAACCATACTCGTTATCGTACCAAGAAACAACTTTAACGAACGTGTCGTCAAGTGCAATACCGGCATTAGCGTCGAAGATTGAAGAAGCACTTACACCGCGGAAGTCAGATGAAACCACCATGTCTTCTGTGTATGCTAATGTGCCTTTCATTGAACCTTCTGAAGCTTTTTTAATTGCTGCACAAATCTCTTCATATGTTGCAGGCTTGTCTAACTCACAAGTTAGGTCAACCACTGAAACGTCAACTGAAGGAATACGGAAAGCCATACCTGTTAATTTACCGTTAAGCTCAGGTAAAACCACACCTACTGCTTTAGCAGCACCTGTTGATGAAGGAATAATGTTCTCAAATACTGCACGACCACCTCTCCAGTCTTTCATCGAAGGACCGTCAACCGTTTTTTGTGTTGCTGTTGATGCATGAACTGTTGTCATTAAGCCACGCTTAAGTCCCCAGTTGTCATTGATCACTTTAGCAATTGGTGCTAAACAGTTAGTTGTACATGAAGCAGCTGAAACGATTGCTTGACCAGCGTACTCAGTATGGTTTACACCGTATACAAACATTGGTGTGCCATCTTTAGAAGGTGCTGATTGAACAACTTTCTTAGCGCCAGCATCAATATGTGGCTGACAAGACTCTTCAGTTAAGAAGAAACCTGTACAGTCGATTGCTACGTCTACATCGATATCGCCCCATGCTAAATCTGCAGGGTTACGCTCAGCCGAAAGACGGATTTTCTTACCGTCGATAACAAAGTTATTACCTTCAACAGCAACTTCGCCATCGAAACGACCGTGTGCTGTGTCATACTTAAGCATATATGCTAAGTAATCGTTGTCTAATAAGTCGTTAATACCGACTACTTCTAATTCTGGAAAATCTTTTGCGATTGCACGAAATACCATGCGACCAATACGACCAAAACCGTTAATACCTACTTTTATTGCCATTTTTTTCTTACTCCTATTTACTTTTTATTACGATTACACCAAAAGGATGTAATTTTTATTAAAACAAAGACGTTGCATGCAACGTCTTTGTTCAATTCTTTATTTAACCGATTACTGATTTAGCAGTCGCAACAACATTGTCTACTGTAAAGCCAAATTCTTTGAATAGATCACCTGCAGGTGCAGACTCACCGAATGTTGTCATACAAACAAGACCGCCATCTAAACCAATATACTTATACCATGCATCACCAACACCTGCTTCAATTGCAACACGCTTAACGCCTGGTGTTAATACAGAATCTTTATAAGCTTGATCTTGCTCATCATAAGCGTTTGTACAAGGCATTGAAACCACACGTACATTTGCATCCATTGCATCAGCTGCTTCAACAGCCAAACCAACTTCAGAGCCAGTTGCGATAAAGATAATATCTGCATCACCGTCGCAATCCTTAAGTACGTAACCGCCTTTCTCAATGTTTGCTACTTGTTCAGCTGTTCTTTCCATTGGCGTTAGGGCTTGACGTGAGAACACCAAACCGGTAGGTGCATTGCCTCTAAGCATTGCCATTTTCCAAGATACAGCTGATTCAACTGCATCACAACCTCTCCAAGAATGGAAACCAGGAATCATACGCATCGTTGACATTTGCTCAACTGGCTGGTGTGTTGGACCATCTTCACCTAAACCGATAGAATCGTGCGTGTAAACGTAAATCGTGCCAATCTTCATCAATGACGACATACGTAGTGCATTGCGCATGAATTCCATAAACATGAAGAATGTTGCGCCGTAAACTTTGAAACCACCGTGAAGTACCATGCCGTTCATCATATGCGCCATACCAAATTCACGTACACCCCATGAGATGTAGTTACCATTAGCATTGTCAGCATTAACTTTAACTGTACCTGACCAGTTAGTTAAGTTTGAGCCTGTTAAGTCGGCAGAACCACCAAACATTTCTGGCAATAATGGTCCCATTGCTTCAATCGCTCTTTGTGATGCCTGACGTGAAGCAATATTTGGCATTTCTTCTTGCGTTTTAGCAATGAACTTATCCATTTCAACTTCAAAATTGGCTGGCATTTCACCTGACATACGACGCTCAAACTCAGCAGCATCTGCTGGGAACTCAGCCTTATACGCTGCAAATTTATCATTCCAAGCTGCTTCATCAGCTGCACCTTGTTCTTTGTGATCCCAACCTGCATAAATATCTGCGGGAATCTCGAATGGTGCTGCGTCCCAGCCTAATGCAGCACGAGTGCCTGCAATCTCTTCATCGCCCAATGGAGCGCCGTGACAATCATGTGTACCTGCAAGAGTAGGCGCACCAAAACCAATCGTAGTTTTACAACAAATTAAACTTGGCTTATCAGTGACAGATTTGGCTTCGACGATCGCATTACTAATGGCATCAGCATCATGCCCATCAACAGAAATCACGTGCCAATCGTATGATTTGAAACGTCCAGGAACGCCGCGTTCCATCCAATCGCCAATGTGGCCATCGATAGAAATATCGTTATCATCCCAGAATCCAATTAATTTACCTAAACCTAAAGCACCAGCCATTGCACATGATTCGTGCGACAAACCTTCCATTAAACAACCATCACCCATAAATACATAAGTATGATGATCAACAATATCATGACCGGGCTTATTAAATTGTGCACCTAATGTACGTTCAGCAATTGCCATACCAACCGCGTTGGTAACACCTTGACCTAATGGACCGGTTGTCGTTTCAATACCCTCTGCATAACCGTACTCAGGGTGACCTGCAGTTTTAGAATGTAATTGACGGAAACCCTTAATATCATCCATGCTTAACTCAAAACCAGATAAATGTAGTAATGAATAAATAAGCATTGAACCGTGGCCGTTTGATAATACAAAGCGATCGCGATCAGCCCACTTAGAACTAGTTGGATTGTACTTCATGTGATCATTCCAAAGTACTTCAGCAATATCCGCCATACCCATTGGTGCACCCGGGTGGCCTGAATTTGCTTTTTGAACTGCGTCCATGCTTAAAGCACGAATTGCGTTTGCTAGATCTCTGCGTGATGGCATATAATTTCCTCGAACCAAAACTGATAAATTATACCCAAAACCCAGAATCAATCAAGGCACTTATATCTTATTTTGACTAAAAGGTTTCAGAGATTTCAATACTTACGGGCTAGAATAATTGTATTTTAGGGCTAGTAAAATCCATCTTTTCCTGTGCTTTTTTTGCATCTTTACTGATGTCTGGATCTATATTTTCATAGGCCCGATTAAGCCAATGTTTCGCTTGAGAAAGACTCTTGACAGCACCATCACCGTTCATATACATAAGGCCTAATTGATATTGAGCGCCAGGAATGCCTTGTTTAGCTACTTTTAACAAACGTCTAGCTGCCTCTTCCCGATCTTTGGGCACACCAGTGCCCCTATAAAACATCATGCCAAGATTATAATCAGCACCATAATGTCCTTGTTCGGCTGCCATACACCACCATTTAATTGCTTGGTTGTAATCCTGCTTAACCCCTTTGCCATTTTCATACATAACGCCCAAATTATATTGCGCCCTAGAATGAGATTGATCAGCTGCCTTTCTAAACCATTTAAGTGCTTGACTATCATCTTGGACAACACCAACACCGTGATAATACATGTCACCTAAATCTGCTTGTGCAAAAGGATTTCCCTGTTCAGCCTCGGACTTATATTCATAAAACGCAGCTTGATAATCCCCCTCAATAAATGCTTGAAAACCCTCGGGATAACCCGCTTGGGAAAAAGAAGAAAATACAAGCCAAAATACAAGTGTGATAATACGCATAACGATTATTGTATACATAATTCATCAAGTATTATGCATAATCACAAGGCAATCTAAAGATGGTTTGGGCGGACTTGAACAACCGACCCCAGTATTATGAAAATATAACTTGTAGTTACAATCTCAATCCACTATAATCCATCACATACCTGTTAAGTCCCTATTTTAAAGGGATTTATTAAGGTTATCAATCCATTTTAGACAATTACTTAACTATCTAAATAATTGACAACAGCGTACTCGTTTTAAAGAACAACTTTTTTAGTGAGAATAAATTGCCAAATCTAAGTATCAGAATGTTGGACAAACTTCCTAATGCCCCTGAGTTGGTTCAAGTACACTCATAAACACCAAGACGAAACTTAAATACAGGGGAAACAAGAATGAGAAAATGTGCACTTACGGGTTCACCTGAGATTGATGAGGCTGTTCTAAACCGTATGATTTCATACCTTAAGGAGAGGAACTTCAGTGGCACGCATCTTGAAATTGGAACCGCTGCTGGTGGGACCTTGAAAAGAATGATGCTTGCATATGACGCTCACCGAAGGCCCAAGTTTATGGTCATTGATCCAATGACATACTTTCCAGATCAATTTGAAACTGTAAAGAGCAATCTCCTAGAGGCAGGAATAGATCCACAAGAAATTATATTTCATGTCACTAAAAGCTCTATAGCATTCAAAGACATCTTGCGCTCAGGAGAGAAGTTTGACTTCATTTTTATAGATGGGGCACACAAAATAAAGCAGGTATGGCAAGACTTAAGATTTAACAACATGCTAAACACCGGAGGTATTCTCTGTGTTGATGATTATGTAGATGTCCCTCAGGTCCAGATTCCGGTTGATAGGTTCCTCACAAAAAATCTGGGTTACAAAAAGATAGCCTTAGAAAATAGAACCCTATTTATTGAGAAAGTTACCCCCATAAAGAACAAAGTAGATGTCTTTGGAACATGTGCGATGCCATTTATTAATCTGTTCTTTCAGTGGCGTCAAAGCTATTTAAAAAGATTTCCCAAAAAGAGGGGTGTATAAAAAAGTACCTCCAATACATGCTAAATCCCACACAAAAGCTTGCTTGATTAGCTGCAAAGTTAGGGCAATAAAAAAATCTAAAAGCGTACCCGAATCCTTTTTGAATTTAATAAAATAGGCTGAAGTGGTTATAGGTGGACTTGAACCACCGACCCCAGCATTATGAATGCTGTGCTCTAACCAGCTGAGCTACATAACCAAAAGAGCATGTATTATCGAAAAATTTACGCAAAATGTCAATAGCTAGACGTTAATATACTTAGGACTTTATTGATTTTTTGTCGTAATTGGTTATAAAATCAAGACATTATGTCGATACTTAAGATTGCACTTACTGGTGGCATTGCCTGCGGTAAATCAAGCGTTAGCCAAATTTTCAAAGAAATTGGGGTGCCGATTATTGACCTTGATGTGATTGCTCGAGAAGTGGTTGAGCCCAATACTCAGGGTTTGACTGAACTGGTATCGAACCTTGGAGATAACATCCTCAACGCTGACAAAACGCTTAATCGACAAGCATTGCGCCAGCAATTATTCGACCATCCATCAAAACAGCAACTGATTGAGGAAATCTTACATCCAAAAATTTTGGCGCGTATGCAGATGGATATCGAGAGCCTCAATACTCAGTTGGTCATTATTGAAGTGCCATTATTGGTCGAGCAAAACCTATCTCACTTATTCGATCGCGCTATAGTGGTGGATTGTAGCGAGCAAAATCAACTCACAAGGTTACTAAAACGTGAAAATATTGACGAAGACTTAGCCAAAACAATGGTTTCAGCTCAGGCTAGCCGAGAACAACGTCTAGAATTGGGAGAAAAAATATCTACTGATGTGATTGAAAATAATTCAGATATTTTGTCTTTAGAACAAAAAGTAAAGGGTTTAGCGCAACAGTTACTTGATCTGTAAGCGTTTAACCACTTTGCCACCAACCAAATGCTCGGTGATAATCTCGTCGATGTCTTCTTCATCAATATATTGATACCAGATATTATCAGGGTACACTACAGCGACCGGCCCGTATTCACAGCGGCCCAAACAACGTGATTCACTCACACCAATCTTATCCTCACCGAGCATACCAGCATCACGACACTTGTCTTTTGCATGGCGATACATTTTTTTAGCATCGAGTTGCGAACAGCAAGCCTTGCCATCATCACGCACGTTGTTACAGAAGAAAATGTGGTGTGTGTAATAACTCATAGTTCTATTGCTCTTTGATAACAGTATTTTTTGTCAATACCGGTAATTTTAGCTGCTAATTTAGCTGCTTTCGATGCGCCCATTTCAGTCAAAAGTATGGGTAATATTTTATCCAGTTTTTCTTCTCCAATCACTTTATTATTCTTATCGACACCTGAGACCAGAATAACAAATTCGCCTTTTTGGTGTGCGTCATCTGCTTGCAAATAATCAACCAACTCTGGCAAGGTTGCGGTGTTGATGGTCTCAAAAGATTTGGTTATTTCTTTAGCTAGGCAAAGCACACGCTCATCACCCAACACTGATCGAAAATCCAATAAACTAGCTAGTATGCGTTTTGGTGATTCATAAAAAATAGCGGTTTCATCTAAATGCGCACTGGCTTGAATGGCTTTTAAACGTGCTGTCTGTTTGGCTGGTAAAAAGCCAAAAAAACTAAACCGATCACTGGCGATGCCAGAGGCAGATAGTGCGCTAATCATAGCGCTCGGACCAGGAATCGGTACCACACCAATGCCTGCTTTTTTCGCCTTACTCACCAACACATAACCCGGGTCGCTAATCAACGGTGTTCCAGCATCACTAATCAACGCCATGGTTTTTCCACTAAGTAATTCGTTAATCACTTCGACAGATTTTTGTGTTTCATTGTGTTCGTGGAACGCACGCATGGGCGTGTTGATATCGTAATGACTCAGCAATCTTTTACTGTGACGTGTGTCTTCTGCCAAAATAACATCAACGGTTTTTAGAGTTTCAATCGCCCTAAAGGTGATATCTTCTAAATTTCCAATCGGAGTGGCAACAATATATAAAGACATAAATTAATCGAGAAAAACTATTTAATCTCGGTTGGATGAAATAGATATTATTATGCTTGATAAATCTGCGTAAACATTAGTTTTTATTGAAGTTCATTATCACCAAAATATCCAGTTTAGCTCGGCCACAGTTGCTATTAAACATAGCGATCAACCCAAGTTTATTTTCACCGCACAATACTACCTATAATTGCACCAGTAATATCAAGAATTTATCCGACGGTTTGATGTTGTTGGGTTAGAATCTAATTTAAAATATCCTCAAATCAATTAGATTAAATATGACTTCATGCTGCAGGAGACAAGATGAAAAAAATAGCTCTATTAATACTACTACTTGTTAACTCTTTCCTACTCAGTGGTTGTCTGCCCGTTATTCAGGGCGCCTCAACTGTTAGCTCGGTTATTTCTGTAACTAACGATCGACGCAGTGCTGGAGAAGTACTAGATGATAAGACCATTGCCCTTCGATTATTCACATGGTCTAGTAAAGATTCACAATTAACAGATACTCACCTTAACTTTATGGTTTATAACAAAACCGTACTTATCGCCGGCGAAGTGCCTAATAATGCGCTATTGTCTTATGCTAGCAAACATGCACAGTTACAAACTCCACTAATTAAGCAAATTTTCAGTGAGGTGATTATTGGTCCTAATAGTGGGTTACTCAGTCGAACAAAAGACTCAGCTATCACTATACAAGTTGAAGCACTGTTTCAAGATCAAGAAGTGTTTCACCCTACCCATGTACGTGTTATGACAGAGGCGCAAACCATTTATTTAATGGGCGCAGTCACTAAACGAGAAGCCGACAAAGCAGCCAAAGTAGCGTCTAAAGCTAAGGGCGCACGTAAAGTGGTTAAATTATTTGATTATTTAAAAACTCGCCCTGCTGCTGAGATTGAACGAGACAGATTAAGAGCGCTTGAAGACGAAAGAATAACCAAATTTAAAAAACAAAAAGCTGAACTTAATGCCAAAAAAGCCGAGCTTCAACGCCAAATTAGAGCGTTGGGTGGTAATACTACGGGCACAAGTTTCTAATTGTTGTTTGCACCCGCTTAACGGGTGCAAACGAATACCGGTGTTGGCCATCGATAGCACCAAATTCTGTTAAGGCTTCAATATGCACTTTAGTGCCATAACCCTTGTGCTGGGCAAACTCATATTCTGGATATTTTTTATCTAATTCAATCATCTGTCTATCACGTGTAACTTTAGCAATAATGGATGCTGCTGAAATAACCGGCTCAGTCAAATCGCCTTTTATGATTGCTATACAATTCTCAAGCTCTGGACAGCGATTGCCATCGACCAATACTTGATCATACTGAACTTTTAAATTCTCAACCGCACGTTGCATCGCTAGCATGGTAGCTTGTAAGATATTAATTTCATCTATTTCAGACGCATTCGCTTCACCCACGGCCCACTGGCATTGCTCAGTAATGAGTGTATAAAGAATTTCGCGTTTTTTCTCACTGAGTTTTTTGGAGTCAGTCAGTTCTGGTAGATTAAAGTCTTTCGGCAGGATTACCGCACCAGCTACCACAGAGCCCACCAAGGGACCCCGGCCTGCTTCATCAACCCCGACAATTAACATGCGTGACTTTTATAACGCTTTAAAGCCAATGTCAGTGCGGTAATATGCGCCTGGCCAATCGATTTTGTTCAATAACTCATAAGCATTAGTTTGCGCCTGTTGGGTGTCAGCACCCAGTGCAGTTGCGCAAAGCACACGCCCACCACTACTAACTACAGCATTGCTACTCATCTTGGTGCCAGCATGGAAAACTTTGGCATCATTTGTATCATTAGGTAAACCTATTGTCTCACCCGATGGGTAAGCATCTGGATAACCATTAGCGGCCAACACTACGCCCATGGCTGACCTATTATCCCACTCGATCTGTGCTTCATTAAGTTTGCCTTGAGTAGCTAATAAACACAGATCAGCTAGATTAGACTGAAGGCGCATCATAATCGGCTGTGTTTCTGGATCGCCAAATCGACAATTGTATTCTAATACTTTAGAGTTGCCATTTTTGTCAATCATCAGCCCAGCGTATAAAAACCCAGTATAAGCATTGCCCTCTGCCGCCATTGAATCAACCGTTGGACGAATTACTTTATCCATTACGTCTTGGAAAATTTCATCAGTGATGATCGGTGCTGGAGAGTAGGCACCCATGCCACCGGTATTCGGCCCCTTATCACCATTATCACGTGCCTTGTGGTCTTGCGAAGTGGCCATTGGTAGAATATTTTTACCATCAACCATCACAATAAAACTGGCTTCCTCTCCCACCAAGAATTCTTCAATCACCACGCGCGAACCAGCTTCACCAAAACGATTACCTTCTAACATATCGTTAATGGCATCAATTGCCTCGGTCTCGGTATTGGCAATAATTACACCCTTTCCTGCCGCTAGACCATCAGCCTTAATCACAATCGGTGTGCCTTTATCCTGCACGTATTGAACTGCTGGCCCAACTTCAGTGAAGACGTCGTAATAAGCAGTAGGGATGTTGTTACGATCGAGGAAATCCTTACAAAAGGCTTTTGAGCCTTCTAGTTGTGAAGCAGCCTGTGTTGGACCAAAGATTGCCAACCCTTCAATCTGAAAACGATCAACCACACCGATAACTAATGGTGCTTCAGGACCAACAATGGTTAGATCTACTTGGTTGTCCTTAACAAACGAAATAAGTCCATCAATATCTTCTGAACCCACTTCAATATTAGTA
>FPHW01000052.1_pt1 | contig 33389 bp, 36 predicted proteins | sample 1057471 | NCBI WGS metagenome assembly FPHW01 (sample SAMEA4473329, study PRJEB15554) | hydrothermal vent metagenome | biome: marine basaltic hydrothermal vent biome; feature: marine hydrothermal vent; material: water | place: Pacific Ocean | collected 2011-06-14/2011-07-23 | depth 1685 m | reverse complement strand
AGCTTCAACGCCGAATTTTTCCATGGTGGATAAAAATACTTTATCGGTCATTTCTAGGCCTTCGATGATATGTTCAATGGAGGCTTTTTCTTCATTGGCGGTTTTAAGCCCCATGGTTAGCGAGTCTTTAACTTCAAGCAGGGCTTTTACAAAACCATCAAGTGCAAATTTATGTGCGTTTTCAAGGTCTTTGGCATTACGACGTTTGAGATTTTCCATCTCCGCTTGGGCTCGAAGTACTTTGTCCCAATTGTCTTTTGCAGATTGCTGTGCTTGCTCTAGTTGTGTTTGTAGATCGTCCTCTTGCGTCTCTTCTGATGACGTATCAACGCTTTCGTCTTCTATCTTTTCAACGGTTTGTTCTTTGGTTTGCTTTTTTGTCATTATATCGTCCAACTAATGTATATTTATACCGAGAATATTAATTAAATGTTTCGTGTTATATAGGGACTATTTTAGAGAATTCAATCTTCATTATTTAGATAAATATTATTATGTTTAATACAATCGGCATTATCACCAAACCGCACGACCCTATTAGTGATGGTAAAGCGCGTGAGCTGTGTGCGTTTCTTGAGGAGCAGGGTGTTGGCGTGGTGTTTGAGTCCGAACAAATCGCTGAACAGGCTGACTTAATTATTATTGTAGGCGGTGACGGCAGTTTGCTGAATGCGGCACGCTCTTTTGTTGACAACAATATTCCAATTCTAGGCATTAACTTAGGACATTTAGGGTTTTTAGCGGATGTTTCGGTGGACAACATGTTAACCGTTGTAACCGAGGTACTTAATGGTGAATTCACCAAAGAGGAACGCTGTTTGTTGTCGTGCCAAGTGGAGCAAGATGGCAAAATTCTAAACCATTATTTAGCATTGAACGATGTGGTTGTCCACCGTAAAGAAACGTTAAAAATGATTGAGTTTGATGTGTTTATCGATGATAAATTTGTGAACAATCAGCGTGCTGATGGTTTGATTGTGACTACACCAACAGGCTCAACTGCTTATGCTTTGTCTAGTGGCGGTCCGATTATGCATCCAGGTGTTAACGCCATTGGTCTGGTGTCAATTTGTCCTCACACCATGAGCCACCGTCCTCTTTTGGTGCCGGGCGACAGTGAAGTGGTAATCCGAGTCAAAGAATCAGACGAGGGTGCAACTGTTAGTTTTGATGGCCAAACTTCATTTCCCATGATAACTGGGCAAGACATTCGTGTGCGTCAACACGGTAGTTTTATCCATTTATTGCATCCAAAGAACTATGATTATTTTGATATTATTCGTTCCAAGCTGCATTGGAGCACCAAGCTGTAATTACCACGTAACATAAGTCATGTTATCTCAATTATCGGTCAAAAATTTAGCAGTTGTTGAAAAGTTAGATTTATCTTTTGAGTCAGGCATGAGCACTGTAACTGGCGAGACCGGTGCGGGTAAGTCTATTCTATTACAAGCACTTAATTTGGCGCTCGGTAGGCGCGGTGATTCTACCCTGGTGCGCCATGGCAAAGATAAAGCCGAAGTTAGTGCGGCATTTGATATAACCAATCATCAAAAAATTCAGCATTACCTTCAAGAACAATCATTAGAAGATGAAGGCGAGTGTATTTTGCGCCGTATTATTGGTAGGGACGGACGTTCAAAAGCATTTGTTAATGGCATCAATGTGCCTCTGTCGGTGGTGAAGGGAGTGGGCGAGCTACTGATTGATATGCATGGTCAAAATGAACACCAGTTATTGTTGCGTCCTGATCAACAACGGGAGTTACTTGATGCTTATGCAGGTATCAGTGAAGATTGTCTTGAGTTAAACAAGGTAGTGACACAGTACAAAGATATCAGCAGTCAGATTGATGAGTTGAGCAACAATCAAGACCTGCAGGTACAACAACAGGCATTATTACAGCACCAATTACTAGAGCTAGAAGAGGCGGCATTAGACCAAGAAGAGCTTGACAATATTGAAGCTACTTTTAAAACTAGTGCAAACGCAACAAGCTTGATTGAAAAAACTTCAAATATACTTAACCAACTTGAGCATGAAACTGGGGTTAATAGTCAATTGCTAAACTTAAGTTATGAATTGTCTCAAGCTGTAGAAACTGATGAAAAGCTCTCGCCAATTGCAGAGCTGCTCTCAAGCGCCCAAGTACAAGCCCAAGAAAGTATTTATGAGCTGACTCATTATTTGAACAGTTTGTCGGTAGACGAAAAAAGCACTACCGAGTTAGAGGCGCGACTAGGCGAGTTGCATGATTTGGCGCGTAAACACAATTGTCAGATCACAGAGTTGTTGACAGTCAGAGAAGGTATTGCCTCAGAACTTGATAATATTAGCGGTGGCGAGGCTTCGTTGGACGAATTAAATCGCCAAAAAAATCAGTTAGCCGAGCAATATCAAACACAAGCACAACACTTGGGTAAAGCTAGAATCGATAAGGCAAAAGCTCTGTCAAATTCTGTAACAAGTGTTATGCAAGTGCTAGGTATGCCGGGTAGTGAGGTTATGATAGATTTACTTAAAAAAGCAGATGGCGTGCACTACAATGGCGTTGAGACGGTAGATTTTTTGGTTAAAACCAACATGGGACAAGATTTTAAGCCACTTAAGAAAGTGGCTTCTGGTGGTGAGTTATCACGTATTTCGTTGGCAATTTCAGTGGTGAGTAGTGACAGCGAGTACACCCCAACGCTTATCTTTGATGAAGTTGATGTAGGTATTAGCGGTGCTGTTGCAGAAGTAGTGGGACAGAAGTTAAAAGAATTGTCTGCGCATTATCAAATTATATGTATTACGCATTTAGCACAAGTAGCCTCTTTTGGACATCAACATTTACGAGTTAGAAAAACGCAAAATAGTGGTGGTGCACAAACCACAGTAGAGCAATTATCCAGTGACGACAGAGTCAGTGAAATTGCCCGCATTTTAGGCGGTGCTACTGTTACTGATAAGGCACGTAAGGCTGCAGCTGAGATGATTACAAAAAGCGCATAAAAAAAAGCCGCAATCGCGGCCCTTTTTACGTTGTTTTTTTCTTTAAACGTTCAATACCTAACATTTTGAAAATATATTTTTGATATGCAGGCTCAGGATTGCCTACTTTCATATTGCGAATAAAGAACTTTTCAAAAGCAATCTTAGCCAGATGCATCATCTTGCCTTTTTTCGCCCAAGTAACATTTCTTGGTGGAATTTGAGGCATCGCAACAAAAGCTGCGCCAGTATCTCCCATATCGGCAATGCAAACTGCATTCCAAGTTGGGATGTTTGAAGGGGCCTTGCCAGCAATCATGTCTTCAATGTTATGCACAACCGCAGTCACCATAGATTCAATCATATAGCCTGTTTTCGGTGTGCCACACATGACCGGCGTTGGTTCAACTGGCGGAATAGCGACGTTTACACCCACAGAGAATATGTTTTCTTTAATAGGAGATTGTTGGTAGTCGTTAATCATCACAAAACCACGTGGATTAACATAACCTGCATCTACATCAGCTAATTTTGCAACGGTGTCCACACCCTTAAAAGCAGGCAACATCATCGTATGCTTAGTCTCAATCTCATGGGTTTTGACAGTTTCACCTTCGTCGTTAACTTGTTCAACAGTAACTTTGTCTGCAGCAATAGAGACTACTTTAGCGTTAGTAATCCACTTAATATGGCGTTGCCTGAATTCTGATTCTAACAGACCTTTTGAGTCACCAACACCGCCTAAACCTAGGTGGCCAATATAAGGTTCTGCGGTGACGAATGTCATCGGGCAGTTATCACGAATACCACGTTTTTTGAGGTCGGTATCCATAATACATGCAAATTCATAGGCCGGGCCAAAACAAGAAGCTGCCTGTACTGCACCAACTACAATTGGTCCACCACCATTGGAGCAGAAGTCCTCCCACTTTTGGCGTGCTACTTCGGAATGCGCCGTTGTGCAAATTGAAACACTGTGTCCATCAGGGCCAAGACCTTCAACTTCATCAAAGGCCAATTTAGGACCAGTGGCTAGTACTAAGTAGTCATAATCTACCACTTGATCGCCAACCATCACTTGATTATCATCAGGCTTAATTTCGGTCGCTTCGCCTACAATTATGTTAATGCCCTTGCGTTTAAGACATGGTTCTAACTCAAAACTAATATCTTCTACAGAACGCCAACCAACCCCCACCCATGGGTTAGACGGAATAAAGTTAAAGTTTGGGTTGTTGGAAATAACCGTGACTTCGTGATCTTTTCCTAGTGTTTTTTTAGCATCGTATGCAAAAGGTAGACCACCTGTGCTTGCGCCAATAACGACAATATGTGCCATATTTCTCCTCAGTTGATTAGTTTCAAAACAAACCATTATTGATAGAGTTGTCAATGTTGTCAAATATATAAGAATATCGTGACATATTAATATCGAACATTAAAAATGTTGTTTTTAATGAAAAGACAGATGTATGCTTAAAAGTTATTTTTAGGCTAAATCACTTTGATTGTAAGATTCAAAACTATAGTTAATTTAGCTATCCCTTTAGGGATATGCTATTGTATAATCCTTACTTTAAATTAATTAAATTACCCCCTCAAGGGATACACTATTTTGGTTGTTATGAAATCTTTGGCATGATTACTAATTGGCCAAAAGCACAAATAATCAGTATTCTTGTTGCGGTGATTTTTTTCACTATAAATGATGCAGGTTATTCAGCAGTATATGGTGGCTTAATTAGTTTGTTTAATACGTGGCTAGTCAGTAGACACATATACAAACAAAGAGGAGAGTTAACAATTAGCGCACAAGCAAGTGTGGGTATGATGGTCTTAAGTGTCATTATGCGCATGGCTCTTGTTGTAGCTTTAATTTTAATAGGCCTATTGGTTTTAAAATTAAGCGCAGACGCATTAATTGTTAGTTTGGTTTTTGGATTGATTGGTTTTTTAATGGATAAGGTTCGACAAAGATAATGTCAGCAGAAAATGAACTCATCGCCTCTGGCGATTATATTAAGCACCACTTGCAGAATTTGACCTATGGTCAAAATCCAGACACGGGCGTTTGGGGGTTGGCACACACAGCGCAAGAAGCAAAAGACATGGGCTTTATGGCGTTTCATTTAGACACTTTGAGCGTTTCTTTTGTATTAGGCGCATTATTTTTGTTCATCTTTTATCGCGTCAGTAGGAAAATGACTGTTGATACGCCTTCTGGTATTCAAAACTTTATTGAGAGCATTGTTGAGTTTATTGATGAAAATGTTCGTGGTTCGTTTAATGGCCGGAACCCTATGGTTGCCCCTTTAGCGCTTACCAGCTTTATCTGGATTATTCTAATGAATACGATGGACTTAGTGCCAGTTGATTGGTTACCATACCTCGCCCAACAAATTGGCGTTTTCTTTGGTGCTGATCCGCATCATGTTTTCTTTAAGGTAGTACCAACCACAGACCCGAATGCAACGTTTGGTATGTCGATTGGTATTTTCTTCTTAATTCTTTATTACAGTGTCAAAGAAAAAGGCGCTGGTGGTTTTGCATCGGAGCTTCTGTTCCATCCGTTTGGCAAAATGATGTTGCCGTTTAATTTATTTTTAGAAGGGGTTAACTTAATTGCCAAGCCCGTTTCGTTAGCGTTACGTTTATTTGGTAACATGTATGCGGGAGAGATGATCTTTATTTTGATCGCTTTGCTACCATTTTGGATTCAGTGGAGTTTGTCACTGCCATGGGCAATTTTCCACATTTTGATTGTGTTACTACAGGCGTTTATCTTTATGACCTTGGTAATTGTGTATATGGATATGGCTCATCAGAAAGAGCATTAATTTTTTTATAAATAGGAGTAAGAAATGACAGAAGTACAAGCAACATTATTTTTAGCGGGTTCAATCTTAATGGGTTTAGGCGCATTAGGTGCAGCGGTCGGTATTGGTACCTTGGGTGCAAGGTTTTTGGAAGGTGCGGCGCGTCAGCCAGAGCTGATCCCAATGCTTAGAACTCAAATGTTTATCGTAATGGGACTAGTAGATGCGGTACCAATGATTGCAGTAGGTATCTCAATGTATATCATATTTGCGGTTGCCGGTTAAATACTTTTTACTTGAAAGCAGGGTTTAAGCTATGAATATTAATTTGACTATGATTGGCCAGTTAATCATGTTCACCATGTTTACATGGTTCTGCATGAAGTTTATTTGGCCCCCAATTGTTGCCGCTATGGATGAGCGTAAAAAGCGTATCGAAAGTGGTTTAATTGCGGCAGAGCGAGGTTTGTCAGAGCATAGAGAGGCGCAGGAAAAAGCTCAAGAGATGCTGGAGCAGTCTAAAGATCATGCGGCTGAAATCATTGCTAATGCAGGCAGACAGGCTTCTACTATGGTTGAAGAGGCTAAAGATGTCGCTGTACAAGAGGCTGGCAAAATTAAAGCACATGCACAGGTAGAGATTGAGCAAGAAGCCATTCGTGCTCGTAATGAGCTAAAAGATCAGGTGTCTGACCTGGTAATGCAGGGTGTTAATTCAGTGCTGGCTAAAGAAGTAGACGCAAAAGCACATCAAGATATGCTGGGCAAGTTGTCACAAACACTATAGGATATATCAATGGAATTAACCACCATCGCCAAGCCTTATGCCAATGCAGTTTTTGAAATTGCTGAGCAAAATAAGTCACATTCAGACTGGAAGGCTGTTTTAGGTGCGGGTGCACAATTAGCCAACGATGAAACCATGCAAGCATTTATTGCATCGCCTAGTGCAACCAAGGCCAATAAAGCCGATACGGCGGCGGTGTTATTTAAGTCGATTTTAGGCAGAGCGTTAAGCACAGAAGAAACTACTTTTGTTAGTTTACTGCTAGACAACGGTCGCATCAGCGTATTACCTAGTATTTTAGAGTTGTTTGATGCTATGACGAACTTAAGCAGTGATGCCAAAGCATTTCATGTGATTAGTGCTTATAAGTTAAGCGCAAAAGAAGAAAAACAAATTGTCAACGATTTATCTGATAAATACAAGACAACAGTGAGTATCGACACTGAGATAGACGAAAGTTTAGTGGGTGGCGTGGTTATTAAAGAAGGCGACAAAGTGATTGACTTGTCAATTAAGGCTCGAGTAGATGAGCTAGGTTTACGTTTGTCGATCAATTAATTTATTTTATTAAGAGGAAGAGTTATGCAATTAAACGCAAGTGAGATTAGTGATTTAATTAAAAAGCAAATAGAAGGCTTTGATTTCACAGCAGAAGCACGTACAGAAGGTACTGTAATCAGCATAAGTGATGGTATTGTTCGTATTCATGGCCTAGCTGATGTTCAGTTTGGTGAGATGCTTGAATTTCCAGGCAACACGTTTGGTATGGCATTAAACTTGGAGCAAGATAGTGTTGGTGCGGTTGTTTTGGGCGATTATTTGCATATTTCGCAAGGCGACACGGTTAAGTGTACTAACCGACTAGTGGAAGTTCCAGTTGGTGATGAAATGCTAGGTCGAGTAGTCAATCCCTTAGGCCAAGATTTAGAAGGTAAAGGCGAAATTAAGACCAAAGCCACACGTCCTTTGGAGATTATAGCGCCAGGTGTAATTGATCGTAAATCTGTTGACCAACCACTTCAAACTGGCATAAAGGCAATTGACGCAATGGTCCCAGTTGGCCGTGGTCAGCGTGAGCTGATCATTGGTGATCGTCAAACTGGTAAAACAGCGGTTGCAGTAGATGCTATTATTAATCAAAAAGACACAGGCGTTAAGTGTGTGTATGTGGCGATTGGTCAGAAAGCCTCATCAGTGGCAGCAGTAGTACGAAAATTAGAAGAGCATGGTGCAATGGAAAATACCATTGTTGTTACAGCCGGTGCATCAGATTCAGCAGCATTGCAGTATATTGCGCCTTATGCAGGTTGTGCAATGGGTGAGTACTTCCGTGACCGAGGCGAAGATGCTTTAATCGTTTATGATGACCTTACCAAACAGGCTTGGGCTTATCGTGAAGTATCATTATTGTTGAAGCGTCCACCAGGACGTGAGGCCTATCCAGGTGACGTATTTTACTTGCACTCACGTTTACTTGAGCGTGCATCACGTGTGAATGCGGACTACGTTGAGAAGTGCACCAACGGTGAAGTTAAAGGGAAAACAGGCTCACTAACCGCATTACCTATCATTGAAACGCAAGGCGGCGATGTGTCAGCATTCGTACCAACCAACGTAATTTCAATTACAGATGGCCAGATCTTCCTAGAGACTGATTTATTTAATGCTGGTATTCGTCCGGCAATCAATGCGGGTCTATCAGTATCACGTGTAGGTGGCGCAGCGCAAACTAACATCATTAAGAAACTAGGTGGCGGTATACGACTTGACTTGGCACAATATCGTGAATTAGCGGCATTTGCTCAGTTTGCATCCGACCTTGATTCTGAAACTAAGGCACAGATCGATCGTGGCCAGCGTGTAACGGAACTTATGAAGCAAGATCAATATACTCCGTTATCAGTGGCTGAGATGGCAACGTCATTGTTTGCTGCTAACTCAGGCTCATTAGATGACATTGATGTAAATAAAGTGGTTGATTTTGAGGTGGCTCTGATTGCTTATATGAATGCAAATCAAGCACCATTGATTACAAAGATTAACGAAACAGGTGACTATAACGATGAGATTATTTCAGAGTTACAGGCAGCTATTGATGACTTTAAAGAAAACCACACTTGGTAGATAGATAATGGCGGCAGGAAAGGAAATTAGAACGCAGATCGCGAGTATTAAGAATACTCAGAAGATCACATCGGCTATGAAGATGGTTGCAGCCTCTAAGATGAAAAAAGCACAAGATAGAATGTTGGCTTCTCGCCCTTATTCGGAGAAGATTTCTAAGGTAATTGGTCATTTGGCTTATGCTCATTCAGAGTTCGAACACCCATACATGAAAGAGGTGGGTGAAGTAAAACGTGTTGGTATTATTATCGTTTCAAGTGATAGAGGCTTGTGTGGTGGTTTAAATACAAATTTATTTAGAAACCTATTAAAGCGGGTTGCTGAATATCAAGACAAGGGTGTTGAGGTTGATATTTGTACCATTGGTAAAAAGGCTACCTCGTTTTTTAAAAATTCTGGTTTAACTATTAAGTCAGTGTTAACAGATTTGGGCGATGCCCCGCACTTTGATGATTTGTTAGGTACGGTCAAGGTAATGCTTGATGCTTATGATGCAGGTGAGATCCAGCAATTATCAGTAGCCTACAATAAGTTTGAAAATACGATGACCCAAGCGCCGACGGTGACACAATTAGTGCCAATGGTTGCAGCTGACGTAGAAGGCATGGATCATTATTGGGATTATATTTATGAACCTGACGCTGAAGAGGCATTAGGTGCATTGTTAGTACGTTACATTGAGGCCTTGGTTTACCAGGGCTTGGTTGAAAATATTGCTTGTGAGCAGTCATCACGTATGATCGCGATGCAGAGTGCAACCGATAATGCAGGTGATATGGTGAAAGAATTAGAGTTAGTTTATAACAAAGCAAGGCAAGCAGCGATTACTCAGGAGATTTCTGAGATTGTTAGTGGTGCTGCCGCTGTTTAGAGTTTACAAAAGAGGATAGCAAATGAGTACAGGTAAAATTACACAAATTATTGGCGCAGTTATTGACGTTGAGTTTCCAGCTGATGCGATTCCAAACATTTACGATGCTTTGATCGTTACAGAAACAAACCTAACGTTAGAGGTTCAACAGCAGTTGGGTGATAATGTAGTTCGAGCAATTGCAATGGGTAGTTCTGAGGGATTAAAAAGAGGATTAGAAGCGACTAACACGGGCGAACCTATTATGGTCCCAGTTGGAACTAAGACACTTGGTCGTATTATGAACGTATTGGGTGAACCAATTGACAATGCTGGCGAAATTGGCCAGGAAGTTGAATGGGCTATTCACCGTCCTGCCCCATCTTATGATGAGCTTGCTCCTGCTGCGGAATTGTTAGAAACTGGTATTAAAGTAATTGACTTAATATGCCCATTTGCTAAAGGTGGTAAAGTTGGTTTATTCGGTGGAGCTGGTGTTGGTAAAACGGTAAACATGATGGAGTTGATTCGTAATATTGCGATTGAGCATTCAGGTTATTCAGTATTTGCCGGTGTTGGTGAACGTACTCGTGAAGGTAATGATTTCTACTATGAGATGAAAGAGTCAAATGTACTTGATAAAGTATCTCTAGTTTATGGCCAAATGAATGAGCCACCGGGAAACAGACTTCGTGTTGCGCTAACTGGCTTAACAATGGCAGAATATTTCCGTGACGAAGGCCGTGATGTATTATTATTTATTGATAATATTTATCGTTATACCCTAGCAGGTACAGAGGTATCAGCATTACTAGGTCGTATGCCTTCAGCAGTAGGTTATCAGCCTACGTTAGCATCAGAAATGGGCGCATTGCAAGAGCGTATTACTTCAACTAAAAAAGGCTCAATTACTTCTATTCAAGCGGTATACGTACCAGCGGATGACTTAACTGATCCATCTCCTGCAACAACATTTGCTCACCTAGATGCAACGGTAGTACTTTCACGCCAAGTAGCTGAGTTAGGTATTTATCCTGCGGTAGACCCGTTAGACTCAACTTCACGTCAGCTAGATCCATTAATTGTAGGTGAGGAGCACTACAATATTGCGCGTGGCGTACAAGGTGTATTGCAGCGTTACAAAGAATTGAAAGATATTATTGCGATTCTAGGCATGGATGAGCTGTCTGAAGAAGATAAGCAATCGGTATCTCGTGCCCGTAAGATCCAGCGTTTTTTATCTCAACCATTCTTTGTGGCGGAGGTATTTACTGGTGCCCCAGGCAAGTATGTATCACTTAAAGATACTCTTAGTGGTTTTAAGGCTATTCTTGATGGTGAAATGGATGATTTGCCAGAGCAAGTGTTCTACATGACTGGTTCGTTAGACGAGGTTCGTGAAAAAGCAGCGGAGAATGCATAAATGCCAACTATTCACGTCGATGTAGTTAGTGCAACAGAGTCACTCTATTCAGGAGAGGCTAACTGTGTGTTTGCACCAGCATCAACGGGCGAGATTGGAATTTACCCTAAGCATACTGCGCTTCTGTCAACATTGAAGCCTGGTGAGGTTAGAGTTGAGACTGAGAAAGGCATTGAGTCAATTTATGTATCTGGCGGCATTGTTGAAGTACAGCCCGATACTGTGACTATTTTTTCCGATACGGCAATCAGGGCGCATGATCTCGATGAGTCAAAGGCACTAGAAGCCAAGCAACGCGCAGAGGAAGCAATGGCTGATTCTAATAACGGTCATGATATTACATCAACTCAGGCAGCATTAGCAGAAGCAATGGTACAGTTACAGATGATTTCTAAGATGCGTGGTAAAAAACTTTAAGAAACTTCTAAGACTTTTTGTTTAAAGTCAACAATTCGGTTATTTGATACTTGAACGCCTTCTCTTTGAAGGCGTTTTATTTTGATCTTAATATCATCTGCAAACCCACCCAATTCACCGTTTGATTTCACTACTCGATGACAGGGTACTTCTGGTGCAAAGGGGTTTTTGTTCATGGCACTGCCAACTGCTCGATAAGCATTAGGATGGCCTATTAATTTAGCCAGTCCCGCATATGTAATTACTTTTCCTCTAGGAACTTGATACCGAAGTGCTTGATAACATTGTTTTTTAAAGGGGGTCATGTTAAATAAATACTCATCGCCTCATCATACTTATCTTGCGCTTTTAGTAAAAAGTCACAAGCCTCTCTGACGGCACCGTTACCGCCACTACTCTCGGTAATAATGCACGATTTTTCTTTGACAAGGTCGTGTGCATTGGCAACAGCAATCGGTAAACCAACTTTAGTCATTACCGGCAAGTCAATCACATCATCTCCCATATAGGCAATTTGTTTGGGCTCTAATGATAGTTTTGCCATTAGATCGTTATATGCCACTACTTTATCACTTTGACCTTGATAAAAATAATCAATACCTAAGTTTTTCATGCGATGCGCTACATTGTTGGAGTTTCTAGCAGTAATCACAGCAGGCTCAATGCCGAAATCTTTAATCATTTTAATGCCATGACCATCGAGTGAATGAAAGCGCTTGAACTCCATCCCCTCATCGGAAAAATACAAGCCACCATCGGTTAAAACCCCGTCAACATCAAAAATAATAAGCTTGATTTCTTTGGCTCGTAAGTAAGATTTATTTAATAATTGCATTTATGAATCCTCTATTTCATCCCATTTAAACGCATCGCCTGGATCAGTTTTTCTGCCAGGTGCAATGTCACTATGTCCAACAACGGCTTGAATTGGGTAGACAGACTTAAGTGATTTCAAAATTGTATTTAGTGATTGATATTGTACCGATTCATAGGCAATGTTGTCAGTACCTTCAAGTTCAATACCAATAGAAAAGTCGTTGCAATTATCTTGCCCATTAAAGCTGGAATCACCTGCATGCCAAGCGCGCTTATCAAACGGTACGAATTGAATAACTAAACCATCGCGCTTGATCAATAAGTGGGCAGATACCTGCATGTCTTTAATAGTTTTAAAATAAGGATGCGCGTCAAAATCTAATTTGTTGGTAAAAAACTGTTCAATATAATCATTATCAAACTCATTGGGCGGTAAGGATATGTTGTGGATCACCACTAGTGAGACAATATCTGTAGGCCGATTGTTTTGGTTGGCTGATGGAGATTGCTTAGCCGAACTTAGCAAGTGATTATTAATCATGAAGAAATTATAACCCTAATTTATCCGATTGAAATAGCGCCCTCTTAAAAACAGTCTTGGGTTGTCTTTGTTGTCAGTAAAGCTATTACGTTTGTGTAGGATATTGTTACACAGTAAGCCTTGACCAGTACGCAATAGATGTACAAAGTGGTAATCAGTCGATGCGTTTAATAATTCATCAAGTTGCTTAACAGCTTGTTTAATTTCTTCAGAATCCAGAAACTCAATATGTTTTTTGCGTTGTGTATAGCGCATAGAAAGTACATTACTGACTTCATCAATAAAAAAGATGGGGCCAGTCGAGGTTGTTCGTCTGACTTTGCCATCCACCTTGTGTTCCGGGATGGTCATCACTTCTGGGTGAGTGAGTGCCTTCACGACATCTGGGTTATCTTCTCTGAGTAGCAGGTAGACCATTTGTGGATCAATCCATTCATTAATGCCACCCGTTAGGGCTGGTCTAACACAAAATAAAGAAAATGCCCTGATACGCTGATGGATAGCATTGTAGTAACCATCAGTATGCCAACCTAGATCTTTGTCAGTGTAAGGGATAAATTCACCTTGAACTTTGTTGTTGCTTTGAGTGATGTATGCCAAGCCTTGGTTTTTTACAAACAAATGCTGGTCAAAATCTACTAGGCCAAATTGCGTGTTGATACTAACGATAGCATCAGCGTAATTGGATTGTTCTTTGATGTTAAAAAGCGCAAAGTTGCCTTGTTGGCATAAGCTAAGAATTTTGTCTTTTTCGGCCGTGCTGAGCTTGAAAGGGTCTTCTATCTCAACAATACAAGCATCCAGTTGGGTTGGCGCGTTGGCTAATTTACCATCTCGCCAAAATTTATAATCATCTAAGTTGTCTAATAACATTTTTAAAAATTAAAGATACAAAGCGTTTATCCAGAGACAGTATAACGAATACGCTGCAGGACAAACAACACAGTAACTTTATTTTTTAGCCGTTAATACGTTTATTAATGCTCCACTGTTGGGCAATCGACAAGAGGTTATTAAACACCCAGTAAAGCACTAATCCCGATGGGAACCACAAGAAGAAAATGGTAAATACAAATGGCAATGACATCATGATTTTCGCCTGCATTGGGTCAGGTGGCGGAGGATTCAACTTCTGTTGCACAAACATAGAAGCGCCCATGATGATTGGCAAGATGTAGTAAGGATCTTGCGTTGATAGATCAGTTAGCCACCAAAATGAAGTTTGACGTAATTCTACAGTATCTAGTAGCATCCAATAAAAAGCAATAAATACCGGAATTTGCACCATGATTGGTAAACAACCGGAAGCTGGGTTGATTTTTTCTTTCTTGTATAGCTCCATGGTTTTTTGACCAAGCTTTTGCTTATCGTCACCATAGGTTTCTTTGAGTTTTGTCAGTCTTGGGGATAGTTTTCTCATGCCTGCCATTGAGCGATAAGATTTTTCACTAAGTGGATAGAAAGCGAGCTTGATTAAAATGGTAATTAGGATAATTGACCAGCCCCAGCTGTTCACAAAGTCGTTGATTTTATGTATTGCCCAAGACAGTGGGTCTGCTAGTATATCAAGCCAACCATAGTCAAGCGTGTAGTTCAAGCCGGTAGCAATTTCTTCAATCTTGCCATACTCTTTAGGACCGAGGTATAGTTGGTTAGCCGCCAAGGTTGTATTAGTACGAGCACCAAGGTTTATCTGTTGATTGGCAATAGTTAGCTTGTGTAGATTATTTGTAGAACTGGCTGAAAAAACCTGTTGTTCATTCTGGCTTGGAATCCAAGCAGCGATAAAGTATTGCTGAACCATCGCCATCCAGCCGCCCATGGATTGTTGTTGCTCAAATTCATCCCAATCATCAAATTCATTTTTTTGTACCGTATGTTCTACTTTGTCGTACACAATGCCACCTGTAAAGGTTGGCATCATCATGTTAGATTGATCAATAGCATTACGTGTTAGGCGCACATAACTTTTAACTGGAATAGTTTGCTCAGAGTTGTTAGTGATCTGGTAGTCCACTTCAACGACATAACTACCTTTTTTGAAATGAAAATTCTTAGTGACTTGTATACCATTTTTACCTTGCCATGTCATAGGCACAACTAACTCATCAGCAGATAATTGATAGTTTGAGTTGGCCGAACTAAAGACAGAAAGATGAGTTGGCAATAAATCGTCACGAGAGGCAAGACCACTTTGAGCTTGGAATAATGCACCCGTTTTGTCGCTTAATAATTGAAGTTTTTCCTGACCATTAACTTCAATGGGGTATGCATTTAGGAATGCATTTTGAATGGTGCCACCTTTATGGCTGATTTCTACTGTGAGTAAATCAGTACTTACCGTAGTAAAAGCATGGGTCTCAGTGATAGTTGGGGCCGGCAGGCCAACCTCGGCCGTGTCAGTGCTAATTGTTGGGATATCAGTGTTTTGTGATGGTGAATCCAGGGTAATTTGAGTTGTGCGAATGACATTACCATCGGTATCCGTTGTACGGGTGATATTCCACTTATCCCACAGTAAGAAAATTGTTAAGAAAATTGCAATGCTTAGAAAGAATTTTTGATTATTCATAAGATGTAGGTTGTAGGTTAATGTGGGTGTTTTTTAGGTACAGGATCGAATCCGCCATCGTGCCAAGGGTGGCATTTGCCAATACGTTTAATGCTTAAATTTAAACCTTTAAAGAACCCATGTTCTTTAACAGCATCATAAGAATATTGCGAACAAGTCGGGTTGAAACGACAATTTGAACCTAAGAATGGACTAATAAATAGTTGATAAAATTTAATGGGAATAAGCAATAAATAACGCATAATTCAGGTTATATTTTTGTTACCTTTTTAAATAAGTCTAATAATTCAGCAGATAAAACAGGGCCTCTAACAGGTTTTGATTTTCTGACCATAACTACAAAACCCCAATTATCTAAGTGTTGTTGTCCTAATCTGAACGTTTCTCTAGCAATTCGTTTGAATCTATTTCTATCAACAGCTAAGCGATAAACTTTTTTTGAAATCGCTAATCCTAAACGTGGCCTAGGCTCCTTAATAGGTTTTGCAATGACTTGCCAGTACTTGCCTTTGGCCATTTTTCCGCCTTTAAAAATATGGGCGTATTCACGAGCTTTGAGGATTCTGGCTTCACGAGTCAGCCGTAGAGACACTGTAATTAGGCAGCTAAGCGCTTACGTCCTTTTCTTCTGCGAGCATTAATTACCGCACGGCCAGATTTGGTTCTCATTCTTGATCTAAACCCATGAGTACGTTTACGTTTTAAAACACTAGGTTGGAAGGTTCTTTTCTGTTTCATAATGAATATCAGCCAATAAAATCTTGCAATTTTACCATAAACCACAATAGACCTTGTAAATAAGTATGATAATTTGTAAGAACGTTAATAACGCTTATCACCTTGCGTAACGCTAACTAAGACGAACCTAATTTGACCAGCCTTGCTTTATGCAAGAGACGCCTTACAGGCCAATAATGCGGCTATTTATATAAAAAATGTAGACAGCCCACCTCTGTGGTATTAAAATGCTTGAATTATAAAGGCCACGACAGTTGACAAAATGGTTGAAAAAAGTGGTTCAAGCCCATATATTGGAACTTGCAAACAGGGCGACAAAGGTTGGCGGCTCTGGTTATCTATTAACTAAGTGAGGTTTTATGACAAATAATATTCTTGATGTCTTAACTTATATGTTTGATTATCTGTTTGAAGAAGCAGAGCAAGACTCGTCCCATGAAATTGATGACATCGCACTAAAAGCTCACCTTTCAGACGCTGGATTTGAAGTTGCTCGCATTGATAAGGCGCTAAACTGGTTAGAGAATATTGCCACTTTGCAAGATGGCAGCGTTAAGCCGTTTGCCAATACCTATGGTGGTATGCGTATTTACAGCGATGCAGAAAAATTAAAGCTAGATGCAAAATCTCGTGGTTTTTTACTGTTTATGGAAAACATGGGGCAGTTAGATGCAAATCAGCGCGAAATGATTATCGATCAAATCATGTCATTGGACGATTCTGAAGTGTCTTTAGATGATTTGAAATGGGTTGTGATGATGGTGCTGGGCAATAGTAATGATGAGGAAATTTCTGCACAATGGCTAGAGTCAATTGTATTTCTTGACGAGAATCGTACACTACAATAATGGCAAAAAATCTTGTTATTGTTGAGTCACCAGCCAAAGCAAAAACCATTGAAAAATTCCTAGGCAAGGACTATACCGTTAAATCGAGTATTGGTCATATTCGTGATATGCCCAAAAAAGACATGGGTATCGATCTTGAAAATAACTTTCAACCAACCTATGTGGTCAGTGCTGATAAGAAAAAAGTCGTTGCCGATCTGAGAAGGTCAGTTAAAACAGCTGATCAAGTTTATCTCGCGACTGATGAAGACCGCGAGGGAGAGGCGATCGCTTGGCATTTGGTGGAAGCTTTAAACTTACCGAAAGATACGCCAAGAATTGTTTTCCACGAAATTACCAAGGGCGCCATTACTGAAGCGATTATTTCGCCTAGAACGGTAGACTACCAGTTGGTTGATGCGCAACAAGCCAGACGTGTGATTGATCGTTTGGTAGGGTTCGAAATTTCACCGGTTTTATGGCGTAAGATTTCTGGTGCACGTTCAGCTGGTAGAGTGCAATCACCTGTTGTTCGCCTAGTAGTTGAAAGAGAAAGAGAGATTACCAATCACGTTGCCCAAAACACATTCAAAGTTAAAGCAGAGTTGGTGAATGACAGTGGTGAAGTGATTGACGTTAAATTGAATAAGGATTTTGCCAGTAAAGATGAAGCACTTGCTTTTACCACGGCATTATTAGACGCTAAATTAAGCGTATTAGCCATTGAGAAAAAACCATCTAAACGCTCGCCGAAGCCACCATTCATTACTTCGACCTTGCAACAAGAGGCTTCGCAAAAGTTAGGCTTTTCAGTGAAGCAAACTATGACTTTGGCACAAAATCTATACCGTGAAGGTACCATTACTTACATGAGAACAGATTCATTCACCCTCTCAGAAACCGCCATTGAAGTAGCTGGGCAAGTGATTGAGAAGGAGTACGGACCAGAATATCATCAAGTTAGACGTTATAAAACTAAAGGTGCTGGCGCACAAGAAGCGCACGAAGCGATTCGCCCGACTGATTTAACCAAGCCAGCTATTTTTGGCATAGAAGATCAAGCAGCTAAACTTTACGCATTAATTTATAAACGTACACTGGCTTCACAAATGAGCGACGCTCAATTACAAAAAACACAAATTAAAACCAGTATTTCTAACCGAGACGAAGCCTTTGTTGCCAATGGCGAAGTGTTGGTGTTTCCAGGTTTTTTAAGCGTTTATGATTATCTATCATCCGACGATAAACTGCTGCCAGACCTTAGTCAAAATGACGAATTGACATTAGCTAGTTTTGCCGCGAGGGAGAGTTTTTCACGTGCCAAGCCACGTTACACTGAAGCTTCTTTGGTTAAAAAAATCGAAGAAATGGGTATTGGTCGCCCTTCTACCTTTGCCACCATGGTATCAACCGTGCAGGACAGAAACTATGTCTCTAAAGAAACGCGAGAAGGTGTGGAGCGTGCTTATCAACTCATTGAAATTGTTGATGGAAAAGTTGTTGAATCAGAACCGGTTGAAACCACAGGTGCTGAGAAAAACAAACTATTTCCAACCAATGTGGCGTATTTGTTGAACGATTTCTTAGTTAAGAATTTTAGTAATATTGTGGATTTTGATTTTACTGCCAAATTGGAAAGTAATTTTGATACGGTGGCGACACAGGGTGTGCCTTGGCAATCTATAGTTAAAGATTTTTATGAGCCATTCCACCAACAAATCGAATTGGCCAAAGATATTTCTAGAGAAGAAACCCACGGTATGCGTGAATTGGGTGTGGATCCAAAAAGCGGAAAGCCGGTTAGTGTCCGTTTTGGGCGCTATGGCGCGTTTGCGCAAATTGGCCATAAAGATGACGAAGAAAAACCAACCTTTGCCTCACTGCGAACTGGGCATGATATCGAAAGTATTAACCTTGATGAGGCGTTAGATTTATTCAATATGCCACGCACTGTGGGCGAGACCGATGATGGTCAAACCATTAAAGCCAACTATGGTCGCTTTGGCCCGTATATTCAGTATGGTAAAAAATATGTCTCTTTAAAAGAAGATACACCTGAGGAAGTCACATTGGAGACGGCTCTAGTGCTGATTGCAGCGAAAGAGAAGTATGATGCAGAACGTATTATCAAAACCTTTGAAGATAGTGAAATCCAAGTACTGAATGGTCGCTTTGGTCCTTATATTTGGAATGGTAAAAAACGTGGCAAAGGTCAAAAGAACATCACCATTTCAAAGCTCTTTGGCGATAAAGAGCCAAGCGAACTCACCCTAGAAGAGTGTAAAAAAGCCATTTCTGGCAAAATCAAATCTAAGACTGCTAAGCGTAAAAAGAAAGCCACAAAAAAAGCAGTTAAAAAGACCACCAAGAAAGCGTTGAAAAAATCATAGCCTTACTATCACATGGCTATTTGTAAGCTTTGCGGTGTAAAATGCAAGGCATTTAAATTAATAACGGTAGGTTTCTATGTTGCTAATAAGTGAAGTCATAATTGCAAATCCGCAAATTGATGATTTTGAAGGCTTGGTTGTTGCACTTAAAGCCATTGCCAATACATCAGACGAGCGTTTTTTTCAAATGGATGTTAAGCCTGATTATGGCGATACACCAGAGAATTGGGAAGATCGTTTAGAAGCAGCGTTTTACTAGAGGACAACAAATGGGATTTAAATATCTAAACAAAGATCATGATATTTTTGACGGCGATGACGGCGAAGATGTGTACGCTAATGAAGAGCAGCTACAGTCGAGATTAGAATATTTTGAAGCACAACTAGCGAGCTTAAGTGAGGACTCACCTGTTGAAGACAGGATTAAAAATTTATTAGAAATCGGTCGCATTCAGGTTGAGCGCTATAAAGGTTCTGACGCTTGGGAAAAGGCTTTTACTGCCTTTAATCTAGCGCAGGAAGACGAGCTGTGGGAGTTAGCTGTTGAGGCTTGTGATGTGATGTTTTTATCTGAGGGACCAGACGCTTTAGTCGCACTTGGACATGCATTATGGTTAGGTATTACTTTTCCAATCGACCCAGAAATTACCGTGGCAATGCTACAGCACTTGGTTGAAGAATCTCCAGAAGAGGCAGATACCAGAGCGGTAGCGGCAGCGGCAGCGCATTACGTTACTTCAATGCGCTGTGGTGAAGACGACGACCTCACGTTTTTTACGTCGCAAATGTTAGCCAGTGTTGCTGATAAACATTCTCATATTACTGACCAATCTACTTTTGATGTATGGCATAGAACTTTGGAATTAGACAAACCAGAGGTATTTTTAAAGAAATTATCGGGTGCAATTGACCAGTTAGTAGATAATAAATGGTGGGTTGACCGCGATAAAATTAAAGCTAAGCTAGATAATGAAACCACGCATTAAATGAAAATTAAAATTTGCGGAATCACCCAAGCTGATAATGCACGAGAGGTGGCACTTCTCGGTATAGACGCAGTCGGTCTGGTGTTTTATGAACAATCACCACGTCATGTTGATGTTGAATCAGCTATACATATCGTTAATGCACTGCCGCCGTTTATTAACCGTGTCGGTTTGTTTGTGAATGCAGATTCTGGTTTTATCGATGAAGTGTTGTGTGAAGTACCAATTGACACCTTGCAATTTCATGGCGATGAATCTGTGATTGAGTGCACTCAGTACGGCATGCCATTTATTAAAGCTCTACGTGTGAATGAAAATACCAATATCGCCAAAATGGCCGATGACTATCATCAAGCCAGTGGATTACTGTTAGATGCGTTTAATAAAGACGCTTACGGTGGTACTGGCGAGCAATTTGACTGGTCACTGGCCAAGGTCGATATTGACCTACCTATTATTCTAGCAGGTGGCCTGAATCCAGATACAGTTGCTGATGCGATTTCTCAGGTTAATCCGTATGCAGTTGATGTGTCAAGCGGTGTGGAAAGTGAGCCGGGCATTAAAGATATCGCTAAAATAAAAGAATTTATACATAAGGTGCGCTCATGAGTTATTCATTGCCAGACGATAAAGGCCATTTCGAGCAATATGGCGGTGTTTTTATTGCAGAAACTCTAATGACAGCTGTAACTGAACTCAAGAATGCCTACGAGAAATATAAAGATGACAAAGATTTTATAGCTGAGTATGAATTTGATCTTGAGCATTATGTCGGACGGACTACTCCACTTTATCACGCTGAGAATCTCAGTAAAAAAATAGGCGGCGCACGGATTTATCTAAAGCGTGAAGATCTCAATCACACCGGCGCTCATAAAGTCAACAACACTATTGGGCAAGCATTATTGGCTAAGCGTATGGGTAAAACGCGTATTATTGCTGAAACTGGTGCCGGTCAACACGGTGTTGCCACGGCAACCGTAGCCGCCCGTTTAGGTTTGGAATGTATTGTCTATATGGGTGAAGTCGACGTAGCCCGTCAAGCACTAAACGTGTTCCGTATGAAATTATTGGGTGCCACGGTAGTGCCTGTCACCTCTGGATCGAAAACCTTAAAGGATGCATTGAATGAAGCGATGCGTGACTGGGTAACCAACATTGACGACACTTTTTACATTATCGGTACCGTGGCAGGTCCACATCCGTATCCGATGATGGTGCGTGATTTTCAAAGCGTGATTGGTAAAGAGGCAAAAGTTCAATTTGCTGATCAAGTGGGTGGTTTGCCCGATGCACTGGTTGCTTGTGTCGGTGGCGGGTCCAATGCGATTGGCCTATTCTATCCGTTTATTGACGACGAATCAGTAGCACTTTATGGCGTTGAGGCGGCAGGTTATGGTCTTGAAAAGGGTGGCGAAGCACATGCTGCACCATTATGCGCTGGCAGTGTCGGTGTATTACACGGCAACCGTACATACTTAATGGAAGATGAAAATGGCCAAATTATTGAAGGTCATTCAATTTCAGCGGGTTTGGATTATCCAGGCGTTGGGCCAGAACATGCTTACTTAAAGGATTCTGGCAGGGCACAGTATTTCGCTATTACTGATGATGAGGCATTAGCTGCATTTCATACACTGACCAGAGTTGAGGGCATCATTCCGGCGCTAGAATCTTCTCATGCAGTAGCCTATGGCATCAAGCTTGCGCAAGAATTGGGCAAAGATAAAAATATCATTATTAACCTTTCTGGTCGTGGCGATAAAGATATCCATACGATTGCTGAAATCGAAGGCATCGAGTTCTAAAAGACGTTAATTTATATTTATTACGTCATTTCTCACTATAAATTAATAAAACTTAGCATATTTTTACAATATGAGCTAAAAATAACTAGTTTTTGATCAATTTTTTGTTAAAAAATACTATTTTTCAACAAAAAACGTGTATTTTTATCGATTTTATGCAATTTTTCGTTTAATTTAGGATAAAAAATTGCTATTTCTTAACCGGGCGTTTCCAGTTCTTCATGGTGATTTGTTTGGAACGGCTGAATGTTAATTGACCATCTGGCGTATCTTTAGTAATAGTAGAGCCGGCGCCAATCGTAGCGTTGTTTCCAATGGTAACTGGAGCGATGAGTTGGGAGTCTGAGCCTATGAATGCGCCATCGCCAATAATAGTCTGGTGTTTGTTAGCGCCATCATAATTACAAGTAATCACGCCAGCACCGATGTTGACATTTTCACCAAGCGTGGAATCTCCCACGTAACTAAGGTGAGAAACCTTTGAGCCTTTACCGATGGTGGACTTTTTCACCTCAACAAAATTACCAATTTTGGCATTTTCACCAATGTTTGCTCCTGGACGAATTCGAGCAAATGGGCCAATGGTTGCGCCGTGGTTAATGCTGGAATCTTCAATTACAGAGTTTGGCAAGATAGATACATTGTCACCGATTTTAGTGTTTTTTATTATACAGTTCGGTGCAATTGTCGTATTATCACCTAACGTTACTTCGCCTTCAATAAGCACATTAACATCAATTTCACAGTCTTGCCCGAAGCTGATTGTGCCTCGACAATCAAAGCGATTTGGGTCTTTTAAGGTTAAACCCTGCTGCATAAATTTTGTTGCTTGATTTTGCTGAAAGGTTCTTTCCAATTCTGCTAATTGCACTTTATCATTCACGCCTGCTACCTCAAATTCGTTTTTTGTGATGACTGAGGCAATGATTTTGCCATCGTTGACCGCCATCTCAATAATATCGGTTAAGTAAAGTTCCCCTTGCGCATTGTTTGAATCTAGTCTGCCAAGGTAGGTTTTTAATAAGCCACTATTCAACGCCATAATACCGGTATTCACCTCGCAAATTGTGAGTTGTTCATCATTGGCATCCTTTTGTTCGACAATGGCTTGGATTTGATTGTTATGACGAACGATACGACCATAGCCTACTGGGTTATCTAGTACGACCGAGAGTAATGAAATACTACTTTGCTGTGCTTGAGAGACTAGATCGTCTAAAGTGGATTTTTCGATTAGTGGCACATCGCCATACAATATTAATGAGAGTGAATCATCGTCAATATGTGGCATTGCTTGCGCCACAGCATGCCCCGTGCCAAGTTGTTCGGCTTGTTCCACCCAGTTAATCGTGTCATCATTAATCGTATTACGCACTTGGTCGCCACCAAAGCCATAAACAACGTGAACTTTAGAACAGAGCCGTTGCGCTTGGGTCAATACATGACCTATAAGTGTCTTATCTGAGAGTGTTTGCAGCACTTTGGGCTTGGATGAATTCATGCGTGTGCCTTTACCCGCTGCAAGAATAATGCCGTGAATATGACTCATAGTAATACTTTAGAAGTCTTCAACGACAGGGTTTTGATTGAGATAGGTCTGTGTAATGCCTGGCACGATAAAACTGATGGTACCGGTAACTTGACCATCTTTGCTCCCTACACGGTAAGTCGCAGCACGCATTTTAATAGGCGCATCTTTAAACACTTCGGAAAAATTATGCGCTTTGCGTGATTGTGTTTTAAACTCATCTTTGCTGATAAAAGTGTATTTAATGTTGTGTTTTTGATAGGCTTCATTTTCGAAATCGGCAATCATTTTGGTGAAGTCTTTTTTAGCAAAAGTGTTAGCGCTGATCTCGATAATATCTAAACGTTCTTTGTCATTTTCAATTAATACCAAGTCAAACTGTGTTTTTAGCACATAAAACATTTTTTTAATCTTACTAACATCATCCAACGGCATCATGAGTACGATAGAGACTAAGCGGTCATTTAAAAAACGAAAGGCAATTTCTGCGTTTTCACCTGACAAAAAGTGATCTTGCATACACAGCGTGCCTTGTTCGTATTTAGCTGCGCAATCTTCTAGTTTGTGCACTTTTTGTAAATAAGCCTTGGGCATGCCAACGATGTACTGCTTGTACAAACGGATTTGGTCGGCAGCGGCAGCAATGCTAGAGGTGCTAAGCAATAAAAACAAACCAAGTAGCGTTAAACGTTTCATATCTTTTCGACGTATTTAATTGGTTAATATTGTAAACAATTTGATTATGGTTGAGCATATAAATACAATAAAATCGATCTATTATGAGTGATGCTTGTTATCATTGTGGACTGCCTGTTACTAATGGCAATAGAGTCACGACAAAAATTAAAGATATTCAACAAGATTTTTGTTGTACGGGTTGTGCCAGTGTGTGTCAAACTATCCATGACAGTGGCCTAAGTGCTTTTTATGACCAGCAAACCACTTCATTATTGCCTGCAGTTGATCTGGAATATCCACTTGAATATTACGACGCAGCAGTGTTTCAACAGCCTTTTTTAGAAGCCTCAGATAAGCATACAAAAACTGTCACCTTAATCAGTGACACCATTCATTGCGCTGCTTGTGTGTGGCTCATTGAACGAGCAATCAACATACTTGACGGCATAGTTTGGGTGCGGGTCAATTTAACTGATAAGCGTATTAGAGTTCGTTGGATGGAGAATGAAATCAATCTTTCTGTCATCATGCAAAAGCTGGCCGACCTAGGTTATGCAGCCATGCCCTATGAGCAAAATATTGCCGAAATTGAACAACAACGTAAAAATAAAGCCATGCTTTATCGTATTGGCTTTGCCGGGTTTACAATGATGAATTTATTGTGGATATCGGTGGCGATGTACACTGGCGCTAGCGGTGGCAAGTATTACCAGTTTTTCCAATGGCTCGGATTTGCGCTAGCAACGCCAACTTTGTTTTATGCTGGTTATCCTTTTTTAAAAAATGCCTATTTGGGCGTTAAGAATCGGTTTATGAATATGGATGTGCCCATCAGTATTGGCGCATTGGTGACATACTTTTATTCAGTATATGTGCTGTTAGGCTTCTCCACTAAGGGTGAAGTATATTTTGATACAGTAGTTAATTTTATTTTTGTGATTTTAATTGGTCGTTACCTTGAAGCTTCTAGTAAAAAATCGGCGTTATCAGCCTCAACAAGCTTACAGCAACTGCAGCCTAAAATCGCGTTAGTGAAATCAGGTAGTGAGCGTGTGATTAAACCCATTGGTGTTATTGCCATTGGCGATATTGTCTTAGTTAAGCCGGGCGAGCGTATTGCCATAGACGGTATTGTGCGCTCAGGTAATACTCAGGTTGATGAGTCTTTACTCAGTGGAGAATCACTACCTATTGATAAAGGTGTGGGAGATAGCATTTTTGCTGGCACAATCAATGCTAATGGCAGTCTTGAAGTTGAAGTGACTCAACTGAGTAAGCGTTCGGCGCTGAGTCAAATTGTTGACTTGGTTGAAAATACCCGAGCAAGCAAAAGCCGTATTGTGTGTACTATTGACAAGATTATCCCTTACTTTGTTTGGATTACGCTTCTACTGGCAAGTATTACGTTTATTTATTGGTCCCAACAAGATTTTGATTTAGCACTACTTAGTGCCACAAGCGTGTTGATTATTACTTGCCCATGTGCGTTTGGTTTGGCCACACCCATGAGTATTGCAGTAGCTAGTGGTGCTGCAGCCAAGCGCAATATACTCATTAAAAATGGTGATGCGTTGGAGGTGTTGAGTAAAGTTAAGCATGTGGTGTTTGACAAAACTGGCACACTGACTCTGGGCGCGCCACGTGTGGATGGTGTTGTTAGTAACATAGATAAGCACGCAATGCTCAGTATCATGAGCGCTATTGAAAGGCATTCCGAACACCCGCTGGCCAAGGCAATCATTGACTATACCTCTCAAAGCGGTGCTAAAAAGAGTGTAGGTGAGGATAACTTAGTAGCTAGTGAGTTTGAGATGTCACCAGGTTTGGGTGTGTCAGCCATAGTTGGAAATAAGCGCTATTGGGTCGGTAGCTTGAGCTATCTTAAAACACATAAACATGCCGAGTTTGCTGAGCAGGCAAGCGTACTAGAACATCAAGGCCACACTTGTATTTGGTGTGCGGATGAGCAAGGTATTCTGGGGTTTGCCTCACTCAGTGATCGCATCAAAGAGGACGCTCAATCGATAGTAGAACAACTTAAACAAATGGGTAAAACCATCACCATGCTCAGTGGTGATAGCATGCAGGTAGCGCAATCAGTAGCCAATCAAATTGGGATTGATCAAGTCATTGCTCAAGTATTACCAGGTGATAAGGCGCAACATGTGAAAAATTTACAACAAGAGGGGTTAGTGCTGATGGTTGGTGATGGTATTAATGACGCACCTGCGCTGACTCAGGCCGATGTGAGTATCGCCATTGGTTCTGGTGCTGATGTATCCGTGGCAAGTGCCGACGTGGTGATTTTGAAAAAGCTATTAACTCCCATTGTTGAGGCAATTGCGTTATCAAAGCGCACCCAAGCCACAATTAAGCAAAATATTGTTTTTGCTTTATTTTATAATGCACTGATGGTGCCACTGGCAATGATGGCAAAGGTAACACCACTGTTTGCTGCTATTGTGATGCCAATTAGTTCTATCATTGTGATTGCTAATGCTGCTAGGTTAAGAAAAAATCAAGAATAATGCACAAGAATAGTATATAATGTGTCCTCTTTGAGATTTACATAAACGTTATAGAAATGAAAACAGAAATTCACCCTAATTATGACACTGTGACAGTAGTATGTTCATGTGGCAACTCTTTTGAGACTCGCTCAACAATAGGTAAAGAAAATTTAAATTTAGATGTATGCTCTAGCTGTCATCCTTTTTACACAGGTAAGCAAAAAATTATGGATACTGCAGGCCGTGTTGAGAAATTTAAATCACGTTATGCTTCATTTAAAAGGTAAGCATCAAGAATTCAATAAAAAAGCCACGAAAGTGGCTTTTTTTATGTCTGACTTTTGCTGGTATAACGCAAAAAATCGTTATAATTGTCCCAGTTAAAATTATTATTAAAAATTATGTCCAGCGACTATATCAACGCCCTATTAAAGAAACCAACTACACGTACTCCTATTTGGGTGATGCGCCAAGCAGGCCGTTATTTGCCAGAGTATCGTGCCACTAGAAAAAAAGCGGGCGATTTTTTAACCCTATGTAAGTCGCCAGAGTTGGCTTGTGAAGTCACCATGCAGCCCCTCGATCGTTTTGACTTGGATGCGGCGATTTTATTCTCAGATATTCTGACCATTCCTGATGCAATGGGCTTGGGCCTGTATTTTTCCGAGGGCGAAGGGCCAAAATTTTCTAAACCTTTATCGACATTGGTAGACATTGAGAACTTAACTAAACCAAACGTGGGCGATGAATTGGCCTATGTGACTGATGCAGTTTCGGTGATTAAAAAGTCACTTAATGGCAAAGTGCCACTGATTGGATTCACCGGTAGTCCGTGGACACTAGCTACTTATATGGTTGAAGGCGGTTCGAGCAAAAACTTTGCTAAAGTTAAAGGTTTGATGTACGAAAACCCAACACACATGCACCAGTTACTCGATAAATTAGCTGATACGATTATTGATTACCTGAACGGTCAAATTGAAGCTGGCGCTGACTCGGTGATGGTGTTTGATACTTGGGGCGGATTGCTAAATCAAGAAAGCTATGAGAACTTTTCGCTTAGATATATGACCAAAATCGTGGCCGGCATTAAGCGTGAGCATGAAGGCAAAACCATTCCAGTCACTCTATTTACCAAAGGCGGCGCCATGTGGTTAGAACAAATAGCAGGCAGCGGTTGTGATGGCGTGGCACTTGATTGGACAGTTGAGTTGGGTGATGCTCAATCTCGTATTGGCAACAAGGTAGCATTGCAAGGCAATCTTGATCCTTGTGTATTGTATGCTTCTCCTGCAAGAATTCGCGAAGAGGTGAAAAAAGTATTATCACAATTTGATGGCGATACTGGTCATGTGTTTAACTTGGGTCATGGTATCTCGCCAGATGTGAATCCTGAGCACATGAAAGTATTGGTTGATAGTGTGCACGAATTTAGCGCAAGATAATCATTATGTCACGACTAAGTACAATTTTTAATCAATTCAAGCAAACCGGTACTAAGGCGTTTATTCCATTTATTACGGCGGGCGATAGTGGCCTAGACAACACCTATGCTCTGATGCAAACCCTGGTTGAGAATGGTGCCGATGTGATTGAGCTGGGCGTACCATTTTCTGATCCGATGGCTGATGGTCCGGTGATTGCCAAATCGCACGAACGTGCAGTAGCTGATGGAGTGAGCTTGCATGATGTACTAGATTTGGTCAAAAAATTTAGACAAACCAATGACACGACCGCCGTTGTACTGATGGGTTATCTTAACCCGATTGAAGTGTTCGGCTATCAAGCCTTTGCAGATGCGGCTAGTCAAAGCGGTGTTGATGGTGTGCTGGTAGTGGATATGCCACCTGAAGAAGCGCACGATTTAAAGCAATGTTTAGATGCTGTGAATATTGACTTTATTTTCTTAGTGGCACCAACCACAACCGATGATCGTTTAGAATTCTTGTCAAGTATTGCTTCGGGCTTCGTTTATTTTGTTTCATTAAAAGGTGTAACTGGTGCAGGTCATTTGGATATTGATTTGGTCAATGCCAACATGAAAAGAATTCGTAAATTTATTGACTTACCAGTAGGTGTTGGCTTTGGTATTAAAGATGCAAATACCGCCAAAGCAGTTTCAGCATTAGCCGATGCTGTGATTGTAGGTTCATCATTGGTATCGTTTGTTGAGCAGTACGCTACAGATAGGGATAAAATGTTAGCAAGTGTTGGTGCACTATCAGCTGAAATATCAGCTGCTATAAAATAAAGGATCTATTATGAGTTGGCTAGAAAAAATCTTACCCTCGATTACTAATGTAGTTAAGAAGAACATTCCTGAAGGTCTGTGGAGTAAGTGCCCTAAATGTGAATCTACTTTATATGAGGAAGAACTGAAACAACTCACCTATGTGTGTCCAAATTGTGATCACCATATGCGTATTTCTGCCAGAGTACGTATTGAAAACTTTCTAGATGCTAGTGCTCAAGAAGAAATTGCCGTTGATCTAGTCGCAGTTGACCCGCTAAAATTTAAAGACCAAAAGAAGTACAAAGATCGCTATTCTCAAGCGCAAAAAAATACTGGTGAAAAAGATGCACTAGTGGTTAAAAAAGGCACACTCAATGGCATGCCAGTTGTTGTTGCAGCGTTTGAATTTAAGTTTATGGGTGGCTCCATGGGTTCTGTTGTGGGTGAGAAATTTGTTCGCGCTGCACAAGAGAGCATCAGGACCAATTCACCACTGATTTGTTTTTCTGCTTCTGGCGGTGCGCGTATGCAGGAAGGCTTATTTTCACTTATGCAGATGTCTAAAACAGCACTGATCTTAAAATTATTAAGTGATAAGAAAATTCCTTTTTTCTCTATTTTAACCGACCCAACCATGGGTGGTGTTTCTGCCAGTTTTGCCATGTTGGGTGATATCCATATTGCTGAGCCAAACGCACTGATTGGTTTTGCCGGCCCGAGAGTGGTCGAGCAAACTGTACGTGAGACTTTGCCTGAAGGCTTTCAACGCAGTGAATTCTTACTAGAGAAGGGCGCTATTGATATGATTGTACATCGCCGAGATCTGCGCGATAAAGTGCATCAATTGTTACAAGCTTTGCATGGCTAAATATAAATTGTTGTACAAACTCACACATGCAAATGGTGCGTTAGTTGACGAATCGCTTGATACACCCCTTGAATTTGAACTTGGCGATGGACAACTTGATCCATGTTTAGAGTCTTGTATCGAAGAGGCTAAAGTCGGCAAGTTGCAAACTTTTTTACTGAGTTATGACCAGGCTTTTGGTCCGGTTCATGATGAAGCCGTACAGGTGATGAAACGTTCAGAGTTTCCTAAAGATATGGTTATCGAATTAGATGCCGCCGTTGAGTTTGAGACACCGACGGGTGATTCTTACGTTGGCTGTATTGATAAAATTAAGGGCGATGATATTACCGTTAATTTCAACCACCCCCTAGCTGGCTGCGATGTATCATTCCAAGTAGAAATACTCGAGAAAAATTAATGAAAGTTTTATTAGCCAACCCACGAGGATTTTGTGCAGGCGTTGATCGTGCTATTGAAATTGTCGATCGTGCGCTCGAGTTGCATGGTGCGCCTATTTATGTGCGTCATGAAGTGGTACATAATAAATTTGTGGTGGATAATCTAAAAGCCAAAGGCGCTGTTTTTGTTGAAGAGATTACAGAGGTTCCATCAGGTAAAGTGGTGGTTTTTAGTGCACATGGTGTGTCTCAAGCTGTGCGTCAACAAGCTAAAGCGATCGGTGCGATTATTTATGATGCGACTTGTCCATTAGTGACCAAAGTACATAAAGAGGTCACGCGTAAACAAAAACAAAATCATAAAGTTATCCTCATTGGTCATAAGGGCCACCCTGAGGTTGAGGGCACGTTAGGACAGTCTAGTGTTGGGCAAACGGTGCAGCTGGTTGAAACCGTGGCAGATGTAGACACTATAGAAGTATCAGACAATGAGAGCCTCTCCTACACCACGCAAACAACATTATCAGTAGACGATACACAACAAATTGTAGATGCGCTTAAAACAAAGTTTCCCGAAATTAAGTCCCCTAAAAAAGATGACATTTGTTATGCCACACAAAATAGACAAGATGCGGTTAAAATCCTAATGCAAGATTCGGATGTTCTGTTGGTGTTAGGCTCTAGCAACTCATCTAATTCAAATCGTTTGCGAGAGATCGCGGAAAAAATGCACAAAAGAGCTTATCTAATTGATGGTGCTAACGAAATCAAATCTAGCTGGTTAGATGGCGCCAATATCGTCGGGGTAACCGCCGGCGCTTCAGCACCAGAAGTATTAGTACAAGAGGTGATTAACTATTTATACGATTATGGCGCAACACAAGTGATTGAAGTCAGTGGTGTTGAGGAGAATGTACACTTTCCTGTGCCAGAACAATTAAGATAAGGAAAAATATTATGTCAAAAACAGCGTTAATTTGTGGCTCGTATGCCTTTGATAGCATCATGGTTTTTCATGATCAGTTTAAAAACCATATTTTGGCGGATAAGGTGCATATGCTCAATGTGTCATTTTTGGTACCGACTATGCGCAAAGAGTTTGGAGGTTGTGGTGGTAATATTGCTTATAACTTGCACTTATTAGGTGCTAATTCGGTACCGATGGCAACCGTGGGCGAGGACTTTGCACCTTATTTAAGTTGGATGGAAAAACACCATATGAACACCACACACATGAAGGTCGTTGAAGGTTCCTATACGGGCCAGGCATTTATTACTACGGATATGGATGATAATCAAATTACTGCTTTTCATCCAGGTGCTATGAGTGATTCACATCAAAATAAAGTGAGTGACGTGAGCAATGCAGATATTGGCATTGTCTCCCCCGATGGACGTGACGGCATGATTGAGCATGCCCAGCAGTTTTCTGAGGCCGGCATACCCTTTATGTTTGATCCTGGCCAAGGCATGCCGATGTTTTCAGGTGAGGAGTTGGTTACTTTTATTGAGCAAGCGACTTACGTGGCTGTGAATGACTATGAATCTCAGATGCTGCAAGATAAAACTGGGCTTGACACACAAACCATTGCCTCAATGGTTGACGCGCTGATTATTACCAAAGGGGGCGAAGGCTCTGAAATTCATACAGGTGGTGAAATAATTACCATTGCGCCAGCTAAAGCGGTTTCTACCCAAGACCCGACTGGTTGTGGCGATGCATATCGAGCCGGATTGTTGTATGGACTAATGAATGACTTGGATTGGAAAACGACTGGTCAATTGGCAGGATTGTTAGGCGCGATTAAGATTGCACATTTAGGTACACAAAATCATATGTTTGATTTATCCAAGATTGAAAAATTGTATCAACAAAATTATGGCAGTGCTTTGTTTTAATTTTATGTACAATATGCTTTCGTAGTTCGTATCACCTGGGGAGAAGCCGGTTGGAGCCATTACAAAAACTGTTTAGTTTAAGAGAAGCGTTATTCGATTACGAGAGAGAATTAGGAATCAGTGATTACTCTGAGATTGAGCGCAGTGTTTTAGAGTTTATTGTTGAGCAACGACGCACAACGATTTCAAGAATACTGAAACACCCTTATTTCTCTACATACTCGTTATCTTCGATTAAACGAGTTGTGTCTAAACTACTTAAGATTGGTGTTATCTATTCAGAGAAATCTCAACAAGATAAACGCGTTGTGTACTTATCTTTTTGTTTAGAAAACTCCCATTAATCTTTAATGATTATGCATATAACCTTCATTAAAAAACATTTAATTGAAAACAGCATTGCTTTTATGATGGTGTATGTTGCCGCATTAATGATGATCTACCAATCTGATTTTGATGTGCAAATTGGTTCATATTTATATTTACCCATTGGTGCAAAAATATTGGCCTTTTTGCTCTTTGGTAGAAGCGTCTTGCCAGGTGTAATAGCTAGTTGTATTTTTTGTGGTGTATTTTTGTTCAATGCTTGGGGTGGGCATTTTGTATTTGGTGCAATTGGTGCAGCGGCGGGGGCAGTAGCGCCTTTGATTTCAATGTGGATAATCGAGAAATTCAAGATTGCGAGCTATTCAAGTTTGAGTGGGATTAATTTCAGACATATCTTATTCCTAGTCCTATTCACGTCTATCATCCATTCACTATCAAGGTTTGTCTTGTATGCTAAAAGTGGAGTGTTTGACATTAGCCCCGTGGATTTTCTACAGCATTATATAGTGGGTGACATAATTGGCGGTATAGTTGTTATTTGGATGGTTCTGAAGATTGTTCCTTTTATAATTAGTACAGTCAGAGCATAAGCGTCCTAGATCTATTTTCCTTAATTCGGAATTTTGGGTGTATAATGACACATATATGAACTGAGGTGTAATTATGAGTGCTTTAAGAAAATTATTTGAATTAAGACGTTCGCTAGATGCCTACGAAACAGAGATGGGCTTTGATCAATTGTCAGAAGTAGAAAAGTCAGTTCTTGCCTTTATTGCTAGTAAGAAGGATGCAAACATTACTGCTATTACTAAAGATAGCTACTTTGCTAAGTTTTCATTGTCAACTATCAAGAGAGCAGTAGGTGTATTACTTGCTGAGAATATCATTGAGGCTAAAC
>FPHW01000185.1_pt1 | contig 35377 bp, 31 predicted proteins | sample 1057471 | NCBI WGS metagenome assembly FPHW01 (sample SAMEA4473329, study PRJEB15554) | hydrothermal vent metagenome | biome: marine basaltic hydrothermal vent biome; feature: marine hydrothermal vent; material: water | place: Pacific Ocean | collected 2011-06-14/2011-07-23 | depth 1685 m | reverse complement strand
CATAGCGTCGGTTTTATCATTAAAACCGCCGGTTTCAATGTCGATAACAACGGGCAAATAACCTCTGATGCGTTCATTAATTTGCATACTTAATTGACATCTTTAAAAAAAATCGAAGAACTACGTTGATGATCAAATAAGGCTTGACGCTTGATTGGAAGCTCATCAATTTTCATTTGCACAAATCCATACTTAAAAAACCACTGTGTATTGTATTTAGTAAGTGCAAAAATTTTTGAAAAATTTGAAATGCGTGCTTTTTGCATAATCTCATCGAGTAATTTAGCTGAAAAACCTTGATTTTGCACTTGTTTTGACACAGCTAAGGCATAAATTTCACCCATTTCTCCTTCTTTACAGTCTTTTAAGCCTGCACAAGCAACCAGCTTGCCAGAATTATGCAAAAAAACAAAATCGTCAATATTGTCAACAATTTGATCATAAGTTCTAGGCAAAATCTTACCTTCCTTCACAAAAGGCTCAATCAATTCTAAAATTTGCTCAGCTTTATTCAATACAGACTCAAAACGTAGATAGAACCTGCCATTTTAGTCTAAAATTTAATCTTTTTTAGTAAACGAATTACATTATGTCTAATACAAGAAAATACTCCTCTCTAGTCGTTGACGGTTATGAGCGCGCACCCTCTCGTGCCATGCTTTATCCAGTGGGTTTTAAAAAAGAAGACTTCAATAAACCTCAGGTCGGTATTGCCTCCACTTGGTCGATGGTTACGCCTTGTAATATGCACATTAATAAACTCGCTGATGAAGCTGAAATAGGGGTTAATGGTGCCGGCGGTAAGGGTGTAATTTTTAACACTATAACTGTCTCAGATGGTATCTCTATGGGTTCTGAGGGTATGAAGTATTCTCTAGTTTCTCGCGAGGTAATTGCAGATTCAATTGAGACAGTAGTTGGTTGTCAGGGCTTTGATGGCGTAGTAGCTATTGGTGGTTGTGATAAAAATATGCCAGGCTGTATCATTGGTCTTGCACGTCTTAATCGTCCAAGTATTTTTGTTTATGGTGGTACGATTCAACCAGGAAAAAATCATACTGACGTGGTTAGCGTGTTTGAGGCAGTGGGTCAATTTGCCAACAATGCCATTGATGCAATCGAGCTTGAAAATATTGAAAAAACAGCCATTCCTGGTCCAGGCTCTTGTGGTGGTATGTACACTGCTAATACTATGGCGTCAGCCATTGAAGCTTTAGGCATGAGCTTACCAAACTCTTCAGCGCAAGATGCAATTTCAGCTGATAAAGATAGAGATTGTATTCGTGCAGGTGAAGCAGTTCTTAATTTACTCGAAAAAGACCTTAAGCCACGTGACATTATGACCATGGAAGCATTCGAAAATGCCATCACCCTTATTATTACCCTAGGTGGTTCAACCAATGCGGTACTGCATTTAATCGCCATGGCTGATGCTGCTGGTGTTGACTTAAACATTGATGATTTCACTCGTATTGGTGCTAATGTACCAGTACTTGCTGATCTTAAACCATCAGGTAAATATATGATGAGTGAATTAGTGGCTATTGGCGGAACTCTACCTTTAATGAAAATGTTATTAGATGCTGGACTATTACACGGTGATTGCATGACAGTCACTGGCAAAACAATGGCTGAAAATTTGGCCGATGTTAAACCGTATAATGATTTACAAGATGTTATTAGACCACTTGATAATCCAATTAAAAAAGACTCACACCTTAGAATTTTACGAGGCAATCTAGCTTCTGAAGGTTCAGTTGCAAAGATCACTGGCAAAGAAGGCTTAAGCTTTAAGGGTGTGGCTAAATGTTTTGGTCGCGAAGAGGATGCCCTTGCAGCCGTGCTTAATGATGAAATTAAAGCAGGTGATGTTATTGTTATTCGCTATGAAGGTCCTGCAGGTGGTCCAGGTATGCGTGAGATGCTCGCTCCTACTTCTGCCGTCATGGGTAAAGGTTTGGGTGGTAAAGTAGCTCTAATTACTGATGGTCGCTTCTCTGGTGGCACACATGGTTTTGTGGTTGGTCATATCACTCCTGAAGCTTTCAAAGGCGGCGTCTTAGCTGTGGTTGAAGATGGTGACGAAATCCTAATTGACGCCGAAAATAATGTTTTAGAATTATTAGTTGATCAATCAATCATTGATGAGCGCCTATCTAATTGGACTCAGCCAGCTCCAAACTACACCAAGGGTGTTTTGGCTAAATTTGCTAAACTAGCAAAATCGGCTTCTGAAGGTGCTGTTACTGACTAAAGTCTATTGTAATCCAAATAGATGTTGAGCATTCTCATGCGCAACCTTGCGAGCAGCTGATGGACTCAGATTTGACAAAAGACCGCTTCTTACCACCTTAACATATTTACGATATTGTTGGTTACTATGAGCATCTGTGCCAATCAGAAAACGATCAGGGAAATCTTCAATCAACTCAAGCCACCCACTATCGATCCAATTCTCAAGAAATATATTCCGACTTGACTTTTTATGCATAAATCGGAATGATAATTCACAAAACAGATTTGAATTACTAGCTAAAAGTGTACGTACATCACCTGATGAAGTGTTGGTGCCACAGTGATTCCAAAGAATACGACCATTACGATCACTTGATAATAGATTTTCCATTTGCTCTAGACTATCAGAATCGCCCTCCATATGAATAGTTAAAAAAGCATTGTGTTTAGCAAGCAATTGATATAAATCGCGAAAAATAGGGGCATCTACCTCAACCTTACGTCTCATTCTAGAATTTGTATTTGAATGCATATTATTAATGAAAATCTCGCCAACACCCTTCACTTTGCCTGTTTCAAGATCATTTTCAATCTGTTGCATAAATCTACTAATTATCGGATTGTATGGATCCAACATGGCCGAAGCGCCTCCCTTCAAAAAAGCATAATTAAACTCTTTCTGGCCTGCAAAGGGAATAAAACGATCGCCCATTTGGCTAGAATATTGCTCCCATAGTCTAGCACTGACCCCCTTTCCGCCACTAACACCTGAGCCAGCCCATTTAACACCAGTATCATTCATCAATTCTATAGCCCCTGAAGGTGAAGATGCGGCAAGACCGCCTGGATGAAAATGAAAATCTGCTATTGGCATACTAGTATCCATCATAGCACTCTCAGAACTTACTTGGTCCTCCTGACCTTGTATCGGCATGCCCCATTTTTGCGCAAATTCTGCAGCTGTTAGGTAGCCATCTCCATCAAAGTCAATTTTATCAAAAATAAAAGATGACTTCTCCCACTCATCAATGCTTACGCGACCATCACCATTACTATCTCTGTTTTCAACAGCCACTTCTGGATTTTTAGCCCAAGATACAGAAGAAAATATAAGCCCGAATCCAAGCATTAGACTTACAACCAACTTCAAAAAATATTGATTAAACATTTCAAATTCCCTTATAAAAAATAGTCTGTTGGGTTTTATTCTACTCTTATAGTTCTTATTGAATAGTATGTAATGTATAAAAAATAATGCATTAAAAAAGGAGGCAAAAGCCTCCTTTTTATTAATTAATCAGCTGGTGTAAATACCATTTGCCGATCATCTAGATTAACCGAAGCTATTTGGATTTTTATATTGTCACCCAGTTGATAGACTTTACCAGTGCGCTCACCTTTGAGTTGATGATGAATATCATCAAAGATATAGTAATCGTCTTTCATATCGCGCATGGCGATCATACCTTCTACAAATACATCAGTGAGCTCAATAAAGATACCAAAGCCAGCAACACCAGAAATAACGCCATTAAAAGTCTCTCCAACTTTGTCACGCATATATTCACATTTAAGCCATTGTTCAACATCACGTGAAGCAACATCAGCTCTACGTTCAGTCATTGACAAGTGTTCACCAGTCTCATGCATTTTCTTGCTAGGCTTTCTACTTTTTTTATCAATGACACGATTAATAGCACGGTGCACTAATAGATCTGGATAACGACGAATCGGTGAAGTAAAGTGAGTGTAATCCTCGAATGCTAAGCCAAAGTGACCTTCGTTAGCAGGTGTATACACTGCTTGCTTCATGGTGCGTAGTACAACAGTTTTAATGATATTTTCATCATCTCTACCTTTGGCATCCTCAAGCACCTTGGCAAAATCTTTAGATTCAGGTTGCACGCCGCCTTCTAAGGTTAATCCTATTGCAGTTAAAAACTGACGAGTCACCTCTACTTTTTCAGCCGTTGGCTTAGGGTGAATTCTATACAAGAAATCTTCATCGTGATGCGCTAAGAACTTAGCTGTGGATTGATTAGCCATGAGCATGCATTCTTCAATCAGCTTGTGTGCATCGTTACGAGAACGAGCAATAATATCGTCAATCTTACCCTTATTATTAAATATAATTTGTGACTCAATACGGTCGAAGTCCATCACACCACGCTTAGTTCTGGCATCTTTAAGTGCTTTATAAAGATCATAAAGTGCATTTAAATTATCCATCACTGATGAATATTCTTGAATTAAATCATCATCATGACGCTCTAAAATGTGACTAACTTTGGTATAAGTCAAGCGTGCGTGTGAAAACATAACGGCTGGATAGAACTTAAAATCTATTAAATTACCTTTTGAATCAATATTCATTTCACAAGTCATACATAAGCGCTCAACATCTGGATTAATTGAACACAATCCATTTGACAAAGCCTCAGGTAGCATTGGCACTACACGACGCGGGAAATACACAGAATTACCACGATCAATAGCATCCTTATCTAATTCTGAGCCTTCTTTAACATAATGCGATACATCAGCAATAGCTACGACCAGCTTCCAGCCATTTTTAGTAGGCTCGGCATAAACTGCGTCATCAAAATCACGTGAGTCTTCGCCATCAATAGTAACAAGCTTCATGTCGGTAATATCAACACGACCTTTCTTATCTGCCTTGGTAACGGTAGTTGGTAATTTAGCTGTTTGTGCTAGTGCTTCTTCTGAGAAATCAACCGGAATACCATTGCGATAAAGTGCGGAGTCTGTCTCGACACCTTCATCCATATAAGAGCCCAATACTTGGATAATTCTTCCTGTGGCTAGTGTATCAAGTGTGGGTGATTTTAAGATTTCAACAATGACGATTTGCTCATCTGTGTGTTCTTTACCCACTTTTGGAATACTAATGTTGTGTCTGATACGTTTATCATCCACCACTACATAAGCACCCTCTTGGTCAAGATGCAAACGACCCACTACAGTTTTAATGCTTTCAATGACTTTAACAATCTCGGCGTCACCACGCTGATTAAGTAAGCGCGCTTTAACCTTGTCGCCATGAAATACTAATTGCATTTGCTTAGCAGAAAGGCGTAAATCCTTACCGCCTTTATCTAGTGCAATAAAGCCAAAACCTTTCGGATTAGCAATTACCGTTCCTGTCATGGCTCCGCCTTTACCAGTGTAGATGCGATACACACCATCACGATTACAGTTCAACTGTTGATCGCGCACCATGGCTCTTAAACGATGAGTAAGTGGTTTCTTTTGAAGATTATCGACCTTAAGTAGGTCGTATAGTTCGTGCTTTGTTAGGGGCTTTTTCTTAATAAAAGCAAGAATATATTCCCTAGAGGGAATTGGATTATCGTATTTTTCTGATTCTCTCTTTTGATGGGGGTCAGTCATGAATTACTCGAATGGGTGTTTAAGGATTAAAGTCTCATCACGATCTGGGCCAGTTGACAAGATATCTACTGGTAGATTGGATAATTCTTCAATCTTACGGATGTAGTTTTGTGCTTCAATTGGCAGTGAATCAAATGAGCTGGTGCCAATGGTTGAAGTCTTCCATCCTGGCATGTCAATGTAAATTGGATTGGCTTTTGCATAACCTTCGGCTGCGTATGGCGGTATAGTTGTCTCTTTACCATCAATTTCATAAGCAATACAAATCTTAATAGTATCTAGACTATCCAACACATCAAGCTTAGTTAGGCAAATACCAGTCACTGCATTAAGATTAAACGAACGATTTAAGGTCACCATGTCTAACCAGCCGCAGCGTCTTTGACGGCCTGTTGTTGCGCCAAACTCACAACCGACAGTGCCCAATTCTTTACCAATATTATCACCTTCGTCAGTCGTAACATCGTAAATTAATTCTGTTGGGAATGGACCACCACCAACACGCGTGGTATAAGCCTTCACAATGCCTAATACATAATCAATATCAGTCACACCCACACCAGAACCAGTCACCGCACCACCAGAGGTAGTATTTGATGAAGTTACAAATGGGTATGTGCCTTGGTCAATATCTAATAATGCACCTTGAGCACCCTCAAATAAAGTATTTTTACCATTGGCAATGTTTTGATGGATTGCTTCAGTGACGTCAGTAATCATGTGCTTGATGAGCTTGGCTTGTGCCATGGCCTCATCTAATGTGGTTTGATAATCAACCGCATCAACACCGTAATAATTCGTTAATGCAAAGTTGTGATATTCCATCACCTCTTCTAACTTGGAGGCAAATAATTCTGGATCTAGTAAGTCACCAGCGCGCAAACCACGGCGTGCTACTTTGTCTTCATAAGTGGGGCCGATACCGTTACCCGTTGTGCCAATCGCTGCTTTGCCACGCTTGACTTCACGTGCGCCATCTAGGGCAATATGATATGGCAAAATCAGTGGGCAGCCCGGACTGATTTTTAAGCGTTTGGACACATCAACACCAGCCTCTTCAAGCTCTGCCATTTCTTTTAATAATGCAGACATTGATAACACCACACCGTGGCCAATTAAACACTCAACATTATCACGTAAAATACCTGATGGGATCAAATGTAACACGGTTTTCTCGCCATCAATCACCAGTGTGTGACCGGCATTGTGTCCGCCTTGGAAGCGAACCACGCTTGAAACTTTATCCGTGATTAAATCTACTACTTTACCTTTTCCTTCATCGCCCCACTGGGTGCCAATGATTACTACATTTTTTGACATACAATTCCTAACTATTTAATATTATTTTGTTTGAGATAAAAACTTCAAATCAAATGAAAAACCGGTTGCTGCTCTTGATTGACCAAAAGACTCACTCAAGCCATTGTAACGACCACCTTGAGCCAATGCCTTTGAGTAATTTTCGTTATAAGCAGAGAATACAACACCCGTGTGATACTCATAAGCCTTGAGTTCCGCAAGGTCAATAATCACATCAACATCTGCTGTATTTAACTGTGAATTAATTTTAATCAGATTCTCAATAGCTGAATAAGCCTGAGGAATATCATTAAAAATACTTAAGGCTTCATCTAATACACTCGCATCACCTTCTAGCTTCATTAATGCAGAAAATTTATCCGCATTATTCAAAGTGTTGTTACTTAAAAAGACATCTAAATCTGGCGCAGAGCGTCTGGCAAAAACTTGCCTTAATTTTGATACTTGCTCAGTTGCAAGTGCTTCTTGCGCAATCAGTGCATTAAAAATAGCCACGTTGCCAAGACTAAGTACAATTGGATTAATTAACAACAATTTCAAACTCTCGAGCATCAGTTCGATCACTTCAACATCTGCTGTAATATCATCAGAACCATACAGCTCGGCACCAGCTTGAATCGGCGAGCGAGAGGCATAAAAGTCATCTGCTTTGGTTTGTAAAATCGCATTCACATAACAATATTTTTCAATCCCATTGCTGGCACGTTTTGCATCAATACGGGCAATTTGTGGAGTGATATCAGCGTGTACACCGAGCATTTTTCCACTGGCAGAATCCAAAAACTTAAAGGTTTTTTCATTGACTGAATCAGAGGTTAATAGTAACGATTCCACATATTCCACCATTGGCGGAATCACCAGGCCAAAGCCCTTGTCAGCATATAGGTCTAAAAGTTGACGACGAACAGACTCAAAGGTTAGTGCTTCCGCCCCAACCAGCTCGTCAATTCCCTCGGGTAATTGCCAAGTGCTCACCGATCCTATTTAACTTCTGGATTAAAGTGACGGAAAAACTCAGTATTAGGGTTTAGCACCATAATGTCACTCTGACTAGAGAATGATTTTTTATACGACTCTAATGAACGATAAAACGAGTAAAAATCTGTATTTTGATTATAGGCTTGTGCATAATTATTTGCAGAAGTTGCATCACCTTCACCTCGAATCTTCTCAGAGTCACGATAGGCGTTAGCTAAAATAACCGTTCTTTCTCTATCAGCTGCCGCTCTAATGATTTCAGCTTCTTGAGCACCTTTAGATCTAAACTCTTTAGCCACACGTTGACGCTCTGCTCGCATACGACGATAGACTGAATTACTAACCTCTTGGGACAGGTCAATACGTTTAATACGTACATCAATAATATCAATACCAAATTCAGAGAAATCTTCTCTAGCCATCTCTACAATATTAGACATAATCTCAGCACGTTCGCCTGACACCACATCAGAAATGGAACGTTTAGAGAATTCACTCTTAAGGCCATTTTTAATAATCTGAGCAAGACGATTATTGGCTCTAGTTACAATACCGCCTGTTGCCTTGTAGAATTGTTCAGCATCGCTAATGCGCCATTTCACGAACGAATCAACAATTACGTTTTTCTTCTCACCAGTTAAGAAGCGCTCAGGTGGCGTATCTAGGGTTTGAATACGATTATCAAATTTCACTACATTATTGACAAACGGCATTTTAAATTTAAGTCCAGGAGCATCTTCAACGGCAACGATTTCACCCAGTCGCAACTTAATCGCCACTTGTGTTTCACTAACTGTATATAAGGATGAACCCAGCACCAATAATACAACTGCAACTATTACTATATATATTTTTGGCATTATCTAACCTCCCTAGAACGGAAAACATCTCTTACGCTACCTCTTTGATTAGTCTGACTTTGTGGTACTTCTCTAATAATCACCTCAGTGCTAGATTGCTTAGAGTTAATTAACTTATCAATCGGTAAATACATCATACTGTTGGCCTTTGAATCAACCACAACCTTACTGGTAGCTCCTAACACCTCTTCCATTGTTTCACGATATAGACGCTCTCTGGTTACCACTGGTGCTTTTTCATACTCAGTCAGAATTTGACTAAAGCGTGAAGACTCACCCTCTGATTTAGCAATCACTCTAGATCTATAAGCCTTGGATTCTTCAAGCATACGTGCAGCCTTACCACGAGACTTAGGCAAAATATCATTCGAATAAGTTTGCGCTTCATTAATTAAACGCTGCTTATCCTCACGTGCCTTCACTGCATCACTAAATGCTTCCTGGACTTGTTCTGGTGGCTGTGCATCTTGCATATTAACTGTAGTAATAATCAAACCCGTTTTATAAAAGTTTAATAACGCCTGAGCCTTCTCTTTAATACTATCAGCAACACTCACACGACCTTCAGTTAAGATGTAGTCCATCGTATTTTTACCAACTACCTGACGAATGGCACTTTCCATAACGTGTCGAAGCGTTGTATCAGGACTAACAACTTTAAATAAATAATCCTGCACATCACTAATTTTGTATTGAACCGCAAACTTGGCATCAATCATATTTTCGTCTTTTGTCAACATAATTGATTCAGAAGAAACATTACCGCCACGTCTATTGCCGCTTACATTACGAAAACCAATCTCAGCTGTTCTGATTTGCTCAACATTAATTTGAGTTAAGGTTTCAATTGGATAAGGTATGTGCCAGTGTGGGCCTTGGCCTGTTTCTTCTTGGAATTCACCGAAACGAAGTATCACACCCTTTTCAGCAGGACCAACAATATAAATACCCGATAAGATCCAAACTAGTAAAACTAGAATAAAAATATACTTAAAGTTACCTTGTAAAGGCAAACTAGGAGTATCAGAATTTGGTGATTTATTACCACCGAAAACACCGCCAAATTTATTTTTAAAGTCTTTAATTACCTCGTCTAATTCTGGCGGCATATCACCATTATTACCCCAAGGATTTTGATTTTTGTTATCGTTCCAGGCCATTTATTGCTTCCATGTAATATAAAACCTGAGTTATTTTACCCAAACTATCTCCTATTCAGGTAACTAATATAAGCCTTAAAATATCAGCTTTTTTTACTCACTAATATAATAACAAAACCAACGTGACTGGGGTATAAGCCAGAATATGACCAATATATAATGTTAAAATGTTTAATTTAGGGATTCAAGGCGTGACCATGAAAAAGCAATTAGCTCTTTCTACCATTGTTTTATTATCAGGCGTAATTAACGCTCAAGGCATAGTACTCAACTGCCAGAAAGACGCTCTTCTTTTTCCCAAGCAAACACTCTCTACTGACTCTAAAAGCCTTGATGTACTTGCTGATCGAAGTGAAATCAGTAAAGGAGACAGCTACCTTTTAACTGGCAATGTCTCTTTAAATTCGAGCGAATACTACCTAGCAGCAGATACAATTAATATTCAAAAATCTAACAAAACTGCAACGGCTAGTGACAATGTCAAATTCCAAGATGATGATTTGATGTTTACAGGTAACAAAGCTGTCGTTAAAAAACAAGGCGATACAACCTACACTACTTTAGAACAAGTTAAGTTTCATTATCCAGATTCTAAAATTAATGGTCAAGCACAAAAAGTCACTAACGATGGTACAGTGCGAGTATTTGACTCAGCTACTTATAGTTTATGTCCATTAGGTAAAACTGATTGGCGCATGAAAGCAGATAAAATTACTCTTAACTCTGATACTAATAGAGGTACAGCTGAAGATGTAACTGTTGAATTTTTGGGCGTACCAATTTTCTACTCACCTTATCATGAATGGGTATTGAAAGGACGAGGTTCAGGCTTCTTGACCCCAAGTTATGGTAGTTATAATGAATCAGTGGCTAATAAAAACAACAACTATCAAGTTAGAATTCCTTATTATTTTAACATTGCACCTGATCGTGATTTATTGCTAACGCTCAATCACTTGTCTAGTCGAGGTAGCAGCGTAGAGGGCATCTATCGACAACTTATCACTGAAACTGACTATTGGCAAGATGGTCGATTTGAGATTGAAGGTCGTTATTTAAATGAAGATGATATTACTAATAATAAACGTTGGCTTCTTAAGTCAAAACTCAATCTATCAGTCGACGATAAAATAAATGTAAATCTGAATACTGATCGAGTATCAGATGCTAATTACTATAAAGAAATCGTACATAACAATACTTCTGCATCATCGTTACACTCTGAAGTTGATGCTTCTTATAAGGACGTTGATCGCAATATAAAATTGTCGCTATTTGCTGAAAATGAGCAACTGATTAATGGTGGCAGTGCGACCTATACACGTGCACCTGAGTTATCTTTTTCTAAAAGTTTTGAAATAATGGATGGTAGACATATTGACTTTTCATTAGTTAGCACTAAATTTGCACACAAAAATTCTAACAACACAACAGGTGCGCGTACACACATGCAAACCAATTTTGGACGACCAATATTGACAGATGCTTACTCATTAAGGCCAAGTCTTAACCTGTCAACAACTAATTACGCTCTAGATAATATTAGTAATCAAAGTCGTAGTATTGCTAGTTTCAATATGGATTCCAAACTATTTTTAGAAAGAGAGGTTTCTTTATTTGGTACAGATTTAATACAAACCCTAACACCTAGACTGGCTTATAACTACACCCCCAAGAAAAATCAAAGTGCTTTGCCAAGCTTCGATTCAGCCGACAAAAATGATTCATATGAAAGTCTATTTTCTGGTCGAAAATTTACGGGTATTGACAGAATCAGTAACGCTGACAGCCTTACCTTTGGACTTGAATCTGACTTTATTGATGAGGCAATGGGTAATACTTATTTAAGTCTTAAAGCTGCTCAAACCTTTCATTTTGATGATCAAGACATGAATAGTGATGGCAACTTTGTAGACCGTAGAAAATATTCTGATATTGCCGGTTCTATTGATTTTGCATTAGATAACTTTACCTTTAACAATTCATTCCAATTTGATCCTGAAACCAACAAAATTGACAAACGTGATAGTACGTTCACTTATCAACTTAATCCAAGAAAATTCTTAACCATCTCACATCATGATGACGGTGGTACCGAATCAGCCGAGCTTTATGGTGCTTACCCAATCAATGCACAAATGCATGTTTTTGCTGGCATCAATCGCTCTCTTACCGATTCAATTAACAATAAAGAAACCACGGGTATTGCCTATGAATCTTGCTGTTGGGCAGTACGTTTAGCAAACTTCAAGGAACACATTGGTGGTGGTGACTATGACTATGTAACCCAGGTTGAATTAGTGCTTAAAGGTTTGGCTTCAACTTCACCAGGCCTTTCTAGACGTCTAGAAGAGAACATACCGAACTACTTAGCTAATCTTGACTACTAATCAAATGAAGTATTTACTTGCACTTGTATTTACCTTTTCGCTCAACGTGCTGGCAGTTCCAAATACCATTATTGCCATTGTCAATGATGAATTAATTACCCTTGATACAATCAGTAATGATATCGGACCTTCTTCTACCAAGGCACAAAAAATGGCACTGGTTGATCATCAAATCGATTTGGTATTACAATTAGAAAAAATACAAGAATTTGGCATTAAACCAAAACTCAGTTCTATTAATAGAATGCTTAGTAATATCGCCTCGCAAAATGGTTTAACTTTGATGCAATTACAAGCCAATCATCAATTTGATGAAATTGTTGAAAATATTACCCAACAACTCTCGCTCAGAGGCCTTAAACAGCTCGTCCTACAGAAAGCCGATATCAGCCTAACTCAAGCAGAGATCGATGCGGCGCTTGCTAAAAACCCTAGTACCTCCGACAATTTAAATAAGCAAATTAAAATCGCACAAATTGTAATTAATTCTATCGATCAAACAGACTCTTTATTACAATCTAAAGATGATCTAATCACACAATTTTTAATCGTACTAAGCGACAAAATTAACAGCGGCACTTCGTTTTCAAGTTTGGCAAAATTACATTCCCAAGACCCCTCTTATAAAAATGGTGGTGAGTCTGGATGGTTAGATGAAAATAGACTTCCGGCAGCATTCAAACAACAATTAGTAAACCTTCAATCAGGTGAATTATCGCAGCCTTTTCAAACTAAACAAGGTTGGAGGATTTTCAAAATCATCGACGAACGTAGTGTAGACAATCACCTTATCGCCATTAAATCACAACTGATTCAATCAAAGAAAAATACCTACTTTAAAAACTGGGTGAAAGCACTTAAAAAAAATGCTTATATAGAGATTTTTGACCATAAACTCTAAACACATAGCAAATGTCCAAATCAATTATTATCTTTGGATTTCATTCTATCCAGGCACAATTAGATTCTAACCCTGAATGTATACTTAAGGTATTTACATTAGATAATAGAAACGATAAGCGGCTTAACAGTATTATTAGCCAACTTAATAACCTTGGTATCAATACTCAACAGTTCACTAAACAAAAATTAGACAAGTTAACTAAAAATCAAACTCATCAAGGTATTGCGTCTGAAATATTACTACCCACCCTGCCCAATCAAGATGCATTAACGCATTACATTTCCAAACTTGAAAAAGTCAGTTTGGTATTAATATTGGACTCTATTCAAGACCCTAGAAATCTCGGTGCTTGCTTACGTAGTGCCAATGCTGCTGGCGCTGACTGCGTGGTGATTAACAAAGATGGTTCAGCGCCAATTAACGCCCTAGTACACAAAACTTCTGCTGGTGCACTTAATCAACTCAAAATCTTTCAAGTGACTAACTTATCACGTACTATTAAAGCGCTCAAGGATCAAAATATCTGGGTAGTCGGCTTAGACGGCGCTACTGATCAATCTCTTTATCAAATAGATCTAACTACCCCAACTGCAATTGTAATGGGCGCTGAAGGTTCAGGCTTGAGAAAGCTTACTAAACAATCTTGTGATCAACTAGCAATGATTCCCATGCAAGGCAATGTCGAGAGTTTGAATGTTTCTGTTGCCACAGGTATTGCTCTATTTGAAGCTAGCAGGCAACGTGGTATTTAAAACAGTCTCAAATTAATAAAACTTAATACCTAAAAGCTTGATTTTTTGGTAAAATTGTCAAGTTTTTGCAGTATTAATGAAACAAGGAATACCAGAGCAGATAAAGCTTTTTAAATTCGCCTCTAGATCATTAATCTTTTCACAGAGCTATCAAGTGAAAGATTTTCCTAGAATTAGCGCTTTAGTCAGCAATATTAATGCACCTGTTGATGTTGAATTAAGTTTTAGCCTCGAGAATAATAAAATTCCTTGCATCAAAGGTAGGATTGAACTGGATGTGGCACTCACCTGCCAACGTTGTTTAGATGAAGTCAGTATTCATTTACAGCCTAATTTCCAGCTTGCTTTTTTGAAAAATGAACAACAAGGTGAAGAGTTGGACTCTAGCTTTGAGATGATTCTGAATGCTGACGAAGAATTCTCGACCATTGAATTTATAACGGATGAAGTGTTGATATCCATTCCGATGATACCCATGCATGACCATGAGTGTTTGTCGTATAAAGACACGCAACCGATGAATGAGCAGAAGCGTGAAAATCCTTTTGCAGTATTAGAACAATTAAAAAACTCAACTAAAGAGTCTAAGGAGTAAAAAATGGCTGTACAAAAAAGTAGAAAAACCCCTTCAAAAAGAGGTATGCGTCGTTCACACAATGCACTAACAAGTCCTGCATTATCTGAAGATCAAGAAACCGGCGAAATTCATTTGCGCCACCACGTAACTGCTGATGGCTACTATCGTGGTAAAAAAGTTATCAATAACACTGAAGACATCCAAGAAGTAGAAGCTTAGGTCCTAATGACAATCAAGGTATCAATTGATGCCTCAGGGGGAGATCATGGGATACCTGCTACAATTGAAGCAGGTCTTAAAGCCTTGAGTGCATTTCAAGACCTGTACCTACATTTTGTAGGTGATGAGTCTGCTATTAAAGCAGAGCTACTCAAACACTCATCTAGTCAAAAATTATCCAATCGATTCAGTATTATTCACGCCAGTGAAGTAATTGCAATGAATGAATCACCTTCAATTGCTCTACGTAAAAAGAAAGATTCATCAATGCGTGTTGCCATTAATCTGGTTAAAAATGAAGAAGCAGATGCTTGTGTTAGTGCCGGCAATACTGGTGCGCTAATGGCCATCTCTCGTTTTGTTTTAAAAACCATTAAAGGTATTGACCGCCCCGCTATTATGGGTCGTATGCCTACTATGACAGGGCATACGCATATGCTCGACTTGGGCGCTAATGTTGACTCTAAGCCTGAAGCTTTGGTTGAATTTGCAACCATGGGTTCAATTGCCGTTGAACATACTGAAAATATTTCTGCGCCTACGGTTGGTCTGCTCAATATCGGCGAAGAAGAAATGAAAGGTAATGATAATATCAAAAAAACTGCCGAACTACTCAAAGCATCGAACCTTAACTATGTTGGTTTTATTGAGGGTGATGATATTTATAAAGGCAGTGTTGACTTAGTAGTTTGTGATGGTTTTGAAGGTAATATCGCACTTAAGGCTAGTGAAGGTGTAGCTGCAATGATGGGTCATTACCTTAAACAAGCCTTTACTAAAAATATCTTCACTAAAATTGTTGCCTTAATCGCAACGCCCGTTTTAAAAGATTTCAAATCGAGTCTAGACCCTGGAAAATACAATGGTGCTAGCTTATTAGGGCTTCGTGGTATCGTAATTAAAAGTCATGGTGGTGCTGATGCAGATTCATTCTTCCAAGCAATCAAAGAGGCTTACCTTGAAGCACACGCTAAAATCACTGAAAAGATAGCTAATCAAGTATCATTAGAACTAGAGAATCAACAAGGCGAATAGATTAATGAGTAAATTTGCACGAATTATTGGTACTGGCTCCTACCTACCACCTAACATTGTTACCAATGACGACTTAGCAAAAGTCATTGATACTTCTGATGAATGGATTACGGCTCGAACTGGTATTAAAGAAAGACGTAGAGTCACTGATGAATCGACCTGCGACCTAGCCACAATCGCTGCTAACAATGCACTCGAAATGGCTGGTATCGATGCCAGCGAGCTAGATTTAATCATTCTTGCCACCACCACACCAGATAAGATCTTTCCTGCCACTGCGACCATGTTACAAAATGCCATTGGTGCTTCTTGTCCTGCGTTCGATCTTCAAGCAGTATGTGCAGGTTTTATCTTTGCATTAACCACCGCCGAACAATACATTAAAACCGGTACAGTCGATAAAGTACTAGTGGTTGGTAGTGAAACCTTATCCAGAATTGTCGATTGGAAAGATCGTTCGACTGCAATTCTTTTTGGTGATGGTGCTGGCGCCGTTGTACTAAGTGGTAGTGAGGAAACTGGTATTCTACATTCTAAGCTATTTAGTGATGGCAATTACCTATCTTCCTTACAAGTAACCAATAACTACATTAACGAAACTGGCTTTATCGAAATGGCTGGTAATGAAGTATTTAAAATTGCTGTCAATCGTTTATCTTCTTTGGCCAAGCTAACACTTAAAGAGTGCGCTATGAGCCCAGATGATCTTGATTGGATGGTGCCTCATCAGGCCAATATTCGTATTATTTCTGCCGTGGCAAAACGTATCAAAACCCCAATGGATAAAGTGATTGTTACCTTAGATAAACATGGTAACACTTCCGCTGCATCTATACCGCTAGCACTTGACACAGCTGTTCGAGATGGTCGCATTAAAAAAGGTAATACCCTTTTATTTGAAGGTATTGGTGGTGGATTTAGCTGGGGCAGTGTTTTAGTAGAATTCTAAAACTTTCTTGATTGCAGTTGCTGCGTTAACTTGCGCAACTCATCTGCATTCACACTTAATTGTTCAAGTCTTGCTAATGCCTGAGCATACAATTTCTGGTAAGTCTGCGTCGCCTCATCTAGACCTAATAGTGCAGGATAAGTAGGTTTGTCTTTATCAGCGTCTGAATTTTGCTTCTTACCTAATATACCTTCAGGTGTTAGCACATCCAAAACATCATCTTGGATTTGATAAGCCAGACCAATATCTTTTGAAAAGCCATCAAGTATCTGTCTATCATCGGCACTACACTGATCAGAAATTAAAGTACCTAGTTTGACGGCACAATTCAAAAGTGCACCTGTTTTTTTCTGGTGCATATTTTTTAAAGTTTCCACATCAACTACTTGTGACACCACAGAAAGGTCAATAGACTGCCCTTCTGCCATCTCAAAAGAGGCGTCTGTTAGTGTTTGCAATAAGGCTATTCGTACTTGTGCCGTCAAACACTTGTCATTGGTTAAAACTTTAAAGGCCAGAGCTTGCAATCCATCGCCAGCTAAAATAGCTTGCGCTTCACCAAACTGTTTATGACAGGCAGGTTGATTGTGCCTTATGTCATCATCATCCATGGCTGGAAGGTCATCATGAATCAAAGAGTAGGCATGGATTAGCTCAACTGCACAAGCACTAGAGTCTGCTAGATTTAAATCCGTATCAAAAACATTGGCCACTGTATAGGTTAGAATAGGTCTAAAACGCTTCCCTCCAGACAAAACACTATAGCGCATCGCCTCAGTCAAACTGCCTTGGTTAGATAAATACCCATCTAAATGTTGATTAACACGTTGGGTGTAATTTTTAAAACTCATCGACTACAATTCGTCTAGTGGCTTTTCATTTTGATAATTATCATCAGCAGTCAAAACAGCAATCTTTTGCTCTGCTTCACTCAACGCTGTTTGGCACTGACGAGTAAGTTGCACACCTTGCTCAAAATATTTAAGTGAATCTTCTAAACTCAGATCCCCAGATTCCATTGTTTTCACAATACTTTCAAGCTCTAATAAGCCTTTATTAAAATCAAATTTTTTCATTGCTTTATCGTCCTCCTCCGCCACCAGCTTTATTAAGTATTTTATCCATTAACCTGGCTGGCAATAATCTAATCAGTACAGCAAACAGTTTAGTTGGAAATGTCACCTGATAATGAATTTTTGCATGCTTAGCACCTAAGGCATGCACAACACATTTTAGTACTGCCTCTGCGGGCAAAGTATAGTCAGCCAATTCATCAGATTTTAGGCGTTTTATCATTTTTTCATAATTTTGTTGATAATCACTACGACTCATATCAACATGCTTTGTGAATGCTTTATAGGCATTAATCCTAAACTTTGATTCAATCGGCCCCGGCTGAATCAGTGACAACTGGATATTAGTATGCGCTAACTCTAGTCTTAACGTATTAACCAGACCTTCTATGGCAAATTTAGAAGCATTATAAGGACCTCTAAATGGCATTGCTACAAAACCCAAAACAGAGCTTAAGTAAATAATTCGTCCTTCATTTTTCAGCTTCATTTTTGGTAACACTAAATTAGTCAACTCATGCCATCCAAATACATTAGTTTGAAATTGTTCATCCAAGGCTTGGCGTGAAATATCTTCCAGCGCCCCAACTTGCCCATAAGCACCATTATGAATAAGGCTATATAAATTGTCGGTTTGTTGAAAAACAGCCTTAATTGCCATCTTAATAGACTCAGAGGATGATAAATCTAATTGAAAAGCTTCAAAACCTTCATGTTTAAGCTTTTCAACATCTTCAACCTTTCTAGCAGTGGCAAATATTCTATAACCATCACGCCTTAAACCCTCAGCCAAACACAACCCAATCCCGCTAGAACAGCCCGTAATCAGGATGGATTTCATTGCTGGACCTTAGTCCAAAAAGTGGCTGTTTTTGATAACTCTGGATTGATACTTTGAGAGCGTAATAATAAAAAGTCATATGCCATTCTAAACCTTGGGTTTTTTAACAACTCATCTACTTTTTTAGGTTGTTTTCTTTCTAACTTAGATTGCATCATCCAAATATCTTTAATCCTAGCACTGAGCCATTTTGGCATGGATACCTGTTTAATTTGATTGATAATCACCTCTTCAGAGGCTTGGTTCATGGCCAAATAGAAAGACTTTTGTTCCTTCTTAATTATCTCAAAGCGCTCATTTTGTGCTTGCCACAAAAATACAGCAAACAAAAAAACTGGGGTTACCGGTTTGTTCTGTTTAATACGAGCAGAGGTGTTAAGCAAGGCTTTTTTAATAAAATCATTCTTATGAGTTTGTTTAAACAAGTATTTTAATAAACCGAATTTTTCTAGTTGCTCATAAACCTCAAAAGAATATTCATTATGAAATAACTTAATGCACTCTTCATACAGTCGTGCTGGGGAAATATTACTTAATAATGAGGCCTGATTCAAAATACAAGTTTTGATTTCATCACTGATTTTAGCGCCTAATTTTGACTGAAAGCGAATCGCCCTAATCATACGTACAGGATCTTCCTCAAAGCGTAATTTAGCATCGCCAATAATATGTATTTCTTTTGCACTAAGATCTTTCAAACCGCCAACATAATCAATCACCTCGTGTTTATGCACATCATAATATAAGGCATTAATATTAAAGTCTCGACGCACCACATCATCTTCAAGTGTTCCATAGCAATTATCACGTACGATTACGCCACTTTTAGCCGTTTGCACTTTGCCAGAACGAAAGGTGGCTACCTCAATAAATTTACGTGCAGAAAACATTACATGTACTAGGCGAAAACGTCTACCAATTAAACGTGAGCGCTTAAACAGCTTGTGTACTTGTTCAGGTTTGGCATCGGTAGCTATATCAAAATCTTTTGGCTCCAAGCCGAGCAATAAATCTCTAACGCAGCCCCCGACTAAATAAACTTCAAAACCAGCTTTGTGAATGGTTTTAACCACTCTAATAGCGTCTCTATCTAGAAATTTTTTGTCAAACTTGACACTTTGACGGACGGGCTTCATAGGTATATTTTTATTTAAAACTTACAGGTGCTGTAAGTTAACAGCAGGTTTGGGTATCCAGCCAGATTGCTGATGCTCAGCAACAACTGCAGTATAAACACCGCCACGCACATTAAAAATCGCCTTTAAACGCATAAAACGTGGATTGGTTGCTGCCACCAGATCATCTAAGATTTGGTTAGTCACTGCCTCATGAAAAGCACCCTCATCACGGAATGACCAAATATACATTTTTAAAGATTTAAGCTCAACACAAGACTGATCGGCAATGTATTCTAAATGTAGTGTAGCAAAATCAGGCTGACCTGTTTTTGGGCACAAACAAGTGAACTCTGGCATATCAATCTGAATGACGAAATCACGATCAGAATTTGGGTTATCAAAAACTTCTAAAACTTTACTAGGCTTACTTGACATTGGTTCTGTCCTTTGTAGAAAATTGCCCGACTATTTTATCAAAAAGTACTGTAAATGTTCCGTGTCTATAAAAATAGAAAATAGAAATAAATAACAGCATCAATAAATGTACCCACCATAATCCCACAATCGGAGATGAGTCACCATGCTCAAGGGTTGATTTGGCGATTAATAAAGTATTATTGTATAAGATAAACACAGCCACACCAACTAGTACACCTAAATTTTTACCCCCTCTAGGGGAAGCTTTACCGAGCAGAATACCCAAAGCAGACAAAATCAACACACTTAGTGGTTGTGATAAGCGCCATTGTAATTCTGCTATTTCGTTAAGCTCGTCAGAGTAAAGCAGATCTAGTGTACCTTTCCCTTCAACCTTGTTGTAATTAGTGATAGATTTTTGCACTTCACCGTCAATAATTTGCAAATCATACAAATCAAAATTAAGAATTTTTTTATTAGTGTCACCAGGAAAGCCATGATAGCGCGTACCATCTTTGAGGCGTAAATACGTGCTGTTAGTAATGGAATCAGTGTATTTTTGCGCTTGTTTAGCCAAGGTTATAATCGGCTCACCAGCAGACAAAGCATAGATAAAAATCTCTTCCATGTCTTGGCCATCGGCTTTTTCACTATCCTTAACTTTAGAAGCATAAAAAACAATATCCCCATTTTTAAACTCTTGAAACTCACCCTGCTTAATGAATGAAAATTCTGACGCGTTCTCGGTGCGATCCATAATCATGCTTCTTTGTTCTGTAGACCAAGGCACTGCAATCGTCGTTAAAAACAAAATAAATACAAAAATAGTAACAATAATTGGCTGAATAAACACCATAAAATGCTTATCACCCAAACCCAAGGAATTCATCACAATTGCCTCAGAACTTTTATACAACTTACTAACTGACAAAATAATGGCCAAGAACAAAGACAACGATAAAATCAGAGGGACATCTCTAACCACTTTAAAACCAATCAATGGAAACAAATCAGCAACAGGTATACCTATATGTAAGCTCTCTTGTATCACAACCGCTAATTGATTACCAAACACCACTAAACCGATCACAATAAAAATAGCCATCAAAAACACCAGTACCTTGCGCATTAAGTATTTAGCAATAATGGTGTTGGTAGATTTAAAGGCTTGCTTGAAAACAGATGTTGGCTTCATGGCTTAAGTATAAGCGAACCGGTGTATTTTAAAAAGTTTTTATTTCTTTTGCGACATTGAAGAGAAGAATTCATCGTTAGTTTTAGTCATTTTCAAGCGATCAATTAAGAACTCTGCAGCTTCAACGGTATCCATCGGATGCAAAATCTTACGCAAGATCCACATCTTCTGTAATTCTTTCTCATCAGTAATTAGCTCTTCACGACGTGTACCAGAAGCATTGATATTGATAGCTGGGAAGATTCGTTTTTCACTTAAGCGACGCTCAAGGTGTAATTCCATATTACCAGTACCTTTGAATTCTTGATAAATCACTTCATCCATCTTAGAGCCTGTATCAATCAATGCTGTGGCAATAATGGTAATACTACCCCCATTTTCGATATTTCTAGCCGCACCAAAGAAACGTTTTGGACGTTGTAGTGCGTTAGCATCTACACCACCAGTAAGGACCTTGCCTGAAGATGGGGCAACCGTATTATAAGCACGTGCAAGACGCGTAATTGAATCCAACAAAATAATCACATCTTTGCCTTGTTCTGCACGTCTTTTCGCCTTATTGATAACCATTTCAGCCACTTGAACGTGACGCTTTGCTGGCTCATCAAAAGTAGAGGCAATCACCTCGCCACGTACCGTGCGTTCCATCTCTGTTACCTCTTCAGGGCGCTCATCAATTAACAGTACGATCAGCTCACATTCAGGATGATTACGAGAAATTGAAGCAGCAATATTTTGCATAATCATGGTTTTACCGGCTTTAGGTGGTGCTACCAATAAACCCCTTTGTCCTTTACCAATAGGCGATACAAGATCAATTACTCTGGCAGTAATGTCTTCTGTGCCGCCATTACCTATTTCTAGAGTAATTCGCTCGTTCGGATGTAAGGGTGTGAGTGATGCAAAAGGAATTCTGTTTCTAACATTGTCTGGATCTTCGCCATTCACCTCAGAAACTTTCACCAAAGCAAAATATTTTTCGCCTTTTTTAGGGGCCCGAATCTTACCGGTAACTAAATCACCGGTGGATAAATTAAAGCGTCGAATTTGATTAGGAGAAACATAAATATCATCTGGGCCAGAAATATAAGAATCATCTGCAGATCTTAAAAAACCATAGCCATCTTGCAATATATCCAGCACACCATCGCCTAATACCTCTTCATTATTAGCCGCTTTAGTTTTAAGAATCGAAAAAATGAGGGTTTGTTTTTTGGCACGTGAGATGTTTTCTATGCCTAAAGATTGTGCCAATTCTAATAATTCGGCAGGTGTAGAGCGTTTGAGTTCAGATAGTTTCATGTATTTTCCAATGAATATTAAGAGAATAAGTGCCGGTCAGAACGACCAGCATGAATGCGCTAAGGCGCGATAAAAGTTTTATTAAAAATTGTTATAAAAAAAATAATTAACTGCTTAAGTTAATCGCTCATGGTTTAAATATTAGTGTCGATAAAAGCGCTTAATTCTGCTTTTGTTAAAGCACCCATTTTAGTTGCTTCAACAGCACCGTTCTTGAATAATAACATAGTTGGGATACCACGAATACCAAATTTTGGCGGTGTTTTATCGTTTTCATCAACATTAATTTTAGCTATCACAACCTTACCATCATATTCATCGGCAATTTCATCTAATACTGGTGCCAGTGCTTTACAAGGTCCGCACCAAGGCGCCCAGAAATCTACTAAAACCACTTGTGATGAATTAACAACATCTGCTTCAAAAGAGGCATCCGTTACTGCTTTAATTTTGTCGTTCATATGTTTATGTAATGTTAATCTGAAAGGAATAAGTCACAGCAGAACTGCTGTCTATGCGCAAATTATATCGATTATTTGACGTTTGTGCCATTATTTTACAATTTTTCTTCAAGCGTTTGTTTCAACAACCTTTCTTCCTCATGACTTAAAGGTTGTTCTTTATCATTACTCACAAAGAAAATATCTTCCACACGCTCTCCCATCGTGGCAATTCTAGCATTGACTAAACGTATATTAAGTTGATGGAAAATATAGGCAATATTGGATAACAGTCCCTGCTTATCAAGCACATTGATATCAACCTGGGTAAGGTTCCATTTTTTATTATGAGAAAAAGCAACGTTCACTTTATGATCAAAATGTCGATGTGAGAACTTAGCCCCCGCCTCTTTAATACTAATAGTTGTTTGCTTAAGCCCATCTTCTATCTCTTGATTAATGTTAATTTTCTCTAAAATATCATCTTGTAAAACACTAATGGTATTGTAGGCTTTATGATCTTTACTGGTTAAGATTTTGGCGTCAACAATATCCAGTCCGAGTTTTTCAATAATACTAACCAACTTAAAAAATAAGCCTTTAGAATCATCACCATAAACAAAAATATCCACCACATTATGTTCGGACAGCCTTGAAGACACCTTGATTTTTTCATCGCTTGATTTCATTAGTAGCCATAAATGCCACAAAATATCTTCTATTTCATAGCGTAAGAAGTAATCCTTAGGTAAGGTTAAAAAGATTTGCTCAGCTTGTTGAATGTCATAGCCTTGTTGTTGAATATCACTAATGACAGCTTGCTTCACCTGCTTAATTTTCTGGCTCATGGTTGGTGGCTTAATCGCACCACTGAGTATCTGCTCTTTGGTTTTATAGAACAACCTCCTTAATAAGGAATCCTTCCAATCATTCCATAAATCAGCTTTAGTGGCACGAATATCTGCTACTGTCAATAAGTATAAAAATTCTAAAAATTGCACCGAGCCGACTGCTTTAGAAAATTTTTCAATCACGTCAAAATCATCTAAATCTTGTTTTTGTGCTATTTGAGACATTAGCAAATGTTGACTAACCAGCCCAGATATCAAATCCACATCATCAGCCTTGAGTTGATGATGCTTACAAAAAACTCGCGCATCTTCAGCACCCAATTCAGCATGATCACCACCTCGACCTTTACCAATGTCATGAAAAAGACCTGCTAATAATAGCAACTCTGGCTTGTTAATAGTTTTAGCGATGTCACTACATAGCTCAAACTCTTTGGAAAATTCTCGTACGAAAAAACGCCTTAAATTACGAATCACAAACAAAGTATGTTGATCAACCGTATAAGTATGGAATAAATCATATTGCATTAAGCCTGTTATGTGCCCAAATGCAGGAATATAGCGCTCCAATACGCCATAACGGTTCATTAGTTTTAATGCTTTGTTAACACCCTTTTTTTGTTGTAACAACTCAATAAATAAGCGATTATTTTTTCGTTTTTTGTAATAATCTTTGTCAATAATATCAATATCACGCTGCATCTGTCTAAGCGTACCAGCACTGATACCACGCACATAACTGTGCTTGGAAATCAATAAGAAAATCTCAATGAAAGCAGAAGGATTTTCTTTAAAGACTTGGTCGTTTGTTGTCTGAATATAGCCATAACTAATAACAAAATGCTCATTCAAGGTTTGTGTATGCAGCACCCTGTCTTCTAATAGTTGCAACAAAATATCATTCAAACGAGATACCTTAGTTACCGTTCGATAGTAATCCTTCATAAATTGCTCAACTGCCATACTATCGTCGTTGGTATAGCCTAGTATCTTAGCCACTTCTCTTTGATACTGAAAAGCGATCCTGTCTTCTCGACGCTTGGCAATTACATGCAAGGCAAAACGCACCTTCCATAAAAATAACTGCCCTTGCTTTAACAAATCATACTCGTTTTCAGTTAGATAAGATTTATCAACCAAATCAGACAAAAGATTCACATCAAAATACCACTTAGCTACCCAGGAAACGGTTTGAATATCTCTGAGCCCACCAGGGCTTTCTTTCAAATTAGGCTCTAAATTGTAGGCTGTGTTAGAAAAATTACGATGACGATTTCGTTGTTCTTTTTGTTTTTCTACAAGAAACGATTGGGATGACCAGTTACTTGCTTTAATCATGGATTTCATTTTTAAAAACAGAGTGTTTTTGCCTGTTAATAATCGTGATTCTAATAAATTAGTTACCACACTCAAATCATCAATTTCAACAACACAGTCTTGTATATCTCGTGTTGAATGCCCTACTTCTAAGCCCACATCCCACAAAAAAGCTAAGAATTTAGAGATGCTTTCTTGAAAAATATCATGAGTGCCATTGGGAATAAGAATCAATAAATCAATATCAGAATAAAGATGTAACTCACCCCTACCATAGCCACCCACTGCTACCAAACATAGCTTGCTATCCATCTCAAAAGTTTGCCAAATATCTTTTAAAAGTACATCAACGCCGTCACTACGAGCAAGCACTAACGCTTCAACAGAGTCAGGATCTTTTAAAAAATCAGCTTCAAGCGATTGTTGTAATGTTTGGTATCGGGTTTTGAAGTCATCTAAATTCATGGTTAGATGATAACTGATTAAGATTCTATTTGAGTAATATAATCAAGTGCCATGTTAAGTCGTTCAATGGTTCGGTTCTTACCCACGAGCTCGGCAACTGTATCGATACTACCTGCATTGCCGGTGCCACTAAGAGCTAATCTAAAAGGCTGGCCCACTTTACCAAACCCAACATCTTGCTCATCACACACCTGTTTAACAATATCATGAATGGCCTCACTAGACCAATCTTCAAGCTCGCTGTACTTAACAATCAAAGCAGTAATAATCGGTTCAGCTGCTGGCTTAAATTGTTTACTGGCAGCTTTTTCATCAAAGCTTTTAAAATCTTGATAAAACATTTTCATACTCTCAGCCATTTCAACCAAGGTTTTACAACGTTCTCTTAAGGCATCAATCACTTCAATGATATCAGGACCACTACTAATATCAATGGCCTGTTCATTAAGATGCCAAGCCAATTGATCAATCAAATGTTGCGTATCTGCCGTTTTGATATATTCTTGATTGAGCCAAAGCAACTTATCTTGATCAAAACTACCTGGCGCCTTGTTAACGTCTTTAAGGTCAAACAACGTAATCATTTCATCAATTGAAAACACTTCCTGATCACCATGTGACCAGCCTAAACGCACCAGATAATTTAACAGTGCTTCAGGTAAAAAGCCCGCATCGCGGTACGCCATCACACTCACTGCACCATGACGCTTTGAAAGTCTTGCACCATCACCACCTAGAATCATGGGTAGATGTGCGAACTCTGGCAAAGTCCAATCGAGTGCTTGATACAAATTGATCTGTCTAGGGGTGTTGTTAATGTGATCATCACCACGAATCACGCAATCAATTTCCATATCATGATCATCGACTACCACAGTTAAATTGTAAGTTGGTGTGCCATCACTACGCGCGATAATTAAATCATCCAGTTCTTTATTATTCACGGTGATTTCACCCTTGACCATATCTGAAAATACCACATTGCCCTCAGCCGGATTGCGAAAACGTATCACGCCAGACGTAAGATTTTTATGCTGACAACAACCATCATATTTGGCTTTTTCACCTTTAGCCATCAACTCTTCACGTAAGGTTTGTAAACGCTCTGCAGAACATTCGCAATAATAAGCTTTATCTTCATCTAAAAGCTGTTGAATAACAGCTTTGTAGCGATCAAATCGATCGGTTTGGTAATAAGGCCCTTCATCATGCTCAAGCCCTAACCAACGCATGCCATCTAGAATTGCATCAACAGATTTCTGAGTGGATCTTTCTAGATCTGTATCCTCAATTCTCAAAATAAATTTGCCATGCTGTCTCTTTGCCCATAACCAAGCAAACAGAGCGGTTCTAGCACCACCGATATGCAAAGAGCCTGTTGGAGAAGGAGCGAATCTTGATTTCATCTACTTAAGTGATTTTCTCAGCCATAGCATACCAAGCTTGAGCTTTGTCAGTATCTAGTGGCACTTCTTTACCATCTTCATACAACATACCTAAAGCATACATGGCACCTGGCAAACCAAACTCGGCGGCTTTTTCAAACCATTCAATCGCTTGATTAATGTCTTTTTCAATCCCTTCGCCGGTCATGTAAGCCACGCCAATCATATGATGAGCAAGAGCGTGCCCTTGTTCAGCTGCCTTAAGAAAATTCTCAAGACCTAAAGGTTGATTTTCAATCATGCCTAAGCCATTCATTTGCATCATACCTAAGCGCCATAATGATTCAGCATTACCCTGGGCAGCAAGTGGGGCCAATAATTGATAAGCCATTGCAAAATTTTTGGAATCAAACGCAGCCACACCACTGGCTAAATCTGCTGAATATGCATCGGTTTCATTGGAATTTGACATAGTTATTTATATTTAAAAATAGAACAATTTTACACTGTTATAATGTGTTTTTAAACCTTCAAACAACACTTACGCTTACATGGAATTTAACCAACAAGAAGCCAATCAAAACAGTATTGTTTCTGTTGATGTTTCGCAAGTTAAATTAGCCCATACTACTCTCAAAATACCCTGCTTTATTTCACCCAATTATTGTGTAGAGATTGAGATTAGTGCTTTGAATCAATTAGACAAACTCTCACTCTTTCCACTCAGCTCTCAGGATGATATTGATTTATTGATTGTCGGTACCGGTAACTCCAGTCAGTTTTTACACCCTAAGCAACAAGTTGCTATTAGGCAAATGGGGATTGGTGTAGAAAGCATGAATAGCGATTCTGCTTGCCGAAGTTTTAACTTATTACTATCTGATGCTCGATTGGTCGGCTTACTATTACTATGACGCGTACCCTTATTGGAAAAATACGCCACTTCTGGCAATATTTTAAAATGGATACGCCGTTATTTATACTACTAATGGCTGTAAGTGCTTTTGGTTTGATGGTACTTTATAGCGCTTCTTCAAGCTCAACAACCATGTTGTATAAGCAGATCACTCATTTTGCGCTCGCCATTGGTGCGATGCTGGTGATTGCACAAATTCCGCCTTATCTGCTCAGGCGCTATTCCCCTTATTTAATGCTATTCGGTATCTTTTTATTAATCCTAGTACTGTTATTTGGATCTACTAGTGGTGGTGCTCAACGCTGGCTAGATTTAGGCTTTGTACGCTTTCAACCTTCGGAGCTCATGAAGCTAATCGTTCCGATTGCGATTGCCTCTATCCTTAGTGAAAAAACCCTACCGCCGAAACTATTACCTACCTTGATTTCGATTGTTTCAATAGTTGTGATTGTCCTACTGATTGCCAAACAACCTGACTTAGGCACCTCGTTATTGATTGGAGCCAGTGGTATGTATGTATTATTTTTTTCAGGTATTCGTATTCAAATTATTAAACACAACAATTGGCTTAATATTGGACTAATCAGCACGCTGATAGGTGCTAGTGGCTATATTGCTTGGAACTATCTACTCATGGCCTATCAAAAAAAACGCATTCTCACCCTCATTGATCCGAGCTCAGATCCGCTTGGATCGGGCTATCATATCTTGCAATCTAAAATTGCCATTGGCTCTGGCGGTTTGTTAGGTAAAGGTATCGAGCAAGGTACTCAATCTCAGCTTGACTTCTTACCTGAGCACACTACCGATTTTATTTTTGCGGTTATTGCTGAAGAATTAGGATTTTTAGGAGTGCTGTTATTGCTATTTATTTACGGCCTCATTATTTATCGTTGTTTTATTATTTCTTTTGAATCAGAAGATAATTTCTCTAAATTATTAGGCGCCAGTTTAACGCTTATTTTCTTTACTTATATCTTTGTTAATATTGGTATGGTATCAGGCCTATTACCTGTGGTTGGCGTGCCGTTACCATTAATTAGCTATGGTGGCTCCTCTATCATTACACTAATGGCCAGCTTCGGTATTATTATGTCTATCCGCAAGCACAAAACCCCTAGATATCTCTCTGAGTTATAACCAAATGTTGAGATTATTAATCCTATCACTATTGCTAGTATCATCAGCAATATCAGCCAAGACCCTACCAGCTACGCATTTTAAATCAACCCAAAACTTCATTAATAAAATGGTGAAAGATCATCATTTTATTAAAAATGAATTGCTGTTAATTTTTTCCAAAATCGAGCTCACGGTTGCAGATAAAACCAAGAAAAAGCGAATCAAAAAACCCAAGAAAAAGCCTATGACATGGGATAAATATAGAGGTCTATTTATTACCAATGAGCGTATTAACAATGGCGTGAAATTTTGGCAAGACAATCTATCTACCTTAAAACGAGCCCAGGCAACCTACAACGTTCCCGTTGAAATTATTGTGGCTATACTCGGCATAGAAACCAATTATGGCACTAAAAAAGGCACACACCCTACTTTACAAACACTGGCTAAACGTTCCTTTGGTAACTACCGACGACGTAATTTTTACAAAAAAGAACTGCAAGATTTTCTACTCATGACTCGTGAAAATTCTTTGCCACCTTTGTCTATCAAGGGCTCTTATGCTGGGGCTATGGGCTACCCACAGTTTATAGCTAGCTCATACCGTCACTATGCGGTTGATTTTAACCAAGACGGTAAAATAGACTTATTCTCAGACCCAACTGATGCCATCGGTTCAATTGCCAATTATTTTGACAAACATCAGTGGCATGACAATGGTGAAATTGCACGGCCGATTTTACTAAATACTGCACATTTAAAATATGCCAGGAGCTCAACCAATAAACCTAAGAAAAATGCCAAATATTGGCGCAATAAGGGTTTAAACATTGATCAAAATATTGACAATAAAACCAAGCTTGCTTTCATTAGTCTTCCGCAAGAAATAATTAATGAAACTTGGCTCACTTTTTGGAATTTCTACATACTAACCCGTTATAATCACGATAATAGATATGCCATGGCTGCCTATCAATTATCGCAAAAATTAAAGCAACAATTCAACCAAGAGAATTACTAAAAAAATTATGCAATATCATTCACTTATTAAACAATTATCCAAGCTATTGGCGATAGTCAGTACTATCACTGCACTCAACGTTCAAGCGGCTATCTTTATTACCCCAAAAAAACCGTCAATTAATGCTGACGCTTACATTGTGTTTGACCATAATTCAGGTGCAATTATTGCTGCAAATAATGCATATAAGAAGCATGCACCAGCTAGCTTAACCAAGCTCATGACTGCTTATGTCGTATTCCAACTTATTAAAGATGGCAGAGCCAGTCTAGAGGATGACGTCAGAATTAGTGAAAAGGCCTGGAAAACCATGGGCTCAAAAAGCTTTGTAGAAGTGGGTAATACCATTAAACTTAAAATACTACTCAAAGGTATGATCATCCAATCTGGTAACGATGCAGCTGTCGCATTAGCAGAACATATTGCCGGCACAGAGGGTACCTTTACGGCTTATATGAATGAGTACGCAGTAGAACTTGGTATGCACAACACTCGCTTTGAAAATGCCTCAGGTCTTGATTATGAAGGCCAACACACCACTGCTGCTGATATGGCAAAACTAGCTTCCGCCACCATTAGAGATTTTCCTGAATTCTACCCTTGGTACAGTGAAAAAGAATTTACTTATCACGATATTAAACAACTTAATCGTAACAAACTATTATGGACCGACACCACTGTTGACGGTCTTAAAACTGGCTTCACTACAAAAGCAGGTTACAACCTAGTAGCTAGTGCCAATCGGATGAATATGCGCTTGATTTCAGTAGTGCTTGGCTCAACAGATGTTGGAGCCCGTACCGCACAAACACAACAAATTCTAGACTATGGTTTCCGCTTTTTTGAAACTATCAAAATTAGCGACATTAGCGAACAAGTACCTATCTTTAAATCAACCAAAGACACGCTTAAAATCGGTCTATCTGACTCAACTTACATAACCCTAGCTCGAGGTCAATTTAAGCTTTCTCAACAAGCCATTGCGTTGAATAGTGAGCTTTCAGCCCCAATCGTAAAAGGCGATACAGTGGGTAACTTATTACTCACCTATGAAGGCAAAACCTTAGCTAAACTACCATTAGTTGCACTTGAAGATGCCGAGGAGGCTGGATTTTTCTCTCGTACCATCGACAACATTAAAATGCTGTTCTAAATGGTTTTTCTAAACGGCGCGTTTATTGAAAAAGATAAAGCCTCTATTTCCGTCATGGATAGAGGTTTTTTATTTGGTGACGGGGTGTACGAAGTCATCCCTGTTTATCACGGTAAAATATTTCGCTTAACTGAGCACTTAGATCGCCTGCAAAAAAGTCTAGATTCTATAAAAATTACCAACCCCTATCAAGCTGATGAATGGCTTACTATTCTGACTGACTTAACAAGATTTGCATCGGCTGGAGATCGATCGATATACTTACAAATTACTCGTGGTGCCGATACTCAGCGTAAACACAGCTTTGAGACACTCACACCTACCGTGTATATTGAATCTAATCCACTCATCACTAAATCAAAATCTGAGCTAGAAAAAGGATTTAGCGCCATCAGTCGCGAAGACATTCGCTGGAGTCGATGCGATATTAAAGCTACTTCACTGTTGTCCAATGTCCTTTATGCTCAGCAAGCAAAACAACAACAAGTTGAAGAGGTGATTTTGACTCGCAACGATCAAATCACCGAGGGTGCCACTTCCAATGTATTTATGCTCAAAGACGACACGCTCTTAACACACCCTGCTGGGCCTAACATCCTCTCAGGCATCACACGTGATTTAGTATTAACCAGTGCTCAGGCTTGTCACTTTAACGTACAAGAAACACTTTTTTCATTAGCGGATATCTATCGTGCTGATGGGTTATGGATTTCTAGCTCAACTCGTGAAATCATGCCCATCACCATACTGAATGGTGAGTCAATCAATCAGGGTGTAATCCACTCAGCCTGGGAATGCGTTTATGATCACTACCAGCAACTAAAAAATGACTGATCAACGCCTAGATCTACTCACTGATTGGCTAGAGATTTTCTTTGATGATGAAAACTTTGTCATCACCACCGCTAGTGATGATGCTAGCTTTCGTCGCTATTTTAGAATTGAGCGCGATAACACCAGCTTTATTGCCATGGATGCACCACCAGAAAAAGAAAATTGTGAACCTTTCATCCGCATAGCTAAACACCTAATTGCCGGTGGTATTCATGCTCCTAAAATCCTTGACATCCATCCAAAGCAAGGCTTTTTATTGTTAGAAGATTTTGGCAATCAAACCTTCTTAAATGTACAAAAAAAATCATTCGATATCCAGCATTACAAAATTGCGATCGACACATTGATTAAGATGCAATCGCTAGAGACAAAGTCTGTCAATCTTCCTGACTATAATGCCGCATTATTGACAACAGAAATGCAGCTATTGATTGACTGGTATTTGCCACAACTGAGTGATGAACAACACAGCCAGTTACAAGCAATCTTTACCCTGTTAAGCGACAACGCATTGAGCGCAACGCAAGTATTTGTGCATCGCGACTATCACTCTCGTAATCTTATGCTGCGAGCTAATGATGAACTCGGGGTACTTGACTTTCAAGATGCGGTCATTGGCGCGAATACCTACGATCTGGTCTCATTACTCAAGGATGCTTACTTTGAGCTAAACCCAGTTAATTTACAAACGCTACTTAACTATTATTACGACCAAACCGGTATCGATATACCTTTTACCGAGTTTGAAAGACAATTCGATCTAATGGGCTTACAGCGCCACCTTAAGGTATTGGGCATCTTCAAGAGATTATCTATCCGTGATAGCAAACACCAGTATTTACACAATATCCCGCTGGTGGCCAAATATGCGCTTGATATCGCCAACAAATATCCAGAGCTTTCAGCACTAATAGATATTCTCACCCTACCGGATAATCAAAAACATGCCATGATCCTAGCTGCTGGTCGCGGTGAACGCATGATGCCATTAACTAAAGACACACCAAAACCTCTGATTAAAGTTAAAGGTATTGCGCTCATCGAGCATTCAATTAATGCCCTTAAAAAATCTGGCATCACTAATATTGTTGTTAACACCTCTTACTTAGCAGAGCAATTAATATCCCACCTAGGCGACGGCTCTAGACTTGGTATTCGCATTAGCTACAGTGATGAATCCACTGGCGCATTAGAAACAGCGGGTGGTATTATCAAAGCACTACCGCTATTAGGTAATAAACCCTTTGTCGTGATCAATAGTGATGTGTTGTGTGATTATGATTTATCCAAGCTCACACTACCGATTGGATCCTTGGCACATTTGGTGTTGATTGATAATCCGGCGCATAACCCTAACGGTGATTTCTCACTCGTCAACGATCACCAAGTTATTACTGCTGGCAATAAAAGCTACACCTTTTCAGGTATCGGCATCTATCACCCCGACCTATTCAAATCACACTTAGGCACAGAACAAAAAATACCGCTATACCCCATACTTAAAGAGGCCATTACTAATAGTCAATTAAGTGGTGAGTATTACCAGGGTTATTGGCAAGATATTGGTACGCCGGAGCGTTTAGAATTAGCTAACAATTCTTAAAAAGAAAGCGGATATAAATGTAAAATGGTTTTTGGTAGTGCTGAGGGTGCGCTGACAATGAATGGTTATGAACCCCGCCAGATCCGGAAGGAAGCAACGGTAATAATTTTTTCATGTGCTGGCTGTTATTCTTGGTGCTACCACCTTTAATTAAGGACATCAGTAAGTTTAATGAGTGAACACTATCAAGTTTTAGCGCGTAAATATCGCCCTCACACCTTTGGTGAAATGGTGGGTCAAACGCATACGGTTAAAACCCTCATTAATGCACTTGATGCTAACAATTTACACCATGGATTTTTGTTTACTGGTACACGTGGTGTGGGTAAAACCACCATTGCTAGAATCTTTGCTAAATCCATCAATTGCGAACAAGGTGTTAGCTCTACACCGTGCGGTCAATGTGCCACTTGTTTAGAAATTGACAAAGGCCAATCCGTTGATTTAATCGAGCTTGATGCCGCCTCACATACTGGTGTCGATAACATGCGCGATATTTTAGAGAACGCGCAGTACATGCCGACTAAAAATCGTTACAAGATCTATCTGATTGACGAAGTACATATGCTCTCAAAAAGCAGTTTCAATGCCCTGCTTAAAACCTTAGAAGAGCCACCAGAGCACATTAAATTTTTGCTCGCTACCACCGATCCACAAAAACTACCGGTCACCGTACTGTCACGTTGCTTGCAGTTCACCCTGCAAAAGCTCACACACGAAGAGATCTTAGGTCAGCTGAAGTTTATTATGGAAGCCGAAGGCTTGGAATATGAAGAGCTAGCACTCAGCCAAATTGCTGATTTTGGTAATGGCTCAATGCGTGATGCCCTCAGTCTACTTGATCAATCGATCTCTTATGGTAACGGCACTGTCATGACTAAAGATATCAAGGCCATGCTAGGCCTAGTCCACCATGATGACATCATCGCCCTAGCCACACACCTATTTAATCAAGATGCACAGGCAGTGATTAACTTTGTTAGAGATCTATCGCACAAGGGAGAAAACCTTACGCATGCACTCAAAGATTTAACCAGTCTTTTTCATCAAATCTCTATTGCGCAAATTATTGACAACACTCAGATTGCAGATGAGATCAAAGCCTTAGCCACACAAATCTCTAATCAAGATTTACAGCTTTATTATCACATGGCTATTAACGGCACCAAAGACATGCCGCTGGCCCCGAGCGAGCAAATTGGCTTTGAGATGACACTACTTAGAATGCTGGCTTTTCATTCTGAAACCGTTAATTCTGCTGAAAAAAAAACAGCTAAAATAGCGCCTAAGCCCAAAGCCAAGGTAACAACCGAAACAAAATCTAAACCGACAGCCAAGCCAAAAGTAGCAAAAGAAAAGGCGCAAGATACGCCGAAAGCAAGCCTTAACATTAGCTCTCAACAAGAATGGGAAGGGGTAACAAAATCCCTCAAATTTAACACAGCAATGCGCATGCTACTCAAAAATACTTTGTTTGATAGCGTATCAGAACGAGTGCTAACACTCACATTAGATGAGCAATTTAGTAATCTAC
>FPHW01000249.1_pt1 | contig 44668 bp, 44 predicted proteins | sample 1057471 | NCBI WGS metagenome assembly FPHW01 (sample SAMEA4473329, study PRJEB15554) | hydrothermal vent metagenome | biome: marine basaltic hydrothermal vent biome; feature: marine hydrothermal vent; material: water | place: Pacific Ocean | collected 2011-06-14/2011-07-23 | depth 1685 m | reverse complement strand
GACTATGATGTAGATGCTGTTAAAGCACGTATCACAGAAAGTGGATTGACTGTTCAAGAGATGGTGGAAACTGCTTGGGCAAGTGCTTCAACTTTCCGTGGTTCTGATATGCGTGGCGGTGCTAATGGTGCTCGCATTTGTCTTGCTCCACAGAAGGATTGGGAAGCAAACAAACCAGAGCAACTTGCTCGTGTAGTAGGTGTATTTAAGGGTATTGCTGCAGATACCGGTTCGTCAGTAGCAGATATTATTGTACTCGCTGGTAATGTTGGCATTGAGCAAGCATCAGGTGCAAATGTTCCATTTACTCCAGGTCGTGGAGATGCCACACAAGAACAAACCGATATAGAATCATTTGCTGTTCTTGAACCTTTTGCCGATGGTTTCCGCAACTATCAAAAGACAGAGTTCACAGTTAGCCCAGAACAAATGATGCTCGACAAAGCACAATTACTTGGACTTTCAGCACCAGAGATGACAGTGCTTGTTGGCGGTATGCGAGCATTAGGCATCAGTGCGGATGGTCATGGTGTATTCACTAAGACACCAGGTAAGTTAACCAACGACTTCTTTGTCAATCTGCTTGATATGAAAGTTGAATGGAAGTCAACTGGTAGAAATTCCTATGAAGCAACTGATCCGTCTACAGGTGAAAAGATAAGAACTGCCACACGAGTTGATCTTGCATTTGGTTCTAATTCTCAGCTACGAGCCTTAGCAGAAGTTTATGCATGTGAAGACTCACAACAAAAATTTGTGAGTGATTTTGTAGGCGCCTGGAACAAGGTAATGAATCTTGATCGTTTTGATCTAACTTGATTGTAGGCAATAAAAAGCTCCAATATGGTTTCCCATTTGGAGCTTAAATATGGTGCCGAAGGCCGGACTCGAACTGGCGACCTACTGATTACAAATCAGTTGCACTACCAACTGTGCTACTTCGGCGACTGTACAGAATTATACCCATAAAGGTCATTAATTCATTGAAAAAATTTAGAATTTTTATTTAGCACTATCCATCATATATTGAATAACTGCCTTCAACTCAGCATCTGAGCAATCGAAACAAGTGCCTTTAGGTGGCATTGCACCCTTGCCGGTTTTGGCGACTTTTAATAGATCCTCAACACCACGTTTAATGCGTGGCGCCCATGCAGTTTTATCACCGTACTTAGGTGCGCCAGCTACGCCTATATTATGGCATCCCTGACATTTAGCATAAATCTCTTTACCGCTTCTAGCGCTTACTTTAATGTCAGGCTTGGTTTTCGTTGAGGTCGCCTCAGCCTTAGACTCAGCTGCCTTTGGCTTAGGAACAGGTTTCGGCTTCACTGCAACACCGCCACCGAGTTGGTGCACATAGACGGCTAGTTTTTTAATCTGAGTTTTATCAATTACCTCAGAGATACCAAATGAAGGCATGACTGCATCTCGAGTTTGTGGGTCATGACCCTGATTCACACCATGTAGAATAGTGCGAATAACCGAAGCCTTTTGATCATCTGCTTTGAAGCGATAAATACCATCGCTTAAATTAGCACTACCCATGAAAACATTACCCTTCATAGTAGGGCCATGACAACCGATACAGCCTTTAGTCATATACAACGGCTTAGAGGCGGGGTTAGGTTTGCCTTGTGCGCCTTTACCCGTTTCAATCAAGAAAGTAGCCAGAGTATCAGCATCTGCATCAGAAATACCCATCATACGCGCTGGCATATTGCCCTTACGACCTAGTGTGATAGAGGCGCTGATTTGTGATAATTTACCGCCATACAACCAATCATCATCCACCAATACCGGAAAGTCCTTATTACCCTGACCACCTGCGCCATGACAAGCCGCACAATTATCACCAAACAATACTTCGGCGGTTTTAATTGCGTAATTTCTTAACTCTTCATCACGAACAATGTCTTCCAATGAACTCTCAGCAATGGCTTTTTCAGTATCGGCAAATTTAGCCTTACGGTAATCTTCCAGCTGCGCAACACCCTCTTTCATCTCTACAATCTGCGTCCAATTAGCGAGACCTTTAGTGCTTTCTCCGAACCAAGGAATAGTAGGATAATAAAAAGAATAGATAGGAATCGCAAGTAAACTTAAATATAGCGCCCACATATACCATCTTGGTGGACGATTGTTTAATTCACGAAGATCATTCTCGTCATCCCATAAATGGCCAGTATTGTTTTCACCTGGATATGGGTTTTTATGCTCGCTCATTACTACTCTCCTCGCTAGTCTTCTTCGTTAACTAAGTTACGTAACTCTTCAAATTTTTTCTTATTCTTAGGCCTAAAAGCGTAAAAATAAGCGCTTGCTAATAATATAAATACAACAATCGCTGCAACAGCGCCAATTTTATCAACTAATGTCATTATTCTCTATAGACCACGCCATCTTCAAACTGAATCATAGTGCCCAGAACTTGCAAATATGCAACCATTGCCTGCATTTCAGTTTTATTTTTTACTTTCTCTTTTGCATCTATTATGTCTGCATCAGTATATGGGACACCAACTTTTGTCATGCCTCTCATATGCGCTTGAATGGTTTCACCATCAACAATTGCATCATCGAGGAAACGGTACTTAGGCATCACCGACTCTGGTACTAAAGCTTGCGGATGGCGTAAATGCAGAATGTGCCACTCATCCGAATACTTACCGCCTAATCGCGCCAAATCAGGGCCTGTTCTTTTTGAGCCCCACAAGAAAGGATGATCATACTTTGACTCTACTGCAAGAGAGAAGTGACCATAACGTTCTTTCTCATCTCTAAACGGTCTAATCATTTGAGAGTGGCAAAGAAAACAGCCTTCGCGTTGATAAACATCTCTGCCAGCTAACTCCAGTGCCGTATAAGGACGAACACCATCACCCGCCTTCCAATCTGAAAGTTTTTGTCCATCTTTACGTTGCCATAGAAGACTTATTAAACTACCATCAGCAGCCTTGGCCTCTTCGCTAACCGCATCTGCATTGGTAAATAAAGGGACAATTTGTACAATGCCAGCTAATGACACGGCCAGTGCCATAAACAGATACATAGCGAAAATGTTTTTCTCTAATTTAGCTTGTAGGCTCGGTTTTCCGTTTTGATTTGCCATAATGCCCTCCTTATGCCGTCACCACTTGGGAGGGCGCCTGCTCGCGTTCCGCCTTACGAATGGTAATAATAATATTAATTAACATGGTGATTGCACCCAATACAACTAGTACACCACCTGCCGACCTCATCACATAATAAGGGTGCATGGCAGATACCGACTCTGCAAATGTATATGCTAAGGTGCCGTATTCATCATAAGCTCTCCACATCAAGCCTTGCATGATGCCTGATACCCACATCGCTACAACGTAAGTCACGGTGCCAATGGTATGAACCCAAAAATGAAAACCTAGTAGCTTTTGTGACAATCTAACGTTATAGATTTTCTCAATCATGTGATATAGCGAGCCTGCTGCCACCATAAGGACCCAACCTAGAGCGCCAGAATGTACGTGACCAATCGTCCAGTCTGTATAGTGTGATAAAGCGTTAACAGTTTTAGATGCCATCACTGGACCTTCAAAAGCGCTCATGGCATAAAATGCCAACGACATAATCAAGAAACGTAGAATATAGTCTTCACGCAAACGATCCCACGCACCTGAGAGTGTTAACATACCGTTGATTGCACCGCCCCATGACGGAATGATCATTGCCAATGATATGGTTGCGCCTAATGAGCCCGCCCAATCAGGTAACGCTGTGTACTGTAAGTGGTGAGCACCTAGCCAAACGTAGCCAAACATCAATGCCCAAAAATGAATCACTGATAAACGATAAGAATAAACTGGACGCTGCGCCTGCTTAGGGACGAAGTAATACATCATGCCCAAGAAGCCGGCTGTGAGAAAAAATCCCACCGCATTATGCCCCCACCACCACTGAATCATTGCATCTTGCACGCCTGCATAAATTGAATAAGACTTAAACCAACCAACTGGAATTGAAAGGTTATTAACAACATGCAGGTATGTCACCATAACCATCATGCCCATAAAGAACCAATTAGCAACATATACGTGTGGCACTTTATTGCGATCACGAATATGAATAGTCATTATAAAGTTATATAAATAAGAAGCCCAAGCGAGCGTGATGATGATATCAATTGGCCACTCTAGTTCGGCGTATTCTTTATTTTGAGTTAGCCCCAAAGGCAGAGTAATTATCGCCAAAACAATAACTAAATTCCATGACCAAAAGGTAAACCACGCCATCTTATTACTCCACAACTTGGTCTGATTGGTGCGCTGAACAATATAAAAGGCTGACGCCATCAAAGCCGAGCCGCCAAAGGCGAAAATAACGGTATTAGTGTGTAACGGCCTTAAACGACCAAATTGAAAGTAGGGCAGGTCGGTGTTAAGATCATTTAAGAATGGCCACGCCAGCTCTGAGGCGATATACAGTCCAATTGCTGTGCCTATCACCAAATAGATAGACGCCATAACAATGAACCACTTCACCACTTTTAAATCATATCTCTGTGTTAAGCTCACCCAAATCCCCTCTTTAAATTAATACCGTTAGTACAACTATGTTTGAACAAATACTGCGAAATTCTACATAGGGTTAACGACATCGTCAAGTCGATAAGGAGTTGTTTATATAGATCATTTTCTACTATTCTTTATCAACAGCGTTATTGCAATCAAGCTGAGCACTAATGCCATTAAAAACCATTGCAGGGCGTACCCTAGATGCTTATCAACACTGCCATAAAAAGGCTGCCATTGGCGGTAGAACCCGTTCTCAGCTTTGACATCAAGTTGTGCGAGCATGGGAATAATCTGATAACCAGATAATTGAGATAGCTTATCTAAATCCAAAGATTGAATAAGCACAGGAAAGCTCGGCTCAATATCTTGCTGTTTAAGCTCAATACGTTGTTTGGGTTTGATTAGTTGAACCTTGATAGTGACATCGTTATTGTTCACCTTAATATCAGCCAACTTATCACGATCACCGTACCAAGGTACAAAACCACGGTTGACGAGTATTGCGGTAGTGTCATTGAGAACAAAGGGTGTGAGCACATAATAACCTGCATTACCTTTGACAATTTGGTTGTCATAAATGAATTGCTTATCATCATCGTAATGACCTTTTAATAACACCTGGTAATGTTCTTTACCGAGCAGTTCATCGACTTGTGTGGCTAACTGGGCAGGGTTGGATTGCGCCAAGACAATTTCACTTTCTATTTGCCGTTTCTCCTCAGCACGGTCTAACTGCCAAAAGCCTAAAGACAGCAAACCCCATATAGTTATAGAGATTAATATACCTGGCAGAATAAACGAACGTTTAATCATTTTTGCATAGGTACTTGTGTCACTGGCGCATCCACCATATTGACATTAGGCTTAATCCAGCCCATATAGCCGGCAAACATAACCAATAAAAATAAGAATACGGATAAACTCACTCGAGTAACTAACGACTTAAACATTCTATCGGAGCCCTGTTTGCCACCTTTAATCATACCAATTAAACCAAACCCCAGTGCCACCAAGATGGCAATGATAATAATTACAATAACGACTTCTGTCATGAATACTCCTGATTCTTACTTATGAAAAAAAAGCCCCAATAAAGGGGCCTTTTTTATTGTACTGACTTAATATTATAGCCAGTATACAAATACAAATAGACCTAACCAAACTACGTCTACAAAGTGCCAGTACCAAGCAACACCTTCGAAACCGAAGTGGTTCTCAGGGGTAAAGTGGCCTTTTTGAACACGGTATAAAATAACCGTCAACATAATTGCACCCACTGTTACATGGAAACCGTGGAAGCCAGTTAACATGTAGAAAGTAGAACCGTAAATACCTGAAGTTAATTTCAACCCATCTTCGTATGCATGACCATACTCCATAATCTGGAAGCCTAAGAATGCTACACCTAACGCAATCGTAGCAACTAACCAGCCAACGATTTGATTACGATGTCCTGAACGTAGTGCGTGATGAGCAAATGTCAAGGTTACGCCTGATGCCAATAGCAATCCTGTATTTAATGCAGGCAGACCCCATGGGTCAACTACGTCAGCTGGCGTGGCAGTTTCAATACCAGTAGCTGGAACAGCAGGGAAGCTCATTACGGTACCTGATTGTAACTCTGTGCCAGGTGCTAAGAAGGCCATCTGATGCCATGAAGCACTAAATGCGTTCCACATATCAGGTGTAAAGATATTATTGTCAGCACCACCTAGCCATGGCACTGAAAGTTGTCTTGCATAGAACAAAGCACCAAAGAAAGCTGCGAAGAACATAACTTCAGAGAAGATGAACCAACTCATACCCCAACGGAATGAACGATCAACTTGACTGTTATACATACCGGCATTACTTTCTTTAACTACCAGACCAAACCAGCCAAACATCATAAACACCAAAATACCAAATCCAAGAGCCATTAATGAGCCTCCCCAACTAGCACCGTGCATTTGATTGGCAAAACCAATAAATAGTGTTGCTACACCAATAGAGCCAATGATTGGCCAGTAAGTACCATTTGGTACATAATATTCTTGTTCGCTCATATTTTCTTCCTCTTTTTAGCTTTCAAGTTTAAAAAAATTGTAGGATAGGCTTATATCTTCTATACGCCTATCCAGTTCCGGCTCAACCACAAATCGAAGTGTCATCTCAACCTCTTCATGTGGTTTGAATACCTGTTTATTAAAACAAAAGCATTCTAACTTCTTAAAATGAAGTGCAGCATCCGTGGGTGCAACACTAGGGATTGCTTGACCAATTACTATTTCATCAGTGTTGTTCTTGGCAATGTAGCTAGTGGTATAAAACTTACCTGGCACTACTTCCATTGAACTCACCTTTGGTCCAAACTGTACTGGAAAACCTCCCATCGTCATGGCGAAAAAACTCACCTCAACTTTCCGATTATCATCTACCGCATATTGTTGTTCACTATATACTCTGCCGGTTGTGCCATTGAACCCAGTGATCTCACAAAAGACATCATAAATGGGAACCATTGCATAAGCAAAGAAGAACATCAATATTGGTGCTGAGAATAACTTTATCCAGAACCCTTTTGTTATTTTTTTTCGTTTTTCCATATCAACCATTTAATAAAGCACAATGGTCGCTACAAACACTCCTATTGCTACGGCGCCTGTTATTACCGCAGTAATAACGACACCATTGTTTCTTTTAGTTTTTTTACTCATTAAGCAGAATGTTGAGACTCTGCCTCAATTAATGCTCTTGTTGGCGGTGTAGTAAAGCTATGGTACTGAGCTTTAGGCTCCAGCGTCCACTCTAAACCTTTAGCACCTTCCCAAGGGCGTGAATCACATGGCTCGCCATTACGAATACAATCAATTACGATGTAAGTCAATAGAATGAACGATGCACCAAATGCAAAGCCACCAATTGAAGAGATCATATTGAAATCCGCAAACTGTAATGAATAGTCAGGAATACGTCTAGGCATACCTGCAAGACCTAAGAAATGCTGAGGGAAGAACAGTACGTTCACTGAAATAACCGCCCACCAGAAATGTACTTTACCTAAAGTTTCGTTATACATCCTACCCGTCCACTTAGGCAGCCAGTAGAACGTCGCCGCAATGATTGACCATAAGGCACCGGTTACTAGTACATAGTGAAAATGCGCAACCACGAAGTATGTGTCGTGATACTGAATATCCGCTGGTGCGATACCTAACATTAATCCTGAGAAGCCACCAATCGTGAATAAGAATACAAATGAAATCGCCCATAACATTGGCGTTTCAAATGTCATCGAACCTCTCCACATGGTAGAGATCCAGTTAAACACCTTAACACCGGTTGGTACCGCAATTAACATCGTGGCATACATGAAGTATAACTCACCTGCAACTGGCATACCAGTTAGGAACATGTGATGCGCCCATACGATGTATGACAAGAATGCGATTGATGCTGTTGCATAAACCATCGATGAATAACCAAACAGAGGCTTACGCGCAAAGGTTGGGATGATGTGTGACACTACACCAAACGCTGGCAAGATCATAATATAAACTTCAGGGTGACCAAAGAACCAGAAGATATGCTGGAACATGACCGGGTCGCCACCACCGGTTGCATCAAAGAATGCAGTGCCGAAGTTACGATCTGTTAGCATCATGGTTACTGCACCTGCTAATACTGGCATCGCGCCAATAAGTAAGAATGAAGTAATTAACCACGTCCATACGAATAATGGCATGTCCATTAATTTCATCTCTGGTGCACGCATATTAAGTACCGTTGCAATAATGTTAATCGCGCCCATAATCGATGAGAAACCTAACAAGTGAACTGCAAAAATGAAGAAGTCCGTACTGTCTGGTGCAAACGTTGTAGATAATGGTGCGTAGAAGGTCCAACCAAATGCTGGTGCGCCACCTTCCATAAAGAACGTGCTTAACAAGATACCACCGGCAAACGGTAGAATCCAGAAAGACCAGTTATTCATACGTGGTAGTGCCATATCAGGGGCACCAACCATCATTGGAATTAGCCAGTTACCCAAGCCAACAAAGGCCGGCATAATCGCACCAAATACCATGATTAAACCATGCATGGTTGTTAATTGATTAAAGAAATGTGGATCCATAAGCTGCATACCCGGCTGGAATAATTCCATACGAATACCCATTGCCATTGCGCCACCGATTAATACCATGGTGAAGGCAAACCACATATAAAGAGTACCAATGTCTTTATGGTTCGTTGTTTTCACCCATCTCATTAGGCCTTTTTCTGGACCGTGATGATGATCGTCGTGAGAAGCTGTTGCTGTCGTCATTTTATTTCTCCTTTAATTAACGTGCAGATTTAACATCTGAAGGTTGAACAACACTGCCTGTGTTACCAAAGGCTTTTCTTTCGTAAGTAATTACTGAAGCAAGATCTGCGTCACCTAACATCTTAAATGCTGGCATACCGCCTTTACCATGAAGAACGATCTTCATGTGATCAGCTGCTGAGCCGTTAGCCACACTTGAGCCTTTCATAGGCGGGAAGATTGGTGGCATACCTGAGCCGTCTTTCTTATGACAACCAGCACAGTTAGCGTTATAAACACCTTCACCTTGTGCCATTAACTCATCTTTAGACCATGTCTTAGTAGCACTTGCTACTGCTGCTGCTTTTTCTGCTTGTTGCTCTGAAACCCATTTTGCGTAATCTGCTTTAGAAACCACATCAACTACGATTGGCATGAAGCCGTGGTCTTTACCACAAAGCTCAGCACACTGACCGCGGTAAGTGCCGATTTCATCAATCTTAGCCCACGCATCATTAATAAAGCCTGGGTTGGCGTCTTGTTTAACACCAAATGCAGGCACCCACCAGGCGTGGATTACGTCTGCTGAAGTGATTAGGAAACGAATTGAAGTATCTACAGGCAACACTAAGCGTTTATCAACTGAAAGTAGGTAAGGTTCTTTTTCGTCAACTTTTTGAAGATCTGCCGGCGTTTTATAGATAACATCTTTAGAAGACTGCGCTAGGTTAGAAATGAAGCTAATGCCTTCTTTAGGATAATCATACTGCCATTTCCACTGGTGACCCGTAACCTTAATGTTTAATTCGGCCTTAGAGGTATCTTCTAAATCAATTAACGTCTTAGAAGCAGGAATTGCCATTAACACTAGAATAATAATTGGAACACCAGTCCATAAAAACTCTGCTTTGGTGCTTTCATGAAAATTAGAAGCTACAGCGCCTTTTGACTTTCTGTGTGCAAAAACTGAATAAAACATTGCACCAAATACAACCACAGCGATTGCCACACAAACCCAAAACACCATCATGTGTAAGTCGTAAATATCATGACTGAGTGAAGTTACACCTTCAGTCATGTTAAGGCCGTACTCAGCAAACACATTAGTTGACACCATGGCAACTAGAGCGCTTAAAAGAGTTGTTAATCTTTTCATAAATCCTCCAAATAAATAAATATCGTTCGTTTTCTTAATATATTTCAACAATAAAAACTCCTGCAAATGATACCTGTTTTTTATATCTATTAACAAGGAAAAGTCACTTATTGATTGCGATCAATTGTTTTTTTAATATAGGGTTTATTGTGACATTCTCTTGACAACCCAAATAAGCTCTGCTTTAATGCTTACAAGTTAACATTAAAATTCGTGAGGAGATTATGGCAATACCAAAAACCGCAAGAATGGAGGAGCACCTTGGTAAAACTGCCAAGATTAATAAAGTTGGATTAAACGCCCCTTTTGTCTGGCTTAAAGAAGGTGTAAATGACTTTTTCGCCATGCCAATTCTGGCGATCTTCTACGGTGTTTTATTCACTGTTGTTTCGTACACCGCATGGCACTATTTAAGCACCTCTCCTGTACTAGGCGATGTTTCAGCACCATTATTGGCTGTCATTATCTTACTTTTAGGACCGATTTCTGCCATGAGTTTATACGACGCTTCAAGACGACGTGCAGCTGGAGAAAGCCCTAGTATCCTCACAGTATTTAGTGCCGCGTTTAAAGCCAACGGTTCTTGTCCGTCAATTTTCTTATCGGTCATCTTGGTGGTGCTTGCAATTGCCTGGATGATGTTCTCACCACTTATTTATGCTGTCTTTAATACTGGCACGCTGAATATTGTGAGTGAAAATCAAACCGTTGTACAGGCTATCTTAGCTGATATTACTAGTGGTGATAACCGAGGTTTTGTCATTGCCTACTTTATCTTCACAACAGTCGTTGGTTTAATTGCCTTTATGATCAGCTGGTTTTCTTTCCCTATGGTGTTAGACAAAGACTGCGACCCATTCACTGCAGTAGTGACCAGCTTAAAAGCAGCGATGACTAACAAAATCATTATGCTTATCTGGGTGCCGACAGTGGGCATTCTTGTCTTAGGTGCTCTGGTACTCACCGTAAACTTTTACTTTGTTGGTTTGGTGTTTATCATTCCAGTACTTGCCCATGCGACTTGGCACGCCTACAAAAGCATGATTGGTGAGTTAAAGTAACAAGCACTTAATTTTTTATCCTTTTAGAAGCCTTTTGCATGATGTGCGCAAAAGGCTTTTTTGTGAAGTGCTTTGCATGAATAGTTTTAATCATTAAAATATCGTTATAACTTAATCCACATAATAACTGCACATCCATGTTTAAAAGACTACTCCAAATCTCCATTATTTTGGCACTGATTGTGGTGATTCTAGGCGCCTATACTCGACTCGGGGATGCTGGTCTGGGCTGCCCTGACTGGCCGGGTTGTTACGGACAGATAACCGTGCCGGATGTTGCAGACGGAACAAAGCTTGAGGGTTATGAGCGCCCAGTCGAAGCAGCCAAAGGCTGGAAAGAAATGGTACACCGTTATGCCGCCTCTACACTCGGTTTGGTCATTCTTGTGCTGTTTTTTTTGGCTTTACGAGGCAAACCACGATATTATCAATCCATGGTATTACCGGGCTTTACCGCGCTGTTCGTTATGCTACAGGGTGCCTTTGGCATGTGGACAGTGACACTCTTAGTACACCCTGGCATTGTTACTACACACCTACTCGGTGGTTTTATTACCACGGTTTTACTTACTTGGTTGCTACTCAATCAAGGTAGACCACCGATCACTTATCGACACATTTTAAAAAGGCACAAGTTATTATTACTCGCCACCTTAGTGGTATTAGGCTTGCAAATTATTTTAGGTGGTTGGACCAGCACCAACTATGCAGCTCTGTCTTGCGGTCAGCAGTTCCCAACATGCCTAGGCTCATGGTGGCCAGATATGGATTTTGCTAGAGCACTCTACTGGGGGCCACTCGGGGTAGATTATGAATATGGCGTATTAGAAAACCCAGCACGTGCCGCTATTCAGATGATGCATCGAATCGGCGCATTGGTGACCACGGCACTAATAGTCTCACTGTTTTATTTATTTAAGGGTTACACCCATCTAAAATCAAACCTAATGCTGATTGGCGGTTTATTAATCGTACAAGTAACACTTGGTATTCTTAATGTGTTGTTGTCACTACCGATGGCCGTGGCTATTTTACATAACGCGATTGCTCTGTTATTATTACTCAGCATTGTTGTATTAATACACAAAGTATTTAGAGCGCCCACATAAAAACACACAATCAAAAAGAAGAGTGATGAAAAAAATTGAGACCTGTACGGCGGAAAATAAATGTGGTCAAGTTAAGAAGACGCGCAACTCGATCATTTGGTTAGGCATAGGCATTATTGCACTTGCCTATTTTTTACTTGTTCCAAGTGCCAACCAACTCAAAGACTTACAAAAACAAGTTAATCCGACGGCTTCTTTATATTCAAACCCTAAATCATTGCAAGGGAAGTTTCCACTAATCGATGATAATCGCAATATAGTGTCATTGTCTGAAGTAGCAAATGGCAAATGGACTATTTTATATTTTGGCTACACTTCGTGTCCAGACGTTTGCCCAACAGACCTGTCTACACTTAATCAAACACTTAGGCTAATGAAGCAAGCGGATAAATTGCAAGTTGTGTTTGTTTCAGTTGACCCAAAGCGTGATGTTGGGAAACTCAACGCATTTACTAAGCGCTTTAATACTAGCTTTGTCGGACTGAGTGCTGAAGACGAAGTGTTGGCCAATTTTACAAAAGCGTTAGGTGTGTATCATGAGATTTCAAAGACAAAACAAAAGGCCTCTCAGGATCACAAAGACATGAAGATGAAAGCGGACAATAACTACCTAGTCAACCACACGGCCAGTTATTTGTTGCTTAATCCGAATCTCGAATTAACTGGTTTATTAACCAACCCGCACTATGCTAAAAAAATGGCGGTTGCACTTGATTTGATTATTGAAACACTAGACTAAGCTATTTAATAATTTGACTAAGACAGGGCAAATTTGACTACTGTCATCACCAGCACAATAAATATGACTGTCATCACCAAGCCGACAATGATGTAAGCCCAAGGGCCTTGTTTTTCGGTGCGTTCAAAATCTTTAATAAGGTCTTCTTTTTTGCCCACACCAACCATGGCAGAAGCCACTGCTTTAAATACTTGTCCCAGTCCTTTCATGAAAACTCTCCCGCCTTTATAATACAATTAGCCAGTAATGATCAACTAGCAATGCTAGGAATAATAACATTAAATAGTTAATTGAATACTTAAATGTATCCCAAGGTATTTTATTATCATCAGGATTTTTGTAAATCTTCACTGCATACATCAAGAATATTAGTCCTAACACCACAGCTGAAACTAGATAAATCAAGCCAGACATGCCTGCTAAATAAGGCAATAATGTGACTAATAGCAACAACACGGTATAGAGCAAAATTTGAATTCTAGTGTAGGCTAAGCCGTGTGTCACTGGCAACATTGGCACATCCACTTTTTTGTATTCTTCAACTCTGTATATTGCCAACGCCCAAAAATGTGGTGGCGTCCAAATAAACACTATAAGAAACAACAATAGAGCATATTCAATGCCTTGCGTACCAGAAATCGCTGTCCAGCCAAGTACCGGTGGCGCAGCACCAGCAGCACCGCCAATTACAATGTTTTGTGGCGTAGCACGTTTCAGATACATGGTGTATATCACCGCATAACCGATTAGTGAGATAAAAGTCAGCACCATGGTGATGGTGTTGACAAAAAACTGCAAAATACCCAAACCAACCACGCCTAAAAACACACCCCAAACCAGGGCTTGATTGCGAGTCACCTTGCCCTGCGGCAATGGGCGTTGATTAGTACGAGACATTTGAATGTCAATTTGTTCATCGACCACGTGGTTAAATACTGCTGCGGATGCTGCTGCCATACTGATACCAACCGAGGCGCTAATCACTAACAGTGCGTCGGGTAGGTACGGTGCGGGTACAGCCAAAAACATACCTACCACGGCTGTCAGCAGAATAAGCGCAACAACTTTAATTTTGCATAGGCCGATTAAATCACTTAATGAAGGCATGATAATCTCCTATTAACCGATACGTGAATATTTAAATAAACGCTTTAAGTCTTTAATAACGCGCTTAATATCTAATGCTTGCGGATTGTAATGTAGCATCACATTGCCTAGCGGATCAATTAAAAACAAACTGTTGTTTGGAAATTTACTCAGCTGTTGATTCAGCATCACACTAGGATGGGCAATCAATACACCTGCCTCTTGGAAATCGGTGACACCATTAATTAATAACAACCTTTGAACGCGGCGCATGTTCTCATTCATGAGGATGCGAATGGTTTTCATATTCTTAAGCGCTTGTGTACAAGTGTTGTCACACTGATTGGTTACATAAGTGAGCGTCCATAAACCTTGCAAATCACCCTTAGTATTCTCAGCAAAAACTACATCCTGTTTCTCAGTAGTAATGATCGGATTGACAAATTGTCCGTAATTAACGGTATTGCCGGTAAAAGCAGTTGGGTTCCAATAGAAAAATGCTGTTCCTAGGACAATTGGAATGACAAAAGAAGCCAACAATACCCATAATTCTTTCTTAGAATTCATAAAAAACCTTGTTCTGAAAAGCGTGCAATAATACGCTTAAAGTGTTAAAAAATCAATTTCGAAAAGTGCTACAGTCTAACTTCTATACCATTTTTTTGCATGGCTGCCTTGGCTTCAGCTACGGTATATTCACCAAAGTGAAAGATGCTAGCCGCTAACACAGCATCAGCACCACCCTTTAACACCCCCTCAGATAGGTGTTCTAAATTACCCACGCCGCCTGAAGCGATCACTGGCACGTCAACCGCATCAGAGACTGCTTTAGTCAATGCCAGGTCAAAACCAGTTTTAACGCCGTCGCAGTCCATTGAAGTTAAGAGCACCTCACCCGCACCAAATTCGCCTTCGGTCATTTTCACTGCCCATTCAACTGCATCAATGCCTGTCGGTTTGCGCCCACCGTGAGTAAAGATTTCCCATTTGGGTGGATTGCTCGAAACTTGCTTGGCATCAATCGCAATGACAATACACTGAGAGCCAAATTTTTCACTGAGCTCGTTAATCAAATCAGGGTTAAAAATCGCTGCCGAATTAACCGCTACCTTGTCAGCGCCTGCATTGAGCATTATGCGTACGTCTTCAGCTTTACGAATACCGCCACCTACGGTTAGTGGGATAAACACTTGCTCGGCAATGCTTTCCACCATGTGTACAGTGGTGTCACGACCTTCATGCGAAGCGGTAATATCCAAGAAAGTGATTTCATCAGCGCCCTCTAAATCATAACGCTTGGCCACCTCAACCGGGTCACCGGCATCTTTGATATCGACAAACTGCACGCCTTTGACCACACGGCCGTCACGCACATCAAGACAAGGAATGATTCTTTTTGCTAGCATAATAAAATACATTTTACCGTATTTATACTTTCAAAAGGCTTGCGCCGCGCTATAGGTATAATCAACTTCATGAGTACACCTAAACACATTGCAATTATTATGGACGGCAACGGCCGTTGGGCTTCAAGGCGTTTTTTACCACGCATACAGGGACACCAAAAAGGGGTTAAAGCTGTGCGGAAAGTGGTTAAACATTGTGGCAAACTCGGTGTTGAAACACTCACATTATTTGCCTTTAGTAGTGAAAATAAAAACCGCTCAACTGAAGAGGTGTCGTTATTATTTAAACTGTTTCTAGGTGTTTTAAGACTAGAAACTAACAAACTCAACAAACACAACGTCAAGCTCAAAATTATTGGCGATATGAGTTTGTTCCCTAAAGAAATACAACAAGTTGCAACTGAAGCACAAGAGCTACTATCTGATAACACTGGATTAACCTTGGTAATTGCCGCCAACTATGGTGGACAATGGGATATCACTCAGGCCGCACAACAAATTGCCAAACGCTCAGTCAATGGTGAAATCAATGCTGATGAAATTAACATTGAATCTTTTGCACAATATTTATCATTGGCAGATCAGCCGAAAGTTGATTTATTGATTCGCACCAGTGGCGAGCTTAGAATCAGTAACTTCCTGCTGTGGGACATTGCTTATAGTGAATTATATTTCACTGATACCCTCTGGCCAGATTTCAACGGTTCAGAGCTCGACAAAGCCATTGACGATTTTAACAACCGCGATCGTCGTTTTGGTAGGCGTAAGGTCAAGGCGTGTTAAGCGGGTTAGGTCAAAGAGTTGTCACTGCGTTGGTTTTAGCGCCCTTATTTGTTTGGGCTGTAGTTGCCATGCCAACGACTTATTTTAGTTACTTGTTGTTGGTGTTTGTGGCCGTAGGTGCGTGGGAGTTTGCCAATCTAATCAAACTACAAAGCATCTTCTTACAACTGCTCTATACCGTGGGCATTGTTGCTGTCGCACTTTTTGTAAAAAGCTTTGAGATCTCATTAAGTCTTGTGCTTTATATTTCTATCGCTTGGTGGATGCTGAACTTATATTGGGTACTCAGCTATCCAGCAAAAACTAGCTTATGGTTTAAACCATTAATTGTACGTCTGATTAGTGGTGTTTTATTATTTCTACCTATGTGGCTTGCGCTAAGCGCATTGCATCAAGACCCAGACTATGGTGCGCCGTGGTTCTTACTGCTAACGCTGATTATCTGGGGTGCAGACTCTGGCGCTTACCTTACCGGCAAGGCCATAGGCAAACACAAACTTGCACCCAAGATCAGCCCGGGAAAATCTGTTGAAGGCGTGATTGGTGGTATTGGTTTTGCCCTAGTGGTGATGGTTGCTTTCTTACAATATCAGGACATACCAACAGATAAATATTTGGGGTATTTATTCTTAACAGTGATAATCTCCGGTGTATCAGTTTTAGGTGATTTGTTCGAAAGTCTATTTAAGCGCGAGTCTGGCATGAAAGACAGTGGTCAAATACTTCCTGGCCATGGCGGGGTATTAGACCGCATTGATTCTTTGACTGCGGCATCGCCGTTTTTCCTATTAGGCATTAATCTACTATGAAAAACATCACACTATTAGGCGCTACTGGATCAATTGGAAAAAGCACCTTGTCGGTGGTTGACCAACACAGTGATAAATTCAACATCTTTGCGCTCAGTGCCAATACCAACTGGCAACCCATGGTTGATTTGTGTCATAAATACCAACCAAAATATGCGGTAATGATGGATCAGGACGCCGCCTCGCAACTGCAAAATGCATTGGATAATGACACCCAAGTACTCAGTGGCGAGCAGGCATTGTGTGAAATTGCATCACACGAACAAACAGATTATGTGATGGCCGCCATTGTCGGTGCCACTGGCATGTCTTCTGCCTTAGCGGCAGCCAAAGCAGGTAAACGTATTATGCTTGCCAACAAAGAATCGCTAGTATTGGCAGGTGACATCTTTATGGATGCGGTTAAAAACTCTGGTGCCGAGCTAATTCCGGTTGATTCGGAGCACAGTGCAATCTTCCAATGTTTGCAAAGTGGTCGATCAGGATTAACAAAGATTCAACTCACTGCCAGCGGTGGGCCATTTTTACACACAGCGATTAATGAACTGCAATCGGTCACACCTGACGAGGCTTGCGCCCACCCTAATTGGAATATGGGACGTAAGATTTCTGTTGATTCGGCCACGATGATGAACAAAGGTTTGGAGGTGATTGAGGCCTTTTATTTGTTTTCACTCAAGCCAGGTCAAATTGATGTGGTCATGCACCCGCAGAGCATTGTTCATTCCTCGGTCTATTATGAGGATGGTTCCACGCTGTCTCAGCTCGGCAACCCTGATATGCGCAGTGTAATTTCTTACGCAATGTCTTATCCCGAACGTATCAGTTCTGGCGTAGAAGCGCTAGATTTGGCTAGCAATTCGCCGTTGGAGTTTTATACCCCAGATTTTGATAAATTTGCCTGTTTAGGGCTAGCGTTTGACGCGCTCAAGCAAGGTGGTAGCGCCATGGGTACAATCAATGCAGCTAACGAAGTAGCCGTCGATGCTTTTTTAAACCATCAAATTAAATTTTTAGAAATACCCAACATTATTGAGCAAACACTCACTCAAGCAAAACATACAACATTAAGCAGTCTGGACGCTATTATTGCCAACGATCGACAGGCACGTGTGATTGCACTAGAGCTTGTTGATCGGCATGTTTAATCGTCAATTAATTCGTGTCGCTCTTTTAATTGGCGCACTATTTATAATCAGCACAAATACGGTATTGGCACATGGCAGTAATCCCCTTGAGCGCTCCACCATCCACATTACGCGTTCGCTTAATTATGATGCACAGAGGGCTAACATCAGTCCACAAATTGTCAAAACCATTATTCGTGTTTTTTCGTGGAAAGTTGATTTTAACAAAGACCTAAGAAAAGGTGATCGTTTTATTATTGTTGGCAACAGGGGCATCAACCCTAGCGCGTTGATCTACATCGGCTCGAAAAAACGTGTGGCCGTATTTGCTTACACTGACAAGCATGGTCGCACGAATTATTATGATATTAATGGCAATTCGTTGTACCAGTCGTTTTTATCAGCACCTTTAAAATACGGCAGAATTAGCTCTAAATTCCAAAGGAAACGCCTTCATCCTATTTTAAAAACTTTGAAACCACATAGGGCAATTGACTTTACCGCCAAGCAGGGAACGCCGGTTTATTCTGTGGCTAGTGGTGTGGTTCAACACAGAAAAAAAATGGGTCCACTTGGCAATGTGGTCTACATTAAACACGGCAGCAACTACACCACCGTTTATGCACATTTGTCTAGGTTTGCCAGCGGTCTAAAACCTTCAACCAAAGTTAAAAAGGGTCAGGTGATTGGTTATGTAGGTTCGACTGGGCGCTCGACGGGGCCGCACTTGCATTACGAATTACGTTATAAAGGAAAACGCAAAAATCCGTTGACTCATCCATTGCCGAAACAAAAGCAGGTCCCTCATTCTGACTTGTGGAATTTCAAGAACAAAGCCAATACCATATTACGTAGTCTATAAATTATTGGCTAGCTAGCCAGTCTTTCCAACTTTTAACACTAAGACTTCTCCAGTAACCGCTATCCACGTGTTGGGCTTGATACTCGGCCGCACCTTTGACATCGTTTAACACAGCAAAAGTAATTAGCTCTTTGATACGTAGAGTCTCTTTAGTGCCTGGAACTAAGGATTCATTTCTAATAACGGCAGCAATAAAAGCAGAGTTTGCATTACCGTGAACCTCAAAAGATTCTTCAAATAAATTAAGCGCCAGAAACTCATTCTTAACAAAACCACCATCACCATCGAGCAAATACAGACCGTAATCGTAAAGTGCAGAATCATAGCTTTGCCTGACCAGTTTAATCAATATCTCGTTAGCAACGCGCGGTTGTGACGGATAACCCATTAACGTGTTGCCGCTGCGGATTTGCTGAGAGGATTCGTACACGGCATCAAAATCATTTAGATCAAATGCGCCCTTGAGTAACAAAGACTGACCACGCATAACTACATCACGAGAGCCGATTTCATTGCCAACTTGAATTAAACGCATCGCACCATCAGTGAGCGGTGAAGCCGCTACAGATTGGGCGACTAATAAAGTAATGATTAAAAAAAAGTTTGTCATGGTATTTTGTTCTGCATTTTACCATAGCCAGTCAAAACTATCTCGTGCGCCTCGTAATAACGGGGGGCTACATTCACGTTCTTAGCATTTGGATTAAGGTTAAAATAACGTTAGAAATTAACCGGTAAGGACGCGCTTGCAAACACTATTTGAAACCTCGCTAAGTCTGCCACTTATTCAAAAAGGCAAGGTGCGAGATATTTACGATGTTGACGACAAGCGTATGCTGATTGTCACCACTGACCGTTTAAGTGCTTTTGATGTCGTCTTCGATGAGCCCATTAGTCAAAAAGGTGCTGTGTTAACCAGTGTGGCTAATTTTTGGTTTGATAAAACCAAGCATATTATTCCCAATCATTTAACCCACGAGTCACTAGATAGTGTTTTAAGTGCAGCAGAAGCCAAACAAGTTGAAGGCCGAGCGATTATTGTAAAGAAACTCAAACCTCTCGCGGTTGAGGCTATTGTGCGCGGCTACTTGATTGGCTCGGGTTGGAAAGATTATCAACAAAACGGCTCGGTTTGTGGCATTGCATTGCCCAGTAACTTAAAGCTGGCTTCAAAGTTACCTGAAGTGCTTTACACACCATCAACTAAGGCTGACCTAGGTGAACACGATATGAATATTGACTTTGACAAGACGGTCGAAATTTTAGGCGAGGACATGGCCAACCAGGTCAAGCAAGCAAGCCTCGAGATTTATCAATTTGCTGCTGATTACGCGCTAAAGCGTGGCATTATTATTGCGGACACTAAGTTTGAATTCGGTCTGGACGAAAACAACCAACTTACGCTGATGGATGAGGTATTAACGCCTGATTCGTCACGTTTTTGGTCAAAAAATGATTATCAAGTAGGATCTAGCCCTAAAAGCTTTGACAAGCAAATTGTGCGTGATTATTTAGAAACGCTAGATTGGGACAAAACCCCGCCCGCGCCAACACTGCCTGAAAGTATCAGTCAGAAAACAGCAGATAAATACCTGGAAGTACAAACACTATTAACACAGATCTAAAATTATGCAGCTAAGCGGTTCAATTAGCAAAATGCACACTCACTTAAACATGGGTACAGCGCAATATCAGCTGAAAATTGGTGATAAGCTGCTTAACATTAACGATTTGATCGGCGAAAATATAAGTCTTGAGTTTAACGGTCAGATCAATTGCGCAAATTGTGGCAAAGCCATCAAAAAGAGCTATTCACAGGGATTTTGTTATCCCTGTTGTCAGAAATTAGCCAGATGTGATTTGTGCATCATGAAGCCAGAAACTTGTCATCATCATTTGGGCACTTGCCGGGAGCCACAATGGGGGCTAGACAACTGCTTTGTGCCACATGTGATTTATTTGGCCAATTCCTCAGGTGTGAAGGTTGGCATTACTCGCAAAAGCAACATTCCTAGCCGTTGGATTGATCAGGGCGCTGTTAGCGCTTTACCTATACTTGAAGTAGATACTAGACTTAAATCCGGACAAATTGAAGTTGCATTAAAGGCGTACGTTAACGACAAAACTAATTGGCGAAAGATGCTAAAAAATGAAGTTGACTCTGTCGACCTTGAGCAAGTCCGTGACGAACTTCTGCCAAAAATCCAAACACTAAGCGCTGAATTGGGTGCCACGGCACTGAAGAACAAGGCTTTAGAAATTAATTACCCTGTGGTAGAATATCCAAGCAAAATTAACTCACTAAACTTTGATAAAACGCCAAGCATTTCAGGGGTTTTACTGGGCATTAAAGGGCAATATTTAATTTTGGATAGCGGGGTGCTTAACATTAGAAAGTTTGGCTCTTACAACATAACATTAACTTATTAGGAAAAACATGGCGGAATTAATTATTGAAGAGTTGGTATTGGGTGATGGTGCAGGTGCAGGTGCAAAATCAGGCGATAGTATCTCTGTGCACTATACTGGCTGGCTAACTAACGGCAAAAAATTTGATTCTAGTGTTGATAGGAATGACCCGTTTGATTTTAAATTGGGCGTGGGTCAGGTGATTCCTGGCTGGGATCAAGGCGTTGAAGGCATGCAAGTAGGCGGCAAGCGCAAGCTTACTATTCCGTCAAGATTGGCTTACGGGCCTATCGGTGCAGGCGGACTGATTCCACCTGACGCAACCCTAGTGTTTGAAGTAGAATTATTAGCAATTAAATAAAACAATCTTAGCCGATGAACGACGATTTCCCCCGAGTCAAAAGACTACCTGCTTACGTTTTTGCCGTTACTAACGAGTTAAAAGCCGAGGCTAGAGCTCGTGGTGAGGACATTATTGACTTTGGTATGGGCAACCCCGATCAACCAACCCCAGACCACATTGTTGAAAAATTGGTGGAAGCGGCGCGTCGCAAAGACACACATCGTTATTCAACTTCGCGCGGCATTCCGCGTCTTAGGCGTGCGATTACCAATTGGTACAAAAAACGTTTTGATGTCGACTTAGACTCAGAAACCGAAGCTATTGTCACTATTGGATCAAAGGAAGGCTTGGCAAATCTTGCACAAGCGGTCGTGGGCAATGGCGATACCGTCTTGGTGCCTAACCCCGCTTATCCGATTCACCCTTATGGGTTTGTGATTGCTGGCGCTGATATTCAACACGTGCCTTGTGGTCCAGATGATGATTTTTTTGCTGAATTAGAGCGCTCAATTAAAAACACTTGGCCAAAGCCAAAAATGTTGGTGCTTAATTACCCTTCCAACCCAACCACAGAATGTGTGGAATTAGAGTTTTTTGAAAAAGTCATTAAAATTGCCAAAGAGCATGAAATTTGGGTTATTCAAGATTTAGCTTACGCCGATATTGTGTTTGATGGCTATGTAGCGCCAAGCATTCTTCAGGTCGAAGGCGCAAAAGACATTGCGGTTGAGTTCTTCTCTTTATCAAAAAGCTACAACATGCCTGGCTGGCGTGTGGGCTTTATGGTGGGCAACCCAATATTAGTAAGTGCGCTCGCTAAGATTAAATCTTACCTTGATTATGGCATGTTCACCCCAATTCAAGTGGCGGCGATTGAAGCTCTAGAAGGCGATCAAAGTTGCGTTAGAGAGATTTCTGATATGTATCAAGATCGCCGAGATGTCTTGTGTGAAGGATTACAATCCATTGGTTGGGACGTTACGCCACCAAAAGCCACGATGTTTGTTTGGGCCAAAATTCCTGAATTTTACCAAGAACTAGGTTCGCTTGAATTTACTAAAAAACTACTCAAAGTAGCTAAAGTTGGTGTCTCTCCTGGCATCGGTTTTGGCGACTATGGCGACAACTACGTACGCTTTGGTTTAATTGAAAATGAACACCGAACACGTCAAGCTGTTCGCGGCATTCGTGAAATGTTCAAACAAGACGGGTTGTTATGAGGCTTTCTGCCACAGAATTTTTCCAATCAAAAAACAGGAGTCTAACATTACTGGGCATGTCGGGTGTTGGCAAAACTCATCTGTCAAAGTTACTAAGCAATAAAGATAAATGGTATCACTTTTCTGGCGATTATCGCATTGGCGCCGAATATCTTAACGAAGCCATTTTAGACAACATCAAGCAAAACGTTAAACAAGACGACTGGTTGGCTGGATTGTTAAGCAATAATTCTATCAGCATTCAAAATCACATTACCTTTGACAACCTGTCTTCGGTCTCTGCGTTTTTAGGCAAGGTTGGCAACCCTGAACAAGGCGGTCTGCCTATCGATGAATTTACCCGACGCCAAGCATTACATCGACAGGCTGAGGTCAACACTATGCTAGATGTGCCAAAATTTATTGAAAAGTCTAAACAACAAGGTTTTAATCATTTTATTAATGATGCTGGTGGCAGCCTATGTGAACTTGATGACGACAAAGTGTATCAAACACTAGCCGAACATACGTTAATCCTCTATATTAGAGCCAGCAAAACCAATGAATCTGCTCTGATTGAACGCGCGCAAACACACCCAAAACCCTTGTACTATCAAGCTGAATTTTTAAAAGCACAATTAGAGGTTTATTTAGCTGAGAATGGCTTGACCTACGCGGCGCAGATTAACCCTGACGCTTTTGTAGGCTGGATATTTCCGCGTTTACTCGCACACCGAATCCCCAAGTACGAAGCGATTGCTGACAAGTATGGTTACACCATTGACAGCGAAGACCTGTATCAATGTAAAAACGCTGACGAAATGTGTGAGCTGATTCATGGAGCGCTAGACTAATGCCACTTATCGCACACTCTAACTTGCCTTCATTTGAACGTCTTAAACAACAGGGTGAAAATATTCTGTCAAAAGACCGTGCTGACCATCAAACCATTCGTGAATTGCACATTGGGTTGCTCAATATGATGCCAGATGCGGCACTTGAGGTAACTGAAAGACAATTCTTCAGTCTAATTGGCCAATCTAACCAAATTGCACAATTTTATATACACCCATTTAGCTTGGACTCAATCAAACGTGGTGAAAAATCTCAGGCGCATGTTGATAAATATTATAAGAACTTTGACCAAATTAAATCTCAAGGCCTAGATGCGCTTATTATTACTGGTGCGCATGTTGAAGAGCCAGACTTAGAAAAGGCTGTATTTTACTCGGACTTGAAAGAGGTGATTGACTGGTCATATGAAAACGTTACTTCTACGCTGTGTTCATGCCTAGCAACGCACGCCGTATTAGAGTTTCGTTATGAGCAAAAACGCCAAGCTATTGGCAATAAGTGCTGGGGCGTATTTCCGCACCAGGTGCTTGATCGCAACCACCCACTCATGAGTGGCGTAAATACTTGCTTCAATGTACCGCATTCTCGTTTTAATGAAATTTCAAAAACGCAATTTGAAAAAGCTGGTGTTAAAATATTGGTAGATAGTAAAGTGGGTGCGCATTTAGGAGTAAGTGAAGACTTGCTTAGAATTGTTTTTTTCCAAGGCCATCCAGAATACGACACGATTAGCTTGCTTAAAGAATACAAACGTGAGGTTCTTTCATTCTTAAATAAGGCTCGGGCTGATTACCCGGTCTTCCCAGATCATTACTTAAGCCCACAAAACAAAGCCATCTTGAATGAGTTTAAGGATAAGTTATTGAGTGGAGAATTTAGCATTGAAGATTTTCCTGAAGCGCTTGTTAGTCAAACTCTGGGCAACACTTGGCATGATTCCACTATTGCTATTATCAATAATTGGATTGGCTGCGTTTATCAAGTAACTCATGAAGATATCGACAAGCCGTTTATGGATGGCATTAACCCTGAAGATCCACTTAATTTAAAGTAGTGCAATCAATTGCAAAGCCGCTGCTGAAGTGGTTTGACCAACATGGTCGCCATACCTTGCCTTGGCAATCAAGCCCTGCTAACGTTTATCACGTCTGGCTCAGTGAGATTATGTTGCAACAAACTCAAGTAAGCACGGTCATTAACTATTTTAATAATTTTATTCAGAAATTTCCTACCTTGTCTGCGCTTGCTAACGGCAGTGAAGATGAGGTTTTGGCGCAGTGGGCAGGTCTGGGTTATTACGCCAGAGCAAGAAACTTACATGCTTGTGCAAAGATCATCATCAACACTTATCGAGGTGATTTTCCCACTGATTTTGAGCAAGTCGTTGGTTTGCCTGGCGTTGGCGAATCAACCGCAGGTGCAATTTTGTCAATCAGCTATGGTCAGACTCACGCCATACTCGATGGCAATGTTAAGCGCGTACTATCTCGATATCATCAGGTTACGGGGCATTACGGGCAAAGTAAAACACTAAAAGAATTGTGGCATTTAGCCAGACAGCACACGCCTAGCATGCGCAATGGTGACTACACGCAGGCCATTATGGACTTGGGCGCAACCCTATGTACTCGCAGTAACCCAAGATGTAGCTGCTGCCCGATTAAGGATGATTGTCAAGCACAGCAACATAATACTCAAGCTGAATATCCCAACCCAAAACCTAAGAAAAATAAACCAAGCCGTTCAATCGCCATGCTGATTTATCTGAATGAACATCAACACATTTACTTGCAAAAAAGACCGGCAAAAGGCATTTGGGGCGGACTGTGGAGTTTTATAGAGTGCGATGATAATCGTCAATCCATTAGTCAAACTATACAGAAATTTAGCCCTGATGCATACATAGAAAAATCACTACCAGCCATCAAACACAGCTTTACTCACTACCATTTGCTCATCAACCCGATTGTTGTTAATTGTCCAGATAGGACAAAAGACTTCCGAGCACTCTCTGAGCTAAATATTGGCTTGCCGACACCTGTTAGCAAAATTGTGCGGCAATTACAATTAGATTAAAATAGTTTCCATGCAATTAATTCGCGGCTTACACAATTTAACCCAACATGCTGGCTGTGTTGTCACCATTGGCAACTTTGATGGTGTGCACGTCGGCCATGAAAAAATCATCTCTCGTCTGGTAGAAAAATCTAAAGAACTAGGCTTGCCTTCTGTGTTGATTTCATTCATGCCAACACCGCAGTGTTTTTTTGGTCACGATCAAGCGACACTTAGTAACTTTAAAGAAAAACACCGTCTGCTGGCATGCTTAGGACTAGATGAACATTTGTTGATCCACTTTAATCAAACTTTTTCTGAGCTCGAGGCCAGAGACTTTGTTGAGCAAGTCTTGTTGGGTAAGCTCAACATGAAACACTGTCTCGTTGGTGACGACTTTCGTTTCGGAAAAGACCGGCAGGGCGACTTCAGCCTATTAAAAAATTTATCACGAATCAATGAATTTAGTGTGGAAAATACCCAAAGCGTGCTTTGTAACGATTGTCGTGCTAGCAGTTCAGAGGTTCGAACGTTTCTAAGCACTGGTGATCTGAATGCAGCTGCACAAATGCTAGGGCGCGAGTTTTCAATATCGGGCAAAATCATTCATGGGCAAAAAAAAGGGCGGTCCATCGGCTTTCCAACCATCAATATCCCCATTAAACGCAAGATTAGCCCAGTTTTGGGTGTGTTTGCAACCAATGTTGAAATTGAAGGGGACACATACCAAGGCGTATGTAATATAGGTAATCGCCCTACGGTCAATGGCAAAAAAACGCTACTCGAGGTGTATTTATTTAATTTTGACCGTGATGTTTACGGCTTAGAAGCTAAGGTGACCTTTAAACATAAGATCAGAGATGAAAAAAAGTTTGGTAGTTTTGAAGCACTAAAACAACAGATTGATCTCGACACACAAAATGCCAAAACTTACTTTAAGTCTTAGCCTCCAACTTCCAGCCCAGCATTTTTCCTGCCATAAACGGCACAATGCTTGAATCAGCAAACGGGTAACTATCTGGCACAATCCAGTTTTGTTTCTTCAAAATAATGGTATCGGCATTGTGTGGTAAGCCATAAAAATCAGCGCCAAACTTTGAAGCAAACCCTTCTAATCTATCCAATGCGTTTTGTGCCTCAAAAACACTAGCATATAACTCAATCGCACAGTGTGCGCTTAAAATACCAGCACAGCCACAACTAGACTCCTTATCGGCTTTTGCGTGTGGAGCAGAATCAGTGCCTAAGAAAAACTTAGCATTACCACTGGTAGCTGCTGTTAATAATGCTCTTTGGTGCGGATTTTCTCGTTTTAAAATCGGCAAACAAAAATAATGCGGCTTAATGCCGCCAACCAACATATCATTACGATTAGCCAATAAATGGTGCGGAGTAATGGTAGCAGCAATGTTGTTACTACTTGACAATACAAAATCAACTGCGTCTTTTGTGGTGATGTGTTCAAACACTATTTTTAAATCAGGAAAATCTTTAACGACCTTGGTTAATACTTGATCAATAAACACGGCTTCACGATCAAAAATGTCAATCGATGGGTCAGTCACTTCTCCATGTACCAATAACAGCATGCCCAATTTTTGCATGGTTTCTAATGCCGGATAAATATTGGCAATATCTGTCACGCCACTGTCTGAATTGGTGGTGGCTCCTGCAGGATACAACTTAGCCGCTACTATCAAGCCATCGTCAATTGCCTCTTGAATCTGGTCTGGTGTCGTGTTGTCAGTTAAATACAATACCATGAGCGGGGTGAAGTTGGTGTCGGTCGGCAGGGCCGCCATAATCTCTTGTTGGTAATTCTTAGCTTGAGCTGCGCTACTCACCGGTGGTGTCAGGTTTGGCATAATAATAGCTCTACCCATTTGCGCTGCCGTCATGCCAATCACTGATTTTAGTGCCTCACCTGAGCGCACGTGCAAATGCCAATCGTCTGGTCGAATAATCTCAAGATGTTGCATTAACGCCTCCTGCACTACACACTGCTCCCAACACTCTAGCGCCTTTGGCGCCTGTCACTGATGGCAGATTTGAAGTTCTTCCTTCTAAGGTTTGCTTGGCGAAAAAACCAAAAGCAGCAGCCTCAACATAATCAACATGTATACCAAGATCATTAGTAGTTGCTATCTCGCTGTGCTGATTTAAATAAGCCAAACGCTCAGCTAAAAACAAATTATGAACGCCACCACCACACAAATAAACCTCTGCGCCTTTGCTGATGTGTTTGCTAATACTCATGGCTGTTAATTCTACCAAAGTTCTTTGCACATCGACATCAGTCTCATCACCGGTTAAATAAGGTTCGAGCCATTCTAGATTGAAATACTCAGGCCCTGTGCTCTTCGGTGCGCACTTTTGAAAGTAATCATCGGCCAATAAAGCCGTTAATAGATGTTCATCAACCAAGCCAGACCGCGCCCAAATACCGTCTCTATCATAATCTAGCTGTTTAGATTTTTTGACCCAATTATCCAATAAGGTATTAGCAGGTCCGGTATCAAAACCTGTGACAACACCTGAAGCAACTTGCGTAAGGTTGGCAATGCCGCCCAAATTAACCACCACACCGTCTTTGCCCTTTAACATGTGCTGGTGGTAAGCGGGTGTCAATGGCGCACCTTGGCCCGAAGCAGCGACATCATTCATACGAAAGTCACTCACGACTGCAATACCAGTGCGTTCAGCAATCAGTGCGCCGTGCCCAATCTGCATAGAGTATTTTCCACCTTGATGAAAAATTGTTTGGCCGTGTGAGCCTATCGCTTTAATGTCTGTAGCTGAGACACTTGAAGCTACCAATAATTCATTTACCGCATCGGAAAAAAATTGCGCTACTTGTACATCAATATCAGCCAAATTTTTTAAACTAGTTTGTCCGGTTTGGGTTAGTGTGCGTAGCTGTTGCTTTAATTCGTCTGTATAGGGTAAGCAAGTTTGTGCCAATAACTTAGTAGCGTTTGTGTCAATAATGACCGCATCAACACCATCTAAACTGGTGCCAGACATTAAGCCAATATAGAGGCTAGCCATGGCAATTTTTGTATTTTTTACCAGAACCACAAGGACACGGTTCATTGCGACCAACCTTTTCCTCTTCCCTTTGGTAGGTTTCTTGCCCAACCGCCTCAACTTCGTAATCATCTACGCCTGGTGTGCCAAGATCTTCATGCTGCGCCTCGGCGCCCTCGTTGTTTTGCTGTTCAACATCATCAGCGTTGGTATCTTCATTAATAGTCACACTGGATAGTGATTTAACAATTTCAATATTGATGGTATCTAAGAGCGCCTCAAACATAGTGAAAGATTCGCGCTTATATTCTTGGGTCGGGTTCTTTTGCGCATAACCACGTAAATTAACACTTTGACGTAAGTAATCCATTGACGCTAAATGCTCTTTCCAAAAATGATCTAGCGTTTGTAACATGACTGCTTTTTCAAAGCCACGCATTGATTCTGAGCCCACGATTTCTTCTTTATGGTCGCAAATCGCACCCAGGCCTTGAGTTATTCTACTCTCGAGCTCATCAACATCGACGCCTTCATCCAGCCACTGTTTTAGGGGGAATTCTGCCGAATAATCTGCTCTTAAAGCATTAACTAGACCCTCAACATCCCAATCTTCTTCAGCTTGTTCGGTTGAAATATAACCGGAAAATAAATCACCAATCACTTCTTCACGGATGGCGATAAATCGATCTTGCACGTCGTCAACACTCATCAGCTCATCACGTAATTGATAAATAACTCTTCGCTGATCATTGGCAACATCATCATATTCCAAGAGGTGTTTACGTGCGTCGTAGTTCATACCTTCAACTTTTTTCTGTGCATTTTCAATCGCACGATTGACCATTTTATGTTCAATGGCCTCGCCTTTCTCCATACCTAGTCGTTGCATCATGGCTGCCATTTTTTCACTGGCAAAAATACGCATTAAGTTGTCTTCGAGCGATAGGTAAAAACGCGTTGAACCGACATCTCCCTGACGACCAGAGCGTCCACGAAGCTGGTTGTCTACTCGGCGTGATTCATTACGCTCAGTGCCTACAATATGTAAGCCGCCTGCTTTAATAACATCTTCGTGCTTGTCTTTCCATGCTGATTTTTGTTTGTCATTAGCATCTTCTGACAATTTACCACCTAATACAATGTCCGTACCACGGCCCGCCATATTAGTAGCAATCGTCACTGAGCCTAACGCGCCGGCATTGGCGACAATTTGCGCTTCACGCTCGTGCTGTTTGGCATTTAATACCTCGTGTTTAATTTTCTTGCCATCAAGCAAGCTAGAGATCAATTCAGAATTTTCAATACTGCTGGTACCCACCAATACTGGTTGGCCAGTTTTTTGACAATTCGCCACATCAAGGGCGATGGCTTCAAATTTTTCCTCAGTGGTCAGATAAATTTGGTCTGACATATCGTCACGAGTAGAAGGTTTGTTAGGCGGAATAACCAGAGTCTCGAGGCCATAAATATCTTGAAACTCTACCGCCTCAGTATCGGCCGTACCAGTCATGCCAGAAAGGGTTGTGTACAATCTAAAATAGTTTTGAAAGGTAATAGAGGCCAAGGTTTGATTTTCTTTTTTAATACTAACCCCTTCTTTGGCTTCAATTGCTTGATGCAGGCCTTCTGACCAACGACGTCCAGGCATAGTTCTGCCGGTGAATTCGTCAACAATAACCACTTCATCTTCTTGAACAATATAATCTACATCGTTTTGGAACAAAATGTGTGCACGAAGCGCTGAATTAATGTGTTGCATAAGTAAGATATTGCTGGCATCATACAGACTTGCACCTTCTGGCAAGGCGCCCGCCCCAATCAATAAATTTTCTGCTTTGGCATGGCCATCATCCGTTAAAAACACTTGCTTGTGTTTTTCATCAACAGTATAGTCACCCGCTTCTTCAATCACCACTTCTTTACCTTCGCCACTTTCGGTTTGCTTGGTAAAATTAGGAATCATTGTATTGATAGCCTGATAGACCGCAGAATAATCATCAGCCGGGCCGGAAATAATCAATGGTGTTCTAGCCTCATCAATTAAGATCGAGTCGACTTCATCCACAACGGCAAAATTTAGCTCGCGCTGTACTTTTTGCTCAGTGGTAAAGGCCATATTGTCTCTTAAGTAATCAAAGCCCAACTCATTATTGGTTGCATAGACAATGTCGCAGGCATAAGCCGCTTGTTTTTCTTCTGGTGGCATGTTGGAAGTAATGATGCCAACGCTTAAGCCTAAGAAGTTAAAAATCTTACCCATCCACTGAGCATCACGAGTTGCAAGGTAGTCATTCACAGTAACCACGTGAACACCTTTACCGCTTAGTGCATTTAAATAAGCGGGCAATGTGGCCACCAAGGTTTTACCCTCACCAGTACCCATTTCTGCAATGTTGCCATCGTTAAGCACCATACCACCAATCAACTGTACGTCATGGTGTCTAAGCCCTAAAACCCTAACGCTCGCCTCTCGAATAACAGCAAACACCTCTGGCAATAACGAATCTAAGGTTTCTTGTTGTTTAAGCTGCTCTTGAAAAAATTGTGTTTTAGCCTCTAGCTCTTCGTCGCTTAAAGACTGTAAGCCAGGCTCAAGGTCGTTAATCTGTGTAACGATTTTATATAGTTTTTTTATTAAGCGGTCATTGCGAGAGCCAACAATCTTAGCGACAACTTTATTTATAATGCTCATTAGTATCTATAAAACGTAATTTTAAAAATGGCTCTATTTTCGCACAGATGTTATGACACTTATAGCTCTTTACTGAGTCGTTTTTTGAATTTAGCCATCAATATTTAACTATCAACCTACATGCGGACACCAAACGACAAACCAATAAACGTTGCAAACTTTAACCCTAAGGGTAAATTAGGCTTGCTGTTTACTCAGGCCAGGGCATTTAATCAACTAAACGATCAGCTATCTGAGTTTCTGCCTGATGCTTTTAAAACGTTGTCATTGTGCGCAATTAAGGGCAACACAGCCACTTTTGTTACACATAATCAGGCTGTGGCTTTTCGCGCGCAAAAACAACATGAAATGTTGTTGGGCGTTCTAAAACAACTAGACGCGCTTGCAGACATACAAGAAATAGTTATAAAAGTCGACCTAAAAGAATATTAGGGCAATTAATTATTATATAAAGCTTATATAGATTATAATTATTGGGTTTTTGTTATCTAAAATAAAAACCCATATTCACATATAAAAGGACAGTAATCTTATGTCAGAACAAGAAATAGACCTCAAGAAAAGGCGCTTTCTAACTAACGCTACAAGCGTGGTTGGTGCGGTTGGCGTTGGCTTTGTAGCGTGGCCATTTTTATCATCATGGATGCCTTCAGCAAGAGCTAAAGCCGCTGGCGCACCGGTTGATGTTGATATCAGCAAATTAGATGCTGGACAATTAGTTCGCGTACTTTGGAGAAAAAAGCCCGTTTGGATTTTCAAACGCGACGCTTCTACCATTGCTAACTTAAAAACATTAGATGATGAATTAGCCGATCCTAATAACGAAGAAAATCAACAGCCGGCATACGCTAAAAACACATACCGTTCAATCAACCCAGAAGTTGCGGTGATCGTCGGTGTTTGTACGCATTTAGGCTGTTCGCCAACTTACCGACCAGAATTAGGTGCGGCTGACCTAGGTGGTGATTCTTGGAAGGGTGGCTTCTACTGCCCGTGTCATGGTTCAAAGTTTGACTTGGCAGGTCGTGTTTATGCAGGCGTGCCGGCACCAACGAACTTGGTGATTCCGCCGTATCATTTTATTTCTGATTCGTTAATTCGAATTGGTGTTGACCCAAAAGCATCTTAGGAGGAAATCATGGACAACAACAAAAGCTGGATTGATCAAAGATTTCCACTCACTAAAGTTTGGAACGAACACTTAGCCGAATACTACACTCCAAGAAATTTTAATTTCTGGTACTTCTTTGGCTCACTAGCAATGCTAGTATTGGTGATGCAAATCGTGACTGGTATTTTCTTAACTATGCACTTTAAGCCAGATGCAGTTAATGCATTTGCTTCGGTTGAGTACATCATGCGTGATGTTAACTGGGGCTGGTTGATTCGTTACCTGCACTCGACAGGCGCATCTGCATTTTTTATTGTGATCTATTTACACATGTATCGTGGTTTGTTGTACGGCTCTTATAAAGCGCCACGCGAACTAATCTGGATCCTAGGCATGGTACTTTACATTGCACTTATGGCTGAGGCCTTCATGGGTTATGTATTACCGTGGGGTCAAATGTCTTACTGGGGTGCACAAGTTATTATTTCACTGTTCGGCTCAGTGCCATTTATTGGTCCTGACCTATTGATATGGATTTTAGGTGACTACGCAGTAGGCGATCCGGCACTTAACCGCTTCTTCTCATTGCACGTTATTGCTTTGCCATTAATTTTAGTGGTGTTGGTATTCTTGCATATTGTTGCCCTACACACGGTTGGATCAAACAACCCTGATGGCATTGAAATTAAAAAGAATAAAGATAAAGATGGTATTCCTAAAGATGGTATTCCTTTCCACCCATACTACAGTGTTAAAGACATTGTTGGTGTGGTAGTATTCTTGATGATTTTCTCAGCCGTGGTGTTCTTCTCTCCAGCTTTGAATGGTTATTTCTTAGAGCATGCAAACTTTATTGAAGCCAACCCATTACAAACCCCCGATCACATTGCGCCACTTTGGTATTTAACGCCTTTCTACTCAGTACTAAGAGCGATTCCACCAATGTTTGGTTCACAGTTCCCAGGCGTGGTTGGCATGTTTGCAGCCTTGTTAATCTTATTAGCACTGCCGTGGTTGGATCGTTCGAAAGTGAAGTCTATTCGCTATCGTTCGTGGCCTTATAAAGTGGCCTTAGGTATTTTTGTATTGAGCTTTATCGTGCTTGGTTGGCTGGGCATGGAACCAGTAACGCCAATTAATGCGCTTTTGGCAAGAGTCTTTACAGCGTCTTACTTTGGCTTCTTTATTCTAATGCCTTGGTTTACCTCTATCGGTAAAACCAAAGAAGTGCCTGCAAGGTTAACGGAGTAATATGATGAAAAAAATATTAAATACAACAGCGTCTGTCTTAGCGGGCTTGGCAATTTCGTTCAATGTATTGGCTGTCGCCGGTGTTGAACTAGACCACGCAAACACAGACATTAGAGATCAAAAATCACTTCAAAATGGCGCTAAGCTGTTTATGAATTACTGCTCTGGTTGTCACTCTATTGGTTTCATGCGTTACAATCGCATTGGTAAAGACTTGAATATATCTGATGCAGATGTTGAAAAAAACCTAATGTTTAACAGCAAAAAAATAGGTGACCAAATTATCTCTTCGATGCCGGATGAAGGTGCAATCAAATGGTTTGGTGTAACTCCTCCAGATTTATCTCTAGTGGCGCGTTCAAAGGGCACCGACTGGATTTACACCTATCTACGCAGTTTCTACAAAGAAGAGTCTCGTCCATTTGGCGTTAACAACAAGATTCTAGTCAACGCCTCTATGCCAGACGTTCTGTGGGAACTAAAACAAAGCAAATCAGCAGATGACTTTGATCAAGATGTTAGAGATATTACCAACTTCTTAGACTATGTTGGCGAGCCTGCAAAGCTAGTACGCGTTGACCTTGGCTACAAAGTAATGGGCTTCTTGTTTATTTTATTCATTCTTTCTTATTTATTGAAAAAAGAATATTGGAAAGATGTTAAATATGGCAAATGGCGCGCAAAAGACTAATTTCTGATACAATCAGCTAATCAATTTGACAGTGCTTCTTTTTAAGGGGCGCTGTTTTTTTATTTTTTAAGGATAATTACCATGCTAACTAAACCAAACCCGGCTTCAACCACGCTATACGCCTCTGCTGAGGAAATAGAATCACATGCAGTGCGTTTCATCATGGCTGAAAAAAACATTGAAGGGGATGTGATTAACTTGAAAGTTGATCAAATGCCTGAGGAGATTTTAGAGCTTAACCCTTGTCAATCACTGCCTACTTTGTTTGATCGAGGCATGGTATTGTATGATTTATCTGTTATTACTGAGTATTTAGACGAACGCTTCCCGTTTCCACCACTATTACCAGTTGACCCGATTGAAAAGGCCGAGAAACGACTGCTTATCTTTAGATTTACGCGCGCTGCAGGCTGTTGGTATGAACTAGTTAACACCATTCAAACTGGCAACAAGAAAAATGCAACCGAAGCTCGAAAAATCCTTTCAAGCAACCTAATCGAACTTATTCCTTTGTTTGCTTATCAACCTTATTTTAAAAGCGATGCTATGACTATTGTTGACGCTTGTTTAGCGCCACTTTTATGGCGACTAAAGAAATTAGATATCAATCTGGGCGCTAAAGCCAAGCCTATACATGATTACGCCAAAAGACTATTTTCTAGAGACAGCTTTAAAGAAAGTCTGACCGATTGCGAGAAAGAGTATAACGCCTAACCCTCTACTGTAATGATTTTGGTAGCGCCATATCTTATTCGTGCCTATCACCAGTGGATGGAAGATTCACAACTGACACCTCACGTCTTGGTTGATTGCTCAAAAGCTGATGTTATTGTACCAAAAGCGTACGTAAAACAGGATCAAATCGTACTCAACATTAGCAATGAAGCCACCAATGCTCTGGTGATTAGCAACGAAACAATCTCGTTTAAGGCACGTTTTGATGGCAAATCTCAAATAATCAGTGTGCCGACCAGTGCGGTATTAACTATCTACGCAGGCGAAAACGGTGAGGGCATGTTTTTTGAAAACGGAACTGAAGAGGCTGAACAAAGCAGCGACCAAAGTCCTAATCTAACGCTACTCGACTAAAGATAAAACTCGTTGTGCAAACGCTTGCGAATTAATAGCATTAAATTCAACAACGGCAACCCCAGTATATTGCGCAATGGCTGCTGCATTTTCTAGCGTGTTCGGCGTTATTTGATTTAAAACCAACATCACTACCGTAAGGTTTTGTTTTTTTGCTGCCTGCAGACATAGTAATGCCTGGTTAACTGCGCCCAACTCATCCTTAATAACCAGCACCAGGGGTAGTTTTAACGCCTGTGCTAAATCGCTGTTGAGTGCGTGAGATGCAATTGGAGAATACAGGCCGCCTGCCCCTTCAACAATCACAAAATCGTCTGCGTCTGACACTTGGCATGCATCAGCCAGTTGGTTTAATGTGAGAATGGCGCCTTGATCAGTACTGGCTTTTTCACCACTAGCGCAAACCTCAAATCGAAACGGACACACTACATCAAGCGCTTCGGGTTGTGCACACGCCTGGCTTAACAATTCTGCATCTTTTGGCACAAGTTTGCCAGCAATATTTTCACAATCGCTTTCAAGCGGCTTTCTCACTTTAACTGTGCGCGACTTACTTAATAATTTAATAAGTTGTTGGGCGACAAATGTTTTACCAACATGCGTGCCACTACCACTAACAAACAGTCCTTTCATTGTAATAATCAAGGTTAGATTAGCTTGTATTTTAGCCCAAGTTATTGGACGAATAGTATGGATAACGTATAATGACCTGCATGCATAACAACTTAAAAACCGACTTCTGTGGTCTATCATTAAATTCTCCTATTGTTTTGCTCTCTGGCTGTGTTGGCTTTGGTGAAGAGTACACACGTATTCAAGGGTTTTCTAATGCTGATGTAGGTGCTATTTGCCTCAAAGGAACCACCTTAGAGCCCCGTCTTGGCAATATTCCACACAGGGTTACAGAAACCCCTAGTGGAATGATTAATGCCATTGGTTTGCAAAATCCTGGTGCTGATGTTGTCATTAACGAGATCATGCCACAATTGGACAAAACCGAAACCCGGTTTATTATCAATATTTCAGGTTCGTCAGTTGAGGATTATGGGGAAATTGCTAAACGTTTTGACGACACCGATATTGATGCCATTGAAATTAACATATCTTGCCCTAACATTAAAGAAGGTGGCGTAGCTTTTGGCAACGATCCTGATATGTCTTATCGCGTGGTTGAGATTTGTCGTAAAAACACTTCCAAACCACTAATTACTAAGCTATCGCCTAATCAAACTGATATAGCATATAGCGCTCAACGCTGTATTGATGCTGGCACCGACGGCTTAGCTGTGATCAATACATTAATGGGCATGGCCATTGACACCACAACACGCACACCTATTATTGGTAATAATAGAGGAGGTCTGTCCGGCCCTGCGATTAAGCCGATTGCCCTGCTAAAAGTGCATCAAGTTTATGAAGTCAGTAAGCAGCACAATGTACCCATTATTGGTCAAGGTGGTATCACTACAGTTAACGACGCGTTAGAGTTCATTATTGCTGGCGCTGCCACTGTCGGTATTGGCACTTCGTTGTTTTACGATCCACTTGTTTGCAACAAAATTAACGACGGCATAAGTCAATATCTAATTGATAACAACTTAGACAGTATTAACGACCTAGTAGGAACACTAGAACTTAATTCAGACATATCGCAGTGTGATATCGGCTCAGACAAATAAATACCTATGAATCCAGACTATAACGCTCTAGCAATTGAGCAGCAAGCTCAACAATATTGGCTAGACAACCAATCATTCACAGTTGTTGAAGATGATACAAAAGAGAAATTCTATTGTCTTTCTATGTTTCCGTACCCTTCGGGCCGTCTACACATGGGTCATGTACGTAATTATAGTATTGGTGATGTGATTTCTCGCTATCAAAAAATGCAAGGTAAAAATGTCATGCAGCCAATTGGCTGGGATGCCTTTGGTCTGCCAGCTGAAAACGCCGCATTAAAAAACAAAGTGCCGCCAGCTAAATGGACTTATGAAAACATAAACTACATGAAAAACCAGCTAATTGAATTGGGTTTTGGTTATGACTGGTCACGTGAAATTGCAACTTGCCACCCAAAATATTACCGATGGGAGCAATGGCTGTTTGTTAAATTGTTTGAAAAAGACTTAGTTTACAAGAAAAATGCCGTTGTTAACTGGGACCCGGTTGATCAAACCGTGCTGGCTAACGAACAAGTGATTGATGGGCGTGGCTGGCGCTCTGATGCGCTAGTCGAGAAAAAAGAAATCTCACAATGGTTTATGAGAATTACCGACTATGCAGACGAGTTGCTTAGCTCACTAGATGAACTAAGCGGCTGGCCTGATGCAGTTAAAACCATGCAAAAAAACTGGATAGGTAAATCTGTCGGTTTGGAAATTGATTTTACTCGAAAGGACGCTGACGCCCTTAGAGTGTATACCACACGCCCAGACACGCTGATGGGTGTGACTTATTTAGCGGTTGCTGCCGAGCACCCATTGGCACTTGAGGCAGGTAAAAACAATACTGATGTGCAAGCCTTTATTGAGGAGTGCAAAACCATGGAAACCACCGAAGCTGCGATGGAAACCATGGAGAAAAAGGGTGTTGATTCTGGACTTAAATGCACGCATCCAATAACGGGCGACGAGGTACCAATTTGGCTTGCTAACTTTGTACTCATGGGCTATGGTACCGGTGCAGTCATGAGTGTGCCTGCACATGATGAACGTGATTATGACTTTGCAAAAAAATACGATATTCCTGTCGTTGGCGTTATTAGGCCAAAAGATCAAGCGCTCAATCTTGACGAGGGCGCCTTTACCGACAAGGGCATATTATTCAACTCAGGTGAGTTTAATGATTTAAACTTTGAACAAGCGTTTGAAGCCATCGCTAATAAATTGACCAAAAAACAACTGGGCGAAAAACAAACCAATTACCGTCTGCGTGATTGGGGCGTATCCAGACAACGCTATTGGGGCTGCCCCATTCCAATTATTAACTGCCCAAAATGTGGTTCGGTAGCCGTTCCAGAACAAGATTTGCCAGTCGTCTTGCCTGAAGAAGTGGCATTTGATGGCGTCGGATCTCCGATTAAAAAAATGCCTGATTTTTATGAAACCACTTGCCCGAGTTGTGGCGGTGAAGCTGAACGTGAAACCGACACCTTTGATACCTTTTTCGAATCTTCGTGGTATTTTGCACGTTATGCGTGTGCAGATAATGAAAATGCCATGCTTGATGAGCGTGCTGACTACTGGCTAGAAGTTGATCAGTATATAGGTGGTATTGAGCATGCAATCTTGCACTTGTTGTATGCGCGGTTTTTTAGCAAATTATTGCGCGACGAAGGCTTGATCACACACAACGAACCTTTTAAAAATTTGCTCACACAAGGTATGGTGCTCAAAGACGGCGCTAAAATGAGTAAATCCAAAGGCAACACCGTAGATCCTCAAGAAATGATTGCCAAATATGGTGCCGACACTGTGCGATTATTCATCTTATTTGCCGCACCACCAACACAAGACTTAGAGTGGATTGATTCTGGCCTTGAAGGCTCTCATCGTTTTGTTAACAAAATTTATCGTCTGGTTTCTACCTTCATTGAAGATGCAAAAACGCACACAATTTCCAACTTAGAGCTCAACACGCTTAATAAGAAACAAAAGGCTATTAGACAAAAATCTCACCAGACCCTAGAAAAAATTGGTGACGACATGTCACGCAGACACTCATTTAATACAGCCATTGCTAGCTTAATGGAGCTTAGTAATACTTTGATAAAGTTCGCCGATACGGATGAGCAATCCATGTCGGTGCGTGCTGAGTCGATCAATATTATTCTCAAGGCACTAAGCCCAATCACGCCACATATTTGTCATTATTTGTGGCAGGAACTAGGCAATGAGACAGCCATTATCAACGAACCATGGCCAAGTGTAGATAAAAAAGCGTTAGAACAGGATGAGGTGCAAATTATCGTTCAAGTAAATGGCAAGTTACGAGCAAAACTCATGTTCGATGCCAATACAGACAAAGCACTGGTCGAGGCTCAAGCTTTAGAAGACGAAAATGTTGCCAAATTTACCGACGGAAAAACCATCGTCAAGGTCATTGTAGTGCCTAATAAACTGGTTAATATCGTTGCTAAGTAACGCCTTCTGCCTGCTTAGGTGGACAGGGGTAGTCAGCATAGGAACAAAAGACACAGCAATCTCCCTGTTTAGGTTCTAGAGTTTTATAGCAATTTTTGCATTGATAAAAATACATGCAGCCGTCGGTTGGCATTTTCTCTTTAAGTTGGTGCCCACAATACGGGCATGTAATGATTGCGCTATTTTTAATACCCTTCATGTCGAGGAGTATACAACGGATTTGTTAGTTTAAGTTAATAAGGTTAACGCCAAGCCAATAGATGCACAGGCCGCAATCACACTCATAATGCCAATCTTAAACCTAAACAGGGCAACAAATGCTGCAACACCAATCAGTGTGGCTACATAGTCTAAATCACCGCCATTTGGCCACAAAACATTCTTAGCGAAAAACACTGCTAGGTTAATAATAACACCAACAACAGCAGCAGTAACTGCAGAAAGTGGTGCGCTAAATTTTAGATCTCCTCTTGTAGCTTCAACACCCGGCCCACCCAGGAAAATAAACAAGAATGAAGGCAAGAAGGTAAACAATGTGGCAACTGATGCACCAGCAAAACCGGCCAACAATAACATTTCAGAGCCGAATATTTCTTTAGTCCATGCACCGACAAAACCCACAAAAGCCACCACCATAATTAGTGGGCCCGGTGTAGTTTCTCCCAATGCCAAACCGTCCATCATTTGCACACTAGTTAGCCATTGATACTGATCAACACCGCCTTGATAGATATAAGGTAAGACTGCGTACGCACCGCCAAAGGTCACCAAGGCTGCTTTAGTGAAAAACTCACCCATATTGCGCAACGTGTCATCACTTAATAAACTCATAACAGCTAAACCTATACCCACTCCAACAACAGCAAATGCAATTAAACGAGACCATTTAAACTTAGCATGGTCAGGTATAGGTGTGTCATCATCTATTAATGCTGGACCATAACTGTCTTTTCCATCGCCATGATGTGTGCCCATCTTAAAAGTATCTGGTGAAAACTGCGCACCCAAGAATCCAATCAGTGCTGCTGTTAAAACAATATAAGGAAAAGGAATCTTAAGGGCAAATATTGCAAAAAATGCCAATACCGCCAATACCCTCAATATGTTATTTGATAATGCTTTAGAACCAATTCGATAGGCGGCAAATAACACAATAGCAGTAACAGCTGGCTTAATACCGTACAAAATTCCCTCTACTGCACTAACATCGCCATATGTTAAATAAATCCAAGTCAATGCACTCAAAATAAACAAAGAAGGGAGTACGAATAAAACACCGGCAACAATACCACCACTTACACCAAACATCAACCAACCAATATATGTTGCTAGTTGCTGGGCTTCAGGGCCTGGCAGCACCATTGTGTAATTAAGCGCGTGTAGGAAGCGATGCTCAGAAATCCAGCGACGCTTTTCAACCAGCTCTTGGTGCATCATACTGATTTGTCCAGCTGGACCACCAAAACTAATAAATCCTAACTTCAACCAATAAATGAAAAATTCTAAAAAAGTAGGGGCTTTAACAGGTTGGGCTTGCATGAGCGTTCCTTCAATAAAAAACCTCGTTAGCCTCTACAAATAAATTGTAAAAACCAACAAGGTTTTAAAAAAAATGTCTTACTTATTGGTCATTAATTGATCAATAATTGGCGTTAGCATAATATCCATCACATCAACCATAAAGCTACCTTTGTAGACTAATGTAGTATCGTTTTGTAAAAATGCCATTGCTTCTGCTGGCAACTTGTCCGCAACCGCCTGTAAATCAACACCATCAATGCGAACGGTTGTTACCACTAACGAATCTTCCGGTGTAGGCACTGCTTGACCACTAAACGGATTAGATGTGTCTACTAATGGAATACGGTGAAAGTTAATATGTGTATTGTCAAACTGCGGTGTAATAAATTCAACATAATCTTGCATACGGTCCAGAATAATTTCAGTGACTTGTTCTGGCGTATAAGGACGCTCTGAAGTGTCACGATAAATCTTTTGAATCCACTCAATATTTACTGATGGCACTACGCCAACCAATAAATCCACTTGGCCAGCAACATCAGCATTATCGGTTTTTACTCCACCATGAAGGCCTTCGTAAAACATGATATCAGTGCCAGTTTCAATATCTTCCCATGGGGTAAATTGCCCTGGCTCAAGGTTAGTACCCAGTCGTGCATTGTGCTCGACAGCCTCCTCATCAGAGTGGATGTAGTAACGTTTTTGACCAGTACCATCTTCACCGTAATGCTTGAATAACGCTTCTAATTTGTCAAAATGATTAGCGTTTTCAGCAAAGTGTGTTAATACCTTGCCTGCTGCGCGTGATTTTTCTACCTCGACCTTCATATCAGCGCGTTCAAACTTATGAAAACTATCGCCCTCTACTATGCAAACGTTAAGGTTTTTATTGTCGAAAATTTTCTCAAATGCTTTTTTTACAAACGTGGTCCCTGCACCAGATGACCCGGTAACTGAAACGACTGGATGTTTTGTTGACATAATGTAACTCCTTGTTAAATATTATTAATTTGTTAAAAATCTAGGTTGTCGACTGACAGAGCATTTTCTTCAATAAAATTCCTTCTTGGCTCTACTTCATCGCCCATTAAAGTTGAAAAAACTTCATCGGCAGCAATTGCGTCTTCAATCTTAACCTTAAGTAAAATTCTGTTTTCTGGATCCATAGTGGTTTCCCAAAGTTGTTCAGGGTTCATTTCTCCTAGACCTTTATACCGTTGGAAACTTTGACCTTTTTTAGCATCATCCATTAAGAAATTAACTACTTGTGAGAAGCTATTAACCTTAACTTCTTTGCCTCTTTTTTCAACATAAGATTCATCATTAATTACACTCTCAACCTCTTCTGAGAATTTTTTTATGGTTCGATAATCTTCGGAATCAAAAAAACCTTGTCCTAAATGATCAATGTCAGTATCAACACCATAAACAGATAGTGTATGTTTTATCTCGTTTACTGCACTATCAAACACAATCATATGTTTTTGCGCTGGTGTTACACCTTGAGCAAGTAGTAGCTCCAATTGTTGACACCAGGTCTTGGTTTTCTTGGTATCACCCAAATCTTCCAATGGTGCAGATCTTGCGATAGCGCGTAATAAAGAAGGGTTAAACTTTTTCGCCAAACGATCAATAACAGTGTTAATTTTATAATAGTCTTTTACTGCTGTCTCTAAAGCGACGCCGGAGATTGCTGGCGATTGAGCATTAGAAAATAGATGTGCATCGTTTACCGCTTCTTGTAATAAATAATCATTAAGCTCTTGATCATCTTTTAAATAACGTTCTTGTTTACCTTTTTTAATCTTGTATAAAGGTGGTTGTGCGATATAGAGATAACCGTTTTCAATCAATTCTGGCAAATAGCGATAAAAGAAGGTTAATAATAGGGTGCGAATATGTGCACCATCGACATCTGCATCAGTCATGATCACAATCTTGTGATAACGTAATTTCTCAATGTCGTATTCCTCTTTACCAATACCGCAGCCTAATGCTGTAATTAAGGTACCTACCTCAGCAGAAGCAAGCATTTTTTCAAATCTAGCCTTCTCTACATTTAAGATTTTTCCTTTGAGGGGCAGAATAGCCTGTGTGCGGCGATCACGACCTTGTTTAGCAGAGCCGCCCGCAGAATCACCCTCAACAAGAAAGATTTCTGACTCAGCAGGATCTTTGGTTTGACAATCGCTCAATTTTCCCGGGAGACCGGCTATATCTAGTGCACCCTTACGACGGGTCATCTCTCTGGCTTTTCGAGCTGCATCGCGAGCACGCGAAGCATCTAAAATCTTACCAACAATGATTTTGGCTTCGTTTGGATGTTCCAACAAATACTCGCCCAATTTTTCATTTAGTGCTGATTCAACCGGAGCACGCACTTCAGATGAAACTAATTTTTCTTTGGTTTGTGATGAGAACTTAGGGTCAGGGACTTTGACCGAAACAATCGCTGTCAATCCTTCGCGGGTATCTTCGCCGGTAATTGAAGCTTTTTCTTTTTTAGCCATACCCGAATTGTCAATATAATTGTTTAAGGTTCGGGTCAACGCCCCTCTAAAGCCTGCTAAGTGTGCACCACCATCGCGCTGAGGGATGTTGTTAGTAAAACAATAAATACTTTCTTGATAAGCATCGCTCCACTGTAAGGCAACATCAATGACAATATCATCGCGCTCAGCTGTGATGGAAATAATATCATTATGAATTGGATTTTTTGACTTATTCAAATGCTCAACAAAAGCAGTAATACCGCCTTCATACTTAAACAAATCTTTGCGTCCAGAAGACAGTTCTTCAATCTCAATATGAACGCCTGAATTTAGAAATGACAATTCACGTACACGATTTGCCAATGTATCGTATTTAAATTCGGTAATGGCAAAAACATCAGCGCTCGGCTTGAAATGAATAATTGTACCTGTAGTGTCCGACTTACCAGTGGCTTTCATTGGCTCAACAGGTACGCCCATCTTGTAAGCTTGTTCATGAATTTCACCATGACGAAATACGGTTAAATGCACATATTCACTTAGCGCATTAACTACCGACACACCCACACCATGCAAACCACCAGAAACTTTATAAGAGTTATCGTCAAACTTACCACCCGCATGAAGGACAGTCATAATCACCTCTGCTGCAGAGACACCTTCTTCTGGGTGGATATCCACCGGAATACCGCGACCATCATCTGTTACTGATATAGAATTATCTTCGTGGATGGTGATGTTAATTTTAGAACAATGACCTGCTAATGCTTCATCGATTGCATTATCAACCACTTCAAATACCATGTGGTGTAAAC
>FPHW01000250.1_pt1 | contig 47749 bp, 55 predicted proteins | sample 1057471 | NCBI WGS metagenome assembly FPHW01 (sample SAMEA4473329, study PRJEB15554) | hydrothermal vent metagenome | biome: marine basaltic hydrothermal vent biome; feature: marine hydrothermal vent; material: water | place: Pacific Ocean | collected 2011-06-14/2011-07-23 | depth 1685 m | reverse complement strand
CCACTCATCTTTCTTTCTCTTAGCAATTTCAACAACATATCTTAAGACATCAAAACGCATTAAAGTATTAGGAACGATATTTCCATCTAAGCTCCCTGCATATTCAAATTCTGCCGAACCTGTGTTACTAGAACCTGTATTGGTAAAAGCACTGGTAAGATCATCATGGACTTCTGTTACAGTACAACCTGATAATAAAGCCACACCACAAGATGCTAGTATTATTTTTTTAGTTTTCATTGTATTTATTTCCCCTCTTTTTTGTTTGAAAAAATTGTTGCTATCTAACAGTTTTTAATGAACCTGTCAAAAAGGTAGGTTTTTATGAACTGTATTTTCGAATATACCTTATCTTATAAATCTCTGCAACAAATAAATAGTAATTACAAAACAGGTAGCAAAATATTTTTGAATTTCTCAGTATAAAGAACGTTCATAGTCATAGTCATAGTCATAGTCATAGTCATAGTCAACACACCTTATTGACACCAACCCTACTTTATCAATATCGTCACAATAACTAGTCATGTCTATTTCTTGAGATGGATTTATTGGTGAACTTATCACTATCATGCCCATTTGCATTGTCATGTATTGTTCAAAATAGTCGGCATAACTGCTGCTAGCTATCAGTTGGTTTTTTAACTCTCCTTGGAGGGAAATCAGTCAATATCGAATAGATCTTCCATTTGTGCTATTGAGGGTGGCAATTGCAATACGCCATGCACTGGATAATCCACAGCATCGAGCACATTAATAAACTGCATTTCTTTCTTTTTTACCAAGACAATCACTTTGGTGCTAGGTGAGTACTTGATAAGACTGACCAATAAACCCTCTATGTTGGACTTATATATGCCGCTATAGTTAGTGCTATAAGCATAGAAAAACTCTACTACGATAAAATCTGCTGGTTGCTTTTTAACCAAAGCGGTGGCTTTACGAATACTATTAACTCTAAGCTCTGTGAGACCTTTACACTGATATAAAGCGCTAAAATCTGGAAACATCATAGATTCTATAATCGAAATAACTATAGAGTTAGACATAACGATTAGTTAGTCGTTAATCGAATAACAAGCAACACCGCCTTTCTGTGAGCCTGCAGCAAACATACATCGTGTGTTTGGATTGTCAGCTGGAATCCACTCATACACGCGGATATTCCAACCTGCAGTTTCGATCAAGTATTCAGATGATGGCTTAACGGTTTGAGCACCAATCGTTGTCATTTTTTCCCAAAGCCCTGCTTGTGTAGATAGTGATACTACTAATGTTATTAAGAATGCACTTACTTTAATTTTCATATTTTTTTCCTATGGTTTTTTACTGGATTTAGCGCATACCGCGTTGCTTTTTAATCAGCGCATAAGCGCTAATAATTTCTTGAGTTTTTTCTTTGGCTATTAACATCATTTCTTCTGGCAAGCCTTTGGCCACTAATTTATCTGGATGATGCTGAGCTAACAATCGACGGTAGACTCGTTTCAATTCTTTATCGGTTAGATTCTTATCTGCACCCAATATAACGTAGGCATCGCCAACGGTTAGTTTACTGGCGTGATTACTAGTCACGGCAAAATGCTGAATCAGACTTTCCAGCTCATGAATAGGGAAGTGTAGTTTTTGCGCAATGTGTTTAAGTGCGTCATGTTCTTTGTCATCCAGAACGCCGTCAGCATAAGTGGCTTGGATTTGAATCTCTAAAAACATACGTACTAAATGTGTACGTCGATGACTCTCAACACGGAACTGCTCAAGCACTTCATCTAGATTGAAATCTTTCTGCTTGCCTTGATTAAACAATTCTTTAGCAACTTTTTGCATATCATCTGCTAATTGCATATGCTGCATAATTTGCTGTGCTAAGAGGATTTCAGCCTTTGATACCTTGCCATCGACTTTAGCAATATAACCCATCACTGAAAATAAACTACTAAAAAACGCTGCTTGAACGCGCTGTTGATCACCTAAATGATAATCTTTATTAAAGCCGCTAAAATTAGATTTACTTTTAGAGAGATTACCCGCGAATGCCACGCCAAGCATTGCACCTAACGGCCCACCCAGAATAAAACCAAACGCCCCACCTAAAATTGTTGTCCACCAACTCATAATTATTACTCTATTTTTTGTTAAAAAACTAAGTTATATTTAGTGCCAAACTTGGCTAATTTCAAGCAAGAGAATGAAAATTTTAATTGATCTAAATACTATTTGTTTTTAGATTTCTTATTGGGCTTATTGCCCCAAAATCCTTTTTTCTTTTTGGCTTTATTGTCCTTAGAATTACTATCTTTGCCATATCTTGGCTTATTGCGGGGTTTGTTCTTTTTAGGCTTCTTTTTCTTAGGAGGTAAAATATTTTTGGCAGATTCTGGCACGTCATGATCGGGTACAAAATCATCAACCATGATACGATCTAGTTTATTTTGAATAAGGCGTTCAATATCAAAAAGCTGCTTTGCCTCATCGGCACTTACCAAAGAGATAGCCTCGCCTTTTGAGCCTGCACGACCAGTACGACCAATGCGGTGTACATAGTCTTCTGGCACATTAGGCAAATCAAAGTTAACTACGTGAGGCAGTTCGACAATATCAATACCTCGAGCGGCAATATCCGTTGCTACTAATACATTAACCTTACCGGCTTTAAAATCAGCCAATGCGCGTGTACGTGCACCTTGGGACTTGTTGCCATGAATGGCAGCTGCTGTAATGCCTTTTTTACCCAACTGAGTTGCAATACGATTAGCGCCGTGCTTGGTACGACTAAACACCAATACCTGATACCAACTATGGTCTTTAATAAGCTTTGTTAACAAGGCTTGTTTTTTAGATTTATCCACTGGATGAATCCATTGTTTAACTGATTTAACCGTTGTATTGCGCGGGGTTGTTGAAATCTCAACTGGGTTTCGAACTAAAGATTTTGCTAACTTTCTAATCTCGTCTGAGAATGTTGCTGAAAACATTAACGTCTGTCTTTTAGGAGGTAACGTCTTTAAAATTCTCTTAATATCGGGTAAAAAGCCCATATCTAGCATTCTATCTGCTTCATCAAAAACAATGATTTCTAGCTCGTCAAACTTAACTGCATTTTGTGAATACAGATCTAACAATCGCCCTGGAGTGGCAACCAAAATATCCACACCGCCACGCAATTTTTTCATTTGAGGGTTGATTTTCACACCACCAAACACCACTGCTGATTTGAGCGGTAAATGCTTACCGTAAGTGGCTACACTGTCTTGCACTTGCGCAGCCAGCTCTCGAGTTGGTGTTAGTATCAGTGTACGTACTTGGTTTGATTTTGTGGGTTGACCCTTTGATAAAAGCTGTAAGATTGGTAAAGTAAAGCCTGCCGTTTTTCCTGTACCTGTTTGGGCGGCTGCCATCAAGTCTTTTCCCTCTAGCACAACAGGAATAGATTTTTCTTGAATCGGTGAAGGTTTGTCATAACCTTGCTGAGTAACAGCCTTCAGAATAGAGTCTGATAAGCCTAATTTTGAAAATCCCATGGAATAATTAAGATGAAATAAAGATGTGTATTTTACATTAGCCTTTTATAATAAAGAACATGAATGAACATAAACCAACTAAAAGTCCTTGCGTGGATATATGCAAATACAATAAAAATAACTATTGTGTCGGCTGCAAACGCCACAGTGATGAAATCACCGATTGGATTAATTACTCGGATTCAATGCGTGAAGCCATTATGCAAGATCTAGAAAATCGCAATATCGATGAATGAGATTCAAGAACAATCTGTTCAATGCCCGTATTGTGGGGAATTCATTGAGATTGATATTGATTGCTCTGAACCTAGTCAGAGTTACGTAGAAGACTGTTCAGTCTGCTGTCGACCAATTAATATTACAGTTGAAATAGATTTTGATCATCAAGTTCATGTGTACGCAACACATGAAAATGAATAAACCTTAAGCGTTTTCGTTTTCTTTAGGGGTGCGTGTCTTAATACTTAAAGCATGCAAATGACCACTAGCAATATCATCATTCATCACCGCAAGTACCATTTTTTGACGCTCCAATAATGACATGTCTTCAAAAATTGGCGAAACTACTAACGTAGAACAATTACAACCATCGCCTTCCATGGTTACAACCGAATTCTGAATAGCACCCTCTAACTTAGCTTGTATTTCATCTAAAGTCATATTAACCTCCAAAAGCACTCTTCAGTACAAAGAAAAACAGGATTGACATTAAAGCACCTGCTGGCAACGTCACAATCCATGATAAGAAAATTTTGTTAATTACGCGGGTATCTAATGCTGCCAAACCTCGCGCTAATCCGACACCTAACACTGCGCCCACCAGAACTTGAGTGGTCGATACTGGTAAGCCTGTACCAGATGCAATCACCACCGTTGCTGCTGCAGCTAATGTTGCTGCAAAACCACGAGAAGGGGTTAATTGAGTAATGTTGGTACCAATCGTCGCAATCACTTTGTGACCATAAGTCACCAAACCAAAGACAATACCACCGCCACCAACTAGTAATACCCAAACTGGTAATGCACTCTTCGAGCCTATCAGTCCGCCACTCTCAATCACGCCATAAATAGCAGCTAACGGGCCGATCGCGTTGGCAACATCGTTAGAACCATGTGCAAATGCCATCGCAGCTGCAGTAATAATCATCAGTACACTAAACACTCTCTCCATCGAAGTAAAATGAAAATCTTCATTTTCATTTGGATCAATGTGGATACGTCTAATAATAATCGTGCCAATTAAAGCCACCAAAACACCAAATCCTATTGCCAATAAATAACTATCGCCTACACTGTAACTTAAGCCAATGTGCTTTAAGCCTTTAAAGATAGTTACTAGAGAGATAACAAAACCGACCAAAAACATATAATACGGCACATATTTTTTGGCATTTTCAAAAGGCTCACTAGTATCAATAATTAAGTTCTGCAGACTTCTAAAAAGCATAAATGCAATTGTTCCTGCTAGTAATGGTGAAACAATCCAACTCATGGCAATGGTACCGACTTTGTCCCATGCAACTGCATCAACACCAACGCCAACTGCACCAAAACCGACAATAGCACCAACGATCGAATGTGTGGTTGATACTGGCCAACCTAATGAAGAGGCAATCATCAGCCATGTGCCTGCCGCTAATAAAGATGCCAACATGCCGTACACCAATAAATGTGGACTATCAGTAAAAATTGCCGCATCTAGAATCCCTTTACGGATCGTAGCAGTTACCTCACCACCCGCAAGAATGGCACCGGCAAATTCAAAAATAACGGCGATAATAATAGCTTGCTTAATGGTAACCGCACCCGAGCCCACCGAGGTGCCCATCGCGTTTGCAACATCATTAGCACCCACACCCCATGCCATGAATAAGCCAAAGACAACGGCTAAAATTAATAATACGTCGCCGTAATTTGCAATAATTTCCACGTTATCTCCTTACTTAGCGAGTAATACTTCTAATCTAGAGCCGACCTTTTGTGCAGCATCAGCCAACTCACCTAGCCACTCAACGGCGCGGTAGTAAAACATAACATCAACGGGGGGAAGGTCTTTTTCTAATGGAAACAACTTGCCACGAATGGTATGTTGAATTCTATCTGATTGACTTTCAAGAATATTAATATCATTAATAATGGAACCCACAACTTTACGCTCGCGATTACCAAAAGCAGTCTCTAATACCTCGTCTAATTCATTAACTGCTTTTAACGCAGTCGCTGAAGTCTTAATGCAAACACCAGTCAACTCAATAATGTCATCAAAGATTTCATCTGGCAAGGTCATCTTACGATTGAGCATCAAACCCGAAACATCCTTGGTGATATTTGCAATAGAGTCTTGAATCAATAATAAATCTAATAAGTCTCGACGTGAGAAAGGCATCATAAAAGTCGATGGCAAACTTAAACGTAATTTCTTTTTAAGTACGTCGGCTTCACCTTCTTTATGACCAATGTCACTTCTAATTTTTTCGGCCTGCTCCCAATCTTGAGCATGTATGGCAACCATAAAGCCTTTTAATTCTGAAATACACGAGTGCACGCGTGTCATATGTTTTTGTAATGGACTGATTGGTGATTTACCAAATAGGCCATCAATAATGCTTTTTGCCATCGTCTTTTTCCTCTTTTTATGCGTTTATTTTTTCTGTGTTCTTTAAGTGCGAATTTTCTATAAAAAAATCTATGTGTCAAGGTATTTTTGAGATTTTTTACGGACTTCTAAATCATGCACATCTTCGTCAAATAAAATACGCTGGCCTTCGCCCTCCAAATCCTCAAACTGACCATTCTTAACTCCTATCATTAGAAGGATAACAAGCACTAGACCAACAAAGATCATGCTCGGAATTAACCAATAAATTACATCCATTTTTGCGGCTCAGTTGATTTCATAAGACAATATTAACACAATTAATTTTCCTAAATTCTAAGTGTTTAGTGAAATTTTATTAAAAAATTGCAAAAAACCTTAACTCTACTACCGTTTATCTCTCAAAAAACTTGGCCCGACATTATTAAGCATCATAAGCGAGGTGATGGTCATTATTACGCCAATTACGGTTGTTACTTGGAGTGACTCATTTAATAAAATAATACTTAGTCCTATAGCAAAAAATGGCACTAAAAAAGTAAATACACTACCTTTATTTGAACCTAGTCTTTGAATGCCTAAAAAATAAACGGTGGTAGCGAACGTTGTGCTGATCACGGTTAATATTAAGAAGCTCACCCAGAATGTTTGGTCCATAATGAATATAGAACCACTAGTAGGATTAAAAAATACTATCCAATCAAGTACAGCGGCAACTAAATAAATATAAAAACTCAATACCACTGGATGAATGGACTTTGTATAAGCGGTGGCAATTGACATTAGCGCCCAACATAACGCCGCCCACAATAAATACACATTAGATATTTTAAAGATTTCATCTAATTGGAAATTCCAAACCTTCATCATAGTGAACACACCCGTAACCCCTAATAGTAATGCCAGCCAATCTTTAATCTGTGGTCTTTTCTGTCGACTAAGCAACATTAATATATACACAATAATCGGCATGAGTGTCGTTACTAGTGCCCCTGCCAAACTAGCTGTGCCGTACTTAGTACCCAGGAAAAATAGCTTGGTATAAAAAATAAGTAGCACGCCAGCAATAGCTGCTAACAATAAATTTTTAAGATCTATTTTAAGAGGTAACCTCATCCAGTACAAAATAGGTACCATGGTAAATACGGTTAGAAAATAACGATAAGTCACTAACTCATGTTCAGTAATATATCCAGAAAGTATTTTAGCAATTGGCCATGAAGCACCCCAACCGAGCATCGCCAAGGTCATCCACAAAAATAATTGACGATTCGTGGTCATGATAGCGCCAACAATACACCCACCAACATCATAATAGAACCGCTTATTTGGTGAATACGCCGACCCATGCTGCCATGGCTATCGAATAGCTGTCGTAATTTTGATGCCGCAAAATTAAAAACGCTAATACCTAATAACAATCCTAGCCCAACAGTGGCTAATATTTGCGCGCCATGAGTCATATTAACTTGAGATAAATCCATAAAAGCGGGTAATACGGCAATATAAAAAACCATCACCTTGGGATTAGTGATACCGATTAAAAACCCTGTAGATAATTCTTTAGTGTTGGCTTGGTTAGGTAGGTGCTGATTCGGCTCAATTTTATTTGCATGCCAAGTATTAAACCCTAAATAAATCAAGTAAACACCGCCCAGCACTTTGACAACATCCATGATTGGAATGATTGCCTCTGCAAACACATCGAGTGAATAAATAACCGCAGTTAAGTACACTAAATCACTCAATACCATACCGAATGATAAGTAAAAAGCGGATGCAAAACCTTGCGACAGACTTTTTGAAAATACGGCTAAGGTGCCTGGCCCTGGAGAGATGACAAACACCACAGCAATCAAGAGCAATGAAATAAATTGATAATTATCCATGGCAGGTATTCTACTTAATACATTGCTACAAACACACCAACTAACATCATCGTAATACCGGTTATTTTGTTGACTTTTTTTATCACTTCAGGTTTTTCAATATGCTCACGTAGTTTTAAACCCAACACATTCGCCAAGCTAAGCACAAACAAAACAGTGACGCCCACCACCACAATCACCTGAACTTCAGTTGTCAAAGTTAGATTGTTCAAATTAATAAAAATTGGCAAAAAAGATAAATAAAAAATAATGGTTTTTGGATTGGTGCCGCCCACCAGAAAACCCGCAAATAACAGCTTAATAATAGATTTTCTCTCACTATCCGACTCAAAACTCACACCCTTTGAATGCCACTGTTGATAGCCAATAAAGAGTAAATAAGTCGCACCAAAAAACTTTACATACACCATGCTTTGTTCAATGGTTTGTGCCAAGACTGTTAGCGCAAACATTGCCACAGAGACATACAAAATATCGCCAACTACATGACCGATCGAAAGCCATAAAGCAGGGATTGCACCATAACGAGTTGAGGTAGCTAATACGGCAAATAACCCCGGCCCAGGAGAGATGGCATAGATAAATGTGGCAAAGGTTAAAGACAGTAGTGTGAGTAAGTCCATCTGCTATAATTTCAAATATTATGAATACCAATTTTAACTTAGAGACATTTGCGCAACTATGAATTTAGATTATCTTGATTTTGAACAACCGATTGCTGACTTAGAGGGCAAAATTCACGCACTTAGTAATATTCAAGATAAAGCCGATATTGCTAAAGAATTGGAAGCGCTAAGAGACAAAAGTAGTGCACTGACTAAAAAGATATTTTCATCCTTGAGTGACTGGCAGGTCTCGCAATTGGCTAGACATCCACAACGACTTTATACACTGGATTACATCGATGATGTATTTGATGAATTTACCGAACTCCATGGTGATCGTGCTTTTGCTGATGATCATGCTATCGTTGGTGGTATTGCTAAATTAGACGGTCAACCAGTAATGTTTATCGGCCAACAAAAAGGTCGATCTACTAAAGAGAAGATCAAATACAATTTTGGTATGGCTCGCCCTGAAGGTTATCGTAAGGCATTGCGTTTAATGAAAATGGCTGAGAAATTCTCATTGCCAGTGATTACTTTTATTGATACTCCAGGCGCCTACCCAGGCATTGGTGCAGAAGAGCGTGGCCAAAGTGAGGCTATTGCTAGAAACTTATTCGAGATGTCAACCTTGGCTACGCCGATTATCTCGGTGGTGATTGGCGAAGGTGGTTCTGGTGGTGCGCTAGCGATTGGTGTGGCTGATGTGATGATGATGTTTGAATATAGTATTTACTCAGTGATTTCACCGGAAGGTTGCGCTTCTATTCTCTATAAAGATGCCGCTAAAGCCAATATTGCAGCAGAATCTCTTAAGCTTACTAGTGCACACTTGAAAAAAGAAGGTTTGATTGATGAAATCATCGGTGAACCATTAGGTGGTATTCATCGAGACCCCGATGAAGCAAAACGTTTACTCAAAAATGCCTTAAAACAACAACTTCAAGCAGTGAGTAAAATAAGCACCGATAAGTTACTTCAAGCCAGACAGGAGAAACTCTTAGGCTTTGGAAAATTTAAAGAATAAAGACCCTTTCCTTAAGGATAAAAATATTGTTCTCGCCCTGAGTGGCGGTATCGACTCGGTTGTTCTGCTGCATTTTCTGCATACACATTACCCTAATAATCTAAGAGCCATTCATTGCAATCATCACTTATCGAAACACTGCTCGGAGTGGGATAAATTTTGCAAAAAATTGTGTAAGACCTTAAATATTGATTATTTAAATATCGATATCTTCATTGAAAATGAGTCTAACATTGAAGAAAATGCACGTAAAAAACGCTATCATTCATTATCTCTCAGTTTAGAAGAAAATGAGGTTCTGTGTACGGCGCATCATCAAAATGACCAAGCAGAAACTCTCTTATTGCAACTCTTCCGTGGCAGTGGTGTCGCAGGATTAGCTGCCATGCCAAAATCAAAGCCGCTGGGTAAAGGTGTCCATTATCGACCTTTGTTGAATGTTGAAAAATTAGAAATTCTCAATTATGCTAATGAGCATCATCTGTCTTGGATTGAAGATGACAGCAATACCGACACTAATTTCCGTCGTAATTTTTTAAGATTAGAAGTGATGCCACAGCTGTCAACTGTGTATAAAAATTTAACAAAAATCTTATGTAGAAGTGCTAAACATCAATCAGAAGCTCTACAATTGACCCACGCCCTAGCTTTAATTGATATTAAAGAGTACCAACTCATTAGTAACGATAATCGCCTCAATGTTGCAAAGTTAATTAAGCTTGACACACACCGACTTAAGAATGTGATTAGATATCACTTAAACTCACTAGATTTTTTATCACCTTCTGATAAAGTGATGATGCAAATCATCGAAGTCCTATTTGCTAAAGATGATGCTAAACCTTTAGTTTGCTGGGATCAATATGAGGTTAGACGCTACCAAAATGAACTTTATTTTATCGACATTAAGGCAGATATAAAAGAGGATTTTTGCCCGTTTCACCAAGAATTTAAAAATCTGCCAAATTTTTCCATTCGCTACCGTGAAGATGGTCAACGCATAAAATTACCTGGAAAAAAGCACTCTCAATCGTTAAAAAAGGTCTTGCATGAGGCAAATATCCCGCCTTGGGAGCGCAGTAGTCTTAGAATGTACTATCTTGATGATGAATTAAAGGCGATGGAGCGTATCGGAAAACTAGAAGAGGATTAATTATTCATAGGGATTAGCAATCTTTATTTTTTCTAGAATTTTTATCTCTAAATTTTCCATCTGTTTAGCATCTTCAGACTCGGTATGGTCATAACCCAACAAATGCAAAGTACCATGAATAGCCATATGAGTTAAATGCTCATCAAAGGTTTTATTTTGTGCTGTAGCCTCCTCGGCTACCACTTCAGTGCAAATCACCACATCACCTAGAATTGCTTCATCTATTTCAACAGGTAAATCACTCTCAAATGACAAAACATTGGTCAGTTTATCTTGATGACGATAGGTTTTATTTAGCGTTTGAATTTCATCTTTATCAACAATGCGAATCAGTAATTCGCTCTCGCCTTTGTCAAGATCATCAATCACCTGTTGTAAAGTATTTGCTAGATTTTTCTCATCAATAGATGAGTCATCAATACTATTTTGAATAACAACCATACTTAATCTTGGGTCAATGATATTTATTGATAAAATGATTTATTTTAGTCTTAAAGTATTTAACTTTGTCGTCAATCATTGAAGTTGCCATTCCGGTGCCATTAAACAAAACCTTCGATTACCTGTGTGATCAAGAGGTGGTAATTGGCGCGCGCGTTAAAGTACCCTTTATTCGTAAAAAAGTAGTAGGTATCGTCCTGGCACACAAAGATAAAAGCGATTTCGATAAACTTAAATCTGTCGAAGAAGTGCTAGATAGTACTCCGATTCTAGACAAACCTATTCTCGATTTCTTATTTTGGTCAGCCAAGTATTACCACCACCCGATTGGTGAGGTAATCTCAGCAGCATTACCAAAAAATTTACGTCTGGGTAAAGATGCCGTTATTAAAAAAGTGATAGGCTTGCCAACTAAAACCAGTAATCCTGATTTTGAAATCACTGACGAACAAAACCATGCCATTCAACAAATTCTAAATGCACAAAATGCCTACCATGGGTTTTTACTCCATGGGGTCACCGGTAGTGGAAAAACTGAAGTTTACTTGCGTATTACTCAAGCTTTGCTTGATCAAGGTAAGCAAGTGTTGGTACTGGTGCCTGAGATTGGCCTCACCCCACAGATGCTTGCTCGATTTGAGTCCCGACTCAAAACTAAAGTGGTGGCTATTCACTCGCAACTCAATGAAACCCAAAAACTAGATGCTTATCTTATGGCGAAAAATGGTGAAGCCGGCGTGGTGCTTGGCACGCGTAGTGCGATTTTTGCACCAATGCCAGATTTGGGTTTAATTATTATTGATGAGGAGCATGATGGCTCATTTAAACAGCAATCTAGCTTTCGTTATTCAGCCAGAGATCTAAGTTTTATACGTGCGAAACAAGCCGACATACCATTGGTTTTGGGTACTGCAACGCCATCGTTAGAAACGTTGAAGAATGTGATGGATAAAAAAATCACACGTCTCACACTGACCCAACGTGCAGGTGGAGCAACCCTACCAAAAGTGAGTTTGATCGATATGCGTAATCATTTTGATGGTGCATTGTCTGCCTTACTGATTGAAAAAATGCAGCAATATTTACAAAAAGGTAAACAAGTGATGTTGTTTATTAACCGGCGTGGCTATGCGCCGGTATATTACTGCAAAGAATGTGGCTGGAAAGCACAGTGCAGTCATTGCGACTCAGGCATGATTTACCATCGCCATATCAATCGCCTTAAATGCCACCATTGTGGTGATGAGCAAATGCCAGAACACACCTGCCCAGATTGTAAACAACCTAGCCTTGAGGTGCTTGGTTACGGCACAGAAAGGTTAGAAGAAACGCTTGCATCACACTTTTCGGACACACCTATTATTCGTATTGACCGTGACACGACGCGGCGTAAAAAAGCCTTTGCCGAACACTTAGAACAAATTAACTCCGGGGAACCGTGCATCATTGTGGGTACGCAAATGCTTGCCAAAGGCCATGATTTTTCTAATCTGGCGATGGTAAGTATTCTAGATATTGATGCAGGATTGCTGTCACTTGATTTTCGTGCCACTGAGCACTTAGCACAACTACTGATTCAAGTCTCTGGTCGTGCCGGCCGAGTTAAAGAACAAGGCGAAGTCGTAATTCAAACCCGCTACCCAGATCACCCAATTTTTAGTTATGTGTTATCAAATCGCTATACACAATTTGCTAGCAACTTACTCAAGCAGCGCCATAGTGCGATGATGCCACCATTTTCTCATCAAGCTTTATTGTGTGCGAATGCCAAAAACAAACAAAATGCCGAGGATTTCTTACGTGAAGTTGCTAGTCTGCTTGGTAACATTAAGATTGATACGGTAGAAATTTGGGGGCCAGTGGCTAATGTTATCGAGAAAAAATCAGATTACTATTATTTCAACTTATATTTGCAGTCTAATGATAGAGCGGCACTTCATCAAATGCTGGCAACCTTTAACGAGCATATTGACAGCTTAAAATTAAAAAATAAAGTTAGGTGGTACTTGGATGTCGATCCAATTGAGTAACTTTATAACAAACTGTTAATGGGTAATCTTATTGCTAGTAAACAAATATTCTCTTAATTCTTTATCAAGTACTGGATCTTGTCTACGAATCCATTCTAACAACATAGCAGCATGTTCCTTTTCCTCGTCCCTATTATGTACGAGAATACTGGCAAGTTCTTGATCTTCACAAGCATCAATGCGTTGGTTGTACCAATCCATTGCTTCTAATTCTTCCATCAAAGAGACGATCGCCTTGTGCATTTCTTTAGTTGCTTGTGTTAACTTATCTTCTGACTCATGATAGCCTTCGTTAGCCATAATCCCCCCATGTTGGTTATATACGGGTGAATCATAACATAAGACCTTATTTTGGTAGATTAAATTATGCTGTCAGCGCTAAAAAATAATTAAGTTAATCTAATACCCTTTCTAAATATAGATAAACTGCATAAGCATTTTTACGATTAGCGGCTTCAAAAGCTGGCTCATCTTCGAATTCCGACCAGTCAATAGCTTCATAAACTTCTCCGAATGGATTCATTTCTTCAACTGCAACACTTAACTTGTCTAATAAAAAGTTAAGGTAACGATAAGTAAGATCCATGGTCTGTTTTGGCTGATCGGAAGCAACACCATGCCCAGGCACAAAATATCCGACTCTTATTTTTCTAACTCGATCTAGGGTTTTTGCCCATTTAATAATATCGGCATCACCCACAAAAGGAATGCGTCCTTCAAAGATAATATCGCCACTATAAAGGGTTTGATCGGTCACACTTAAAAGTGACATATCACCATCAGAATGTACCTTGCCAAAATAGCTGATTAAAAATTGATGTTCTCCCAAACTGAACTTGGTATCTTGGTCAATAATACGATCAGGTTTGACCAAATAGGTTTCATCATTTACCCAAGGGAACAATAAATCACGACGTGAGTCTAATAGATTCTCTGCTATCTCCGAATCGAGATAATCCCACGTGCCTTTTGGCGCCCAGATCTGTGCACCTTCGTCTTTAAATACTTGCAACCCATAAATATGATCTGCGTGATAATGACTCATCACCACAATTTTGATGGGTTGATCGGTAATTTTACGAATCTCACTAAGCATCGCATTAGCTAGCGATGGTGTACCGAGTGCATCAAATACAACGACACCGTCACTGGTGACTACAAAACCCGCATTAGAAATAAAACCCTCGTATTCCGTTGCAGCGCCAGACATACCCGGCACATAATAAGCATTGCCAATCAGATTTTGTGCTTTAACTTCAACGCTCACTTCTTCGTACTCAGCAGCTTGTACTGATGAGACCAATAGAGCAAGTAGCAGAATTAAAATTTTCATGACTCTCCAACAACGGTTTTAATCGCATTTGTAATCGTTAACAGCGCATCATCTGTGATGATAAATGGCGGCATGGTATAGAGCAATTTACCGTAAGGTCTTAACCATATTCCAAGCTCAATTAAACGCTTTTGTGCCCATTCTACCTCAATATCATCACGCATTTCAACTATAGCAATTGCACCTAAAATACGTACGTCTACGACATTGTCATGCTGTTTGAGTGGTGCTAATTCAGCGTGAAATACTTTTTCAATACGGGCAATATTATCTTGCCAAGGTGAGTTGAGTAATAATTCAATACTAGCATTGGCCACAGTGCAAGCTAATGGGTTAGCCATAAAGGTTGGGCCATGCATCAATGTGCCTACTGTGTTCGCAATATCGTCCGTTGTTAGTGTAGCGGCGAGTGTTATGTAACCACCTGTTAATGCCTTGCCTAAACACAATATATCCGGCTCAATATCAGCATACTCTAAGGCAAATAATTCACCTGTACGGCCAAAACCTGTAGCGATTTCATCTAGAATTAATAACACCTCATACTGATCACACAACGCTTTTGCCTTAACAAGGTACGTCGGATTATAAATGCGCATGCCACCTGCACCTTGCAAAATGGGTTCCAATATCATCGCCGCAACTGAGTCAGCATGTTGCTTTAGAGTTGACTCTAAATCTTCCAGTGCCTCATCCATCGGCACCATAGATGGGCTTTTCACAAAAAAGTGTTGTGGTAATACACCAGAAAACAAATGATGCATGCCATTATCCGGATCACACACGCTCATCGCACCAAAAGTATCGCCATGATAGCCACCGCGAATGGTAACAAACTTGTGTTTATCCATTTGGTCTTTGTTATACCAATACTGTAATGCCATTTTTAACGCCACTTCTACTGACACTGAGCCTGAATCGGTAAAAAACACCTTGGTTAAATTCTCTGGTGTGATCTCAACCAGAGTTTTGGCCAAATCAATGGCAGGTTTGTGAGTGAGGCCACCAAACATAACATGTGACATTTTGCCAAGTTGATTCTCAACGGCTTTATTAAGTACGGAATGGTTATAACCATGAATGGTTGACCACCATGAACTCATACCATCAACAACTCGCTTACCACCTTGTAGGTTTAAATAGACACCATCAGCCGACTCAACCAAATAAGTGGGGACTTCATTAGGGATTTTGGCATACGGGTGCCAAATATGCTGATGATCAAATGTATCCATAGGGATACATTTTACTTGTACTGATTATTTATAAGTAATCTTTAAGTTCAGCCATAGAATCAATGACTAAATCTGGATTTGCATCACGAATATCATCACCATGATTGTAGCCATACGACATACAGATAATCTCAAAACCGGCGGCGCGTGACGCTTTAACGTCACTAATTGAATCGCCCAACATCATGGATTCTTTTGGATCAATATTGAAGTGTTTAGCAGCATGAAGCAAAGGCATTGGGTCTGGTTTTTTCTTCTCTAGCGTATCGCCAGATATTACAATCTCGAATTCGTCAAAAATACCTAAATCTTTGAGTAGTGGGTGGGTAAATTGCTTGGCCTTGTTGGTCACACAACCTAATGTATAGTCCTGCGATTTAAGATAATCCAAACCTTCTCTGACACCATCATACAAAGATGAACGGCCTGAAGTATTATGAGCATACAAATCTAAGAATATGGGGTAGGCTTCGTCAAAATCATCCTTATTAACTGTGCCTTCTAACTCTCCCGTGAGTGATCTTTCTACCAGTTTTGGCACGCCATTACCTACCCAGTGACGCACCTTGGCCTCACCCCATTTGTCTCTACCCATGGCTATCATTAACTCATCAACGCAATAGGCTAAGTCTGGAACACTATCAACTAATGTGCCATCGACATCAATCATGATTAATCTTGGGTTGAATTTTTTCATTGTTATCCTTGTATTATTTAATGACAGTATTTTGGTAGAATATGCGATATATATATATTTGAGACATTTTAATGCAAAACTCTACTACGATCGGTTTTATTGGTGCTGGAAACATGGCCTATGCACTAGTTTCCGGCTTGGTTAATAACGGATTTTCCACACAAAACATCAAACTTAGCGATACCGACGAAGCACTATTATCCCTACGTGCTGATGAATTTAACCTTGAGGTTTTCACGGATAATACTAAATTAGCTGCTCAATGCGATGTCATTATTTTTGCGATCAAACCGCAGGTGTTGTCTGTAGTTTGTAAAGAATTACAAGAACACGTCAGCCATAGTCCATTAATTATTTCTATTGCGGCTGGTGTAAGAGCGGTTGATATTAATCGTTGGTTAGGTGGAAACGCATCCATTGTTCGTGCGATGCCAAATACGCCTGCATTACTAGGGCAAGGTGCTACTGGCATGATGGCTAACGATGTAGTTAGCGGCGATCAAAAAGCATTGGCTGAACAAATACTAAGCGCGGTGAGTACTTGCCTATGGGTAGAAGATGAAAAAATGTTAGATGCTGTTACCGCACTTTCAGGTAGTGGGCCTGCTTATTTCTTTTTACTAATCGAATCTATGGCCAAGGCAGGTGCTGCATTAGGACTTGACGAATCAACAGCTCAACAACTCAGCATTCAAACAGCATTAGGCGCTAGTATGATGGCCGACAGTAGTGGTGATTCTGCACATGAACTCCGTGCCAAAGTCACTTCACCAAATGGTACAACACAGGCTGCTATCGAATCATTCCAAGAGCAAAATTTTGATATGATTGTTACTCACGCAATGCGCGCTGCTTTTGACCGTTCTAGAGAAATTGGAATTGAGTTAGGCGACTATGACTGATGAATTAATCATCAAGATTTAGGCGTCAAAATCACACTCGATAAACTTGTATTATCATTCAAAGGAACAACCAACCTATTCAACAATACCCTTGATTTTATCCGGCATACCAATCTCGATTTTTGATGATAATTGGTACCGGAAAAGCACACGTTGCTATTCTTAAAGAAGCTATCAAAACTCAATCAACTTATCAATGCTAACACCTGAAGACACACTCAGACTCAATGTACTTATTTCAACCTGCGTCGCCATTCGTATTGATGTTTATAAATTGGTGGTGGTTGGTTTAACCGAAGATAAAAAAGAGCAAACCATTACTTTAAACCCAACTACTGATAGTAGTAAGTATATTCAAGCCGTACAAAAATTATTGGTCAATCAAGTGCTCGGTAGTATGGGTGGCTACCCTTCCTACCTCAAACGCTGGTCTAGGATGGGGCAAGTAAGTTCTTCCAATTTAACATCATTATTAAAAATCGGTAATATCGAAGCTGTGGTGGCGGTGTCCAATTCTCAAAATTTGAATGATGAAGTGCTAGACTTGGTTTGGTGGTGTGCTACCAATACTGATCAACAAGCTGAAATTGGCCGTTTTTTACTCACTAGAGATTTTGTGGTTGAGCACCCAGTAGGTAAGCAGATAGCCAGTTATTTATTAGAGTTTTTACCTTTCACTGACGATACAACACAGCTTATAGATACCACCAATTTGGTATTGCAGGGCGATCTCATTAGTCATGAAGCAAAAGACAAATTGTGGAAACAAGGCCAGAGAAAAACAGCCTTCTTAGTGGGCTTTATTGAGCGCATGAAAGACAATCTACCTAACCTTGATGGCACGGTAGCGCTTAATTTAGATATCAAAGAATTGGAATGTGTGAATAGCGAACAAGGTCAAATATTGCTAAAAACCATCGCCCACATTTTGAAAAAGATCAATCAAGAACATGTTCTGTACCGCACCCTTGAAGTATTAGGCACTTATTTGTCGCATCCGATGATTCAACCTTCCGCTCAAATTGATCAATTGCAATCACAGGCCCAAACGGTACTGGAACAGCTGGGATTAAATGATGAAAAAATTAAAGCTAGATTATTGTTGGCAGGTGTCAGTGAACAACTAGCGGTTAGTACAATTTCTGCTCATAGTCTCGCTGGATCAGCCATTCGCAAAAAATTATCCGATGTATTAACGCCTATTCAAGCGGCATTAAAGCTATTAACTACCCCATAATAACTGCATATTAGCAATGGCTACCAATGAAGCGGTTTCTGTTCTCAATACTCTAGATCCCAACAATAACGATTGATAACCTGCATCAGTTGCTTGGGCAATTTCAGCCTCGCTCAGCCCGCCTTCGGGACCAATTAAAATGCTGGCTTCGGTTATCGAATCCACATCTAATAAAGTGTTTTCTGATCGATGATGCAATACAAAACCATTGCTCACTGGTTGATTAAGAAACTCATCTAAACTGATTGGATTGACTACTTCGGGCACCACTGAACGACCCGATTGCTCGCACGCACCAATGACTATTTTTTGCCAATGTGACTGGCGCTTAGTTAATTTATCACCTTTGAGTTTGACCACGCAACGCTCACTCAAGATAGGTACGATTTTATTCACCCCCAACTCCACTGCCTTTTGCATCAGGAAATCCATTTTTTCACCCTTAGCAATACCTTGGGCTAGCGTTAAATTCAGTTTTGATTCAGATAAATTTTTCTCCTTAGAAAGCACTTTAACAACGCAATCTTTTTTAGCTTCAAGTACTTTGGATGTATAGTCCATACCATCACCATTAAATAGGGTGAAATTCTGCCCCACAGGGAAGCGCAACACCTTAACCAAGTGATGTGAAGTATACTTATCTAGCGTGATTTCATCATCAATTTGCAAAGAGGTATTTTGGTACAAACGAACGTGTTTCATGGTATCTTTGTGCGCTACAAATAGTTGAAAATAATGATACATCAAAACAGAAGAAAGGAATTACTAAGCCAACTAGATGATGGCGCTTTAGTTATTGTCGCCACTAACTCAGAACAAATTAGAAATGGCGATGTGCATTATCCTTTTCGTGCGCATAGTGATTTTTGGTATTTGACGGGTTTTACAGAGCCTGAAGCAATAGCAGTCTTCTCAAGTGATACTTACACTATTTTTTTACGAGACAAAGATCCTGCCAGAGAAATTTGGGATGGAAAACGCTTAGGCGTCAAAGATGCGCCACAAACATTAAAGGCTGATCAAGCCTACTCTATCAGTCAGTTAAATGAAGTGTTACCTCAATTAATAGCTGATGCTAGTCAACTGTATTACGACTTTAAGCCATGCACCCCAGATGACGAAATTATTCAGTTGTTATCAAAGTCTCAATATCAATCTTTAGCTACTTATGTGCATGAAATGCGCCTGATTAAAAGTACTGAAGAAATCGAGTTGATGCAAAAAGCTGCGAATATATCTGTTCAAGCGCATGAGTCAGCCATGCAACAAACTAAGGCTGGTCTATTTGAATTTGAAATTGCCAGTGTTTTTGATGCAAGCTTTAGAAAAAATAACAGTGAACACGCCTATACACCGATTGTTGCGGGTGGTGAAAATGCTTGTGTCTTGCATTATATTGAAAACAACAAAGTTTTAAAAGACGGTGACCTATTGTTGATTGATGCTGGCTGTGAAGTCGAAGGTTATGCCTCAGACATCACGCGTACTTTTCCTATCAATGGCAAATTCAGCGAAGCACAACAACAAATTTATCAAATAGTACTCGATGCACAATTGGCTGCCATTGAAAGTATCAAGCCTAGTGAAGCAGTTTCCAAACCTCATCAAATTGCCACACATGTCATTCAACAAGGTTTGCTTGGATTAGGTATTCTTCAACAAGGTGGTGATTTATCACAATTCTACATGCATGGCACTGGCCACTGGTTAGGGCTTGATGTGCACGACGTAGGTGAATACAAACAAGATAACCAACATCGTCAGTTCACGCCAGGTATGGTGACCACAGTCGAACCAGGCATTTACATTCGTAAGGATGATAAAATCAATCCAATTTATTGGAACATTGGCATTCGCATTGAGGATGATGTCCTGGTGACAGAACAAGGTAACACCGTATTAACCGGATCACTCGTTAAAACCATTAATGAGATTGAATCCCTAATGAAAAACTAAAAAGAGAACATGGATATACAACAAGCAATTAAAGCCGTTATTAATAAACAAGACCTTAGTGAGAATGAGATGCATGCTGTGATGACCGACATCATGACCGGTAAAACGACTGATGCTCAAATCGGTGGTTTTTTAGTTGGACTATCAATGAAAGGTGAAACTGTTGATGAGATCACAGCAGCTGCAAAAGTTATGCGCTCATTAGCAACCGGTGTGCAAATTCATCACCCTAAACACTTAGTTGATACTTGTGGTACTGGCGGAGATGGGCTAGGTTTATTTAATATTTCAACTGCTTGTGCCTTTGTAGTAGCAGCAGCTGGTGGCCAAGTAGCTAAACATGGTAATCGTTCTATTTCTTCCAAATCAGGTAGTGCTGACGTTTTAGAAGCGGCAGGGGTTAATCTTGATATGAGTCCAGAAAACATCAGCAAATCTGTTGAAAAAATTGGTGTTGGTTTTATGTTTGCACCGGCTCATCACTCAGCAATGAAGCACGCCATTGGTGCGCGTAAGGCATTGGCCGTTCGTACTATTTTTAATGTATTGGGTCCACTTACTAACCCGGCAAAAGCGCCCCACCAAGTGATGGGTGTGTACGACAAATCCTTAGTTGAGCCAATTGCAAATGTACTCAAAAGCCTTGGCTCTAAACATGTAATGGTAGTGCATTCTAAAGATGGACTGGATGAAATATCCATTGCAGATGACACATTTGTAGCAGAATTAAAAGATGATAAAGTCAGTACTTACACCGTTAACCCAACCGAGTTTGGTTTGCCTTTAGGTGATCTAAATGACATTAAGGCCGATGATGCGGACAGTTCGCTAATACTTATCCAACAGGCGTTAGATGGCAAAGACGGTGCAGCTAAAAACATCATTGCTTTGAATGCAGGTGCTGCAATTTATGTGTCTGGTATTACTAACTCACTACAAGCAGGCGTAAATACAGCGATTGAGATTTTAAATAGTGGTTCTGCTCATCAAAAACTTGATGACTTTGTCCGTGAGTCAACTGGTTGTTAATATGAATAAAGACACAAACTTAATTTGGATTGATTTAGAAATGACGGGATTAATTCCTGAAAAAGACGTCATCATTGAAATTGCAACTGTAGTAACTGATGCAGATCTAAACGTACTGGCTGAGGGGCCATCTATAGCCATTCATCAAAGTGGTGAGTTATTGGCAGGCATGGACGAATGGAATACTGAACATCACACCAATTCTGGCTTGGTTAAACGCGTTAAAGAGAGTGATATTTCTACCAAACAAGCTGAAATCCAAATGCTAAATTTTTTACAACAACACGTTAACCCCGGCGCCTCACCTATGTGTGGCAATAGCATTTGCCAAGATAGACGTTTTTTATATAACTACATGCCGGAATTAGAAAAATTCTTCCACTATAGGCACATTGATGTAACCTCACTAAAAGAATTAGTTGCACGTTGGAAGCCAGAAGTCGCCATGCAGTACAGTAAAGAATCAGCACATCTGGCTCTGTCCGATGTATATGACTCAATTGATGAATTAAAGCATTATCGATCAGTTTTTATTAATGTTTAAAACCTGGCTTGCGCCTGCAAAAATCAATCTATTCCTACACATTAATTCTAAACGAGAGGATGGTTATCATAATCTACAAACCATTTTTCAATTACTAGATTATTACGATGAATTAAGCTTCTCTCCAAGGGAAGATGGCATCATTCAGCGTGTGAGTGGTAATGATGTAGTGCCAGAATCACAAGATCTTATTATTAGAGCTGCTAAGGCCCTACAACAAGAGACTGGTACTGACTTAGGCGTGGATATTTCCGTGGTAAAAAACATCCCTGCCGGTGGCGGACTCGGTGGTGGTAGCTCTAATGCGGCAACCACACTCATTGCTTTAAATGAATTATGGGACACTCAATACTCAGAAAAGCAACTAATAAAAATAGGTTTGGCACTGGGTGCCGATGTGCCTATTTTTATTGCAGGACGTAGCGCCTGGGCACAAGGTGTAGGCGAGGTACTAACCCCAATGACGTTGCCAAAACACTATTTTTTGGTGGTTTCCATCAACAAACATATTTCAACTGGACAAATTTTCTCACACAAAGCATTGACAATGACGCCACAGATAGGGAAAATGTCGGACTTCTCTGAGTTAATCAATCCACACAATGATTGTCTTGAGGCGGCCATAGAATTAGAAGGTGAAATTCTAGATGTATTAAATCATCTATCCTCATCCGAAAACCATCTATATCAGCCAAGAATGACAGGCACAGGAAGCTGTGTTTTCGTGGAGTTTGAACATGAGAAAGATGCACTGGTAGCACTTAACAATCTACCAAAAAAATGGTCAGGGTTTAAAGCGCAAGCACTGAATACCTCACCAGTACATAATTGGGCTGTCGCCAAGCGGTAAGGCAACGGGTTTTGATCCCGTCATGCGCAGGTTCAAATCCTGCCAGCCCAGCCATACTTTTTAACGTTAAATCAAATACTTACAATATTTTTTAGCAAAAACGACCTAAAAAACTTCCCTCAGGATTTCAACTTGCTTTTAATTCAAAGTAACACAATCGTATTTCTATCTAGGAATGTAACTTTTGCACACCAATACTATTTTTTTTGGGCGTATAATTTGAACACTTAATCTCACTAGCTAATTTTCATGTCTCTCGACAAAATTAAAATTTTTAGCGGTAATGCTAACCCAGAGCTTTCTGGCGAAATCATTTCTCAGCTAAACGTTATACAAGGTAAAGCATTTGTTGGTCAATTCAGTGATGGTGAATCACAGGTTGAGATTCTAGAAAATGTGCGTGGTTGCGATGTGTTTATTATCCAACCCACTTGCGGCCCTTCGCCTGCCGAGACACTAATGGAATTATTGGTTATTGCTGATGCACTTAAGCGTTCATCTGCTGCACGAATTACAGCTGTAGTCCCTTACTTTGGCTATTCACGACAAGACCGTCGCTCACGTTTAACTCGTGTACCGATTACCGCAAAATTAGCCGCTAAAATGGTCGAATCAGCAGGAATTGATAGAATTTTAACGGTTGACTTACACGCTGACCAAATCCAAGGTTTTTTCGATATTCATATTGATAACATTTACGCTCAGCCTGTAATGCTAGCAGATATCCTATCTAAGGGCTATAACGACGTTGTTGTAGTATCACCTGATGTAGGTGGTGTGGTGCGTGCACGTGCCGCTGCAAAACGCATCAACGATGCCGATCTTGCTATTATTGACAAACGTCGACCTGCACCTAATATGGTTAAAGTCATGAACGTAATTGGTGATGTCGAAGGCCGCACATGTATTTTGATTGACGACATGGTTGATACCGCTGGCACATTGTGTCAAGCAGCCAGTATCTTAAAAGAAAAAGGTGCGAAAAAAGTCGTGGCTTATGCAACACACGCTGTTCTTTCTGGTAACGCCATTGACAATATTAATAACTCTGAATTAGATGAGCTGGTAACTACTAACTCCATTCCTTTGTCTGAAGATGCAGTCAACTGTACTAAGATTAGACAGCTCTCTATTGCGCCAACGCTCGCAGAAGTAATCAAACGCATCAGTGAAGAAAAATCCATTAGTTCTATTTTTACTGATAGTTAATAGCTATCTGGAAACTACTTAAGGCTATGATTTTTGAACAAAAATTTTATGTATAATTCTCCCTTTGGTCCGTCACATACTCATTAAAAATTAAGGCTTATGAAATCTACAACTAAAGCACACAAGCAAGCACTACAGAAACTCATTATGATTGGCAAGGATAAAGGTTATCTAACCTATGCCGAACTCAACGATCTATTACCAAAGGATTTACTGACACAAGAACAGATAGAACCAATTGTCACCATTTTGGAAGAATTGGATATTGTGGTTTCTGATGTCGTTCCTGATGCGGATACACTGGTTGTTGAATCTGGTGCTAAAGCACAATCCACTTCAGCTGAAGCAGCCATTGCTGCATTGGCCGCACTTGATTCAGAATTTGGCAGAACTACTGACCCAGTTAGAATGTATATGCGTGAAATGGGCGTAGTAGACTTATTGGAACAAGAAGATGAAGTTCGCATTGCTAAAGAGATTGAAGCTGGTGTATTTGAAATCATGCAAGCGATTACACTTTATCCATCCATCACAGACTTTTTCTTCAAAGCGCATACACGCCTTGAAGAGGGTAAATGTAAGATGACTGACGTAATTATTGGTTATCAGGGCGATGCTGAAGATTTTGCAGCGAAAAAGGCAGCCTTTGACGCTGGTGAATTTGACGACGATGAAGAATACGAAGATATGGAAGAAATGGAATACACTGGCCCAGATGAAGCCAAAGTGTACGGGCGCTTTGAAACCATTTTAAAATGTTCTGAAAATTACAAAAAGATCAAAGAAAAAAATGGCTTCCGACACAAAAAGGCCGTTGCCGCACGCGAGCAACTATCAACCGGTTTGTCAGATTTACGTTTAGCACCAAAACTGGTTAGCACAATGATGGAAGTCATTTGTGACCGAGTGGCACAAGTTAAAAAACAAGAAAAAACTATTCAAAGTGCTTGTCTATATGCCGGCATGGAAAGAGAGCAATTCTTTGAATTATTCACTGATAATGAAACCAATTTTGATTGGCTTAAAGGCGCTAAATTAGATAAAAAAGTTGCTAAAGCATTAAAGGTCAGCAAAGATGAAATTTATTATGCACAAAAGAATCTTCTGGAATATGAAGACGAGATGCAACTAACCGTGCCTGAGCTCAAAGCGCTAAACAAGCTCTATCGTCGTGGTGATCGTCGTGCCAAAAAAGCCAAGTCACAAATGATTGAGGCTAATTTACGATTGGTGATCTCTATTGCTAAAAAATATGCCAATCGTGGTTTACAATTCTTAGATCTTATCCAAGAAGGTAATGTTGGCCTAATGAAGGCGGTGGATAAATTTGAATATCGTCGTGGTTATAAGTTTTCAACTTATGCAACTTGGTGGATTCGTCAAGCAATTACTCGCTCTATTGCTGACCAAGCTCGTACCATTCGTATTCCAGTACACATGATTGAAACCATTAATAAGCTCAACCGTGTACGCCGCCAACTCTTACAAAAATTTGGCCGTGAAGCGACTCCTGAAGAGCTAGCGGTAGAGATGGAACTGCCGGAATACAAAATTATTAAGATTTTAAAAATTGCCAAAGAGCCTTTATCAATGGAGACTCCAGTGGGTGACGATGAAGATTCTAACATTGGTGACTTTATTGAAGATACTAACTTGTCTTCACCGGTAGAAATCACCACCAGAGAAAGCTTAAAAGAGACTACAAGTGACCTATTGGCTAATCTCTCTCCTAGAGAGGCCAAGGTGTTAAAAATGCGTTTTGGTATCGACATGAATACAGACCACACACTTGAAGAAGTGGGTCGTCAATTTGATGTGACTCGTGAGCGTATACGTCAAATCGAAGCCAAGGCTTTACGTAAACTTAGACATCCATCTAGAGCGCACAAACTACAAAGTTTCTTAGAATAATAACCCTTTAGGGCCTATAGCTCAGCTGGTTAGAGCAATCGACTCATAATCGATTGGTCCTTGGTTCAAGTCCAAGTAGGCCCACCACATTCAATGCAACCAAACACCATTCAAAGGTATGATTGCTCTACAATGTTTGCTTCACTTACAACACCACTGATTAAACTCACCGCTCAAGTCGGTGAGGTGATCATGTCCTTTTACAAAAGCGACATGAATGTCGAGGTTAAGTCTGACGAAACTCCACTGACTATTGCCGATCAAACTGCTCATCAGTTGATTGTTGAAGGCTTAAACAAACTCACACCCGGCACACCAATTCTGTCAGAGGAATCTGATACTGTCTCATTTGCAGAACGCTCAAAATGGCAAGAGTATTGGTTGGTTGATCCGTTAGATGGTACACGCGATTTTTTAGAACATACGGGTGAGTTCTGTATCTGTATCGCCTACATCAAAGACCATACACCAGTATTTGGTATGATTTACGCACCGCTGACTAAGACTCACTATTACACCTCAAATGGTCATACCTTCAAACTTCAAAATGATCTTAAACAAACCTTGAAAACATGCTCACCATCCACGCCACTAAAGGTGGTAATTGGTCATCATTCTTCACATAATGAAAAACTTAAGAAGCATCTGGAACAACAAACAAGTTATGAAGTGAGCCAAATGGGCAGTGCCTTAAAATTTTGTGAAATTGCCGAGGGTAATTATGATTACTATCCAAGGTTTGGGCCTTGCTCTGAATGGGACACCGCTGCTGGTGTTTGTGTTTTACAAGGTGCAGGTGGCAGTGTGGTGAGTGAAGATGGTAAACCGCTCAAATACAATATCAAGGATGATTTAATTTCACCGATATTTTTTGCCTCAAGTAAACCTTAATGACAAATCAATAGCATTAACATTCTTAGTAATACTGCCGGTAGAGATATAATCAATACCAGTATTGGCAACTTCAACAATCGTATGTTCATCAATATTGCCCGAAGCCTCTAAAGGCAGTTTGTTTTTGGCCAGATCAACAGCACGAGCCAAATCCTCAGTTGAAAAGTTGTCGCATAACACTCTGGTGATATGATCAAGCGTAAGCGCTTGTTGTAATTGTTCTAAATTTTCAACCTCAACAATCAAGGGTAAATTTGGGTATTTCTCGATGGCTGTTTTCACAGCATTCCTGATAGATCCGGCGGCAATAATATGGTTCTCCTTTAACATGATGCAGTCATATAAACCCATGCGATGATTCACCCCGCCACCACATTTAACCGCATATTTTTGTGCCAAACGTAGACCAGGAATGGTTTTTCTGGTATCCAAGAGTTGGGCCTGAGTATGTGCAATCTTAATAGTTAGACGATGTGTTTGTGTCGCTGTTGCACTGAGTGTTTGCAAAAAATTAAGTGCAACTCTCTCGGCACTCACAATAGAGCTTGCTAAACCACTAAGCGTACATAGCACTTGATTATCAGTGACACTTTCACCATCATCAACCTGCCAATCTATTTGGATCGATTCATCGACCAATAAAAACGTCTGTTGTGCATACGGAATACCACAAATAATCGCCGGCTCTCTAGCGATAATACGAGCATTTATATTTTCATCAGGCAATAAACTGGCTGACACATCGCCCGAGCCAATATCTTCGTTCAGTGCTTGTTGGACAATTGTTAGTATTTGTTCACTCATTGATAAAGGTAATAATTGCACGTGCTGCTTCGTCGCTGGCATTGTGTTTGAGTTGTGCATGAATGGCATTAAACTCTTTGACCAGTGCTTGATTGTCACGTGTTAATATTGCCATCGCATGTTTGGCAATGTTGTCGCCATTTGCATCATTTTGAATCAATTCTGGTACCAAATCTTTGTTGGCAATAACATTTGGCAAAGATACATATGGACTCTTCACCAAGCGTGAGGCAATAAAATAACTCAAAGCAGATAACTTGTAAATCACCACCATCGGTACACCGACCAAGGCGACCTCTAATGTAGCCGTACCTGATGCGACCAATACCAAATCGGCTTGTTCTATACGTTGATGCGCATCACCCATCGAAATATCAATCGTTAAACCTTGTGTTTGTTGCTCTACCCACGCACGTAATACATTGTTCGCCAAGGCCAAATTAAAAGTTAGCTCGCTATCTTGCTCAGCCATCAATCGCGCAGCCGATAACATTTCTGGCAATAAACGCTTAACTTCATCTTCGCGTGAACCTGGCATTAATAAAACGTTCTTGCCTGGTTTATGGTTTTTTCTCGGGGTTAGACTCTCTGCTAATGGGTGGCCAACAAATAATGCTTTTTGTTGATTTTTTCGGTAGAAATCTACTTCAAATGGAAAAACGCACAATACCAAATCGGTAGATTGTTTAATCTTTTTAATACGACTTTGGCGCCATGCCCATACCGAAGGGGAAATAAAATGCACCGTCTTGATGCCTTGCTGTTTTAACCTTTTCTCAATCACAAAGTTAAAGTCTGGTGCATCAACCCCAATAAAAACATCAGGTTGGTTCTGAGTAAAATGATCAATCATGGTCTTTCGTAAGCGTAACAATGATGGCAGTTTCTTTAAGACTTCACTAAAGCCCATCACGTTTACCTGTTTTTGATCCCACAATTGCTGACAACCAGAATCTAGCATTTTTTCACCGGCCAAACCTTCAATTTGTATTGCTGGATTTTGCTTTATCAAGGAAGCAATCAATTTAGAACCGAGCAAGTCACCTGAGGTTTCTGCGGCACTAATTGCAATTTTCATGCTACTTATTTACGTGGCAAGATAATTTGTGGCTCCTCATCAAAGGGGCGATATATCACCATGATGTTGCCAATCACTTGCACCAAATGAGACTGCGATAATTCAACAATTTGATTAATCATTTGTTGTTTTTCATCTTTATCTTCTGCACGAATCTTAATCTTTAACAGTTCATGCTTGGTCATAGTGGATTCTAACTCTGCCAAAACCGATTCACTCAGGCCATGCTGACCCACCATTACCACTGGCTTGAGAGCATGTCCCATTGATCTTAAAAATTTCTTTTGATTGTTGGTTAGCTTAGTCATTAACGATGCTCTCTTTATTAAATAAGTCTTGAATAGTTTCACGCTCACGTACTAGCGTATGCTGTTCACCTGAGACCATTACCTCAGCCACTCGGGGGCGAGAATTGTAGTTTGAACTCATGGTAAAACCATAGGCGCCTGCCGACATCACCGCCAAATAATCGCCTTGTGATAAGGATAAGTTTCTACCTTTGGCTAAAAAATCACCAGTTTCGCAAATCGGTCCTACTAAATCCCAACTTGCTTCAATGCCGTTAGAATTTTCATTTACAGGTAAAACTTGGTGATAAGCATTATAAAACGCAGGACGCAAAAGGTCATTCATTGCACCGTCAATAATGGCAAACGAATGCTCAGAATTTTGCTTTAAAAATTCAACCTGTGTCACAAACACGCCCGCATTACCCACAATTGCCCTACCAGGCTCTAGAATAACTTCCATCTCGCCCACTTTGTCAAGCATTGCATCAACATAGGCTTTAATGTCAATGGTTTGTTCGTCATCATACTGAATGCCGACACCACCGCCTAAATCTAGGTGTTCGATTTCAATACCATTAGAATTAAGTTGTTCAACTAACTCTAGTACCTTGTCCAGCGCATCTAAAAATGGTGCCACCTCAGTGAGTTGTGAACCAATATGACAATCTAACCCTTGTACACTTAGATGCTCAGAGTCATGCGCTTGTTGATACAAACTGATGGCATCATCAATATCTACGCCAAATTTATTTTCCTTCAGTCCTGTAGAGATATACGGGTGTGTTTTGGCATCTACGTTAGGATTAACACGAATAGAAATAGGCGCCTGAACCGACAATGATTGTGCCACTGCCTCAATTCTATCTAGCTCACTGGCTGATTCAACATTGAAACAACGCACACCCACTTTTAAGGCGTGTTTGATCTCACGAGTTGTTTTAGCTACCCCTGAAAAAACGCAACGGTTTGCCTGCCCTCCGGCTGCGAGTACACGCTCTAATTCACCTTCAGAAACAATATCAAAACCCGAGCCAATTTTTGCCAGTATATTCAATACAGCTAGATTAGAATTGGCTTTAACTGCATAACAAACTAAGTGCGGATGATTGCCAAATGCATTATCAAACTCACGCCAATTATTTTCAATGTCTGAACGAGAATACACATAAAGTGGCGAGCCATAAGCTGCCATCAAATCTGTTAAGGCAACAGATTCAGCATGTAATGTTTGATTGTGGTAAGAAAAACTCAACGATTACTTAGAATTGTGGGGCATGATATCTATCTCTTACTCGACCAATGCAACTTGTGCCACAACAATTACTTGCTCAGGCGCAGGTGCAACAGCAACTTTCTCCGCCTTTACTGGCTCTAACTCGCCCATTCTTCCACAAGCTGATAAACCAATAATCACTAAAACTAATGTTGCTAATTTAATTGTTGTATTCATGTTTTTTGCCAATGTTTTATAAAAAATTACTTCCCATTTTACAGTAATTCTTTTAGTAATTTAACGAACGCAGATCGCTCTATATTAAAGGCACCTAAGCTTTTTAAGTGTGGGTTCTCTACTTGGCAGTCAACCAAAAGATAATCTGTATTTCTTAACAAATAAACAAAGGCCACTTTTGAGGCATTACTCGCACAAGAAAACATCGATTCACCAAAAAATACCTTACCGATTCCCACGCCATATAAACCACCAACGAGTTTATCATTTTCATAGACTTCTATCGAATGTGCGTGACCTTGACGATGTAGCTGACTATATGCATGCAACATATCATCATCAATCCAAGTGCTGTCTTGGTCTTTACGTTTAATATTCTTACACTGGTTAATCACCTGCTCAAAATTAGTATTTAAGCGAACTTCAAATCGATTACTGCGAATAATTTTATCCAAACTTTTCGAAATGTGTAGTTTGTCCTTTGTAATCACCATCCTAGGATTTGGGCTGTACCAAAGCACGGGCTCCCCCTGACTATACCAAGGAAATATTCCTTGAGTATAAGCATCCAGCAATCGATTGGTAGATAATTCACCGCCCACAGCAATTAATCCATTTGGTTCTTCTAATGCCAAATCAATATTTGGAAATGGTGTATTTTCTGATGAGAGGAAAAAAGACCTAGGTATTTCAATCACTGATTTTTGATAATCTCTCTAGCCATGTACAATGCTGCAATACTCCTGGCCTCAGTTAAGTCTTCGTTGTAGACTAAGGTCTCCAACTCTGAAAGTTTATACTCAACCACCTCTATTGGCTCTGGCTCATCACCCTCTGCACTTGCTTCGTATAAGTCTTGAGCCAATATAATATGAGTGATATTCGTTTGATAACCCGGGGCTAATGTCATAGTTTTAACAAAGGTTAGATTTTTTGCACCATAACCAATTTCCTCAATCAACTCACGATTGGCGGCTTCGATTGGCTCCTCACCCATATCAATCTTGCCTTTGGTCAGTGCCAATTCATAACGGTCAGTACCACCAGAGTATTCATAGGTCATCAACACGGTGTCATCATCAAGCATTGGGATGACTAATACGGCACCTTTCCCAGGTGGTTTAAGACGCTCATATTGTCGCTTCTCACCGTTGGAAAATTCAAGATCTATGCGTTCGATATTAAAAATACGAGTTGTAGCGATGGTTTCTATGTTTAGAACTTTTGGCTTTATACGCATTCCGCAAATTATAACATCAGGTACAATATTCGAATTGAAATACAGGAGAAAGAAATGAAAAAATTAACACTACTATTGGCACTCGCACTTTCAACGCTCAGTCATGCCTGGACTATTGATGGTTATGGCAATTACAAGTTTGAAGCAATTAGTAAAAATGTTTATGTCATTCATGGGCCATTAGATGAGCCAAATGCTATAAACCAAGGTTTTATGAATAACCCTGGCATGGTGATTGGTGCTGATGGTGTTATTGTGGTTGACCCGGGTGGTAGTTACCATACTGGTAAAAGAGTTATTGGTGAAGTTAAAAAAGTTACTGATAAACCAATCGTAGCAGTGTTCAATACCCACGTACATGGAGATCACTGGTTGGGCAATCAAGCCATTATAGAGCAATATCCGAACGCTAAAATCTATGCACATCCACAAATGATTGCAGAGGCAAAAGGTGGCGAAGGGGAATATTGGATTGATCTGATTGAGCGTTTAACTGAGGGAGTGTCAAAGGGCACAATAGCCACTTACCCTACCGATGCCACTTCACACCTACAGACTATTACTGTTGGTTCAGAACAATTCAGGATTCATAACCCAACTACCAAAGCCCATACTGCCACCGATATTATGATTGAACATGTGGGCAGCAAAACGCTATTTTTAGGTGACAACGATATGATTCATCGTTTGGGTGGATTTGGTGGGACATCTGATATGCATAGCAATATCAAAGTATTAAATTATGCAACTAATCTTAATCTTAATCACTACGTACCGGGCCATGGCCCATCAGGAGATGCAGAACATGCCGTTAAGCCATACCTAGATTATTTACTGATTCTTCAAGATGAAGCAAGAAAAGGTTATGAGGAAGATTTGGCTGATTATGAAATTAGACCAGCTATAGTCAAGAAATTAGATGATTATAAAGATTGGCATAGCCTTGATAACAATCTCGGCAGACATATCAACAAGATGTTATTAGAAGTAGAGGCGCTAGACCTTTAAACTGCGTAGAGATGCTTCTATAGTATCTCTACCTTGCCCGTATCAATATCATAATAGGCCGGCACAATCGTCAGCTTACCTTCCTTAATCATTTCAGGAAAATGCGCACCTGTTTGTTTGAGCTCTTCGGTCACTAGTTCCACATTGGCCAAAGTAACATTCTCAACCAAGTTTCCCGTTTGATCCTTGGCCTTATTAAAAGCGGCATTAAGTGCAAAAGTTAAGCTGGGTAAGTGACCTTCGAGTTGGTCGTGTGTGCAAGTAGCCTGTACCGCACCACATTGTGAATGACCCATAACCATAATAAGAGAAACGCCAACATGAAGTACTGCGTATTCGATACTAGCTACAATCATTTGATCCAACACATTACCAGCAACCCTGACTACATAAAGATCTCCAAGTCCTTGATCAAAAATGACTTCGGGTGGTACACGTGAATCAGAACAACCCAAAATGATGGCGAACGGATGTTGCCCATGCTTGAGCTCGAAACGCCTTTCACTAGATTGATCGGGATGGATAAGATGCGAGGCAACATAACGCTTATTACCTTCCATCAACCTTCTTAAATTTGCATTATTAGCAACAATCTCTTTCATAAGAGCAGATTGTAACTGAAAATTTGGACTTGATTACAAGATTGTATCGCTAATCAAAAAAACCATCCATGTGCAGTTCAGTCAACTCATTAAATCCACCAATCCATTTACCATCAATGGTAATTTGAGGTACTGTTCTGGCGCCTTCAGTAACTTTTGAAAACTCAGCCATGAGTGAACGGTCAGTATCGATCATTTTCATCTCAAAAGGTAAGTTCCATTTTGTTAACAGATCTTTGGTCTTGGTACAAATTGGGCAAGTATGGGTTGAGTAAACTTTGATATCCATAACTACCCTTTTAGTGCAGCAACCACTAAATCACCCATTTCATTCGTACCCACAACAGTATCGCCCTCTGCGGCGATGTCTTGTGTACGATAACCTTGATCAAGCACTGTATTAACCGCTGCATCAATCTTATCAGCCAGTGTCACTTGATTTAGTGAATAGCGCAACATCATTGAAACCGACAAGATCGTTGCTAGTGGATTGGCAACGTCTTGACCAGCAATATCTGGGGCCGAGCCATGGATCGGTTCATACATGCCAAAACCATCTTTATTGAGTGAAGCTGATGGCAACATACCAATTGAACCGGTTAACATTGCTGCGCAGTCTGAAAGCACATCACCAAATAAATTAGAGGTTACCATAACGTCAAATTGTTTAGGTGCTTTAACAAGTTGCATGGCTGCATTGTCCACATACATATTAGAAAGCTCAACATCTGGGTATTCTTTAGCCACTTCTCCCATAACATCACGCCATAATTCAGATACTTCTAACACATTGGCTTTATCTACTGAACAAACGCGCTTATCACGAAGTTGTGCAATTTTAAAAGCTGAATGCCCAATACGTCTAATTTCTGATTCATAATACGTTGCAGTATTAAAACCATATCTCTCGCCATCGCGCTCTTCAATACCACGAGGCTGACCAAAATAAATACCAGCAACCAACTCACGTACAATCATTAAGTCCAACCCAGATACTACTTCTTCTTTAAGCGTTGAAGCGCTAGCTAACTGAGGATACAAAATCGCAGGACGAAGATTTGAAAACAAATCCATCTCTGCACGCAGGCCCAACAAACCACGCTCTGGACGTAAGTCCCTCTCTAATGCTTCCCACTGATATCCGCCCACGGCACCTAATAAAATAGAGTCGCACTGGTGCGCTGCATCCAATGTTGCCTGCGGTAATGGAGAGCCAGTTTCGTCATAGGCAGCACCACCCACTAAGCCATGAACCAACTCCATGCCTAGATTGTTATTCTCATTAAGATGATCAATCACTTTAAGTGCTTGAGCTACAATTTCCTGTCCAATGCCGTCACCTGGCAAAATTAATACTTTCGACATTTATTTTCCTATATGTATATCCATTAAAGATGTGACCATTTTACTAGATTTCAATCATATCAAATTCGGCTTTACTAGCACCACAATCGGGACAAACCCAATCTTCAGGTACATCTTCCCATTTTGTACCTGGCTCAATACCTTCTTTTGGTGAGCCTAAATATTCATCATAAACCCAGCTACAAACACGGCATCTATATTTTTTAAATTTCATTGTGCTGTTTCCTAAATAAAAAAAAGGGGAGTCTTGTACTCCCCTTAGTTGAATTGATTAGCTATTAAAGCTTGTTAGCATTCTTGGCTAAGTACTCAGCCACACCCTCTGGAGTTGCCTTCATACCTTCATCACCTTTATTCCAACCTGCAGGGCAAACTTCGCCATGTTCGGTGTGAAAATCAAGTGCATCGACCATGCGTAACATCTCATCAGCGCTTCTGCCTAGTGGAAGATCGTTAACCACTTGGTGACGAACAATAAATTCTTCATCAATTAGGAATGATGCTCTAAGAGCAACACCTGCTGGGTGCATGATGCCATATGCCTCACCAATAGAATGATCCGTATCAGCGACTAATGGGAAGTCAATCACACCTAACCCACCGTCTTTAGGGTCTGTATTACGCCATGCATTATGAGTAAACTGAGAATCGATTGAAACACCAACTACTTCCACACCTCGCTCTGCAAATTGGTCAGCTCTGTGATGGTTTGCCAAAATCTCTGAAGGGCAAACAAAAGTAAAATCCAAGGGATAGAAGAACAACATAATCTTCTTACCTTTAAGGCTAGATAGTTGAAATTCATCAACAATAGTGCCGTCAGCTAGAACTGCTGCAGCTGTAAAATCTGGTGCTTCTTGTGTAACTATAACGCTCATATTTTCTCCAATAAATAATAAAAAACCAGTTAATTATACAACTGACGACTCACTTAAATCATATAAAAATTAAGGGTTTGATGTAACTGAGCATATTAACAACACTTTAACGTAAAATAACGCCATGCTTAAAATATACAACACACTTAGCAGGCAAAAAGAAGATTTCCATCCAATCAATCCTGATAAGGTGGGTATGTATGTCTGTGGCATGACGGTGTACGACTTCTGTCATATGGGTCACGCTCGCGTACTGGTGATGTTTGATGTGATCACCCGCCATCTAAGACGTCACTTTCCTAATGTGGAATACGTACGTAATATTACCGATATTGATGACAAAATCATTGCTAGAGCAGTTGAAAACAAAGAAGATATTTATACGCTAACCAATCGCTTCATTGATGCTATGCATGAAGATGAACGTGCTCTTGGTGTATTACCCCCTGATGTTGAACCACGTGCGACCGATGCGATGGATCAAATGTTTTATATGATTGAATCACTCATCGAAAAAGGTATTGCTTATCAAGGTAGCAATGGTGATGTCTATTATTCGGTTCGAGATTTTGAAGGTTACGGCAAACTTAGTGGAAAAAACATAGATGAGCTAGAAGCCGGCGCTAGGGTTGATGTTGAAACTGACAAAAAAGACCCGTTAGATTTCGTACTTTGGAAAATGGCTAAACCAACAGAGCCAAGTTGGTCATCGCCTTGGGGCGAAGGTCGTCCAGGCTGGCATATCGAATGTTCTGCTATGTCAACTCACCACTTAGGTAATCACTTCGATATTCATGGCGGTGGCATGGATTTGACTTTCCCGCATCATGAAAACGAAATTGCCCAGTCTGAAGGGGCAAACGGCTGCACCTTTGTCAATACTTGGATGCATGTCGGTTTTGTGAATATTAATGATGAAAAAATGAGCAAATCACTAAATAACTTTTTCACCATTCGTGGTGTATTAGAAAGTTATGACGGCGAGACTTTGCGCTATTTTATTATGAGTAGCCATTACCGTAGTCCACTGAACTTTAGTGATGACAACCTTAATAATGCCAAATCATCGCTGACTCGGTTGTATACAGCTACTCGCGGCTTAAGTGCGTCGGATGCAGCTATGGATGAGATCTCTATGCGTTTTGATTATGAAAAACGCTTTGTTGATGCGCTTGATGATGATTTTAATACACCGATTGCTTTGAGTATTTTGTTTGAACTGGCCAAAGCTGTTAACTCACAACGCAACGAAGATATAGACCAAGCTAGTGCTCTGGCCCAATTACTTAAAAAACTCGGTGGTTATATTGGTATTTTACAAACAGATGCTGATGCTTTTTTGAAACAAGGCGTTACTTTATCTGACGAAGATATTGATGAAAAAATTAAACTTCGTGATGAGTCCAGGGTCAATAAAGACTTTGCGTTATCTGACCAAATTAGAGATGAGCTAACCGAACTTGGTATTGTATTAGAGGATAGTGCTGATGGCACCACATGGCGTCGAAGCTAACATAGACTGGTCTGAAATTGATACCGTCCTATTAGATATGGATGGCACTTTGCTAGATCTGCATTTCGATCTGCATTTTTGGATGGAGTACTTGCCATTAGTATTTGCCAATAAGCACAACCTCACCCACGATCAAGCCAAAGATAAAGTGTATCCCATACTAAGGGCCGAGGAAGGCAAGCTGCATTGGTACTGCCTGGATTATTGGCAAAAAGTCTTTGAATTAGATATTGCTAAACTCAAGGAAGATGTCTCACATCTGATTCAAATACATCCGTTTGTGTTAGAGTTTTTACAACAAGCGAAAACACATAACAAACGTATTTTTCTGGTGACTAACGCACATCGAAAAACCATTCAACTCAAAATGCGAGTGACTAATTTAGAGCAGTATTTTGATCAAATTATTTCTTCTCATGATTATGGCGTTGCCAAAGAAGAACAAGATTTTTGGCATCAATTAAACAACACCATTAACCTTGATAAACAAAAGAGTGTCTTTTTTGATGACTCGTTATCTGTACTTACTTCAGCCAAAAACTATGGCATTGGTACGATCATCGCCATCAACAAACCTAGCTCGAAAATAGAGGTAAAGCAAGTAGAAGGCTTCATCAACATTGAAACTTTTGAACACACCTTGCCGGTAAAACCGCACCAATAAAAAACCCGTCATAAAGACGGGTTTTATTAAGCTTTATTATTGGATATTACTCACCACCAATAGCGCCCATTAAAGAAAAACTTTTAACAAATGGTGTAGCCATTCTAGGGTCTTTGATCATGGCAGCAAAATCACCCGTTTCAAACTTTAATTTACCCATGGTTACTGCCATACCCATTGAAGCCATTCCTAATGGTTTGTCTAACCATTTCATCCAGTTTTTCTTATCTGCACGCATATCCCAATCAGCGCTCTCACCTTTGAAATCACCGGCGCGAACACACTCACCATTCTTAACTACAAAGATACCAGTTGGTTGGCCGTCACCTTTAAAACCGCAGGCAATGGTCGATGAAAAACCAATCTCTGCCAATTTGCCGCGCACTTCGTCTGATGCGTTCCAAGCGTCTTTTAATTGATTCATCCATTCGTCTGAAAATAATACTGCCATGTTAATCTCCTATTTGTTATATCGTCTAAATAAAACCATTTTTGTCATAAATTTATCTTTTATTCCTCAAGTTTGTTCGTTGAACAAACGCATATATTATGCCAAGGAAAATACATGAAATTGAACTGTTTTTAAAAAAAATTAGACTTAATTCGTGAGCAATATAAGTACTTGTTTTAACAAAATAAACTGACTACTTATTAATATCATTAACAGCTATAAATAAAGTTTAAGGTATAATGATTAACGTTTTCTAATATGCACAATTGTTAAAAATAATGTATAAAAAAATCGGTATTCTTTCAGACACACATGGTGTTGTTCACCCAGGCGTCGTTGAGGTGATTAATCAATGTGATATCGCCATTCACGCTGGTGATATTGTTGATATCAAGGTGCTACAAAAACTTAATCCAAAACAAAAACTTGTCGCCGTACAAGGTAATAATGATACACATTTGGCTGATTTTAAGGAAGTAGAGATGTTAGATTTGCCTGGCGGTAAGATAGTGATTGAGCATGGCCATAAACACGGGCATCATAAACCTTCTCATGACTCACTAAGAGATACTTATCCTGATGCCAAAGTGATTGTTTATGGACATACCCATAAGCAAGTCATTGATAAAGACAAAACACCCTGGGTGATTAACCCTGGTGCAGCCGGAGAGATTCGCAATCACGGTGGTGCTAAGTGCTTTGTGATTGATGTAAGCGATTCTCAAGAGTGGATCATCACCCCCTATACCTTTAGCTAAATATTCTAATCTTTAGAGTAAAAAAATCAAGATGTGTAACAATCAAAAGAATTAAGTTTTTATGATTTAGTAATATAATCACCATACATAGCAACTACTTTTTTCACTTCATTTTTTGATCCTAAGATAACCGGCACACGGTCATGAATATCTTGAGGTTCTACGTCCATAATACACTGATGACCAGTAGAGGAGAGACCACCAGCCTGCTCAACGATCATAGACATCGGGTTACCTTCGTACATAAGACGAAGCTTACCAGCTTTCGTTGGATCACGACTATCATAAGGGTACATAAAAATACCACCTCGGATGAGAATACGGTGAACCTCTGCAACCATAGAAGCAACCCAACGCATATTATAACGCTTACCTAGAGGACCCTCTTCACCTTGCAGACAATGATCAATATACTGTTGCATCTCTGGCTCCCAGAAACGTTGGTTGGACATGTTAATTGCGAATTCAGCAGTATCTTCAGTGATTTTTAACTGTTCTTTAGTTAGAACAAATTCACCAATGTTAGTGTCTAGTGTGAATAAGTTAACACCCTTACCTGTTGTCATTACAAGCAATGAGGAAGGGCCGTAAAGAACATAACCAGCAGCAACTTGTTTACTGCCAGGTTGTAAGAAAATATTTTGATCGTCACCACTGCGATTGTCATCAGGAGCTTCTAGAATAGAGAAGATCGTTCCAACAGAAAGATTAACATCGATATTTGAAGATCCGTCCAATGGGTCAAAGGTTACTAAATATTTACCATCAGCATGGCCAGCAATCGTAAAGTCCTCTTCTTCAGAACCCACACCCTTAACATAAGGGTTAGCGCAAAGGATATCTTTTAAAAGATCGTTAGAGATAACGTCCAACATCTTTTGAGTTTCCCCTTGAATATTTTCATCTTCAGTTGCACCTAAAATACCTGCTAATTCACCTTGGCCTAATTTATATGCAATATCCTTACACGCAACCATAATGTCTTTAATAACAAGCTCTAATTCTGCTGACACGCCGTCATTTGCTAATACTTGATCTAATCTTTTCATCGATAACCTCTCTGCTTTTTTATTGAAATAATATGCGTAATTTTAACATGTTATCCCTAATGAGATATATTGCAATATCACCATAGAATAACATCCCAAAAAACAGCTATTGGTATAATTTTGTGTTTTGAATTTATAAAGGAATGACGATGAAGAACGCTTTCTATGCTCAATCTGGTGGTGTAACTGCTGTAATTAACGCTTCTGCCTGTGGTGTGATTGAAACAGCACGCAAACACTCAGACAAAATTGGTACGGTTTATGCTGGTCAAAACGGTATTATCGGTGCACTCACTGAAAATTTAATTGACACTTCTAAAGAGTCTGATGCTGATATTTCAGCACTAAAGCATACTCCTTCTGGTGGTTTTGGTTCATGTCGTTATAAGATGAAGTCTTTAGAGGCTAACAAGGCTGAATACGAAAGATTGATCGAAGTATTTAAAGCGCACGATATTGGTTATTTCTTTTACAACGGTGGTGGCGACTCGGCTGACACGTGTTTAAAGGTATCGCAGTTATCTGAATCTATGGGTTACCCAATCCAAGCAATTCACGTACCTAAGACAGTTGATAACGACTTACCAATTACAGACAACTGCCCAGGCTTCGGTTCAGTGGCTAAATACATTGCTGTTTCTACCATGGAAGCAAGTTTTGACGTAGCGTCAATGTGTGCCACTTCTACTAAGATTTTCGTACTTGAAGTTATGGGTAGACATGCAGGTTGGATTGCAGCAGCTGGTGGTTTGGTTGATGATTCAATTCCTGTGGTAATACTATTCCCAGAAGTTGATTTTGATGAAGAAAAATTCCTAGCTAAAGTTGACAAGAATGTTAAAGAATTTGGATATTGTACAATCGTTGTATCTGAAGGTACAAAATGGCCGGATGGTCGTTTCCTAGCAGAACAAGGCACTCGTGATGACTTTGGTCATGCACAACTCGGCGGTGCTGCACCAGTCGTTGCCAACTTAATTAAAGACGCACTAGGTTATAAATACCACTGGGCGGTTGCAGACTACTTACAACGTGCTGCACGTCACTTAGCATCAGAGTCTGATGTTGAGCAAGCGTATGCATTGGGTGAAGCCGCAGTTAACATGGCGTTAGAAGGCAAAAACTCAGTCATGCCTGCCATTATTCGCACATCAAATAATCCATACACTTGGGAAATTGGCTCAGGCGAGTTAAAAGACGTCGCTAACGTTGAGAAGATGATGCCAATGAACTACATCTCTGATGATGGCTTTGGTATTACCGATGCTTGTCGTGAGTATCTACAACCGCTCATCGAAGGTGAAAACTATCCTCCATATAAGAATGGCTTGCCAGATTATGTGGTTATGAAAAAAGAGATGGCAGAGAAAAAATTACCATCATTTGAAATTTAATTTTTACAGGGGATCTTGATTGTATTCATCCAGGATACAATCAAGATCTTTTATTTTATAAGGAAGAAAAAGTAATGAACATTATTCTATTAGGCCCTCCGGGCGCAGGCAAAGGCACACAAGCAACTAACATTTGCAAGAAATACTCTATCCCACAAATTTCAACTGGTGATATGCTACGTGCTGCTGTTAAAGCAGGCACCCCTTTAGGTGTTGAAGCTAAAAAAGTGATGGATGCAGGTGGTTTAGTATCTGACGATATAATTATTGGTTTGGTTAAAGAAAGAATTAAGGAAGATGACTGTGCAAACGGCTTCTTATTTGACGGTTTTCCACGTACGATCGCTCAAGCAGATGCATTGAAAACTGACGGCGTTAAGGTTGATTACGTTGTTGAAATTCAGGTGCCTGATGAAGACATCGTTGACCGTATGTCGGGTCGTCGTGCTCACTTAGCATCAGGTCGTACTTACCACATCGTTTACAATCCGCCTAAAGTAGATGGTATTGATGACATTACTGGTGAAGAACTAGTGCAACGCGCAGATGATAACGAAGAGACGGTACGTTCGCGCCTAGATGTTTATCATGAGCAAACTCAACCATTGGTTGACTACTACAGCTCTTGGATGAACGAAGATGATAACGCACCTAAGTATGGTGCCGCTGATGGTGTTGGTGTACTAGACGACGTTAGAGATCGTATCTATGCCAAACTAGGCTAAAACCTTATTCTCTGATGACTAAATCTGGTCCAAGAGAAATAAATGTTCCTTTCCGTCCCATCCCCTTAGATGTGCCGGAAGGAATGAAACCCAGTGAGTTTTTCAACTCACCTGAAAACCTTAAAGATTTAACAGATAATAACGGCCTATTAACCAATGATGAAGACCTACTTCTTTATCGCAAAGCCTTAGGTCACTCAAACGAATTTGACTGCTCTGTTATTTACAACACCTCGCAAAGCGTTTTAAACCCTCTGGGTCGGCCTGTGCGTCGCACACAATTACCAAGCAATGTACGAAAAGTTTGGAATCGTATGAACCAAATTATTATTGGTTTCATGTTAGAGCAATATCCAGATCCAACTAAACACTTGATTCTTGCTGGTGAAGCATCATTGGATGCTACCTGGCCCATTACTTCTACTGGTGTACCTACTATTAGAATGCTACATAATCACTTTATCGTTTTTGATAAGGACGAACTTGAAAATGCAAAATTAGCTGATACTAATAATCCAAATCTGACTGATGGTGGGCAGCACTCTTTATTTGCATCCTATATGCAGGATGTATATTCTGAATTTTTATCAACTCTAGATTTAGAAATTCTTAAACCCGTTACTGGAGAAGTGTCAAGTTTAGCGCTTACAGGTTATCCGCAAGGACTGCCTAGCTGGGAAGTACAAGGTGGAATTGACAGTTTGAAGAATATCGATTTCTGGAAAGAGTACGATCAAATACTAAAGGGTTTTTTAGATTTCTACCGTACTTTTTTTGCGCAAGTCTCTAGTCGAAATTCTGGCGTTCCAGATAATGCGTATTTCCCCAAAGAAATAGAGAAAACTCTGCTTTTCAATAACTGCTTTTTATCAGCAGCAAAGAAGGTACGCGACAAATGTATTGAAGATGCTAAATATTCTTCCTCAATACGTTGGCAGCCAGCCTTTAAACAACTCATCTATCGTAATGATGAAGGCAAATTAATTGTCACTATTTCTCAAAATTCAATTGGTAATGCTATCACTGAGCTGCTTGGTATTGTGGTTAACCGAACACCAGATGCGGATGCCTATGAAAAAGCTGAACCTGCATTGATTGAAAAATTACTCAAACTTAGATCACGTTTGGTAGAAGCTGACCTTGGTCACGGTATCCAAACCAAATATTGGACTAAAGAATAACAATCTTTAGTCGTTTTTTGGTCTCAAATCCACCATCTTTTTGTTGCTAAGGAAATATTTAGAAAATTATTATATTATTATCTTATTCATAGTTAATAATTAGCTATAATCGCTGGTGAACAAAATTTAATATAATAATAAAGGAGGGAAGGAAATAATGGATACAATACTTGTACTAGCTATGGCGTCATCTATTATCGCTGTCTTATACGGCATGATATCAATCACCTGGATTAATAGTCAATCACCAGGTTCAGACAAAATGAAAGAAATCTCAGATGCGATTGCAGAGGGTGCAAAAGCTTATCTAAATCGTCAATATATAACTATTGGCATGGTTGGTTTTGTCTTATTTGTTATTATTACTTACTTCCTTGGTGGCCCTGTTGGTCTTGGATTCCTGGTTGGTGCTGTATTATCAGGTGCAACAGGCTATATTGGTATGAACGTATCGGTTAAATCTAACTCACGCACAGCCGAAGCTGCAAAAAATGGTATGAATGCAGCCTTCCAGGTTGCTTTCCGTGGTGGTGCAGTTACCGGCATGTTAGTAGTTGGCTTAGCTCTACTTGGTGTGTCCGGCTATTACGCTGGCCTGCTTACATTTGGTGTTGAGCAAAAAGAAGCACTTCATGCATTGATTGGTCTTGCTTTTGGTGGTTCACTTATTTCTATCTTCGCTCGATTGGGTGGTGGTATCTTTACTAAAGGTGCTGACGTTGGTGCAGATATCGTTGGTAAAGTTGAGGCAGGCATTCCAGAAGATGATCCACGTAACCCAGCGGTAATTGCTGATAACGTGGGTGATAATGTTGGTGACTGCGCAGGTATGGCAGCTGACTTGTTCGAGACTTACGCAGTAACGATTGTAGCAACAATGATGTTAGCTGGCGTATTAGGCTTAGGAGAAACTGCAATTCTTTATCCATTGGCACTTGGTGCAGTTTCAATTATTGCCTCTATCATTGGCACATTCTTTGTAAAGGTATCTGACGGTGGTTCTATCATGGGCGCACTTTACAAAGGACTATTCGTTTCTGCTGTATTAGCAGCGGTTGCGTTTTACTTTATTACTATTGAAATGAGCATGGGTATGAATTTATTCTACTCATCATTAATTGGTTTAGCGCTGACTGCATGGATGGTTCTAGTTACTGAATACTATACTTCAACTGAACGCAAGCCTGTACAACGTGTGGCAGAAGCTTCACTAACAGGTGATGGTACTAACGTCATTGCTGGCCTAGGATTATCAATGAAATCTACTGCACTTCCAGTATTGGCAGTATGTGCCAGTATTTGGGGTTCTTATGAATTAAGTGGTCTATATGGTATTGCAATCGCAGCAACGGCTATGTTATCTATGACGGGCTTAATTGTAGCACTTGATGCTTATGGTCCAATTACTGATAATGCCGGTGGTATTGCTGAGATGGCTGAGCTTCCTGAAGAGATTCGTAATATTACTGATCCTCTAGATGCGGTTGGTAATACAACTAAAGCAGTAACTAAGGGTTATGCGATTGGTTCTGCTGGTCTAGCGGCATTGGTATTATTTGCTGACTTCACGAATTCATTAGGCGGTGACAGCAAGACTTTATTCGACCTATCTGACCACAGAGTTATTATTGGCTTGTTCTTAGGCGGCTTGGTACCTTACTTATTTGGTGCGATGGCGATGGAAGCGGTTGGTCGTGCTGCTGGTGATATCGTAAACGAAGTGCGTCGTCAGTTTAAAGAAATGCCAGGCATTATGGATTACACACAAAAGCCTGATTACTCTAAAGCAGTTGACATGCTAACTAAGTCTGCAATTAGAGAAATGATTGTACCTTCTTTGTTGCCAATCTTATTCCCAGTTGTAGTGGGTCTATGGTTAGGTGCTGAAGCACTAGGTGGCTTATTAATCGGCTCTATTACGACGGGTATCTTTGTTGCTATTTCCATGACTACTGGTGGTGGTGCATGGGATAACGCCAAGAAGTATATCGAAGATGGTAATTTTGGCGGTAAAGGTTCAGATGCTCATAAGGCTGCTGTAACTGGAGATACCGTAGGTGATCCGTACAAAGATACGGCTGGTCCTGCGATCAACCCACTGATCAAAATTATGAACATCGTTGCTATTTTGATTATTCCTCTTTTGTAATAATCTTTTGATCAATAAAAAAGGAGTGCACTTGCACTCCTTTTTTTTATCGTGTAATTTAGTTAAAATACCTTGATATAATCTTTGTAGTTTTTTTGAGGAGAGTAAATTATGGTATTACCTATTTTGGGTGAGATAGGCGAAATTGAAGCTTTATTTTTAGCTATTTTTTTAGTTTCTATTTTCTTTGGTGCTGTTGCGCGTAAAACTGATTTTTGTCCCTTAGGCGGCATTGCTGATGTCGTACATAGTGGAAACACGGGCCGACTGTCCATGTACTTCTTTGCTATCGCCATTGCTATCTTGGGTGTGACTGTATCCGAAGCGTTAGAGATTTTTAGTGCTGATGGAACCCGACCACCTTATCGAATGAGTCAATTTCGATGGCCAGCTTATTTGGTAGGTGGCGCCTTCTTTGGCATTGGTATGACACTATGCCGAGGTTGCGGCATGAAGAATATTCTCAACTTAGGTGGTGGTAATCTCAAGGCTATTGTCGCTATCTTGGGCATGGGTGGTGCAGCGGTATTGATGTTGTATGTTGAGGGCTTCTTTAATGATTACTTTTTGTCATGGGTATTGCCAGCCTCTCCTAATCTTGATGATTATGGTTTAGCACATCAAGATCTAGGCACCGTTATTGGTAGTTTCCTAGGTATTGAAGTTTCAACCATGCGTATTATTATTGGCTTGTTGTTGTCATTAGCTATTATGAGTTTAGTTTTTAGAAGTAAAGACTTCATGGCACGAAGAGACAATTGGCTAGGTGGTTTTATCATCGGCGCTTTAATTGTAAGTGCGTATATACTTTCCGGTGGCCCGCTAGGTGAGCTAGCTAATGAAGCTTCTGATTTTAGTGATATGCCACAGAATGGAATGGGTACGCAGTCTTATACTTTTATACGCCCAATAGGTGACTTGCTTTATATAGCATCTAATCCTGAATGGTATGTACTTACTTTTGGACTGGTGGCATTCCTGGGTGTAGGTGCAGGGTCAGTGTTGATTTCTATTGCGACCAGTCGATTTAAAATCGTCTGGTTTGATTCTATTGGTGAAGCATTACGCTACGCCGTTGGCGGTGTAATGGTTGGTATTGGTGGAATTTTAGGCATGGGGTGTACTTTAGGCCAAGGCATTGCCGGTACCTCAACTTTATCACTTGGATCATTCGTAGATTTAATTGCCTTAATGCTCGGTGCATACATTGGTATCCGTATGCAAAAGCAATTCATGAGAGATCATGAGGTTCCTATAGCCGATTGATTTATCTTAGTAATGTTTATTCATAAAAAAAGGAGCGCACTAGCGCTCCTTTTTTTTATGTTTTAGTGAAGATACAAATACTACTTTTTTGTATCTACTTTTAAGCCTTTCGTGGTCTTAGCAAGAGAAAATTCTGCTTGGCACTTCATAATAGCATCAACACACTCATCAAGATCATTGTATACATCAACGCCGGCATCAAATCGCTTATCACGCAAAAAATAAAACAAGCTCTTGTAGTTAAATGCACCCATCTTAATGACAACAAAGGTGTAATGCTTGTGCTCCCAAACTGCAGCTGGTTGCTCTTTACCATCTACTTCAATATCACCTAGATGCACGCCGTGATCTTTTTCTCTCCAGCGATTATCAACGTGTTTTTGAATAATCTCAATTTCTGATTGTATAAAGTCCATAATTATTATTAATGTATTGATTGTGTATTCTTGATATTAGGGCCTGTAACAATAGGACCGCCTTCTGCTGCTTCCTCATCCGTAGGCTCTCGCACAGTGATAACTTCAAGTATAAATGTTACATCCCTTCCGCAAAGAGGATTGTTTCCATCAACCGTCACTGTATTTTCATCAACTCGAGTGACAATAAAATCTTTTGGCTCACCTTTATCATTTTCCATAGTAATGGTTGTGCCAACTTTTCGATAATCTTCAGGCACATTATCTATATGATCAGTAAATACTAAAGATTCATCTCTTGGACCGTATATCTGATCAACATCGAGTGGTAATTCAATTACATCACCCTGAGATTGACCAACCAATCCAGCCGTTACTTCAGGTGATAAAATCTCACTTATACCCTGTA